>ERZ779895.3240-NODE-3240-length-13016-cov-3.246663_pt1 | contig 13016 bp, 7 predicted proteins | sample MGYA00511093_ERZ779895 | MGnify/ENA primary metagenome ERZ779895 (study PRJEB29588, sample SAMEA2142970) | human gut metagenome | biome: human gut; feature: human-associated habitat; material: faeces | place: Denmark | collected 2008/2010 ... | reverse complement strand
GCCTGCTGCCGTCCGGGCGGAAACGCCTGCCGCACAGGCCGCGCCGGTGCAAAGACGGCAATTCAGGGTTTCTCCCCGTTTGAACCGGGTTGAAAAAGTTTCCCGCAGCACCTACGGCCGGCATGAAGAAATGGCGTTTGCCAGTTCCTCCGATGACGGAGAAGCCGTCGGCAACAGCTATGTCGGCAACGTTTATATCGTGCCGATGGCTCAGCGTTGCGAAATCAGTGCCCAGACTTTTATCAACGACGAACAGAAACGCAACGAATGTATTGAAAAAATCATTCGTGAAAACAACGCTGACAACAGTTTCGACTCCAACCTCAGCATGAAAGACTGCCGCCGGATGATTTACAACGCGGTGGTTGCGCTGCTGGCGGAAGCGACAAATTCAAAGTACGAGGCGGCCAATTACAGCGATACGCTGGACGAACAGGACAAGTTGGCGGCGGATTCTACAGACGTCCGCGGCGATTTGACCGTAATTGCCATGAGCAACTATCAGACGCAGTTGCTTTTGAACCGGATCTCCATGAATTTTTCTTCCCAGATCATTCTTGAAACGGTAGAGCAGGTATGCGCTGCCCGCAAGGACGTTTTGGGAGATTCCGATCTGGATGAAAAGAGCGACGCCGGTGGAGAATAACGATGAAAACATTTTTTGCTTGGACATTGCTTTTCTCTCTGTTGGGCATCAACTGCGCCCATGCCGACTTTGAAGCGGTGGAAACCACGCTCGGCAAACTGGAAGACGTGCAGAAAGAGGCGCAGAACGTTCAGGAAGAGCTGAAAAAGGTGCAGGCGGCCATGAATGCGGTTCGCCAGGGGGAATTCGGTCCGTTGGAAGAGGTCAAAAGCAATATTTTGAACGAAAAGAAAGTCGACGTCAAACTGATCGGCCCGATTGCCGAAAAAGTCGGCGATACCAAGGAACTGGAAGGCGCAGTGGAAGAAAACATCATTCCCCAGTATACGGACAAGGATCAGGACAAGGCCTATTTTGTCAACAAGGATACGACCGACGCCATCCGCCGCGAAAACCTGAGCCGGATGTATGCCTATGCGCTGACGCTGCGCACCAATATGGCCAAGACGCGGAAAGAGGGCGCAAGCGACGATAAGCCGGTCGAAGCCAAGGACAGCCGCGAAATTCTGCAGTCGGCGGCAACCAGGGAAGCCATGGAAAACGCCCGGCGCTTTGCCCACATCTGGGATATGCAGGCGGCGATTTACGAATTGCAGCTGATAGAAATGGCGCAAAGGTTCAGCAACAAGAGCGGCGGTGAATCGGAAGGAGATGAGCAATGAACAGAAATCTTCTCGGCCTTTTGGTCTTAAGCGCTTTTTTACCGGTCTTTTCGGCCGAAGCCTTTTTGCTGCCGCCGTTCAAGCTGGATGCCAGCACCATCGGCAACGAAATCGTTTCCTACGGCAATACCAGTTCGCAAACCGCGGGCAAGGGACTGCAGCAGGCGGCCATCGTACAGACGGCCATCACCTACGGCCAGGGCGCCAAGGAGGCTTATGAGTTTGCCACAAAAATGCTGAACGATTTTAAAAACGTGAACCTTAACAACCTCGGCGAAACGCTGGACAAAATGAGCGAGGCGGAAGCCGAGCAGACCAGGGTCAAGGAAGACGCGGCGGTTGAAATTACCGCCAAAGCCCGCGAAGCCAACGCCAAAATTTCCGAACTGGACGCAAACACGAGAGAACTGAACAAAAAAATCGTCGAAGATCCAGAAAACATTAAAAAATATCAGAAGCAAATTGAGAAAAACGAAAAAGAAAAGAAAAAGATTTCGCAAAAACTGATCAAGGAAACCCGGAAGATCAACCGCAAAACGGAAAAGGAAGTCGGCAAACTGAGCGACCAGATCAGCGAACTGCGGGGCAAGGCGAGCGAACTGGTTTCTTCGATTACGACGATTTCCGACAATTACGATTCGACGGAAGACCTGAACCGGACGGCGGAAACGCTGCTGCCGGGCGCCGATACGGAGGTGGATACCCACGTGATGGCGACGTATGCCGCAATTTACCGGGTCAACTATTATCAAATGCTCGGCAAAGCCGCGGGACGGGCGATGCTGATAAAATCGACGCTGGTCAAAGACAATGAAAAAGCGGCTAAAAGCAAACTGTCGACCGCAGAGTTTGAAAGTCTGGGCGGTGCCGTCGGAACGCTGGTAAAGATGAAAACGGACAATATTCAGGCGCTGCTGAACTTTACCGAAATTCTGCTGCAGAAAATGCAGCTTGACGTGGCCAGGGATCTGGCGCTGGAGAATTTCAACGCCGCGGATCCGGTTCAGGCGGCCGGTGATTTCAACCTTGACAACTATCGTTTTACCCCGCCGACGGCTGCCGAACTGGACGCGGAAGGCGGTGCAAAGCCGGAAAAACTGGAAAAGCTTGAAAAGGAAATTACGCCAAGCAGCGGAAACATTCTGACGGAAGGCCGCAAAACCATGACCGCGGGTACGGACGAAGCGGGCGAAAACACTGAAACAACGGGGGACGGGAATGATGAGAAAAAACAGTAAATTTTATCTTGGCATTCTGCTGGTATCGGGGATGCTCGGCCTGAGTTCTCCGGCTCGTTCCCAGTTGGTGGGCGGCGTTTCTTTTGACTTCGGCGGCGATGCCGCCGCGGCGATTACGCCTGTTTTTGAGCAGATTCAGACGGCGGCCGACGAAGCGGTCAAATATGCCAAGGAAAAGGTGACCAAACTGAAGGCAAGCATCGGCTCTTATTTCACCAAACGCAAAAATGCGGCCGAAAAAGTGCCGGGGACCAAGCAGTTTGCCGAAGAAACCTCGGTGGACATCTATGATCCGGCCGCCGTTCAGACCGCGATTAACGAGCTGTTTCTGCAATATCCTTCTTCCGACCAGCGGGTAAACCGGTTTTACGAGAAGGAAGCGGCCGAATTTTATTACGATACCATGATCGAAATCCAGACCGCGTCGAAAAAGCTGGAAGCCCAGTTGAACAGCCTGCGTACGGAAATCGACAATTTCTCGAAAGATGCGATCGCCCCTTCCGGCGGCAATGCCGGTTCAATGTCCTCTTCGGATGAAAACGGCAACTATTACAACCTCTATCTGGCGCATAAGAAATTCAACGACGTGCTGAAGGTTACCGAAGAAGTGATGGCGCTTTATTCCCAGTATTACGTTGCCCGCGCGATTTACCGCAAGACGATCCTCCCCGCGCCGTATCAGGAAGAAAGCGCGGAAGGCGAAGGGAAAAAATCCGCGGCCTCGCGCTATTTCAGCAGCAAAATGGCTTTTGCCCAGTTTGTCAGCGGCAGTACGGCATCGGCGGCGGCAGAGGAGGAAGAAGCCGAAGATACGGAAACAAAGCGGAGTTCCTATACCGAAGTCAATTTTGCCGTGCCGGAAGCGCCCGAAGCCAAGTCTTTAATGGCCGGCAGCGAAAAGGAACTGGCCGATCTCGGGGTTATTTCCGATGCGCAGAAATCGTTGAACGAGGCGCTCAAGGCGCATAATACGATCCGCCTGCTGCCCACGTACCGCAATATCTTCCGCCAGTATGAACTGTTTAAACAAATGCATGAAAAGGCGGCGCAGGCGGTTGCCTCCTCGGATCAGTGCGTTGTTCAGTATCTCGGCCGCCGTTACGACCAGCCGGAAAAAGTCTGGTACGGAACGATGGCGGCGCCGGCCGATCCGACGGATTATGACAGCAGAACCGGGCTTTCGGGATGGGCGGTTGCCGCCTATCAGGTTGCCAATGCCGACAAGACCGCGGGACTTGACACGGACTCTTTTGCCACTTTGGATTTGGGCGCGGAAGCAGACAGCGGCGACCTTGCCAGCCTTGAGAGCGTCAGCGAAAAGGCGGCGGCGATGGATTCTGCCAGCGCGTTGGCCAATCCGAGCAAGGAAGAAGAATTTTCCGCCGCGGCCCGCGAGGTGGAACTGGTTACCTGGCAGATCGGCGCCCAGGCGGCGAAAATTCTGGCCGAAGACCAGTATTCCGACAGTCCGGTTTACGGCAAGGCAGCTCATCCTTACCCGTTGTGGCAGGATCAGAAGAGCTTTTACAATCAGTATATCGACGGCAAATATGAAAATATGAAAACCTATATCCGCAATCTGGATCTGACTTCCGTTGCGCTGAAAATTGCCCAGCTTATCAACGACGACCGGCCCGACGGAACCGCCAAAAGCGCGGCTCAGCGCGGTTTGCAGCGGCTGGCCGGATATATATCGGAGAACGGTTCCGCCGGAACCGCCGCGAGCGGACTGGTTAAAGAAAAGATGACGGCGGTCGCCAAAGTCGACAGTGCCCGCGAAGCGGCGCTCAAACCTTATCTTGCTTCCAAGGAAAAACTGTCGGCCGAACTGGATAAGGTTGCGGCAAAGATCAGCGAACTGAACGATCAGATCAGTCTGGCCGATTCGGAAGCCGCTTCCGGTAACGCCAAGGCTGAAAGTTCGTACAGCAACATCAGGCTGATGAACAACCGCGGCACCACCGACGATTCCGTATTGTACGAAATGGCGCGGAGCGATTTTGCCGAAGGCAGCAGGCAAATGACCGAAAACATGGCGACGGCGACACAGTTGCGGGCGGAGGTTAAAACTTATGAAGGACAGCGGGACGAACTGAACAAGAAGATTGATTCGGTAAACGAAAAAATTGCCTCGATCGAAGAGGATTATCTGAACCGCAAATCCGTCGTCGAAGCGGAATACGACGCCAAATTGGAAAGCGCCGCCGCCGGTGCGAAAGCGCCTACGCTGGCTGCGCTGGTCGACAAACTTGATATCGACGGCTTTGGTTTGAGCAGCGTGATTTCCGATGCCGACAGTTTGGTTTCCGATGCCAAAGGTTATGCGGTCAAGCTGATCGACAAGGCGCGTCAGGATATGTACAACCTTGGCGACGGACTGTACGAAACCAAAAATAACGGAGTGGTTGTCAAACGCCATAAGGAGCTGATCGACGACCTGAAGAACATGCCCCGCGAGCAGTTTATCCGTTCCGCGGTTTCCGTCGTCGGCGACGGCGCGTCCTCGTCGGTTGCCTCAATGTTGTCCGGCGCGCTGACGTCGGCGATCACGGGACAGATCTGCGGCAAGGTTTCCTGTAAGGCGGCGGACAGTGAATATTTTGTCGGTCTGCCGGCCAAACCGCGCGATTTTGCCGCGCCGAAGGCGCCCGAGTTCGAGCACTATCCTTCGCCGCGCGACATCGTTCATTTTGACGCGACGGACTATAAAAATATCCGGAAGACAAATGACGGAATTGTGGCCAAGTCTTCGATTCTTGAATACGGCGGAGAAATCCCCGGTATCTGGCGGCAGATGCTGGCCGACGACGCCTTTGTCGAAAAAGGGCTGAATTTGACTTCTCTCTTGGAACAGGGCGGAGAAAGCAAATATCTGATGCGCGGCACGCTTTATCCCTGCCGGATCGGCAATTATACGATCGACATTGCTTCTTCCAAGGTGGATTTGGCGCAAACCAGCGGACAATATCTCGTCAGTCCCGTGGATTCCCCGAAAAGGCCGGTCTGCGGTGACATCTCCGTCAGGGGAACGCTTTATTACACGGTTACCGATCTGGAGCTGGACGAAAGCGTCCGCGCCGGTACCCAGAAAACGCCGGCCGTCGTTTCGCCTTCCGAACTGGGAACGCTTTTTGCCTACAGCGGCCGCAAGCTGAAGTTTAACGATGCGGCCTACAACGTCTATGAACGCATGCTGGAACTGGAAGACAAGGCAAACGGCGACAACTTCAAATACGAAGTGCGTGACAACGTATATCAGAAGTCGATGTATGCCAACAATCAGATCGGGAATTTCCTGCATTTCGTGGACAAGGAAAACAGCATTCGTAAAAACATGGACGAGCTACAGCTGAGCATTGACGACGCCAGGGAAACGATCAGGGAAATGCTGTCTGAGATGGGATTCAAGCTTGCCGACGACTTTAATCTTGCCAACGACGAGGAATACGCTTATATTCGCAATAAGCTGATTGAGTACAAGAGCAATCTGGTCGGTCTGGCGGCTTCGGATATTTCAACCGTCAACAACGCCAACCCGGTTGTCAAAGAGCGCTACGACAAGGTGGAAAATACGCGGGCGGCGCTGGTTCAGGACCAGGAGGCGCTGGTCAATCTGACAAATTCGACCGCTGCCGGCAGTTCTCTGAGCGAAGCGATCATCAGCGAAAAGGCCAATCAGGAAGTGATGGAAAAGTCGCAGCAGGAAGCTCTCGACGCCATCCGCAAGGAGATCGACAACTATGAGAAGCCGCTTTGCACCGCGTATTAACGAAAGTAAGAGATGAACAAATTCAGTAAAATTCTTGAAGGCAGCAAAATTCTGGCCATTACCGACAAAAACGGCAGGGAATATCGTTTTGTCGGCGACAGGGAACGGGAAAAGGTCAGCGCCAAGATGACGTATTATCTGTGGCTTTCCCGTTTCTTTATCGTCACTTCCGCCGCTTCGCTGCTTTTGTTTCTGGCCGCGTCTCTTTCTTTATTCAACCTGGCGCCGCAAGTGACGGTCGAGCCTTTCCTGATCATTGACCAGAGTTCTTCGGACGAGATCGTCCGCTATGAACCGATTGCCCACGACATGGCTTCCAAAAAAATGATGATGGAAACCTTCGTCCGCCAATATGTCATGTATCGCAACACCATCATCAACGACGAGCGCGAAATGATGGTGCGCTGGTATGCCGGCGGCATTCTGAATTATCTTTCCGCGCCGCAGGTATTTGACGAATTTGCCAAATATCGGGAAGGTATCTGGAAAGACATCACCGACAACCAGACCAGCCAGGAAGTGGAAATCATTTCGATCGGCCGCGTGGGCGGCGAAAAAAGCCCGGTCTGGAAGGTGGATTTCAAAACTTACGAAGTTTCCGCCCGCCGCCGCAATACGGAAACCGGCGCGTTGTTTCTCCGGGTTCACTATTGGACCGCTTCGGTCACTTCCTATTTCATTCCCGAACGCGCCTTTATGGGTCGTCGTCTGCTTAATCCTCTCGGTTTTACGGTTACCAGATATTCGCAAAGCGAAGTCGAATTCTTGTAAATTTGTTAACCATTTTGTTCTATAACGTAAGCAGATCAGAGTTTATTTAAAAAATGTTAGACTTTTGCGAAAAAAAAGTTTAATTTCAATATATCTTATCATAAACGAGGATGTTTCGATGTATAAAAATGTAATGTTGGTCCTGATTCTTTTGCTGCTCTCGGCCTGCGGCCTGTTCGGCTCCTATTATGAACCGGAACCGGTCGGCATCGGCCGCGCGTCGGACGAACTGAAGCTTTCGCCCTGCGCCTGCATGCAGGTCGAGCTGCCGAAAATGCTGCCCGACTGGTTTGTTGAAACGATCTGATGGAAAGTTGCCGGCATGGTACAGCAGTTGGGGGTAAACAATCAAAATCAGCGCTTGCTGGCCGGACGCGGCCGGCGGCCGGAATCGCCGGCGTCTTCTCAGGACGCCTTTGTCGCCAACGTCGCCGAAAAACGCTATTTGTGGACGGCGCGCGCGTTTGCCATCATTACCGCGGTCAGTCTTTGCTGCAACATCGTGCTGCTGCTGGCGATCGCGCAGGTAATACCGTTGTACCGGGTAGAACCGTTTTTGCTCACCTTTCAAAACAAGCAGGAGCAGGTTTATAACATTCAGCCGGTCAACCGCGATATGGAGGACGAAAAGGAAATTACCGAAGTGTTCGTCCGCGAATATGTGCTGCTGCGCAGTTCTTTTAACCGCGACATTCCGGAAGTGGAAGCCCGCTGGATGCCGGGCGGCATGATTGAGGAAATGTCCAGCCCCGCGGTTTACAAAGATTTTGTGGAAAATACGGCCAACCGCGCGTTGGAACTGATCCGCACCCGGCAGATGATCCGCGACGTGCGGATTATGACGGTTAACGAACTGGGGTCGGGGATCTGGCAGGTGGAATATGAAACGCGCGACATGTATCCGGATTCCAAAGCGCCGGAGATCAATTACTGGACGGCCAGCCTGAAAGTCGGCTACCGCAGCAAGAGAGTGAAATTCAAGGGAAGATTGAAAAACCCGGTCGGCTTTACGGTGTACCAATACTCGCTGACTTACAACAAAGTAAAATAAGGTGGATAAAGATAATGTTATCAAAGTCTGTAAAAATAAGTGTATTAAGTTTGTTTGCCGTCGCATTTGCCACGGAAGCTTTCGCCCAGGCCACGATCAACAGCATGGATCAGAACGCGGACCAGTCGCAGGGACAGTACCAGCCGATGGACATGGGCTATGCCGGCTTCAACTCTCTCGGCATGATGCAGAGCGCCTGGCTTGATCCGTTGCAGAACCTCGGCGAAGGGCAGAGCAAACCGGCTTATTCGAAATATTACTGGTCGCCGGATCTGGTTTTGCCGCTGCGCCTGCGCGAGGGCATGATCACTTTGTTGAACTTCCCTGAATGGGAAATGATCGAGGACATTTACATCGGCGACAACGCGACTTTTGACGGACAGATTTCGGGGCCGAACACCTTGCTGCTTTATCCCCGCAAGGGCGCCAACGTCGGCGTTGACACCAACATTATCGTTTTCGGCCGTTCGGGCAACCGTTATGTGTTTTATGTCCGCAGCGAAGGCGTCAATACCGAGCGCCTGACCAACGCGATCGTTGACATCGACGTGATCGACGGCGCCGGCGGGGCGGGGACGCTCGGTTCCGGCGGTTCGTCTTCCGGCCGCGTCAACGCCAGCAAATATTACGGCAACGGCGGCAAGTCGGTAGATTCCACCTTTACCAAAAGATTTCAGAAAAACGACTGGATCAAAAGCATTCCGCTGGATCCGACACAGTTCCGTTTTGACGTTGAAGTTTACGTTCCCAACCCGGATGATGTTGTCATTGCGCCGGAACGCGTATGGCGCGACGACATTTTCACTTATATCGATCTGGGCGAAAAGGCGCTCAATATGACCCAGCGTCCGATCGTCACCCTGATTGTCGAGCGGGTTGAGGTTCCGGTCGGATTCCGCACCAAAGGGCCGAACAACCGCCTGATCATCGTCGAGGCGATCGGCGACATGGTTCTGCGCAACGGCAAGCGTATCGTCTGCCTGAAACTTCGCAGGTCCGATGAGGTCGGATTGGATAATATCAGTTATGCCGACGACATTACCGACAAGGAATGGGACGTTCCGGGCGCCCTGCCGGAAGGCAAACGCGGAAAAGCCGGCTCGGCCAGCTATCCGGACGGTTTCGGCAGTAATTATGTGGAAGGACAGGTTGATGTCAATGCCGGTTCGTCCGAGATGATTGTTCCCGAATACAGCGGCGGCAATAACGGCGAAGGGGTTACCATCCGATACAAGGCCGGCGGCGCCTTCGGTGCCGGCAACGGTCAGGGCGGCGACTTCGATTACTCCAAGATGCGCCGGATCAAAAATACGCAGGAATTTGATGCCGCGGCCAGCAATTTGGCCAGCCAGTATCGTTACGGATCGGGATTTGCCGACGGAGGCTCCAACATTTCGATTGAGCTCGGCACCGATGCCAATGTGGACAACCTGGAAAATTTATGGGACAACCTGTCCTCTAAATATTCCAAAATTTTGAAGAACTATGACCCGTTCTTCTCAGTTGACGCGCCGGCGGACGGACAGGGCAAAGAGCTCTTCCATCTGCGCATCGGACCGGTCAAAACCTTGGACGAAGGTGACAGCGTGTGCAGCAAACTGGGCAGAAACGGCGTCTTTTGCAGCGTAGTCAGGACCCAATGAGCAAAGAAGTTTTAACACACTCTGAAAGCTATATCAAAAAAACCAACCGCATAATTCTTGCGGTTGGTATTACTTCTTTCGTCGTTTTCCTTTTCGGTTTGTATCTTCTGTTTTCAAGCGACGAGCCGATTGACGAATACGAAGAGCCGGTTTTCACCGACAACGATGACGCTTTAAATGTCGTTGACAACACTCCCGTGCAGGAAAGCATAGAGTTCAGCACCGTGGGCGATACGGAGGTTCCGCTGACGACGACCCCGAACCCGGTTCCGCTGGGGCAGGTGGTGCTCGGCACCGATGCCAAAAACGTCCTGACGCTCGGCACCAACGGCAAAACCTCGGTGATGATCGTATCGGTTCAGCTGGCGGAAGCACCCTTTGACGGCTTTGAGTTCAACGACAACTGCAGCGGCAAGCTTTTGCGCGGCAAGGAAACCTGTGACGTTACCATGAGTTGGACTCCGGTTGTGGCCGGAAACGTTCAAAACAACTTTATCGTTTCCTGGCACGAAAGCAATGTTTCCCAAAACAGCGCCAAGGCGGAAAAAGTACCGGTTTACGGCAATGCCGTCAATAAGGAAGACTGCAATTTCTGCGAAACCGTTCCGGGGGCGTCCGGCAGCGGGACGGCAGCCGCTCCGACGGCAAAGAAAATGCAGCGGGCAATCGTCGGTCCGGGCGGCGCCGTGATCGGTTATGCCGATGAGGACGGCTATATTTATGATGAAAACGGCAATGTCGTCGGCCGGGTAAACGAGAACGGTCTGGCGGTGGACGGGGAAGGCAACATCATAGGCGTTGCCAACAACCGTAAACTGGTTTACGACGACAACAACAACGTAATCGGCTATGTCAATCCCGACGGCACGATGGTTGACGTCGACGGCAACGTTACCGGCCGCATGCTGCCCGACGGAACGGTGGTCGACAATGACGGCAACGTGGTCGGCAAAGCGGTGGACATGGGCTATGTTTATGACGAAAACGGCAACATTATCGGCCGGGTAATGCCCGACGGTACGGTAGTCGACCTGAACGGCAACGTGATCGGCCGCGTCAACGAAAAAGGCGAAGTGGTTGACGCCGACGGCAACGTTATCGGTCATGTTACCAAATCCGGCCAGGTGGCGGTAGACGGCGACGGCAACATCATCGGCGTGGTTATGCCCGACGGCAGCGTGGTCGACGCCAACGGCGAAGTGGTCGGCCGGGTGGACGAAAACGGCAACGTTATCGCAGACAAAAACCTGGATGCCAAGAGTGTCCGCCGCCGGCTGGCTTATGACAAGGACGGCAACGTAATGGGCTATGTCGACGAAAAGGGAAACGTCGTCGACTTTGACGGCAACACCATCGGCCGCAGCCGTCCGGACGGCACTTTGGTCAACCTTCGCGGCGAGGAAATCGGTTCGGCCGGAACGGCCGGCAACCTGTTGGCTTATGACAAAGACGGCAAGGTTATGGGGTATGTTGACGACGACGGAAGCGTCATCGGCGCCGACGGTAAAAAAATCGGCGAACTGCTGCCCGACGGCAGTCTGGTCGACGGACAGGGCAACGTCATCGGCCGGGTTGACAACAGCGGCCGCCGGCTGGCTTACGACAAAGACGGCAACATTATCGGCTATATTGACGAGAACGGAAACGTCGTCGATTTTGCCGGCAACGTCATCGGCAAGGTTCAGCCCGACGGCACCATTGTCGACGAAAACGGCAACGTCATCGGCAAAGCCGGTCCGGCTTATCAGCGTCTGGCTTATGACAAGGACGGCAACATTATCGGTTATATTGACGAAAACGGCAACGTGGTCGATTTTGACGGCAACGTCATCGGCAAAATGCTGGAAGACGGCACCATCGTCGACGAAAACGGCAACGTCATCGGCCGGGCGGGAACGGTTAACCGCAAATTGGCCTACGACAAGGACGGCAACGTCATCGGCTACGTCGACGAAAACGGCAACGTGGTGGACTTCAACGGCAACGTCATCGGCAAAATGCTGCCCGACGGCACCATTGTCGACCTGGACGGCAATCCGATCGGCGAAGTTGCCGGTTTCTCTCAGATCGTGCTCGACAAGTTCGGCAAAATCAGCGGCTATGTCGGCAAAAACGGCGAAGTTTACGACAAAGACGGCAACATTGTCGGTTATGTCGACGAAAACGGCAATGTGGTCAACAGCACGCAGACGATCCTCGGACGCCTGATTCAGGAACAGATGATTCCGGTTACCCCGCAGGGGGAAATTCTCGGCAAGGTCAATTCAAACGGAACGGTTGAAAACGACCGCAAACAAATCGTCGGCCGCATTCTCTCCAACGGACTGGTGAAAAACCCCTCCGGCTCCAAAATCGTCGCCCGGCTGGTTCGCGGCGGGCTGGTTGTCGGTCTGGGCTGCAAAAACATCGGTTATCTGGAAAAAGACGGCGTAATCCGCAAGTCTAACGAAGATACCGGATACAAGGTCAACGCCGACGGCGTGGTGGTGGACGAAAGCGGCGCCTACGTCGGCGAAGTGGTCACCCCCGGTCCGGTGTTTGACAATACCTGCACCATGATCGGCGAGGTGGATACCGACGGCATTGTCCGCGACGGCGGCGGTTCCTATGTCGGCTGCGTTAATCCGGACGGTACCGTTTTGGACGAGAAGGGCGAGATCGTGGGCGGCGTTTCCCGTTCGGGCATAGCGCTTTCTTATGACGGCAATTTCCTGGGAACGGTCAACTCCAACGGACTGGTGTTTTCTCCGCAGGGAGAAGCGGTCGGCTGCGTCGGCACTTACGGCGACGTGTTTGACAAGAAAGGCGGCTACGTCGGCCGGGTGCTTGAAAATACCTACGCTTATGATCTGGAAGGAAATTTCCTTAACATGGTCAACGAAAGCGGACGGGTTTCGATCAAAGGCCAGTCGGCGGGAAAATTATTGGCTCACAATGTCCTGGTTGACGAAAACAACAAAATCATCGGCGTGGCGATGCCGGAAAAAACGGCGGTGCTGAACCCTTCCGGCAAACTGATCGGTCATTTGTTCCCCGACGGATACGTCTATGACGCCAAAGGCGTGTCAATGGGCAAAATGTACAGCGACGGCATGAGCTTTTACAACCATGTGCCGGGCAATCCCGCGGCTTCCGGGCTGATTGCCGATTTTGACGGCAATATCGTCGGCCAGACCGGCTACAACGGCGAAGTCGTCAACCGTTTCGGCGAAAAGCTCGGCAAGGTGGATGCCAAA
>ERZ779895.3222-NODE-3222-length-13097-cov-18.783239_pt1 | contig 13097 bp, 7 predicted proteins | sample MGYA00511093_ERZ779895 | MGnify/ENA primary metagenome ERZ779895 (study PRJEB29588, sample SAMEA2142970) | human gut metagenome | biome: human gut; feature: human-associated habitat; material: faeces | place: Denmark | collected 2008/2010 ... | reverse complement strand
TCCTTCGCACTTTATTGTTTAAGTACGACAAGCGGTGACTGTACACACTCCCACGTGTATCGAGAATCACCTGTTGGATTATCCCGATTACCAACGTGTCATTTCTGCATCTTGCAGATGATATTAGGTACAGTGACTTGTCGCCAGATTCTTCGCCGGTCTCTTACCGGCCTTGACATTCGCTCCACGGAAAACCTGCTCTTATGAGCAGCAACCTCACGCTTCTACGCTATCAATGTCACAGCAAGTATTAATATACACTACACTTAATATAAAATCAACCAGAAAAATATTATTTTATTGTATTTTTTTAAGTACAATTCTATAATATTTCTCTGGTTTAATTATTATCCATTTTTGTTATTATTTATCCACAAATATGCATTATTTGATGAATATTTATAAACATTTCTGCTTTGTTTGCACACATCTTTACTGGTTTGCTATTCTTTCCGCAAGGTCGTTAAGATATACCCACCTGTCCATCTTTTCCTCAAGCTGTTTTTCTTTTTCACCCTTTTCCTTAGACAGGTCATTTAACTTACCATAGTCAGTTGCACACTTAGCCATTTCACTGTCTATTCTTTCTATATCGCTTTCTAATGCAGCTATATCATCATCAATACTCTCATATTCTTTCTGTTCCTTGTATGTAAACTTAAGACGCTCACTTCTTGATTTATTATATTCCTTACTTGTAAGTGTCTTATTGCCCGCTGTAACCTTCTGTGTACCATCTGCTGATTTATCACCGTTACTTCCTGCTGCCACACCGCTGCCTGATACCAGACCATTACCTGATAATGCTGTACCTTTAGATATTCCATTTCCTGGCACATTATATATAGAAGAAACGCATTTTTCTTTGTAGTCTGAATAGCCTCCTTCATACTGGGTAAGGTGACCTCCCGCCTCAAATGCAAATATTCTGTCAACCGTTCTGTCAAGAAAGTATCTGTCATGTGAAACTGTTATGATAATCCCTGCAAATCCATCCAGATAATCCTCAAGTACTTCAAGCGTTTCAATATCAAGATCATTGGTAGGCTCATCAAGTATAAGTACATTAGGCGCACTCATAAGCACACTTAAAAGATACAGTCTTCTCTTTTCTCCTCCGGACAGCTTTCTTATTGGTGTCCACTGCTGTTTTGGTGAAAAGAGAAACTTTTCACACATCTGGCTCGCTGTTGCCTTGCCATCTACTGTCTGCACATACTCGCCTATACTTCTTACAAACTCAAGCACTGTCTGATTCTCATCCAGCGGTTCATTTTCCTGCATAAAATAACCTATATGTACAGTGTCACCTATCTCAACGCTTCCACTATCCGGCTGTATCTGTCCTGTTATTATCTTCATAAGTGTTGACTTACCACATCCATTGCTTCCTATTATACCTATACGGTCATCTCTTAGAAAAATGTATGAAAAATCATTGATATAAGTATGACCGTCATATGCTTTGGTTATGTTGTTAAGCTCTATCGTCTTTTTGCCTAATCTTGTGCTTACAGAGCTCATATCCATAAGGCTCTTGTCAAATTTAGCCCTTGCCTCACGGGAAGCTTCCTTCATATCCTCAAAACGGTCTATTCTTGCCTGCTGTTTTGTTGAACGCGCCTGGCATCCTCTTCTTATCCACTCAAGTTCTCTTCTTAATGTGTTCTGTCTTTTAGCCTCTGTAGCTCTTTCCATCTGTTCTCTTTCAGTCTTTAATTCAAGAAAGCCGGAATAGTTGGAATCATAACTATAAAGCGCCGCATGGTCTATCTCAACTATCTTGTTAGTTACATTGTCAAGGAAATACCTGTCATGCGTTACCATAAGAAGTTCGCCCTTGAAAGCCTTTATATACTGCTCAAGCCACACAACCATATCATTATCAAGATGGTTAGTCGGCTCATCAAGTATAAGCACCTCTGTAGGTTCAACCAATGCCTTTGCAAGCGCCACTCTTTTCTTCTGTCCTCCTGAAAGCATATCCATAGAAGCATCAAATGCTCCTATCCCAAGCTTGTTAAGAATCTCCTTTGCCTTGGCCTCACTGGCATTAGCTTTTCCTCTCAGCACATAGGAAAGAACCGTCTCATCCTTCGCATGGTCAGGTGACTGTGCAAGGTATGTTACTGTAACATTCCTTCCCTTTATAACATTTCCTTCATCAGGCTCTTCAATACCAGCTATTATCTTAAGCAATGTTGACTTTCCAGTACCATTGACACCTATGACACCCACCTTATCACCCTTGTTTATTCCAAGTGTAACCTTATCAAGTAGTACCTTCTCGCCAAATGTTTTACTCACTTTTTCTACATTTAATATATTCACAACAATTACCTTTCTTTAACACTACTGTAATCACCTGCAATATCATCCAGCTTATACAGTTTCTTCATCTTGGCAGCCAGCTCCGGATTTTCCTTCTCAAGCTTACTTATATGCTCCATTCTGCGTTCCATCATATGCTTATATGCCTCAGGATTATTCTCCTTAAAATGCAGCATAACCTCTCTTCTGTGCTGTCTTAGGTGTGCAAGTGCATCCGGATTAAGCTTTGCAATCTTTGCCTCCAGTCTTAATCTTCGCTCTTCGATTCTTTCTTCTAACGCTTCTGCATTGCTATTGTTTTGTGTAAGCTCTGATAAATGCATCTCAACTCTCTCAAGAAGCTCATCCTCATCAAACAGACCAATACGTCCCCATGTATTCTTACTTTCAGCCTCTGCAAGTACATTATCCGGAATATGCTCATTATTTTCATCCATATGTGTGATATCATCTGTCATCTGCACTGCAAACTTATCAAGCCATTCCGATGCATCCTCGCCAAATGCCCACTCTATCTCTGCAAGTCTTTCATTGTCCTCTATAAAATCATTATGTGCCTCTGTCTGTTCTAGTGTACCTGCAAGTGGATAAGGTCTGTCAACGCCAGCATCTCTTAACGCAAGTGATATAGTTCTTCGTGTGACACCCTCTTCCACAAGACATCCAGCACCTAGCTTCCTTAGCTGATCGTTAACATTACCAACATGCTCTGTTATATAAAAACGTAGGCCTTTATCTTTAAGAATCTTATTAAACGAAACAAGTCTGTCGGCTGCTGTTATGTCTATGCTTCCTATACCACTTGCATCAACTATAACAACTCTTGTATCATCTTTTATCGCATTTTCTATATCCTGTAAAAATGTAGACACATTTGCAAAGAAAAGATTGCCACTGAATCTGTACATCACAACATGTTGTATCTCAAGCGCATTCCTGTTACGGTTAAGATTATAGAAGCCTTCATGACCTGGTATACATCCAAGAAGTGATCTTGGTGGAACAACCGCTCTTATAATCACTGCTATAAATGAAAGAATAACACCTATTATTACACCATATATTGTTCCGAATAAAAGCACTCCGAACATAGCAGCAAGAAAAATAAAAAATTCAGCTCTGTTAACCTTTCTTAACTTATCTGCCAGCTTGTACTCCACTATACCTATAAGTGCTGCCACAACGATACCAGTAAGTATTGGTACAGGAAGATATTCAAGAAGCGGTGTTGCAAACAAAACAACAACAAGCATGGTTACAGCGGCTGTCACTGACATAAGCTGTGTCTTACATCCAAACTGGTCTGCAATGCCTGTTCTTGACACACTTCCATTCAGTGGACATCCTCCTGATACTGCCGATGCCACATTTGCAAGAGAATATGCAAGAACTTCTCTGTTATTGTCAACCTTATAACCATATCTGTTTGCATAATTGTTCGTTGCCAGCAAAGTCTGTGCCATAATAACAAGTGCACATGTAAGTCCTAGAACAACTATCTCTGATGTATTATCGCGAAGTAATGTAACATCCGGAATAGAAAGCTTAGGAAATCCTGCATCTACATGTGGAAGATGTTTTACACCGAATCTGTCTATATGTAAAAATGCTGTTGCCATAGCTCCAAGTACCATAAATACAACCGACATTGGAAACTTCGGCATATATTTTTTACAGACAAGAATAATCACAACTGTTCCGAATCCCAGAACTGCCGACAATACATTAAAATATTTCAACTGGTCTGTTATATGCAGAATGAGCTCTATAAGCTCGCCTGTACCTGCCGTTCCTCCAAACAGCTTAGGCACCTGCATAAGTATAATAGTAATTCCTATCCCACTTATGAAACCGCCCATGACAGGGGTGGATATGTAGTTCACTATTCTGCCAGCTTTTATAAGGCTGAATATTAAAAGCCATGCTGCAACTACAAGCGTTATAGCTGGTACAAGCCGCATCGCTTCATTTGAACCTGTTGTTACTCCAAGTGCTGCAAGTGTCCCTCCAACCAGCACTGCAGGAGTGGCATCTACACCAAACACAAACTGTGGTGAACTTGTTGTAAATGCATACACCAGTACAGGAAGTAATGAACCATATAACCCATACGCCGCTGGCAATCCTGCTATCTGTGCATACCCCATAGATATAGGAATAGATACAAGTGCCACAATAATACCTGCTATAATATCGTTCTTTGCTGTTTTAAAAGATATATTTTTCAAATGTGCATTTTCCTTTCCTTATATACATAATGTAATTATCAATAGTTACTTTTAACACTAATACCATATCACAATTTATATTTTTTATCTGTTATATGTTACAGTAAAAATATGGATTTTTCAATAAAATTTATCTTAACAATATGTCACTGTAAAGAACTATTTACAGCATTTTGGCAACTGACTCTGAAAATAACAAGGTGTACATAAAAATGCCTGCATACCTCCAACAAAAACATTTCCTTGCCCTTATCATATGGAATGTTATATACTTATATAAGTATGATGTCGGGGGCAAAAGCCACCAACTTTAATATCTATAGATTATTCTGTGCTACGCACTCCAACGTCTACGCTACGCTTCGATCCGTGCTAAACATGTGTCACTGGCACATAGCACCCTACCTAATATTAGCATATCGTAGGATTATCATCCCACTTTTATGCTCATATCACATATAACAAAGAAAGGATTACACAATATATGTTTATTGCAGATAACTGGAAAGACTATGAAGTTATAGATACATCATGTGGTGAAAAACTTGAACGATGGGGAGATTATATCCTTGTACGTCCAGACCCACAGGTCATATGGGATACCCCTAAAAACGATAAAAGATGGAAACACATGAATGGTCATTATCACAGAAGCTCAAAAGGCGGCGGTGAATGGGAGTTCTTTGATCTTCCACAGAGCTGGACTATTAACTATCAGAGTCCTTCTCTTGATGTGCCTCTTACTTTTAACTTAAAACCTTTCAGCTTCAAGCATACAGGTATATTTCCAGAGCAGGCTGCTAACTGGGACTGGTTTTCAGGCATAATAAAGAAAGCTAAGGAAAAAGATGCCAGTAGACAGATAAAGGTTCTTAATCTTTTTGCATATACCGGTGGTGCAACTCTTGCATGCGCTGCAGCCGGGGCACATGTAACACACGTTGATGCATCTAAAGGTATCATTGCATGGGCTAAGGAAAATGCCACATCCTCCGGTCTTATTGACAAACCTATCCGCTGGATAGTTGATGATTGTGTTAAGTTCGTTGAGAGAGAAATAAGACGTGGCAATCACTACGATGCCATCATTATGGACCCTCCTTCATATGGAAGAGGACCTAAAGGCGAAATATGGAAAATAGAAGAAGCCATACATCCACTTGTAAAGTTATGTGCACAGCTTCTTTCTGAGGAACCATTATTCTTCCTCATTAACTCATATACAACAGGGCTTCAGCCAGCGGTTCTTACATATATGTTAAGCACAGAGCTTAAAAACTTTGACGGTTACTGCAGCTCAAACGAAGTAGGACTTCCTGTATCATCCAACGGACTTGTTCTTCCTTGTGGCGCTTCTGGAAGATGGTGCAGTTCTGAATATTAATCACCAATTAAAATGCTGCCATTTTATGTGGCAGCATTTTATACTATATTTTTATTTTGTTATTTTTATTTTGTTATTTTTATTTTATTGTTTTTCTTGTATTATTCTTCTTGCATTATTTTTTTATGTTCTTTTCCTTCGTAATCAATTCTTCCATAAGTCTGCTATAATCCTCTGAAGCAACAGGAAGCTTAACCTGAATACCATTACATGCTGAATAATAAGCTCCTGCGCACAACATCAGTGAATTAAGCCCCTCCTCGCCTTTCGCTACAAGATATGTATCATCATGTTCTAATGAAGCTCTGGCAAATCTTTCAAGCAGTTCTACATATGGCTCTGGTGTCTTTGGGAACTCAATTGTTTCCTTAGTATATTGCATATTTTCCCTTGAATTAACCATTTCAGTTTTTATATATTCTTCTACATCCTGATGTCTTGTTATAGTAAGCGTATTATCTTCAAGCAGCAGCTTTGCTTTTGTTCCTATTATTTCAAGTCTTTCTTCATGACACGCTTCTCCCGTTGTCAGTACAAATGAAGCTGTCATGCCATCATCATAATCCATAATAATAGTATCTTCATCATCTACTGCAAAATCATTATATTTGCCAAAAGGTATAAGCGCAAACATTCTCTGCGGCATGCCAAAAAGATACTGGAACATATCAAGTATATGCTGTCCCTGGTTAATAAGTGCACCGCCGCCTTCACCAGCAAAGCTGCTTCTCCAGGCGCCAGAATGATGATAATATGATGTTCTTAAATATCTTGAATTAATAAGATTCACTCTTCTTAGCTTACCCAGCTCACCTGCATCAATCATACTCTTAATCTTCATATACTTAGGATATAATCTTTGATGAAATACCATACCATATATTCTTTCGCTATTTTTAGCTGCCTCATTCATAGTAAGTGCTTCCCCTATATCTGATGCTGCCGGTTTATCGCACAAAACATCCTTTCCCAGTGAAAATGCCTGTACCGCAAGCTTAGCATGTGTTTTATGCGGAGTTGCTATAATAACTGCATCAAATAATGTATCTACATCTTCTGCTTTAAACATATCATCTGCACTTCTAAATATTCTTACATGCCCACCATCAACATTTACAAGTGCTTCACCCCACTCCATAAGTTCATCTCTTCGTATAACTACTGCTGTCAGCTTCATGTTTGCAACTTCACCTGATACAATCATCTGTGCATATTTCTTTCCCATATTTCCAACGCCTATAAGAGCTACTCTTAATATTTTGTTCTGCATATTATTCATGGTTCCTTTCTTATTTATTTTGCAATCTATTCTATAATTAAATTTCTATATTTATTTTGCATTCTATTCTATAATTAAATTTCTATATTTATTTTGCATTCTACTATTATTGTAGGGGATGCATGAAATACCTATTCATTACCTATTATTTTTCAATACAACTACTAATTTTATTACCTGTCCTTACTGCTTCATCAAGCAATATTGCCGCATATGCATCTGCAAATGCATCTTCCATGCTATATGGTGATTCTGCCTCACCTCTGCTATACTTTGCTGTTCCTATCATAAGAGCCGCTATTGCTGTTTCATCCTCTGACAAGCCATGCAGCCCTAATTCCGGTTCATACAGTACATTTTCACCGCACATTATTTTCTCTATTTCACGAACGGTAGACAGGTTAGGATTAGTTTCTTTAGTGTGTGTTACATTCACATCTGTCACAATCTTTTGATACTGTCCTTCATTTTTATCATCAAGATAATACATCTCATCATTAATAAGCTCTCCTCTGACACCCTGCACCTTTATCATATTCTTTCTTATAGGTGAGCGGTACTGCTCAGAGTCAAAATCATACCATGCAACCTTTCCACTCTCAAACTCAAATGCTGCTACACATCTTTTTTTAGGTGCTGTTCTGCCATCTGTAAATTTGTCATATCTCGTAAGTGTCTGAGTTGTCGGAAATTCATATATTTTACCTGACACTGTGTAGTTTTCATCAGCTTTTATACCAAGATATGCTCTTATAAGACTGAAACCGTGATATTCGTGTGCAAGGGATATATTCAGACAACTGATATCGCCAAGTACACCACTATTAACAAGCTTAATCCGTGCTTTATTATATGGATATTCCCTGTATTGTTCAGCAACAACCTGCTTCTTATCTGTTTTATCATCTGACATATGATATCTGTATAACTTTTTAAGCGAATCCATATCCAATGCTGCTGGTGTCTCAGAAAGAACAGTTATTCCTCTATCCATCCATTCTATTGATACATCACATATACTTGTTTTATTTACTGCTACAACAGCAAAATCCGGTTTATAACCTACGCACTCTTCTATAGAGGTTGTAGTGTGTATACCGAATTCTTCTGCCATCTTATCTGCTTTTTCCTGTGTACGGCAGTACATTGCATCTAGACATAATATATCCGGCATTGCTTTTGCTATTCTGACATAATAAAGCGAACGCCAGCCTGAACCTATTATTATAAAATGATACTTACCCATATAAGCTTCATACCTCCTGAAAATAAATAATATCAATTAATTTACAAAACATTTTCTTTTTTCAGTTTTCTACAAACATCTATAATAATACTATGATCCTGTTCATGATTAAAACCAGAACATGTTATTGTGCCTATTGCTGTCTGGCAATTCTCTAGTCTTATTGGAAATGCACCTCCCACCTGTGCATACTCTGATGGTTCTAATGCCCACTTTTCTTTAATATTCATACCACAATCCTCAAGCATATAGTGCGCCCACAATGAACTATGTCCGGTATGCATCGCCGTCTTTTTCTTACGCTCGATCATAATATCATTACTTACAGCATTACCATCACTGGAATAATGGAACAATCTTCTTCCAGCTATTGCAATATCTATACATATTTTATTGTTACGGTTTTTCGCTTCTTCTATAAGCGCCATTCCAATAGCAAGTGCTGTTTCTGATGAAAACTCCCTGAATTTCAATTCTTTCTCTTCAGCTTCACATTGTTTCATAAGTTCTTTAGCAGTCATACCTTTTAACTCCTTTAATCAATTATTTCATTTGGTATTCTATCTACCATTCTGTTACCATCCTATTTTACAGTTGCTTCACTTTTTGTTTATTATATCATAATTTACTCTTTCTTAACCCGTACACTCACGAACCCGCGCTACGCGCTATCCCGCCCTGCTTTGCATGGCTGTTCGTTCGTTAATGGCGCAAGAAAAGTAAATGTCTGCTTCGCAGCCGCTTCCTTTTCTTTTGCGCTCATTATATCATTTATATAGTCTTATAAACTTTGAAAAAATATTCAATAATTTTACTTCTACTTATTTATTATGATAATTTATTTCTAACTTGTTCCTCGTAAATCAACAATAGCACCTGTGCGATTGCCTGTTGGAATAATCTATTAACAAACAACTATGTTATAAAAATGACTAACTATTGATAAACAATAACTTTTAATACTATATTGTTGGTGAATATTAGTTGGTGACGAACGGACGACAAATATAAGCTACAGGCAGTCCAGCACACTATGTTCAATGCCAGAAGCTTTGATTGGATATTTCTAAGTCTTTCCATGTAAACTATGGTAACTGACGCTACCTCTCAGACGCGCCGTCCATGGCGCGGCTTCGTTGCTTCGTACATCCATGTACGAAGCTAGCTGGTTAACTAAAGAAAAGACGGTGTAATTTAATTCTGAATATCCAATTAAATCAAGGGGACGAAAAAAGGGCTTCCGAGGAATCTCGGAAACCCTTAAAATTACTGTATTAAATAACAATTATTCAATGATTGTAGCAACAGCACCAGAACCAACTGTTCTACCACCCTCACGGATAGCAAAACGAAGACCCTGCTCCATAGCTACGTTATGGATAAGTTCAACTGTCATCTCTACGTTATCACCAGGCATGCACATTTCTGTACCAGCTGGAAGCTCACAAACACCAGTTACATCAGTTGTTCTGAAGTAGAACTGTGGTCTGTAGTTGTTGAAGAATGGAGTATGACGTCCACCCTCGTCCTTTGTTAATACGTAAACCTGAGCTGTAAACTTGTGGTGTGGTGTGATTGAACCTGGCTTACAAAGAACCTGTCCTCTCTGGATCTCATCTCTCTGAACACCTCTAAGAAGAGCACCAATGTTATCACCTGGTTCTGCTTCATCAAGGAGCTTTCTGAACATTTCGATACCAGTTACAACAACCTTACGGATGTCTTCGTGGATACCAACGATTTCAACTTCCTCGTTAACCTTAAGAACACCTCTTTCTACTCTACCAGTAGCAACTGTACCACGACCTGTGATAGAGAAGATATCTTCGATAGGCATAAGGAATGGCTTATCTGTATCTCTCTGTGGATCTGGAACATACTCATCGATTGTGTGCATAAGTTCAAGAATCTTATCACCCCATTCGCTGTTTGGATCTTCAAGAGCCTTAAGAGCTGAACCCTGGATGATTGGTGTATCATCGCCTGGGAAATCATATTCGTTAAGAAGTTCTCTGATTTCCATATCAACTAATTCAAGAAGTTCTGGATCATCAACCATATCACACTTGTTCATGAATACTACTACGTAAGGAACGCCAACCTGACGAGCAAGAAGGATATGCTCTCTTGTCTGAGCCATAACACCATCAGTAGCAGCAACAACGAGGATAGCAGCATCCATCTGAGCAGCACCAGTGATCATGTTCTTTACATAATCGGCATGGCCTGGACAGTCAACGTGTGCGTAATGTCTCTTCTCTGTTTCATACTCAACGTGAGCTGAAGAAATTGTGATACCTCTTTCTCTTTCTTCTGGAGCCTTATCGATATTTTCGAATGCAACAGTTTCACCTGTACCAAGTCTCTCATGAAGAGTCTTTGTGATAGCAGCTGTAAGAGTTGTCTTACCGTGATCTACGTGTCCAATTGTACCAATGTTGCAATGTGGTTTTGTTCTTTCAAATTTAGCCTTTGCCATTGTTTAAAATCCTCCTAATTTAAATAGAATAATCGTCTGCAATGCAGACTTCTCATAGCTGAAATCTATTATATTATTTTTTCAAGAATATTTCAACCATATTTTATATAAAAGCATTATAAACTAATACTTTTATATGAATTAAGTGATATATTTACATATTCTAACCAGCTTAAACCAGATATAGACATAAATACATCATATATTTATTACTGCGAAATACATTATACTATATTTCGCAGTAATTAAATTATCGTTTAATTATACTAAGATAGATTATTTTGCTCTTGAAGCAATAACCTTATCCTGAACTGACTTAGGAGCCTGTTCATACTTATCGAAGAACATAGAGTAGTTACCACGACCCTGTGTCTTAGAACGAAGGTCTGTAGCATATCCGAACATCTCTGAAAGTGGAACGAATGCTTTAATCATCTTACCACCACTGATGTCTTCCATACCTTCAATACGTCCTCTACGAGCGTTGATATCACCAATAACATCACCCATGTATTCTTCTGGCATAGTAACTTCAACCTTCATAATAGGCTCAAGAAGAGCTGGAGCTGCCTTAGCCATAGCATCCTTGAATGCCATAGAACCAGCAATGTGGAATGCCATTTCTGATGAATCGACTTCATGGTAAGATCCATCATAAATATCTGCTCTAAGTCCGAGAACTGGGAATCCAGCTAAGATACCTGAGTTAGCTGCTTCTCTGATACCATCAGCAACTGAAGGAATGTATTCCTTAGGAATAGCACCACCAACTACTGAAGACTCACAGAAGAGAACTGGAGGCTCATTAATTAATACTGTATTCTTTGTCTCAACATCAAACTTATCAACGTTAGCTTCAAGTGGAGTGAAACGTACTTTACAGTGACCATACTGACCACGACCACCTGACTGCTTAGCATACTTGCTATCAACATCAACGGCCTTAGTAAAGCACTCTCTGTAAGCAACCTGAGGTGCACCTACATTAGCTTCAACCTTGAATTCACGAAGAAGTCTATCAACGATGATATCAAGGTGAAGTTCACCCATACCAGCGATGATTGTCTGACCTGTTTCCTGATCTGTATGAGCACGGAATGTAGGATCTTCTTCAGCAAGCTTTGCTAAAGCTTCACCCATCTTACCCTGGTCATTCTTAGTCTTTGGCTCGATAGCAAGCTCGATAACTGGCTCTGGGAATTCCATAGACTCTAAGATAACTGGATGTGCTTCATCACAGATAGTATCACCTGTAACTGTAATCTTAAGACCTACTGCAGCAGCGATATCTCCTGAGTAAACCTTATCGATTTCTTTTCTCTGGTTGGCATGCATCTGAAGGATACGTCCAACTCTTTCTTTCTTATTCTTATTAGCATTAAGTACATAAGAACCTGCGTTTAATGTACCAGAGTAAACTCTGAAGAATGCTAACTTACCAACGAATGGATCTGTCATAATCTTGAATGCAAGAGCTGAGAATGGCTCTTCATCAGATGACTTTCTTACTACTTCGTTACCGTCTTCATCAACACCTGTGATATCAGGGATATCAGTAGGAGCTGGCATGTACTCGATAACTGCATCAAGAAGCTTCTGAACACCCTTGTTCTTATAAGCTGTACCGCAAAGACAAGGAATAGCTGTACCCTCGATAGTACCCTTTCTTAAAGCAGCCTTTAACTCTGGAACTGAAATTTCCTCATCATTAAAGAACTTCTCCATAAGGTCTTCATCAAGTTCAGCACACTGCTCAACAAGCTTATCATGATATTCCTGTGCCTGATCAGCTAAATCAGCAGGAATCTCACTAACCTGGATGTCATCACCCTTATCACCGTTGAAGATATAAGCCTTCATCTCGAATAAGTCGATAATTCCCTGGAAGTCATCTTCCTTACCAATAGGAATCTGTACGAGTACTGGATTCTTACCAAGCTTTGTAATAAGCTGGTTGCATGATCCGAAGAAATCAGCGCCCATCTTATCCATCTTGTTCATGAATGCCATACGTGGTACGTTATACTTATCAGCCTGACGCCATACGTTTTCTGACTGTGGTTCAACACCGTTCTGTGCATCGAATACACCAACAGCACCATCAAGTACTCTAAGCGAACGCTCAACTTCTACTGTGAAGTCAACGTGTC
>ERZ779895.3219-NODE-3219-length-13108-cov-11.635563_pt1 | contig 13108 bp, 13 predicted proteins | sample MGYA00511093_ERZ779895 | MGnify/ENA primary metagenome ERZ779895 (study PRJEB29588, sample SAMEA2142970) | human gut metagenome | biome: human gut; feature: human-associated habitat; material: faeces | place: Denmark | collected 2008/2010 ... | reverse complement strand
ACAAGGGAACGAACCTGGGCCGTCACCTGATCCAAGCCTTTCAGCCTGGGGAGGTTACGCCGGAACAGGCCCATGAGATCGGCATGGAGCTTGCAAAAGAAATCCTGGGCGGCAAGTATGAATTTGTACTTACTACCCATATAGACAAAGATCATGTTCATAACCACCTGATTTTCAATGCGGTCAGCTTTGCGGATCACAAGCACTATCATTCCAACAAGCGGAGTTATCACTATATCCGCCGCACCTCCGACCGGCTTTGCAAGGAACACGGTCTGTCTGTCATCATCCCCGGACAGGACAAGGGCAAGAGCTATATTGAACATCAGGCTGCGCAGAACGGCACCAGCTATAAGGCAAAGCTGAAAGCGGCCATCGACCGGCTCCTGCCAGCCTGTTCCAACCTGGAAGAACTGCTTCGCCGCCTGCAGAGGGAAGGTTATGAGATCAAGCGCGGCAAGTATATCTCCGCCAGAGCGCCGGATCAGGAACGATTCACCCGTCTGAAAACCCTGGGTGCGGACTACACCGAAGAAGCCCTTGCTGCCCGGATCGCCGGACACGCCAGACCTTCCCGCCAGCCGAAACAGCAGGACGGAAAGATCAGCCTGCTCATTGATATTCAGAACAACATCAAGGCGCAGCAGAGTGCAGGCTTCACCCATTGGGCGAAGCTGAACAATCTGAAACAGGCCGCCAAGACCATGAATTTCCTGACCGAACACGGGATAAGCAGTTATGGAGAACTGGAAAGCAAATTGACCGCAATATCCGCACGCAGGGATACCGCTCATGCAGAGATCAAGCGGATAGAAAGCAGAAGTGCCGAACTTGCCCTTGTGATGAAGCATGCCGGAACTTACCGTCAGCTAAAGCCGCTTTATGACCGATACCGTAAATCGAATGATAAAGAAAAGTTCCTGCGGGGGCATGAGAGCGAGATCATCCTTTTTGAAGCGGCCGCCAGAGAATTGAAACGGCTGGGGGCTGTGCCGCTGCCGACAACGGAAAGCATGAAAACGGAGCTTGCCAATCTCAACGCAGAAAAGGAACGGCTCCTTGCAGAGTACAAAACCGCAAGGACCGAAGCCCAGGAATAGTCCTCCTGTGTCTGCCCTAACGCCGCCAGCTTTTCATCCAAAGCGGAAATGCGCCCTGCCATCAGGTTTTCGTAAAGTTCTTCCTTTGCGGCGTGTGCCTCCGGGTGCTCCGCCGCATACTGCGGATCGTTCTGACGGAAAAACTCGTCCATGTCAAAGGCGATATCCATAGCCCACTCGGATTTTTCTTCTTCGGGAAGATCGTCCTGGAAGGTCATTACCCGGTACTCGTCGGGGATGCTGCCACGCTCGCCGTCATAATACTCATGGAAGGTTTCTCTGGTATCCCACACATAGCCCTGATCGGTGAAAGTGCCGTTTTCCTCCAACGCCACATCCCGTCCGTAGGCTTCATAGTCGATGTAGTTCTGCAGGTGGGCGGGAACTTTTGAAACCTCCAGTTCTTCGAGGTAATAACGCCCCAGATCGTCATAATCCTCGATATTGGGGTAAATCTCATAACAATCCAGATTCTCGGTGAGGTTAATGATCTCCTGCAGGCTACTGGTATAGTCACCGATCTCCATAGCGGCCTGGAACTTCGCATAGTCGCTCTGGTCCATTTCATCCAGCTTCGACGCCAGATAATTCAGCTCGTCCAGATTTTCGTACTCGCCCAGCTTACTGTAAAGACCGTCCACATAGCAGTCATAGTCCGTGATGAACCATTCCTCATATTTGATTTCTTAGTATTTAATTGTGTTGGATTTTCCGGTAACGGATTTACCGCTGACGGGTTTACCGTTATCGGGTTTTCCGACAACGGCTTATCCAACATCGGTTCTCCCTCGATGGGACGCTCAAAAATGGTATACTCATTGGCTGCGAATTTACCAGAAGCATCAGTTGTCTGTCTGCGCCGAATGTATCCGGCTGTTTCAAGCTCATTGACAGCAGAGCGGATTGCATCTTTGCTTTCTCGATTGATATAGCTGAGTCCTGACAGCGTATAATCCCAGTCATCAGGCAGAGATAACATTTGCGACAAGAGACCCTTTGCCTTCAAAGAAAGTCGTTTGTCTTTTAGATGAAAATTGCTCATAACCGTGTAATCGCCAGTGCGTTCTACACGAAAAACAGCCATTTACTTCACTCCTTTCATTTCTCAGGTATGAAAAAAGCCGCAATTCATAAAAGAATTGTGGCAGCGGTTAGGGTCTGTCTGTATCTTTTTTCTTGCGTCGGTAGGGGCGTTTTGGCATTGGTGGTTTATCAAACAGATCCCTTTCCTGAGAAAATGGTAAGGTTTGAAAAACACGGTCAATCTCGGTGGATTCCATATCACGCTGTGAGCGGCAATCTTCTTGAATAGCTTCTCGGATTTCTCTTACAGTACACATATTCATTCCTTTCCTTTCGTTGTATCGGTTATGAACGACGGTGTTTTTTAGGCTTGAAGTCGAGGATATGCCCCTCAATAACATGGGCATATCTCTTAATTTTGATTTCTCGACGCTGCTGGCTTTGCAGAGCTGACTGATACCCGTCCTCTGTGAGAAAAAGCCTCATTTCGTCACCAGGTTCTCCATAAGCAGTAGGGCGCAAGACAGTAAACTCAATCATCCAGAAAGTGCTGTCCCAAAATCGCTCCACTGCAAGAATGTTGTGGCCTTTCAGTTCCCTTGCTGCAATATCTTTCATAGGCTCTCCCTTCATCGTTCCTGATCTCGTTGGCGTTTTTTCTGCCATTGTTCCAGCAGTTTAATAATGGTTTCCTGCATTTTGGCCGGTGTATAGCTTTTGGGGAAATACTTTCGCAAGGTATCGCTGCTCAAGGTCACTTTATCCAGATCACCCTTTTTTTCCTCTGACATGATGGCAAGCATCACATCTTCTGACAATTTCCCTTCCTGGCTGAACTTTTTCATTCGCTGAGCCTGAGAGAGAGAAGGGGTAGCCTGCTCATAGTCCATTGTTTCCACCAGCATTTGCTGTTCGTCCGGTTTCAAAAAAGAGAGTTCATAGGCTGGGTTAAATGCGATTTTCTTTTCATCCACCATATCCAAAAGCTCTGGAATCAGTTCAGTCAAACGAACATATCGCATTACCTGGATACCGCTTCGTTCACCGGCTTCTTTTGCCACCTGGTCTCTGGCGCTCAACTTCTGTTCAACTTGAACAGAAGTCAGGTCTGTTCTTGCTCCTTGATGTTTAATGGCTTCCAGCTTCATTTTGTAGGCAAAAGCCCTTTCACTGGGGAGCAGATTTTCTCGCTGCAAATTGCTGTCAACCATAATAATTGTGGCAGCATCGTCATCCAAGTCGCGCACAATGACAGGCATGGTTTCTTTTCCGGCCAATTCGCTGGCTCTGCGGCGTCTGTGACCGGCTACCAGCTCATAACCGCCATCAGGCAGTGGTCTGGCAATCGCAGGAACCAACACACCATACTTTTTGATGCTGTCTGCGGTTTCTATCATTGCATCATCATCCTTGACCTTGAAGGGGTGATCCTTGAACGGATGCAGTTCAGATAGGGGAATTTCCTGAATTTTTTCCAGTTGCTCGTCTTGCCGACTTTCTTCTGTAGAAAACAGGTCATCTACTGAGGCCAGCTCTATTTTTTTCGCGCTGCTTTTCAAGTTTCAATACCTCCTTCGTCAGATTTTTGTAGCCCTCAGCCACTTTGCCATTAGGATCATGGGCATAAATGCTTTTTCCTTCAGCACTGATTTCTTTAGCCCTGACAGAATGAGGAATTTCTGATGTAAACACCTTGATCTTACTGCCATAGGTTTCGCGCAGAAGAGCGGAGATTTCTTTGGCAAAATTGGTTCGGCTGTCTACCATCGTCAGCAGAATCCCATCAATTTGCAGCTTGGGATTGATTTGTCTGCGAACCTTATTGATAGTTTGCAAAAGCTGCTCCAAACCTTTAGCTGGAAGATACTCTGCCTGGACGGGGATTATAACCCTATTAGCGGCAGCCAGTGCATTGACCGTAAGCATACCCAGGGAGGGCTGGCAATCAATAAGGATATGGGAGTATTGCCCCTTCAGCGTGTCCAGATATTGTCGCAGAATGGTTTCTCGGCTCATAGCGTTTACCAGAGATACCTCCATACCAGATAGCTGGATGTCCGCAGGCATCAGGTCTACGCCCTCAGGGTGGTGCAGGATACCCTCGCCGGGACGAATTGGTTCATCCATCAAAATACGGCCCATAGCGTCTGACAGTGTAAAGGGCAGCTTATCAGGCTGGGGATTGCCCAAGCTGATGGTCAGGCTTCCCTGTGGGTCTCCGTCAATCAGAAGGACTTTCTTCCCGGACTGCGCCAGACCAATTCCAAGATTGGCACAAGTGGTTGTTTTGCCGACACCACCTTTTTGGTTGGCTATGGCAATAATCTGTGTATTCATGATTTCACCTCATTTCTTTCTAAGTTTAGATATGAAAAAAAGTGCCTGCTTTACCTTTCCTGAGAAAGATAAAACAGGCACTTTCACTGGCTCAATACCTCTTGTAATGAACCTCTATGTATGGTAAACTATGTCCACGATACCATGAATATAATTAAGTCTCGACGGGAATTGAACTTTTGGCTAACGCCAAATTTCGCGCCTTTGCAAACAGAGTGCAAACAATAGGGGGCTAAAATCCTTTGTTTTTGCTTGATTTTGCTTGTACAAGGTTTATAGAGAACATGGAGAAAAGCCTTGATATAACTGCATTTTCTTTATCCCTGTTGATAGGGAATATATGCACTGGGTCCATCTCCTAAGCGTAAGGCCGGGGGTTCGAATCCCTTCTGGGACGCCAGATAATAACGCCGAAAGCCTTTGTTTTCAAGGGCTTTCGGCGTTATTACTGATCTGAGATCTTTCATTCTCTCGCTGGCAGGGTGAACTTGCTCGAACGACCGTCCGCCCTATCCGATACTTGTCTTTGGTATCGGATAGGGCGGGCAAATTTTTACAGGTCTGTTGCTTTTACTTTTCTGTCACAACCAATTCGATGCCGCGTTGTCAGAGTACTTCCTTCGAGACATAATTGGCGCTTTTTCCGCTGACGGCGGACTCGAAGTCTGCCACCAGCGGGTGCTTGTGCCAGCGGTGCAAATCCTCTGTGAGCCGGTAGGCGGTCAGCTGGAAAAACGGCAGGAACAGCAGGGGCGTCAACAGCGCGTCCGGTGAGGACGGCACAGGCAGATCTCCGCCGTCATCCGTGAAAAAGAACGTCTTTTCCGTGACCAGCGATGCGGCGCGGCTGAGTTGGGCGCCCCGCGCCCGATCATGCGGGTCGGACGCAAGGAAAAACAGGGTGTGATTGGGCGTCAGGTGCAGCTCCGGGCCATGGAGGAACTCCTCCAGCTCGTAGGCACAGGCGGGTATCTGAAGCGTCTCCATCAGCTTCAGCGCCGCCTCCCGTGCCACGCCCCAGGCGGCGCCGGCTCCCGCGATGCAGACGGTCTGCATGGCGGACAGCTGCCGGTAACGGCTGCGCAGCAGCGCCTCCCCTGCCGGGATGGCCTGCTCGTAGGCGTCTGCCCATTGTGCCAGCTTCTGTCGCTCCGCCGCAAGGCCATCCTCGGAAAGCCGTCCGGAAAGGTGGGCGCTCCGCAGGGCGAACAGGCACAGGAACAGACACAGCGCCGTGACGCCCATGGTCACATAGCCCACGGACTCCTGCCCGCAGCCGTAGTCGATCAGCAGATCTGCGTGCGTCCGGAAGTCGCTGCCGGGGTCAGAGGTGATGCCGATGGCCGTGCGTCCTTTGGCGCGGATGGCGTCCAGCGCGTGCAGCGCGTTGGTGCTGTACCCGCTCTGGGAGATGACCACCGCCAGTTCGTCCGCCGGCAGGCGGCTCTCATAGGCGCAGAAGGTGAACGGCTCCGTGACCAGCACCTCGCAGTCCAGCCACTTTCGGAGATAGGGGCGGACGCACAGGGCTGCGTTATAGGACGAGCCGCTGGCCACCAGACGGAGGATGCGGACGGGACGGGCGGCAAAGGCCGCCGCCAGCGGCTCCTCCCACTGTCCCGCCAGCTGATGCCGGAGAACGGAGGGCGTCAGATATACATAGTCCCGCATGGTGCGCTTTTCCATCAGGCTCCCTCCCTTACATTGTCAGGTCGCCGTCCTTGCTGATCTTGTTGAATATGAGCAGGGAGAGCAGGGTCATCACGGTCAGCACCGTGGCCATGGCGGAGGCGATGCCGTAGTTGCCCCGGACGATCTGGGTGTAGATGGCCACTGTCAGGGTCTGAGTCTTGCCGGTATACAGCAGGATAGCGGTGGATAGCTCGCTGATGAGCGTGACCCAGCTGAGGATGGCGCCGGACAGAACGCCGGAGGACATCATGGGCAGCGTGACGGTAAAGAACGCCTTGGGCTTGGAGCTGCCCAGCGACAGGGCCGCCTCCTCCACATACAGCGGTATCTGCTGCAGAATGGCCACGGAGGAGCGGATGGTGTAGGGCAGGCGGCGCACCACCAGCGCCACCACCATGATGAACATGCCGCCGGTGAGCACCAGCGGCTCCCGGTTAAAGGCGGAGATCATGGCAATGCCGATGACGGTGCCGGGGATGACGTAGGGGATCATGGAGATCACGTCCACCGCGCCGGACAGCACATTCCGGCGGCGCACCGCCACATAGGCGATCAGCACGGCCAGGAACACCACGATCAGCAGGCTCACCGCCGGGATGACGATGGTGTTCTGGATACTCCTGCCCAGACGGGAGAACATGTCCTGATAGCTCTGAAGCGAGTAGCCGGCCACATAGATCTGGCCGCTGGTCTTCAGGAAAGAGGTGTACACCACATACAGCTGCGGCAGGATGGAGATGCCGACGACTACATAGGTGATAAAATGCACGATAAAGTTGGAAAAGCCGTGGAGCTGCTTCTTTTCGATGCGGTGCAGGGCGTTCATGGAGAAGGCCTGCTTCTTCGCCACAAAGTTCTGGGAGAAGTACACCACCATGGTGATGAGGATCGCGATGATAGCGATGGCGGAGGCGAAGCCCTTGTTCTGGGACACCTCGCCCACGAATTCGTTGTAAAGAATGACGGTGAAGGTACGGTAGCCCTCTCCGATCAGCATAGGAGTTCCGAAGTCGCTCATGGCGCGGACGAACACCAGCAGAGCGCCGGCCAGCACGGTGGGTGAGATCAGGGGCAGCACCACCGTGAAAAAGCGCTTGAAGCCGGTGCAGCCCAGATTTTCGGAGGCCTCCATCAGCGAGGCGTCCATTTTGCTCATGGCGCCCTGCACATACAGAAACACCAGCGGGAAAAGCTGGGTGACGAACACCAGCATGATGCCGTTGAAGCCGTAAATATCCGGCATGGTGATGCCGAACAGGCCGGAGAGGAAGTTGGTGATAACGCCGTTGCGGCCCAGCAGCATGATCCACGCATACGCGCCCACAAAGGGGGCGGACATGGTAGCCATGACGATGCACATCCGCAGGAGCTTTGCGCCCCGGACCTTAAACACCGACATGAAGTAGCCCAGCACCACGCCGACGACCACCGAAGCGATGGTGGCGGCGATGGAAACCTTGAAGCTGTTGAGCAGCGTAATGGAATAATACTTACGGGAGAAGAACTTGGCAAAGTTCTCCAGCGTGAAGTGTACGCCGTCAGAGAATGCCATCTTCAGCAGCAGGCTCAGGGGATACAGCAGGAAAAGTGCGTACAGCAGCAGGATAACAATGGTCGTCCAGCCCCATACGTCCAGCCGAAACCGTTTACTGTTCTGTCTCATAGTCTCAGCCCCTCAAATAGTTCTTTGTGCCGTCCTCGGAGAAAATGTTGATCTTCTCCTCCTTCAGTGTCAGGGTGACAGCGCTGCCGGGCTCCAGCTTCTCGTCGATGGCGGACTCCTGGATCAGCTCCACGCTGGCGCCGCCGGTCAGCTTCAGGTAGTAGTGGGTGTTCAGGCCCAGATACACGCTGTCCTCCAGCACGGCGGAGAGGCCTCCTGCCTTTTCGTCAGCGTGATGTACCACGAATTCCTCGGGGCGGACGGAGACCTTCACCGGTCCGTCAGGGATGGTGCGCCAGCTGTCGCGGGTAAAGCGCTCACCGGTAGGGAACACCAGCGTGCCCTGCTCCATGCGGGCATCGAGGATGTTGGTGCGGCCGATGAACGTGGCCACAAACGTATTGGCGGGACGCTGATAGATATCGCGGGGCGTACCGATGTGCTGGATCTTGCCGGCGTTCATCACAGCGATGGTATCGCTGATGGACATGGCCTCCTCCTGATCGTGGGTGACGTAGACGGTGGTGATGCCCACCTCACGCTGGATCTTGCGAATGGCCTGCCGCATCTCCAGGCGCAGCTTGGCGTCCAGATTGCTCAGCGGCTCGTCCATCAGCAGCACGTCCGGCTTGATGACCAGCGCACGGGCCAGCGCCACGCGCTGCTGCTGGCCGCCAGACAGATTCTCCGGCAGCCGGTCGGCGTACTGCTTGATCTGCATGATCTCCAGAAAGCGGTCTGTCTCCCGGGCGATCTCATCCTTGGGGGTCTTGCGGTTCTTCAGACCGTAGGCCACGTTCTTGGCCACGGTCATGTGGGGGAAAATGGCGTAGTTCTGGAACACCATGCCGATGTTGCGCTTGCTGGGCTCCTTGTCGTTGATGCGCTCCTCGTTGAAATAGAAGTCGCCGCCCTCAATGGAATTGAAGCCCGCGATCATGCGCAGCAGCGTGGTCTTGCCGCAGCCGGAGGGCCCCAGCAGCGTAAACAGCTCTCCGTCGCGTATCTCCAGATTCAGCCCCTCGATAACGGTGGTGTCCCCGTACTGCTTCTTTGCGTTTTGAATGGTGATCTTGCTCATAGTCCTCTCGCCTTTCTTGATGCAGCAAGCCGCCCACCGCATGCGGCAGGCGGCTTGCCAAATAGGAAAATTTAGAAGGTGCCCTGATATACCTCGGTGAACTTGTCCACGATCTCGGCCTTGTGCTCATTGACATACTGCTGGTCCAGAGCCACCGTCTTGATGTCGGAGGCGGGACGGAAGTATTCGGGATAGCTGACGTCATCACGGACGGGACGCAGATCCAGATCGTTGCAGAGGATGTTCTGCACTTCCTGGCTCAGCACGAAGTCGATGAACAGCTTGCCGTTCTCGGGGTGGCTGCAGTTCTTGATCAGGCCCACGGTGCCGGGGGTCAGAACGGTGCCCTCCTCGGGATAGACGATGGCGACATTGGCGCCGGAGCGGGCCAGCGAGATACCGGCCTCCTCGTAGGTCAGCACAACGGTCATCTCGCCGTCAGCCACGGACTTCCAGGCGGCGCTGGAGCCGCTGGCCAGCTTGCCGTCCAGATTCTTGATGAGGTCGGAAACAAAGCCCCAGCCCTCCTCGTTCTCCAGCGTCAGGCCGCCGAAGTCGGTGAGGATGGTCTCAATGTGCATCATAGCAGAGGAGGAGGCGGTGGGATCGGCAGAGGCGATCTTGCCCTTCAGCTCGGGGTTCAGCAGATCCTTATAGCCCTTGATCTGGATGTCGCCGATCAGGTCGGTGTTGTACATCAGGATGGCGCTGTCCAGATTGTAGTTGGTGCAGTAGCCCAGCGTGTTGCGGCAGCTCTCGATGAGGTTGGCGTCCTCGGGGCTGACGTAATCCTGGAATACGTGCTTGTACTCGGAATAGGAGGACTCGCCGCCGCCGAATATCACGTCGCAGTAGGGGGCGTCGCCCTCGGCGTCGATACGGGCCAGCAGCTCGCCGGTACCGCCGGTGATGACCTCGACCTCAATGCCGTAGCGCTCCTCGAACAGGGGAACCACCGCATTGACCTGCGCATCCGTGGCAGCAGAGTAGATCACGAGCTTCTTTTCCTCTGCCGCCGTGCCGTCATCGCCGGCAGCGGGCTCGTCCTTCTGGGTGCCGCAGGCTGCCAGAGACAGAGCTGTCGCCAGTGCCAGAAGCAGGGTCAGTATTCTCTTGATACGTTTCATGTTTTCATGCTCCTTTTTTGTTTTTTGCGGGGGTATGATTTTATTATAGAGCCATTAAAAAATGCGAAAAGCAAAAATCATGCACAAATCCGGAACTATTCTACACACCATTCCCGTCGTTTCGCATAAGCCGCACATCCTGTGCATACTGCGTGGGCGAACAGCCGATCTTCTTCTGGAACACGCCCCGGAAATAGCGGTACTCCGAAAAGCCGCAGGCCTCGGCGATCTGGCTGATGCTCCTGTCCGTCTCCCGCATCATGGCCGTGGCCTTCTGCAGGCGGAAATGGGTGAGATACTCCGAAAAGTTGATGCCCGTCTCGCTTTTGAAGCGGCGGATCAGCAGCGTCTCGCTGTAATGGAACTTCTGGGCCATAATGCCGATGGTGATCTTCTCCGGATAGTGCTCCTCCACATAGGCCATGACCTGCCGCACCGGCTGGCTCTTGCCCTGCTGCACCGGCAGCTCCCCCAGCGTCTGGGTGGTATCCGTCTGGCGGGCCAGCTCGTGGGCCATCAGGCGGTGGTGCTCCAGCTTCTGCTGGGCAAAGCGGATGGCCTCCTCCAGCTCGGAGGCCACCACCGGCTTGAGAAGATACCGCTGCACGCCGCTGTACATGGCGCGCTTGGCGTAGTCGAAGTCGGAGTAGCCCGTGACCACGATGGGCACGAAGAAGTACAGCCCCCGGGTCTGAAACAGCGCGTCCAGTCCGTCCATCAGGGGCATGTTCACGTCCAGCAGCACGATATCCGGCCGGTGCTGGCGGATCATCTCCGCCGCCTCCTCGCCGTTGGAGGCCTCCAGCGGGATGCCGCAGTTCAGTCTGGCCCAGTCCGTGCAGTAGATGATGCCCTTCCGGATCAGGGGCTCGTCCTCCGCGATCAGAACCTTGAACATGTCAATGCTCACCTCGTTTCATCCGCAGTGTCACGCGGGTGTATACCATGTATTCGCTCTCCACGGTGATGGTGCTCTCCTCGCCATACAGCAGGGCCAGACGCCGGGCGATGCTCTGCAGCCCGCTCTGGCGCACGTCCTTCTGCGGCGCGGTCAGAGAGCGCCGCACCTCCTCCAGCCGCTGAGGCTCGAAGCCGGTGCCGTTGTCCGTCACCACGATCAGCAGGAAGCCGTCCTCCATCCGCGCCGTCAGGTCGACATGAAGGGCCTGTTTGCGCAGAAATCCGTACTTCACGCTGTTTTCCACCACAGGCTGGATCCACAGCTTCGGGATCAGCACGTCCTCCACACCGCCGGCTATCTCTATACGGTAGGAGAACTGGCCGTTCTGACGGAAGCGGATGATCTCCAGATAGTCCCGCAGCTTTTCGGTGTCGCTGCCCAGCGTGACCATGGAGCGGCTGGTGTCGGTACTGTACCGCAGCAGCGCCGTCAGACGGCGGATCATCTCGTCCGCCCGCTCCGGCTCGCCCAGCAGAATGGCGTAGCGGATATTCTCCAGCGTATTGTAGAGGAAATGCGGATGGAAGCGGGATTCCAGCTGAGCGATCTCGGCGCTGTTGTTCAGCTTCGCCAGCTCCATGTTCCGCCGGTTCAGCTCGTTAATGGTGTCCAGCATGGAGTTGATATGCGCGGCGATCTCCTGAAACTCATCGCCGGTATCCAGCCGGATCTTGTGATCCACATTGCCCTGCTGGATGATGCTCAGCTCGTCGTGGAGCGTCTCCACGGAGCGGGAATTGCGGCTGGCGATCTCCCGGGAGACGCGGAGCAGTGTGAAAAAGAGCACGCCGAACATCAGCACAGCGCACAGGCAGCCGATGATGTAATAGGTGCCCCAGTGCCCCCGCTGCAGCAGTGTGTATACCACAAGCCCGCCCACCGCGGACTGCCCGGCGCTGACCATATACTGCTGGCCGTCTCTGGTGAAGCGGGTCTTTCCCGCACCGGTGAAGCGGTTGAGGTCATCCACCATTTCGGCGTTGCTGGCCACCATGACGGTGCCGCCGGTATCCGTGACCACATAATCGTAGGGCAGGCGTCCCATGGAGCGATTCCATTCACTGCCGTCCAGCAGCAGGAAGGCATAGCCCAGGCCGTCCAGCTGCCGGGCAAACAGCAGCCGGGAACCGCCGGCCGTCATGTAGTAAATGGTGGTATAGACATCCGTGCGCTCCGTCAGCCGTGGGATGACGGACTGGCAGAAGTACAGCAGATGGCTGCTGGGCTCCTCCATGGTGGAAAAGGCCGCGGCGCCGTCTCCGTTCAGCAGGAGCAGGTCACTGACCCGGTGGGAGGAGTAACTGAAGCGGTGGAACTGATAGGACATGTTCAGCTCGGTGATCTCTCCCGTGAGGAAGGACTCCATGACCGCCATGTTGTCCCCGCTGCGCAGATAGTCGGCACAGGACAGGTAGGTGTCCCGGAATGCCTCGGTGAGCTGGCGGTTGTACTCCCGGTTCTCATAGTAGGTGTAGCCCTCGGAATAGATGGCCAGCAGCACGCCAAACAACAGCAGGAACGCCGTCAGAAGCACGGCGGTGCTGCGGGTGATCTGCGTCTTTAGCCGTTCCTGAAAGCGGGGCGCGGCGTCCGCCGCCCGTTTCATCCCGCTCATAGGGGCCGCAGCCCCCGCCGGGCCGCACTCTCCAGCATCAGCGCGGGGTCGCAGCCCGCATCAAAGGAAAACGAGCTGTGAGTATGCATATCCGCCGTTGCAAGCATTTTGCAGCACCTCCGTTGAAGTAGTTGGCTGTATTATAGCACACCGCCGTCACATGGCAAGCAGTTTGTCCACCAACTCCGCTATGGCGTCGTGCTCGCAGTCGTGTTGGAGCACGATGTCCGCCAGCGCCTTGATCTCCGGGACGGCGTTGCCCACCGCGATCCCGATACCGGCGTGCTCGATCATGTCCCGGTCGTTCAGGTAGTTCCCGGCGGCCGCCACGTTCTCCGGCGGAATGCCCTCCATACGGCACAGCTCCAGCAGTGCGCTCCATTTGCCGACGCCCCGGGGTGTGATGTCGATGACACCCGGGTCACTGGACACATAGTCCAGCGCAAGACCGCCTCCGCGTATGGCGGCGACAGCCCGGCCCACGTTGCCGCTGGCCATCATGACCTGCA
>ERZ779895.3217-NODE-3217-length-13113-cov-17.989049_pt1 | contig 13113 bp, 7 predicted proteins | sample MGYA00511093_ERZ779895 | MGnify/ENA primary metagenome ERZ779895 (study PRJEB29588, sample SAMEA2142970) | human gut metagenome | biome: human gut; feature: human-associated habitat; material: faeces | place: Denmark | collected 2008/2010 ... | reverse complement strand
TTGCAAAAGAGCTTGTGGAGCGTATGAATGGAGATATAAGTGCAAGAATACAGGGAAATGATTTCATTATTGAAATAAAAGTTATGCTTGTGGTATAATATGTAAAAGAAACAGGGGCTGTTACGGAGAAATTATATATAGAATATGCTGATTCGTTTAATGAATGGGGAATATTACGGATTCAATAATAAAGGGAGACATGCGTATGAAAAATATAAAAGAAATAGGGGATTTTTTTATAAATCTGAATGAATATGTATATGCAACAGATATAGAAACCAATGAAATTGTATATATGAATCATAAAGCATTGAAAGCGTATGGCTTAGAATCAATAGAGGATATAAAAGGCAAGAAGTGTTATGAGGTATTACAAAAAGCTTCTGTTAAATGCGGTATGTGTAACAACAGCAGACTTTTACCAGGAGCCTTTGAGGAATGGCGTTATTATAATCCTGTATTAGATAAATATATGATAATAAAGGATACACTGATAGAGGGTGAAGGAAACAGAAAGTACAGGTTGGAAATAGGCATAGATATAAGTGAGGAGCTTGCACAGGATAAGCTTATCCAGAAGTATAGAGAAACTGAAACACTTGTGAATGAGGGCTTGAGGGTGGCACTTGCAGCAGATACACCTGATGAAACAATAAACACACTTCTTGGGTATATAGGTAAAGCACTTAATGGAGAAAGAACTTATATATTTGAAAAAAATATATATGGTGGAGATGATAATACATATGAGTGGACGGCAGAGGGAGTAAGTCCAGAGAAGGATAATCTTCAGAATGTGCCTCCGGATGTATGTGCTAACTGGTATAAGTGTTTTGAAGAAGGCGGAAACATCGTGATTAAGGATCTTGAAGAGATAAAAGAGAGTGATCCACTTCAATATGATAATTTAAAAAGACAGGGTATTCATTCGATAATTGTTATTCCTATATATAACGAAGGGGAAGTTATTGCATTTATGGGAATAGACAATCCGCCACTGCTTACACTCGAATATGCCTTAAGTATACTAGAGATTATGAGAGCTTTTATTATATCATGTATAAAGCGCAGGAATACGATGAGAAAGCTTGAGGATATGAGCTATAAGGACGCCCTGACCAATATAGGAAACCGTTTCGCTATGAGAGACTGTGTAGATAGTATAGATAAAAAACAGAGTATAGGCGTTGTTTACTGTGATGTTACAGGACTGAAATATGTGAATGATACAATGGGACATGAGGCAGGCGACAGACTTATTCTTAATGCATGTGGATGCCTTACAGACGTGTTTGGAGTGGATGCAGTATTTCGTATAGGTGGAGATGAGTTCCTTGTAATCTGTAAACAGATAGATGAGAATACATTAATAAAGCGTATAACAGAGTTAAAAGAACTAATGAATGAGCGTTCTGTAAATATGGCATCAGGTGTTATCTGGAGTGAGAATGTAATAACAGGCTTTAATGAAATGTTACGTGAGGCAGAGGAGAAAATGTATGCCGATAAAGCGCGATATTATAAGGAAAAAGGAATTGAACGCAGAAAAGAACGGGCATAGCAGGGCTAAAGGAATGCATCATATAACACAATAACAGGTGATTTTGTGATAAATTATAATAAATAATACAGCTTAATTATTGACATTTTAAGATCAATTATATACAATCACATTATCTGCGATGACGAAGACAGTAGATTATGAAAGAAAGCAATAGCGAGCCGGGATGGTGGAAGCCGGTGTGAGTAGAGCATAGTTGAATATCACTTCCAAGCATCCTTGCAGAACTTTGCAGTATAATATTATGGGTAACATTAAGGATAGTATTATATTACGAAAAGTAAGTGAGGACGGTAATCCTACCGTTACAAGGGACGCATATGATGGTATGTCGTAATTGATATAGGTTAAGTTGATTCAGCCCCTGTCGTATTACGGCAGGGGCTTTTTTGCGTGTGTAACGACATTTGTTACAGCACCAATAAAGCAAGCTAACATCGTTACGATTAAGTAAATGATTTGAAAGGAGTAACACAATGGTATACGAGAAAGTTTCATCAGATATGAATTTCGTAGACAGAGAAAAACAGGTTGAAAAATTCTGGAAGGATAATGATATATTCCAGAAGAGTATTGATAACCGCAAGAAGGGGGAAACATATACATTTTATGATGGACCTCCAACAGCTAATGGTAAGCCACATATAGGACATGTTCTTACAAGAGTTATAAAGGATATGATTCCAAGATATAGAACAATGAAGGGCTATATGGTTCCACGTAAGGCCGGATGGGATACACATGGACTTCCAGTTGAGCTTGAGCTTGAGAAGGAATTAGGTCTTGATGGCAAGGAACAGATTGAAGAGTATGGTCTTGAGCCATTCATCAAGAAATGTAAGGAAAGCGTATGGAAATACAAGGGTATGTGGGAGGATTTCTCATCTACAGTTGGTTTCTGGGCTGATATGGATAATCCATACATCACATATGATGATAACTTCATCGAGTCTGAATGGTGGGCTTTAAAGCAGATATGGGATAAGGGTCTTTTATACAAGGGCTTTAAGATTGTTCCTTACTGCCCACGTTGTGGAACACCTCTTTCATCACACGAAGTAGCACAGGGCTACAAGGCTGTTAAAGAGCGTTCAGCAGTAGTACGTTTCAAGTGTGTAGGCGAAGATGCATATTTCCTTGCATGGACAACAACACCTTGGACACTTCCATCTAACGTGGCACTCTGCGTTAACCCAGAAGAAACATACGTTAAAGTTAAGGCAGCAGATGGCTATACTTATTATATGGCAGAAGCACTTCTTGATAAGGTGCTTGGTGGACTTGCAGTTAAGGCCGGTCAGACAGTAACAGGAGCAGCTATTGAAGAAGATAAGGAAGCTGGAAGCGGTGCAGGCGTTGACTACGAAGTATTAGAAACTTACAAGGGTAAAGACCTTGAATATAAAGAATATGAGCCATTATACCAGTGTGCGGCAGATGTTGCAGCTAAGCAGCACAAGAAGGGACATTTTGTTACATGTGATGACTATGTAACTATGTCAGATGGTACTGGTATCGTTCATATAGCACCAGCATTTGGTGAAGATGATGCCAAGGTTGGACGTAAGTATGACCTTCCATTCGTACAGTTTGTAGATGGTAAGGGTGAACTTACAAAGGAAACACCATATGCAGGTCTTTTCGTTAAGAAGGCAGACCCAGAAGTTCTTAAGGATCTTGATAAGGAAGGCAAGTTATTTGATGCTCCTAAGTTTGAGCATGATTATCCATTCTGCTGGAGATGTGATACACCACTTATCTACTATGCAAGAGAGTCTTGGTTTATCAAGATGAGTGATCCAGAAGTTAAGGCTAACTTAATAGCTAACAACAAGACAATCAACTGGATTCCGGAAACTATCGGAACTGGACGTTTTGGCGCATGGCTTGAAAATGTTCAGGACTGGGGAATTTCACGTAACAGATACTGGGGTACTCCTCTTAATATCTGGGTATGTGATGATTGTGGAGAAATGTTATCTATCGGAAGCAAGGCAGAATTAAAGGAACATTCTGATAACTGCCCAGATGATATCGAGCTTCACAGACCATATATTGATGCTGTTACATGTACTTGTCCTAAGTGTAAGGGCAAGATGAAGAGAGTTCCAGAAGTTATCGACTGCTGGTTCGACTCAGGTTCAATGCCATTTGCACAGCACCACTATCCATTTGAGAATAAGGAAGTGTTTGAACAGCAGTTCCCTGCTAAGTTCATTTCAGAAGCCGTTGACCAGACAAGAGGCTGGTTCTACTCACTGCTTGCTATATCAACACTTCTTTTCAATAAAGCACCTTATGAAAATGTTATCGTACTTGGCCATGTTCAGGATGCAGATGGACAGAAGATGAGTAAGTCAAAGGGAAATGCTGTAGATCCATTTGATGCATTAAAGAAGCACGGCGCAGATGCTATCCGCTGGTACTTCTATGAGAATTCAGCACCATGGCTTCCTAACAGATTCCATGATAAGGCTGTTACAGAAGGTCAGAGAAAGTTTATGGGAACTATCTGGAACACATATGCATTCTTTGTACTTTATGCTAACATAGATGATTTTGATGCTACTAAGTACACACTTGAGTATGATAAGCTTCCTGTTATGGACAAATGGATTCTTTCTAAGCTTAATACTCTTGTTAAGACTGTTGATAACAATCTTGCCAACTACAAGATTACAGAAACAGCAAGAGCACTTGAGGACTTTGTAGATGAGCTTTCTAACTGGTATGTAAGAAGATGCCGTGAAAGATTCTGGGCAAAGGGTATGGAGCAGGATAAGATTAATGCTTATATGACTCTTTACACAACACTTGTAACACTTTGCAAGGCAGCAGCACCTATGATTCCTTTCATGACAGAAAGCATTTATAGAAACCTTGTATGCAGCATAGATAAGACAGCTCCTATCAGTATCCACCTCTGCGACTTCCCAGAAGTTAAGGAAGAATGGATTGACAAGGAACTTGAAGATAATATGGAAGATGTATTAAATGCTGTTGTTATCGGCAGAGCCTGCCGTAACTCAACTAACATCAAGAACAGACAGCCAATCGGCAAGCTGTACATCAAGGCTGACTGGAAGTTAAACGAATACTTTACAGCTATCATAGCGGATGAGCTTAATGTTAAGGAAGTTGAGTACACAGATGATGTAAGAGCATTTACTTCATATTCATTCAAGCCACAGTTAAAGACACTTGGACCAAAGTATGGCAAGCATCTTAATGCTATCAGAGCAGCACTTTCAACACTTGATGGCAATGCAACTATGGATGAACTTAATACTAAGGGTTCATTTACAATCAATGCTGATGGTGAAGATATCGTTCTTGAGAAGGATGATGTTCTTATTGAGATGACTCAGAAGGAAGGGTTTGTAGCAAGTTCTGATAAGGGTATTACAGTTGTTATGGATACTAACCTTACACCAGAGCTTATCGAGGAAGGCTTCGTAAGAGAAATCGTAAGCAAGATTCAGACTATGCGTAAGGATGCTGGATTTGAGGTTATGGATAAGATTACTGTATATGTAGATGGTAATGACAAGTTAGCAGACCTTATGGTTAAGAATGCAGAGCAGATTAAGAGCGTTGTTCTTGCAAATACTATTGAAACAGGTAAGACAGCAGGATTCACTAAGGATTGGGATATCAATGGTGAGAAGGTTGTGCTTGCGGTTGAGAAGAACTAAAACAGTATCTTAATAATTTATAATATGTAAAGACGAGGAGAAAATCGCAGTTATGCGTATTTTCTCCTCGTTTTTTAGTAAATAGAAATAGATGAGCCGATACACAATTCACGCCCCAAAATGACAGTTCACGCCAATTGTATTGAAATATTATTAAGGATGAATATACTGAAATTAATAAGAACTATAAAAAATGTTATAGAAGATTATGTTGCATATAAATCATTTATATGAATAGAATCGAGGTGAATAATAATGATCAATTAATTTTATTAAATTGCAATAAGGGTGCGAATCGTGTATAATTTAACCATCGTGTAACGTGTTTTGTGAATAATGTTAATTAAATCAGACACGATTAGTTAAATCAGGAATAATGATATACATTTGTGGTATATCTATATATTAAGGAGGAGAAGAATACATGGTGACAGGTACAGAAGCATCTTTTGGCAAGGAAGAATTCAAGAAAAAAGTTGTAAGTAATTGTAAATCTCTTTATAGAAAGAATATTGATGAGGCAGATAAGCAGCAGGTGTTCCAGTCAGTTGCGTATGCAGTTAAGGATCTTATCATAGATAAGTGGATAGCTACACATAAGACATATGACAAGGAAGATCCTAAGATTGTATATTATATGTCTATGGAATTCCTTATGGGACGTGCACTTGGTAATAACATGATTAACCTTACTAAGTATAACGAGATAAAAGAAGCACTTGAGGAGCTTGGACTTGATATTAATGTTATCGAGGATCAGGAGCCAGATGCAGCACTTGGTAATGGTGGACTTGGAAGACTTGCAGCATGTTTCCTTGATTCACTTGCAACTCTTGAATATCCAGCTTACGGATGTGGTATCAGATATAAGTATGGTATGTTCAAGCAGGAGATTAAGGACGGATATCAGGTAGAGGTTCCTGATAACTGGTTAAAGGATGGCAATCCATTTGAGATTAAGCGTTCTGAATACAGATATGAAGTCAAGTTTGGTGGATATGTGCGTTCTTACAGAGATGAAGCTACTGGACGTGATATATTCGTTCAGGAAGATTACCGTTCAGTTATAGCTGTTCCTTATGACCTTCCAGTTATCGGATATGGTAACAACACAGTCAATTCACTTAGAATATGGGATGCAGAGCCAGTTAATACATTTAACTTAAGCTCATTTGATAAGGGCGATTACCAGAAGGCTATAGAGGAAGAGAACCTTGCAAAGAATATTGTAGAAGTTCTTTATCCTAACGATAACCATTATGCAGGTAAGGAATTAAGACTTAAGCAGCAGTATTTCTTCGTATCAGCATCAGTTCAGAGAGCTGTTGAAAGATATAAGAATATGCACAATGGTGATGTAAAGAAGCTTTATGAGAAGGTTACATTCCAGCTTAATGATACACATCCAACAGTTGCAGTTGCAGAGCTTATGAGAGTCCTTATGGATGAGAATGGTCTTGAATGGGATGAAGCATGGGATGTAACAACTAAGACAGTTGCATATACTAACCATACTATTATGGCTGAGGCACTTGAGAAGTGGCCTATTGAGCTGTTCTCAAGACTTCTTCCAAGAATCTATCAGATAGTAGAGGAAATCAACAGAAGATTCGTTGAAGATATTAAGGCAAAGTACCCAGGAGACCAGGAAAAGGTCAGAAAGATGGCTGTTATATATGATGGTCAGGTTAAGATGGCTAATCTTGCTATATGTGCTGGATATTCTGTCAATGGTGTTGCAAGACTTCATACAGAGATCTTAGAGAAGCAGGAGCTTAAGGATTTCTATGAGATGATGCCAGAGAAGTTTAACAACAAGACTAATGGTATCACACAGAGAAGATTCCTTCTTCATGCTAATCCACTTCTTGCAGACTGGATTACAGACAAGATTGGTGATGGATGGGTAACAGACCTTAAGCAGCTTGAAAAGATGCTTGTATATGTTAATGATGAAAAGGCAAGACAGGAATTCATGCAGATTAAGCATAAGAATAAAGTAAGACTTGCAAAGTATATCAAGGAGCACAATGGAATAGATGTTAATCCGGATTCTATATTTGATGTACAGGTAAAGAGACTTCACGAATATAAGAGACAGCTTCTTAATATTCTTCATGTTATGTACCTTTACAATGAAATCAAGAAGAATCCTGATATGGATATTGTTCCTAGAACATTTATCTTTGGTGCAAAGGCTGCCGCTGGTTATAAGATTGCAAAGCAGACTATAAAGCTTATTAATAATGTTGCAGATGTGATCAACAATGATGAATCTATTAATGGAAAAATTAAAGTAGTATTTATCGAGAATTACAGAGTATCTAACGCTGAGATTATATTTGCAGCAGCAGATGTATCTGAGCAGATATCTACAGCATCTAAGGAGGCTTCAGGTACAGGTAACATGAAGTTTATGCTTAATGGTGCAATAACACTTGGCACTATGGATGGCGCTAATGTTGAGATAGTCCAGGAGGTTGGAGAGGAGAATGCCGTAATATTCGGTCTTCGTTCTGATGAAGTTATCCGTTATGAGAATGAGGGTGGCTATGATCCTATGGAAATCTTCAACAACGACCAGAATATAAGAGAGGTTCTTATGGAACTTATCAATGGTAAGTATTCTAAGGAAGATCCAGAGATGTTCAGGGATATCTACAACTCACTTCTTAACTCACAGGAGGGAAGAAGAGCAGATACTTACTTCATTCTTAAGGACTTCCGTTCTTATGCAGAAGCACAGGCTAAGATTGATAAGAGATACAGGGATGAGACTGGCTGGGCTAAGACAGTTATGATTAACTCGTTTAAGGCAGGTAAGTTCTCATCAGACAGAACTATTGAAGAGTATGCAACAGAAATCTGGAAGCTTACTAAGACACCAGTTAAGTTAAAGTAAAGGTTGCAAAATATAGAATAATATCTATCCGGTATTCATACATTTTATCTAGGAGGCTAGATAAAGTGTATGAGACTGGATAGATTTTTTTTACCCCGTATTATAATCAGAGGAGTGGGTTTAATCGGGGAAAGAATAGATGAAGCGGCGACAGACAAGCAGTATATAGAATATAAGAAGGCAAGAAGAAGGAACGATACACAAGGGTATGTCATAAGCAGCTGCGAGGCAGGAAATTATGATTACAAGGATTATAATTATTATAAAAGCAGGAGGGGAGAAGATAATTATTCATTAATTAAGGAAGAAAGCAGGAAAGGCCGCAGTATAGTCAGGAAATGTATGGAGATAATGATATTTATCGCCATTTATTTGCTGGTGCCATCGGTTATTACGCTGAAGCTTACAGGTGTTGTTGATATGGCTGTGAGTGAAGAGATAGCTGATGGAAGGACGATAACAGTGAATTATAAAAATGCATCACAATCTGTAGAGGTTGAGAAGTTTGTTTCAATGGTTCTTGCCGACAGATTGTATATGGGTGATGAGATTGAACTTCTAAAAGCAGAAAGCATTATGATAAGGACAGATATATACCGTTTAATGGGTGAAAGGATGAACATAGACAGTAGTCAGCTTGGTATGTCGTATATGACATTAGGACAGATGAAGAAAAAGTGGGGAAAGGACTATTTGGATAATTATAACCTTGTAAATGACTGTGTAGCAGCGACAAATGGCATGACAATAAGCTGTAACGGGCAATATATAGAGGCAAGGTATACATACGTAACAGCAGGTTATACGCTTTCTGGCAAGGATATGTTAGGAGATGATTATTCATATCTTATGGCAGTTGAATGTCCTAAGGATAAAGAAGCAAAAGAATATTTTGTCGTTAAGACTGTTAATAACAAGGATTTTGTTAATGCATTTGAAAAAGCATACGATGGTCTGACACTGGATAAAAAGGGGCTTGATAAGCAGGTACAGGTTGTATCGGTAAGCAGTGATGGATATGTATCTAAGATGCAGGTCGGCAATATGGTGATGACAGGAAGCACATTTGCAAAGATTCTGGGACTGAATTCACCTAATTATAAAATAGAATATATGGATAGTGGCGTAAAGATAACAACAACAGGAGTGGGAGATGGTTTCGGGGTTAGTGTATACACGGCACAGAATATGGCAGAGAGTGGTGCAACTTATGAGGATATTTTAAAAACATTTTATAGTGGGGTGAGTATCGGGACTTAAAGTGGCTGAAAAGAAGATAAAGAAATATATAGCTGTGGAGTGTTTAACGAGAATATATTAGAGAATATATTACAAGAGATTAAGAATCCTTTACGGATATTTTACGTAATAAAACATATAGATTTTAATAATACTCTTTATATTATAAGCAATCTTTGGTTAAGAAACATATTTTATCTTTGCAAAATACGTATCGCAGGGGAAATATTAAATTAACCTAAGGTTGCATTTTTATGTTGGAGCCAGCATTTCAGGTTGGGAAATCAGCAACAGAGGCTGAATATGAAATGTCTGATGTCCAGCATAATGTCAATAAGGCATAATATCAGGAGGAAGATATGAGAAGAATGAAAAAGGTTGCAGCAGCAACACTTACAGCAATGATGGTAGCAAGTCTGGCTATGGGAACAACAGAAACATGGGCAAGAAGCTCAAAGAGAGCAGCATGGAATAATGCAGCAGCAGAATCAGCAGATGTTGAAATGGAAGTAAAGGATGCCTGTTATACAGAGGATGGAAAAGAAACAGATGCTCATAATGTTAAGTCTAATGTATATGCAAACAGCACAGAATGGGCAGAATGGAAGACTAAGTGGGAGAGCGTAAGAACTAACTTCTGTCAGATAGCATTAACTCCAGGTGAGGATGCAGCTAAGCTTAATGCAGCATGGTATTCAACAACTAAGGATGAAACTCCTAAGATTAAGCTTATGGATGCTTCTGGAAAAGAAATAAAGACATATGAAGGTAAACAGTCAGTTGAAGCTGATGTTGAGACTGTTAAGGATGGAGACAAGACATATACATTATATCCATGTAAGGTTACTGTAACAGGACTTGCAGAGAATACTTCTTACAAGTACCAGTATTATGTAAATGGAGCATGGTCTGAGACATATGACTATAAGACACAGTCAACAGACAGCTTCTCAGTAATGTATGTAGGTGATCCACAGATAGGTGCTTCTACAAACCAGCTTGGTAACCAGAATAAACAATACTATGCAATGAACGATTCATACAACTGGTATCATACACTTAACAATGCTGTTAAAAAGTTTCCAGGCTTAAGCTTTATTATGTCAGCAGGTGACCAGATTAACCAGACTGGTGTATCCAACGATGCTGATAAGCTGGAGCAGCAGATAGAATATGCAGGTTTTCTTAATCCATCTGTACTTAGAAGTCTTCCTGTTGCTACAACAATCGGTAATCATGATTCTAAGTCAGTTAACTATTCTAATCATTTTAATTATCCTAACAAGCAGACAAGCGATGCTAATACAGCATCAAAGACAACTGCAGGCACAGATTATTACTTCACATATGGCAATACATTATTTATAAGTATTGATACTAACAACTATAATGTTGCTACACATGAAAATGTGATAAAGGAAGCAACAGAAAAGAATCCTTCTGCGAAGTGGAGAATACTTATGTTCCATCAGGATATTTATGGCTCTGGTTATGACCATTCAGATTCAGATGGTATTGTTCTTAGGACACAGCTTACTCCTGTTATAGATAAATATGATATAGATGCGGTTCTTCAGGGACATGATCATACATATTCAAGAACATATCAGATATCATCAGATGGTTCTGACAGCCATAAAAAATATACAAAAGAAAATATGCCATCAACAGATGATAAAGAGAACTTCACAGCATATATTAATGATAATAACTGCTATAACCTCAAGTCAGGCAAGGAGGATTCAAGCAAGGTAGTAGATCCAGAAGGTACTGTATATTTTGAGGCTAATTCAGCAACTGGTAGTAAGTATTATCAGCTTATTGGTACACAGCAGGATTATATAGCAGCAAGATGCCAGAGCTGGAGACCTACATATTCTGTTCTTGATATAACAGATACAACTCTTACAGTAAAGACTTATGATGCAGCATCTAATGAAGAGCTTGTAGCAGATGGCGGTGTTAAGACTGCATATACGATTGTAAAGCAGGCAGATAAGACAGCACTTGATACAGAAATAGCAAAGGCAGAAGCTGCATATGATACAGCTAAGAAGGCAGGTAATTATACAGAGGCTTCTTTAAAGACTCTTGAAGATACTATAACAGCAGCAAAGGCTGTTACAGAAAATGCAGAAAGCACAACAACAGATATAGCAAGTGCAGTAACATCATTACAGGATGCAGTTAAGGGTCTTGCGACTGTAGAGAATAATGATAACAAGGGCAACACAGAAAATAATAACAATGCAGCAGGAAACGGAACAGAGGATACTGCAGGTACAGGAAATGGAATAGGCACAGAGGATAATGGTGAAGCTGGTCAGGATGCATCTGGTTCAGGAAATTCATCAGCAAATGCGTCTGGTTCAAGCAGCACGGTTAAGACTGGGGATACAGCTAAGGCAGCAGTATGGTACACAGCAGCAGGTCTTTCAATGGCAGGTGCCGCAGGTATTATACTTGTAGAAAGAAAGAAAAAGAAGCTTAACCAGTAAAAATATATGGATTAATATGCTTTAAGAAGGAAAAAGTAAATGTCAGATAAGAAACAAGTGGTTGTAAAAGCAGTGGTTGTTGTGATATGTATTGCGGCATTTATATTTGCGGCAGACAGGCTGAGGGTTACAGATAAAGAACCAATAGTAACAACACTGGGTTATTCATATGAGAATGCCAGAGTGATCGAGGTGGTAGAGGATAATCTGTCACCTGACGGAATAAGGGTCGGATATCAGAGGTTAAAGGTGCAGCTTACATCTGGAGAGTATAAGGGAGAAGTAGTAGATGCTACAAGTGCCGAGGGAAACCTGTTCGGAGCAGTATGTGAAAAGGGAGATTCGGTGGTAGTGCATATGAGTGTATCGGGTAGTTCTAAAAATGTCTCAGTATACTCAAAGGATAGAATAGTGGCAGTGGCTGCATTTGTAGGAATATTTTTACTGCTCATATGTATAATAGGTGGAAAGAATGGTGTTAAGTCAGTAGTTGGACTTGTGTTTACGTTCGTGTCAATATTTATGATATACATACCTCTTATATACAGAGGATTTTCTCCATTCTGGGCTGCCGTGATCATTACAATTATAACAACAATAGTTACTATGTATCTTATCAGTGGCTTTACAGTAAAAACAATATGTGCAATAGCCGGAACAGTAACAGGTGTGCTTCTTGCAGGCTTATCAGCATGGCTGTTTGGCAAGGTGGCAGATATAGACGGATATAATGTATCAAACATAGAAACGCTTTCTTATGTAGGGCAGATAACTAATATCCAGATAGGCGGGCTGTTATTTTCAGGAATTCTCATAGCTTCTTTGGGGGCTGTCATGGATGTTGCGATGTCTGTATCATCGGCAATGTATGAAATACATGACAAAGCCCCACAGCTTGGCTGCCTCGAATTGTTTAAAAGCGGTATGAATGTTGGACGTGATATGATGGGAATTATGTCAAATACGCTTATACTTGCTTTTGTAGGAAGTGCAGTAAGTGAGCTTGTTATTAACTATGCATATAATCTTCCATTCAGACAGATTATTAATTCGTATAATATAGGTATAGAGATTATGCAGGGAGTCTCCGGAAGTATAGGAGTTATACTTACAGTACCGGCTGTTGCTGTTGTAACAGCGTGGCTGCTTACTCATAGACATGGAAATATTGTTGTTTAATTGAATATTAGTTGGTGACGAACGGACGACAAATATAAG
>ERZ779895.3214-NODE-3214-length-13136-cov-10.118187_pt1 | contig 13136 bp, 10 predicted proteins | sample MGYA00511093_ERZ779895 | MGnify/ENA primary metagenome ERZ779895 (study PRJEB29588, sample SAMEA2142970) | human gut metagenome | biome: human gut; feature: human-associated habitat; material: faeces | place: Denmark | collected 2008/2010 ... | reverse complement strand
CAGGCGGTGGACCAGCGGCGGAACTTGTTTTTGACCAGCCGGTCCTCCAGCGAGTGGAAGGTGATCACGCAAAGTCTTCCACCCGGTGCGAGATGCGCAAAAATGGTATCCAGCCCCTCTTCCAGTGCGTCCAGCTCATGGTTTACCGCAATGCGCAGTGCCTGGAAGGTGCGGCGGGAGGGGTTTTTGTTCTTCCGGCGCTCCGCCGGGGGCATGGCGCTGGCCACGATATCCGCCAGCTGCAATGTCGTTTCAATGGGGGCAGTTTCCCGGGCTTCCACGATCCTGCCCGCAATCTGCCAGGCGAAGGGCTCCTCGCCGTAATCCCGCAGGATGCGGGCCAGCTCCTCCCGGCTCTCGCTGTTCACGAGATCGGCGGCCGTCTCACCCTCCTGGCTCATCCGCATGTCCAGCGGGGCATCTGCCCGGTAGGAAAAGCCCCGGGCCGCGTCATCCAGCTGATGGCTGGACACCCCCAGATCCAGCAGCGCTCCGTTGATCGTTTCAATGCCCAGCTGCTCCAGAGCTTGTCCGGCATAGCGAAAGTTGATTTGCACCACGGTGGCAGGCAGGCCCGCCAGCCGGGCCCGGGCCGTCTGCACGGCATCGGGGTCCTGATCCAGCGAGATGAGCCTGCCGCCCTGCTCGCCGTTCAGCCGCAGGGCGATCTGGCGGGAGTGCCCCGCGCCGCCCGCCGTGCCGTCCAGATAGGTGCCCGCCGGGTCGATCTTCAGGCCGTCCAGGCACTCGTTCAGCAGCACCGGGACATGCTCAAACGAGGCCGGGTCAAAGGGCTGTGCTGTTTTTTCTGTGTCCATGTTCCCAGCCTCCTTTCAAAACTCAGATAAGATCCTGCATCTGCCGCCCTTTTCTGCCCGGAGCTGCTGCCCGGGAAAGCGGCCTGCGGCCTGCCGGGAGTTTGTGGCCCGGTCAGCCTTGAGGATACAATTTTATTGTAACAAAACAGGCCCCTGATTGCAAGAGTTTCCCTTTTGTTTTTTCTCTCAAAATGTACCAAAAAAAGCCCCTGCAAGCCGTCGTTTTTGCTTGCAGGGGCCGGAAGCTCTCACCGGGAAATTTCACATTCCCGCATCAGAGCTGTTTCCGGGGGCTCTGGCGTAGGTTTGCACGGACATTTTTGACCTGTGCAGCGTTTTCCGCCATCGTCTCTTCCGTGGTCTTGAGCATATTATCACAGTAGTCGGTCACGGTCTGGCGGACAGTGCGGGCCTCAGTCTGGGCGGCGGAGACGATCTCTCCGGCGCGCTGCTGGGCCGCCTTGACGATCTCGGCCTCGCTCACCAGCACACGGGCGCGCTCCTCGGCCTTTTTTACAATGGCCTGCGCCTGTGCGTTGGCCGATTCGATGAGCTGGGCACGGTCGCTGACAATGGACTGGGCCTGCCGCAGCTCCACAGGCAGGTTCTGGCGGATCTCGTCCAGATAATCCCGGATCTGCTCCACATCCACGATGCGCTTGCCGCCCGAAAGGGGCATTCCGGCGCTCTCCTCCAGCGTATCCTCAATGGTATCCAAAAGCTCGTTTACGTTCATTCCGCATCTCCCTCTCCGGTGCTCTGCCGGGGCTTACCATACTTCCACAGCAGAACTTTGCCGTATTTATACTGTTTTTTCAGGGTCATGCCGCCCACCTCGGCAGGCAGCACCAGGCCGGTCTCGCTCTCGCAGATCACGATGCCGCCCGGAGCCAGGCATTTGTCCACGCCGGGCAGGATCTTTTCCAGCGTGCCGGTGTGGAAGGGCGGGTCCAGCAGCACGATGTCGAACTGCTCATGGCAGGCGGAGAGATACCGTGCCGCCTCGCCGATGTTGACCCGGCTGCGGTCAAACACGCCGCAGTTCTTGCAGTTCTTCATCACGATGTTCACGGCCTCCCGGTTCTCGTCCAGGAACACGCACCGGGCCGCACCCCGGCTCAGGGCCTCGATGCCCAGCTGGCCGCTGCCTGCGTAGAGGTCGAGCACCCGGGCACCGGGCAGGTCGAACTGGACGATGCTGAACATGGCCTCCTTGACCTGATCCATCGTCGGGCGGGTGATCTCGGTGCCGGGCAGGGCTTCCAGCCTGCGGCCCCGTGCTTCTCCTGCAATAACGCGCATGTATCTGCCTCCTTCTCCCGCTGTCCGGGCCCCCTGCCCGGCCAGCAGCTGTTTCGTGTTTTCGTATCTCCATATTATCGTCAAAACGCAACTCTTTGTCAAGGGCACGCGTTGCACTCAGGGTGCAATTGTGCTAAAATCAGGGCAAAGCGCCCCATGTGCGGCGCGTTTTGCCAAAAAAGGAGAGTATCTGCTTATGAAAGTCCTGCTCATCAACGGCAGCCCCCACGAGAAGGGCTGCACCTATACCGCCCTGTCCCTGATCGCCGGGGAGCTGAACGCCAGCGGCATCGAGACCGAGATCCTGAACGTCGGCACAAAGCCGGTGGGCGGCTGCATCGGCTGCGGCGGCTGTGCCGCCGGTAAGGGCTGCGTGTTCGGCGGCGTGGTCAACGAGGCCATCGAAAAGGCCAAGACCGCCGATGCCTTTGTGTTCGGCACACCTGTCCACTATGCGTCCGCCTCCGGCAACATGACCAGCTTCATGGACCGTCTGGCCTACGCGGGCGGCAAGTATCTGGCCTACAAGCCCGCCGCCATCTGCGCTTCGGCCCGCCGCGCCGGCACCACCACCACGCTGGACCAGCTGGTGAAGTACCCCGAGTTCTTCCACATGCCGCTGGTCAGCGGTTCCTACTGGCCCATGGTCCACGGCTCCAAGCCCGAGCAGGTGCTGGAGGATGAAGAGGGCTGCGCCGTGATGCGGGAGCTGGGCCGGAACATGGCCTGGCTGCTCAAGTGCATCGAACTGGGCAAAGCAAACGGCATCACCCACCCCGAGAATCCCCGCCGTCCCATGACCAATTTCATCCGCTGAGTTCCCCCTCGCTCCCGCCTGCCCGGCGGGGGCTTTTTTGATTTTAACAGCTTTTTCTGCAAAAACGGAAAAAATAAGGGACGGAGTGCTTTTTTCGTTCACAACTTTGTGGTAGCATAAGGGTAAGAATTTTTTTGTGCAGAGCGATGGAGACAGGCTATGGAACACTACGATTGGAACGACGGCTGGCTGTTTGCCCCCACCTTTGATCCCGCCATCGTCCGCCCCGAATGCACCGGGGTGGAGCTGGAGCCGGTGCGCTTGCCCCACACGGTCAAAACGCTGCCCTACAACTATTGCAACGAGAACGAATACCAGCGGGTGTCCGGCTACCGGCGGGAGTTTTTTGCGCCCAAAGAGTGGCAGGGCCGCACGGTACTGCTGACCTTTGGAGCCGTGGCCCACGATGCCACCGTGTTCTGCAACGGGCGGCGGGTGTTCCACCACGGGTGCGGCTACACTGCCTTTACTGTGGACCTGACCGAATCGCTGCTGCTGGGCCAAAAAAATGTGGTGGCTGTCCGGTGCGACAGCCGGGAGGACCTGAACATTCCTCCCTTTGGCGGGCAGATCGATTTTCTGACCTACGGCGGCATCTACCGGGCCGTCAGTCTGGACGTGAAGGAGCCCGCCTACCTGCGCGACATCTTCATCGAGGCGCAGGCCGAGGGCGATTTCCGCATCTATTCCTCCACAGTGGGCGAGACCATCGGCTGCACCCTGCAGGCCGAGATCCGCAGCCCCGCCGGGAGCAGAGCCCTGTACAGCGGTGAGCTCAGCCTGCCCATTGTGGGCACCCTGAACGGCGTGCACCCCTGGAGCGTGGAGCACCCCTTCCTCTATACCCTGACCGTCCGGCTCATCCGGCCCGGCACCAGCGGCCTGCCCGACCGGGTGCTGGACGAAAAGAGCACCCGGTTCGGCTTCCGCACCATTCAGTTCGTGGCCGGGGGCTTTTATCTGAACGGCCAGCGGGTGGAGCTGCGGGGCCTGAACCGGCATCAGAGCTACGCCTATCAGGGCTATGCCATGCCGGACAGCATTCAACAGCTGGATGCCCAATTGTTGAAAAAGCAGCTGGGCTGCAATGCAGTGCGCACCAGCCACTACCCCCAGAGCCCGGCTTTTCTGGATGCCTGCGATGAGCTGGGCCTGCTGGTGTTCGTGGAGATGCCCGGCTGGCAGCACATCGGGGATGAAGCCTGGCAGGCCCAGGCATTGCAGAACTGCCGCGAGATGGTCTGCCAGTGCCGCAATCACCCCAGCGTGTTCCTGTGGGGCGTGCGGGTGAACGGCAGTTCCGACAACGAGGCCTTTTACAAGCGCACCAACGAAGCCGTCCATCGGCTGGACCCCCCCCGCCCCACCGGCGGCGTGCGGATCGCCCGCAAGAGCCAGCTGCTCGAGGATGTTTACGCCTACAACGATTATTCCTACTCCGGCCGCGGCCCGGGCTGTGAGCCCCGGTCTGCCGTTACGCCTGACCTGCGCAAGGGCTACCTCATCAGCGAGTTCGGGGGCCAGCAGTTCCCGGCCAAAGCCTTTGACGACGAGCCGCACCGGCTGGCACAGGCCCTGCGCCATGCCGCCGTCCTCAACGATGCCATTGCCCAGCAGGGCGTGGCCGGTGCCCTTGGCTGGTGCATGGCCGATTACAACACCCACCGGGAATTCGGCAGCGGCGACCGCATCTGCTACCACGGCGTGACGGATCTGTTCCGCAACCCGAAGCTCTCTGCCGCCGTCTACGCCAGCCAGAAAACGCCCCGCTCCCCTTCGGACGTGGTGTTCGAGGTCTCTTCCAGCATGGCGCTGGGCGACCACCCCGGCGGCTTTGCCGGGGCCTGCTGGGTGTTCACCAACGCCGAGAGCGTCCGCCTCTACCGGGGCAACGATTTCATTGCCGAGTTCACCCCCGACCGCCGGGGCCGCTTTGCCGCCCTGCCCCACCCGCCCATCGAGATCCAGGATTTCGTCGGCTCCCTGCTGGAAAAGTATGAGGGTCTTGACCAGAGCACGGCCCCGCAGGTGGCGGCCATCCTCAACGAGATGCGCCGGGACGCGCTGAACCTTTCGCCTCTCTCCCGGGCGCGGATGCTCTCCCTGCGGCTGAGCGCAAACGACCTGCTCCGGATGTACTACAAATACATCGGCGTGCTGGGCGGGCCGTCCAGCGTTTACCGGTTTGAGGCGGTCTGGCACGGGCGCACCGTCCGCACCGTAGTCAAGGAGCCGGTGCAGTCGGTCCGGCTGGAATGCGTGGTGCACAACCCCATCCTGACCGACGGTCCCACCTGGGACTGCGCGGCGGTCAGCCTGCGGGCCATCGACCAGAACGGCAACCTGCTGCCCTACTGCGGCGAAGCCGTTCAGCTCAGCGTGGAAGGCCCGTTAAAGATCCTGGGCCCGGCCATCGTCCCCCTGCGGGGCGGCATGGCGGGCACCTACCTTGCCACCACCGGTGAAGCAGGCCGTGCCGTGCTGCACTGCCGGATGGAGGGCGCGCTGGATGTGGAGGCCGCCCTGACTGTGCGCAAGCGCTCCGGTGCAGAGAATGCCAATTAAATTTCGTCCTTTCATGGTAGATTTGCAATCTGTTCAAAGTTTTATCATGGTTGGCTGATATTCTATTGTTGTGAACAATCAAACGCCCTCTCTGTCCATGCGTCTGCGTGGCTGAGAGGGTTATTCTTGAGGACAAAGGACCGGAAATCTATGAGAGAGAAACTTCGTCAGTTTATGATCGGCCGCTATGGCACCGATGGCCTGAACCAATTCCTGAGCATTGCCTCGCTGGTGCTGCTCCTCATCGCCATCATCAGCCGGGTCAGCCTGTTCACCTATCTGGGCGCGGCCCTGCTGATCTTCTGCTACTACCGCACCTTCAGCCGGAACATCTCCAAGCGCACCGAGGAGAACTACAAGTTCTACACCCTGAAGGACCGGGTGGACAACAAGTTCAAGGGCTGGAAGGAGCAGTGGGCCAACCGCAAGGTCTATCACTACTACCGCTGCCCCCAGTGCCGTCAGAAGCTGCGCGTGCCCCGCGGCCGCGGCCGCATCCAGATCTCCTGCCCCCGCTGCGGCACCCAGTTCATCAAGAAGAGCTGAGCCATGTTCGGATATGTTATCCCGAATCAGGCCGCGCTCAGCCCGGAGGCACAGGCGCGGTATCGCGCGGCCTACTGCGGGCTCTGCCGCCGCATCGGCGTGCTGCACGGCACCCGGGGGCGGCTGACCCTGAGCTATGACCTGACCTTTCTGGATCTGCTGCTGTGCAGCCTGTACGAGGGCGAAAGCGCCTGTGCGACAGGCTGTGACCACTGCCCCATCCACCCCATCCGGAAGGTGGAGTGGCGTTCCAGCGGCCCCACCGATTACTGCGCGGACCTGAGCGTGGCTTTGCACTACTACAACGCGCAGGACAAGTGGAACGATGACCACAGCCTGCTGGGCCTGGGCTTTGAAAAGATGCTTGCTGCCCCCACGCAGCAGGCCGCCGCCCGCTGGCCCCGCCAGTGCAGCGCCATCCGCACCTGTCTGGATCGGCTGGCCCGGTACGAAGCCGAGGGCAGCGAGGATCTGGATGCCGTTTCCGGCTGCTTTGGGGAACTGATGGCCGAGCTGTTCGATTACCAGCAGGACCACTGGTCGCCGGAGCTGCGCAGCATCGGCTTCAATCTGGGCAAGTATATCTACCTGCTGGATGCCTACGACGACCTGGCCCGGGACGAGCGCAAGGGCGCATACAATCCCCTGCGCACCCTGAGCAGAGAGCCCGGGTACGAGGAAGAGATGCGGGAGATCTTTGAGCTGCTGCTGGCCAACTGCGCCCGCAGCTTTGAGCGCCTGCCCTGTGTGGAGGACGTTGACCTTCTGCGCAACATCCTGTATTCGGGCGTATGGCTCAAATATCACTGCAAAAATGCAAAAAAGAAGGACAAAACCGCCTGATCCCGGCGGTTTTCCTTGATTTTTCCGTTCCAGTCCTGTACACTAAAGATTGCTTGTGCGGCACAGCGGCCGCACAGATGGTAATAGAGACGTGAGGAAGTAGACCGATGAGAGACCCCTATGAGGTTCTGGGCATCCAGCGCGGTGCCAGTGAAGACGAGATCAAAAAGGCTTACCGTGCCAAGTGCAAGCGCTGGCACCCTGACCTGAACCCCAACGACCCCACCGCCGAAGAGCACTTCAAGGAGGTGCAGGCGGCATACGATGCCATCACCAAGGGCGAGACCGGCCCCCAGATGGGCGGCGGCTACGGCGGTGCCTACGGCCAGCAGAGCGGCCCCTCCTACGGCGGCTATCAGCAGGGGTACCAGCAGAACGGTTACTCCAACGGGGATTTCGGAGACTTTGGCTTCGGTTATGACCCCTTCGGGTTCGGGTTTGGCTTTGGCGGCAATTATCAGCAGCAGCGCGGCCCCGGCTACAACGGTGCAGACACGCCTGAGATGCAGGCCGCACGCAACTTCATCGTCAACCAGCGCTACCCCGAGGCCCGCCGCGTGCTGGACGGCATCACCGTGCGCACCGCCCGGTGGTACTATCTCTCCTCCCTGGCCAATCAGGGCCTGGGCAACAGCATCGATGCCCTGCAGGATGCCCGCCGCGCCGCCCAGATGGAGCCCGGCAACACTGAATACCAGATGAACCTGCGCAATCTGCAGGACCCGGGCCGCACCTACCGCACCCAGACCACCTACGCCCAGCCCGGCGGCCTGATGCGCTGGTGCTGGAGCATGATCCTGCTCAACCTGCTGTGCAACTGCTGCTGTGGCGGCGGCTGGGGCTGGCGGTTCCGGATGTAAGCGCAAAAAATGATATAAGGACAATTAAAAAATCCCTCCCTGCCGACATGGCAGGGAGGGATTTTTGCTGTTTGATTACTGGATCACGATGGTCCGGCTGATCTCGCTGCTGGAGTAGTTTCCGGCGGCCTTGGCCGTCTGGACATACTCGCCGGGCTCGGTGGGGAACCCGCTCTGGGTCGTGCCCAGGAAATCGAAGAGACCGCTCTTCTTTTTATAGGTGTAGGTCACCTTGCCGCCCTCGACCACCTGGCCGTCGTTTTCGACCACGGCGGTGACGTTGTAGTTCTGGGCCTCTGCCGCAGTCATACTGGCGGGGAGCTCCTGTGCCCAGTAGACACGCACCCCCGCACTCTTGGGCTTGATGCGGAAGAACGCCATACCGGCGGTGTTCACATCACCGGATTCCAGCGCCACAGCACCGCCCACATAGCTGCCGGCTTCCGTCGGCTGCTCGTCCAGATAGATGCGGCTGAACACGCCCTCGGGCAGATATTTGCGGATGAGCTCCAGCGACAGCTTCATGCCGGTGGAGACATCCTTCAGCGTGGGGATGTAGAATTTCAGGACATCCATCACAGAGACCACTTCATCAGCCACCCGCAGCAGCACGCTCACGTCGTTGCCGTCGATCAGCTGCTTGATGTAGGCGTAGATGTTGAACTCCTCTTCCTGCTCAGGGTTCGCCGACATCTTTTTCGGCAGGGGGATCATTTTGAGCAGAGTGCGGATCTTGCCCGAAAGGATCAGGGTCACATAGCCCTGCGCTTCGCCGCTGGTGCCCATCACCACGCCGATATACTGGGTATCTGCCGGGGTGGTCTGGACGCTCAGGGTAAAGGGGGAGCCATAGGTCAGATCCCCGTCTGCGGTCAGGCGGATCGAGACAACGCTGTTGTTCTCATCCACGCCTGCGGTGGTCAGGTCAGGCAGTTCGCTGCCCGCCGAAGCCGCCAGCGCCGGTGTGGCCGCCGCACTCAGGGCGAACACTGCCGCCAGCAGCAATGAGATCAGCCGTTTGGTTTTCATCAGCCAAAGACCTCCTTTTATATAGGTTCTTGTATCATGCAAAAATAAGGGTGCGTGGAACACACAGCACAGTGTTCCCGCACCCTCATTTTACCGCATTGTACCGTACAGGTCAATAACGGGATTCAAGTTAAATTTTGCTCAGCTGCGGGCCCTGGGCGGTATCTTTGACAGCCCAGCCCATCTCGGTGAGCTGTGCACGGATGGCATCCGCAGCGGCCCAGTCCTTGGCCTTCTTGGCGGCGGCACGCTTTTCCACCAGCTCCGTCACCTCAGCGGGCACCTCGTCCTTCTTGCGGTTGTACATCAGGCCCAGCACGCCGGTGATCTCATCGAACGCCTTGGCGGCAGCCTCCAGCGCAGCCTTGGAGGAGGCAGCGGACAGGGTGTTGATCTCCTTGACCAGATCGAACACGGCAGCCAGCGCATCGGGGGTGTTCAGGTCATCATCCATGGCCTTGCAGAACTTGGCGCGGGCCTCGTCTGCCTTGGCGGTCAGGGTCTCATCGGTGCCGAACGCGGTCTTGCTCAGGGCAAAATCGAGATTCTCACGGCAGGTGTAAAGGCGCTCCAGGCTGTTCTTGCAGCTCTCGATGAGGTCCACAGTGTAGTTCAGGGGCATCCGGTAGCCTGCGGTCAGCATAAAGTAGCGGATGGGCTCGTAGCCGTAGAGGTCTGCCACATCGCGGACGGTGAAGAAGTTGTGCAGGCTCTTGGACATCTTCTGGTTATCCACGTTGATGAAGCCGTTGTGCATCCAGTAGTGGGCAAACTCGCAGCCGTTGGCGCACTCGCTCTGGGCGATCTCATTCTCGTGGTGGGGGAAGATCAGATCCTGACCGCCGCAGTGCAGGTCGATGGTCTTGCCCAGATGGGTGCGGCTCATGGCACTGCACTCGATATGCCAGCCGGGGCGGCCCATGCCATAGGGGCTTTCCCAAGCGGGCTCGCCGGGCTTGGCAGCCTTCCAGACGGCAAAGTCGGCGGGGTCTTCCTTCAGGTCATCCTCCATCTGGCTGCGCAGCTCACGGTTGCCGCTCTCCAGATCGTCCAGCTTGAGGTGGCTCAGCTTGCCGTACTCCGGGTCGCTCTTGACGCGGAAGTAGACATCCCCGTTCTTGGCAACGTAGGCATGGCCGGAATCGATCAGGTCCTTGACGATGTCCAGGATCTGCTGAATGTGCTCCGTTGCACGGGGCTGGACGGTGGGCTTTTTGCAGTTCAGACCGGCGGCATCCTTGAGGTACTCGGCCTCAAAGCGCTGGGCTACTTCCTTCATGGAGGTGCCCTCCTCCTGGCCCTTCTTGATGAGCTTATCATCAATATCGGTGATGTTGGAGACATAGATGACCTTGTTGCCGCGGTATTCCAGATAGCGGCGCAGGGTATCGAACACGATCAGCGGGCGGGCGTTGCCGATGTGGATATAATTGTAAACGGTGGGGCCGCAGACGTAGATGCGGTATTCGCCGGGCACCTGCGGCACAAACTCTTCCTTCTGACGGGTCAGGGTGTTGAAAATCTGCATAAGAACTCTCCTTCTTGTAGGGCAAACAAAAGCCGCAGCAGAACCTCTCAGTCTCGCTTCGCTGACTTACGAAAACAGAGAAGTAAAAAAGCCCCCGATGTGATACAATCTCCCATATCACATCGAAGGCGGTTTTCAAAATCGCGGTTCCACTTCTGTTTGTCGCTCAAAGCCGATAACGGCGGCTGCCGCGCCGCGATACTCCCCAGCAGGTTTCCCGCGGCGTGCTGCCCGGGCGCACTTCACACACGCTGCTGCAAACAGGCTCCCAGCCAACGGCCCGTTCTCTCTGTCCAGCTCACCTTTGCGCTACTCTGCCCGGGTAAACGCATTTTTCCTGATACATCTGTATTATAGCCGGGCCGGGGGGAGAAGTCAAGCAGAACGCAGGCGCCGGCATTTCAGCGGCAGCTCTGCGCCGATTCAATCGATCTCGTGCTTTTTACAGAAGTGCTTGCTGGCAAAGTACATTCCCGCCCAGATGGCGATGGCAAGCACGAGGTAGAACGGGTTCTTCATGGCAGACACCAGCGACTGCCCGAAAAGGGCCATCATGGCCACCATCACGCCCTTGCCCAGCAGCATGGTGACAAGGTAGCGCTTCTCGTCAAAATCAGAGATGCCGAAGGCAAAGTGCATAAAGGACGAGGGCGTAAAGGGCAGAAGCGACAGCATGAACAGGGACGCGGTGTCGAACCGGCTGACCCATTGCTCCGCCTTTTGCAGCTTGGCCGAGCGGCGGGCAAATTTCCAGAAAAAACGCTTGACGACACGCCGCCAGAGCAGGAACATCACAGTGCCGCCCAGCATCACCCCGGCCCAGCTGTACACAAAGCCCAGAAGCCCGCCGTGGGCCGCAACATTCAGCGCCACAATGGCAATGAGCGGCAGCGGCGGAAAAAAGGATTCCACCATCGCAAGGATCACGGGCGCAATGGGGCCAAGGTCGCCAAAGCCTTCCAGCAGGGCCTCCCAGAATTCCAGCGTTCCCAGCTGGTGGAGCCAGCCTATCATCGTCATTTCCATCCCGTGTGTTCCTTCCCTCTCATTTTTCTTTAGTATATCCGGTTTCTATGACACGCCCGTGAACAAAATACGAGCTTTTTTTGTCATATCACCTATACTACGAGACTGCGGGGGCGTTTCCTGCACAGGGCGGGGATCTTTATGCTTTTCCGTCGGCTTCAGCGGCGGCCTTTTCGGCCCGGGCCTGCATCCGCTCGATCTGCTGGGCGCGCATCCGCTCCCAGCGGACAAGTCCGGCTTCGTCCGGGATCTGGACGCAGCGGGCAAAGCTCCAATGCAGGCCGTCCCGCCGGGCCAGCTTATAGCGCTGGAATACGCCCTTTCCGGCCTCATTGCCGGTACCGGCGCAGGCAGGGCAGACCGACAGGGTATACCAGCCGCTGTTGCCCTTTTTCAACCAGATATCGTCCGGCTGCAGATCCCCGCCGCACACCGGGCAGCTGGCAGTGATGATCTTTGGGTCGCTGCGCCAGGTGGACTGCTCCACATAGCCGCGGAACACCCGGAAGTCCCGGTAATCACCGGGGGCGGGGCAGAGGCTCGCCCGCAGGGATTCCTCCTCGGTGGGGTAGGCCGCCAGACCCGCCCGCAGGTCAAGCTTGCGGCAGACATCGGCGGTGTAAAGGGTATCGGACAGGGCATCGTGGAACGGGCGCTCCATCGGGATGCCCATCCGGGTCACAACGCTTTCCAGCGTCATGCCCTCGCCCTCCTTGCGGGGGTGCTCCCGCAGGAAGATCTGCTGCAGATCATACCACTGGGTGGGGCGGCTCTCGTCCAGATTGCAGAGGAAAAGGTTCTGCTTGAGCACCGGCACGTCATCCATGCCCCACTCGGCAAACTCGGCATCCGGGCCGCACCACTGCATAAAGCGGCGCAGCCCCTGCACGATGGGCTCGCCCCGGTCCAGGTCGGCCTGGGTCAGGCCCGTCACCTTGGCGATGTGGTGCTGCAGGGTGCGGAAAATGCGGGGCCGCAGGTGGATGGAGAAGGTATCCAGCACGTTGGCATCCTCGTCGATCTTCACCGCGCCGATCTCGATGATCTCGCCCCGGAAGGTCTGCTGCACGCCATGATAATTAAAGGGATACGGCTTATAGCCGATGTTCCATTCCAGATCAAATAAAACCAGATTGCGTGGCATTGTTGTTTGTGTTCCTCTCAGTTCAGGATAAATTTTTCGATGGCCTCGGCCACGCCGTCGTGGTTGTTGTCGGCGGCGGTGACGTAATCGGCCACAGCCTTGACGGCATCCTCGGCATTCTGCATGGCAACGCCCACCCCGGCATAGGAGATCATGGAGCGGTCGTTCAAGCCGTCGCCGCAGGCCATCAGGTTCTCCCGGGTCAGGCCCATCCGCTCCAGCAGGGCGGCAAGGCTCCTGTCCTTTGCCACGCCCAGCGGCACGGCCTCGATGAAGAAGGGGCTGGAGGGGTACAGGTCGATCCGGCCCGCAAACTGCTCCTTTCCGGCGGCACAGACAGCATCCCGCCGGGCAGGGTCAAGGGTGATGAGCATTTTGCAGATCGGATAGTCCACATAGGAGGCAAGATCATCCACATGGATCATCGGCAGCTTTGTGGTAAAGCACTCCTTGTTTGCCCACACGTCCTGATCCCGCTCACACACGATGCCCTCGCTGTTATAGGTCAGGATGGCCACATCCTGCCGGGCTGCAAATTCGCAGAGCTCCGGGACGAACTCCGCTCCCAGCTGCACCTGATACAGGGCCTCGCCGGTCATGCAGTCCACGATCTTGCCGCCGTTGTAGGCCAGCACACAGCCGGCCTTTTTGTCCAGCC
>ERZ779895.3209-NODE-3209-length-13153-cov-16.456253_pt1 | contig 13153 bp, 10 predicted proteins | sample MGYA00511093_ERZ779895 | MGnify/ENA primary metagenome ERZ779895 (study PRJEB29588, sample SAMEA2142970) | human gut metagenome | biome: human gut; feature: human-associated habitat; material: faeces | place: Denmark | collected 2008/2010 ... | reverse complement strand
ACCCCTTAAATAGATTTTGGTTATTTACCATGTCTACTTAAGAGGTATCATATCACAATAGCTTAACTCCTGTTTTGTGTTATGAAATATAGTTGTTATTCAGTAAATGTTCCAACCAATTTAACAAGCATTGCAACGGTCATATCCATGCCTTCAACAGTAATATGTTCATAAGGACCGTGGTATGCGTGTCCGCCAGTTCCAAGGTTAGGGCATGGAAGTCCTTTGAAGCTTAACTGACAGCCGTCTGTTCCCCCTCGGATAGGAAGAATAAGCGGTACTATATCAGCCAGTTCACAGGCTTTCTTTGCATTATCAATAAGATTCATGCAGCCCGCAATGATTTCGGACATATTCTTATACTGGTCTTTAATGGTGAGCGTAACAGTTCCCTTGCCCCATTTTTCATTCATATTCTTTTCGATTAATCGCAGAGTATGTTTCTTTGCTTCAAATAAATTCTTATCATGGTCTCTTACTATATAATTAAGCGAAGCCTCACTGACATCGCCAGACATGCTGACAAGATGGTAGAAGCCCTCGTAATCTTCTGTGCCGCGAGGGGTTTCCATAGCAGGAAGCGCATTGTTAATCTCCATTGCAACAAGACTGGCATTAATCATGGTGTCTTTGGCAGAACCTGGGTGTACATTGAAGCCTTTAATATGAAAATCCGCTTTGCATGCGTTGAAGTTTTCGTACTGAATCTCGCCTTCTGTGTCGCCGTCAATTGTGTAGGCGTATTTGGCACCGAACTGTTCTATGTTAAAATGTTCAGCTCCCATGCCGATTTCTTCATCAGGTGTGAATGCAATACATATTGTTCCATGAGGTATATTGCCTTTCTGCAAATGTTCTATCATAGTAAGTATTTCAGCAATACCTGCTTTGTCATCAGCACCAAGTATAGTGCTTCCGTCTGATGTGATAAGTGTGCGTCCCTTAAGAGTGCCAAGATGAGGAAAGTCATGCACAGACAGGGTTATTCCCGCAGGAAGTTTGAGTGATACACCATTAAAGTTTTCTGTTAGTACTGGTGTAATATCGTGATTGCAATAATCGGACACGGTATCCATATGTGCAATAAATCCGATAGCAGGTGCATTTTCATAACCTTTGGTTGCCGGAAGCTTACCATACAGGTAACACATATCGTCAAGTACAATGTCCGATAAATTCAATCCTTCCATCTCATTTTTAAGAAATCTGGCTAACTCAAACTGGCATGCAGATGAGGGAGTTGTTTCACTGCTTTCATCACTTGGTGTACGGAAAGTGACATATTTTAATAATCTTTCATATGCTTTCATGGTAATTCTCCAATCTGTGGATTGATATTCATATATTAACATATTCTGGTGGAAATATACGGATTATGCGAAAAAAATAAAAGATTATCAATATATAAAATAAACTCCATTGAATGGGACGGAGAAGAATATAAGGAAAATGGTATACTTTGCAGAAATGCAGTTGCAAAAGGTAATAAGGTGGTAAATGATTATACATCTTTGTATGGAGGAGATGCATATCTTCCTGCCAATAATCTGGCTTATAAATATGTTGCTTAATTAATAATCATCCAGCAGCGGTTACATTTGGAGCATTAACAGTTCTGATAGTAATTTCCTGCGTGGTAGTATTTCTTGTATTCTTAAAAAGAAGACAGATGAATAAATACGAAAAGTATTAACATACAGACACCAGCACGTTAAGGTTAAATGTGCTGGTGTTTTCTATATCATATGTATTTATCATTCTTTGATGAGATGTTTACCAGTCCAAAAGACAGTGCAAAAAGTATAATAACGAAGGCCACGAAATATAGACCTCCCATTGTATTTTCCATGGAAGCTATAAAATCATATGAGCCATGTAATAGAACTGGTAACACAACACTGAATATTCTGAATATCTTGGAGCTAAACTTTTTTCCACGATTATACTGTTTTCTTGCGAGACCATAGAATACACCCATAAATACACCAAAACAGGCATGTCCTGGAATTGCTGTAATTGCTCTTACAATAGCAGTTGAAAAACCATATGATAAAACATAGTTGATATTTTCCCAAAGGGCAAATCCGAGAGAAACAAATACTGCATATACAACACCGTCATACTGACAGTTAAATTCTGGATTATTCCATGTCCGTTTTTTTAAGAAGAAATACTTTGAGCTTTCTTCGGCTATGGCAACAATAACAAAATAAAGAATTATCTGATACAGCAATTTATTTCCGGGAACAAAGCATGATAAAATCCATTCCCCTATTTTTTCCTCAATTAGGGCAATAATGGTGGATAGAATTCCCGCAATAACTAGCTGTCTTAAAAGGTAGCCGCTTTCCTTTTCCATTCTGTCTGCTCTGTATACTTTAATCATAAGGAATACCGCAGGGATAACTGCCGCTAATATTAATATCCAGTTATACATCATTATGGGTTCCAATATAAAATAAAACATATATCTGCTTGCTCCTTATTGTGCTTTTTATTTCTATTTTATAATTATATATCTCATATATTCTGATAACAAGCTGCTTTATAATATATTAATAAATGGAAGTGCGAAATCATTGCAGTCGGTTAGATGCTATGAAAAATAACAAATCTTGCTGTCAAGTCATCAAAGAGTTATAATATATTCAGTTTATATGCGTGAAAAACAGAAATATATTTCTTGCTGATGGCAAAAGTATGATTAAAAGGTAAAGAAAGAATAAGATGGGTTCAAGGAGAAGCTACATGAATGGTGACTGTGATGTGATAAACAGATTATTGAATGAAACAATGCATATGGATTTTCCATTTCTTGCAGGTGAAGATAAGAAGAAAAGAATTGTTGAAGATAAGAAGATATATATAGAAGATACAATAAAAGAAGCGTTTGCGGAAATGTATCCTGAAAAGTTGGAATTAAATAAGTTGTGGAATGAGGCCTTAGATTATGCAGGCAGCAAATTTGATAGTCTTCCAGTTTCAAAAAGGCTGAATGGGTTTTATTTGCAGGAGCTTATGCACAGATATGTTGAATTATTAGGAAATGTAGTGACAGAGAATAAGGAGAATTAGTTTTATGGGGGAACATGAAGAAAAGATTGAGATAATGAGAAAGTATTTGGCAGATATGACGGCTGCTGGAAATTATCATGTCAAAGGAAATATTCCTATTAAGAAAATTGATAATGCATTACAAACATTTGCACAGGGGATGGATAGAACTACAATGCTAGGTTTTCTTGATACAACTGTATTTGGAAGTGGTAAAAATGGTTATATTTTTACTGATGATAAGATGTATTATGTGGAAACAATGGAGAAGCCTAAAAAGCTTTGGTATGATGATATAAAACAATTGAGGATATTGAAGAGTAGCAAAAAAGATTGTAATCGTGAATTGGCAATAGATTTTTTAGACGGAAGCACATTTTATATAGAAGGTTCTTTTATAAACAAGACTCCATTAAAAAATTTCCTAAATGAAATGAAAAACTTTGAGGCTAACAAAAAGGCGGAGAAGAAGAAAATTGAAAATGAAAAGAAGAATAATTTCGGAGCTGAATCAGCAGGTCGAGGGATAGGAGCATTTAGGACTGTTAATAATCAGTTTGAAGAAGAGAAATTTCATTCAAGACAGGGACATGGTTTTGCCGCGGAAAGAGCTAATAACCTATTTGATAAACTGACAGGACATGATGCAAAGATTGTTGGAGATGATAACGCTAAAAATGGTGCTGACAGAGTTGTTGATGGCGTAAATATACAGTCGAAGTATTGCGCTACAGGAAAAAGATGTATAAATGAATGCTTTGAAAATGATGGAAAAGGTACATTCAGATATATGACGGATGGAAAACCAATGAAGATAGAAGTTCCGTCTGATAAGTATGATGAAGCTGTAAGGGCAATGGAAGAGAAAATTAAAAACGGACAGGTAAAGGGTGTGTCTGATCCTAATGAAGCAAAGAATATTGTTAAGAAAGGACACTTTACCTATGCACAGGCTAAAAATATTGCCAAAGCGGGTACTGTTGAATCTCTTACATATGATGCGGTAAACGGAACAATAATAGCATCATCTGCATTTGGTGTTACTGCAATGATAACATTTGCAACATCAATGTGGAATGGAGAAGATTTTGAAGATGCTATAAAGATTGCGACATATTCAGGTCTTAAAGTAGGTGGAACAGCATTTATTACTTCGATACTTGCAGCTCAATTATCAAAAGCCGGGCTTAATAGTGCGCTTGTTGGAAGTTCCGAAGCTATAGTTGCTATGATGGGACCGAAAGCATCTGCAGTTTTAATTAATGCATTTCGTGTAGGTTCAAAGCCTATTTATGGCGCAGCGGCAATGAAAGCAGCAGCCAAGCTTTTAAGGAGCAATACAATTACAGCAGGCATCACATTTGTTGTACTGTCTTCCTTTGATGTTGCCAACATATTCAGAGGGAGAATATCAGGAAAACAGTTGTTTAAAAATATGGCAAATACAGCTGCAACGGTAGGGGCTGGAACAGGAGGCTGGGTTGCCGGCGCAGCAATCGGTTCCGCAATTCCAGGAATAGGTACAATTGTGGGTGGCTTAGTTGGTTCTATGGTTGCTGGTTCTGCAGCAGGTAAAGTAACAAATGCTGTGGTTGGAAGCTTTATTGAAGATGATGCGGATAAAATGGTGGAAATAATTCAGGATGTGTTTACTGAAATGGCATCGGAATATCTTCTTAGCAATAAGGAAGCAGAAAAGTCCGTAGACAGATTAAAGGATAAATTAGATGGAAAAACTCTTAAAGATATGTTTGCAAGTAATGATAGGAAGAAATTTGCAAGAAATCTTTTGATTCCAATAATTGAGAATCAGATTTCTAAGCGGGAAGTGATACATAAATTAACTGAAGAGCAAATGCTTTATGGAATAAGGGAGGTTCTTGAAGATATCAGTGATATGGAAGAAAGCTATGCTTAAACTAAAAAGATATACATCGTGCAGCATAAATAACATTAGATAAAATACAGGTATTGACTTAAGTTCTTACCCATTATAATGTAATATTAGAAATTTTTGACAAATGGAGTGTTCCAGATGTTTTGACCACATGTTGGTGATTGTATGTCTGGATATATACATAATTTAGGACCAGCATTTTGCTGGTCTTTTTTATTAAATTGCTGGAGGTTGTGTATGAAAATAGTAAAAACATTAATGCAGGTGAAATATCAGAACTGCCTGATGAAGAATATGTGTTACCATATGGAATTTCTAATGAGGACTAGTAATTAATATGCAAGAAGCTTCCCGCATTCTAAAAAATTCTGTCAAGTCCAAGCATACTATAATTCCAAACTATCCGCATTAAGCAAAAAATACTTCATTCCCATGATTACAAAGCCTTCTTCATTTCTCCAAGGTTTTTTTGTTCCGTTTACTATCACAATCTTTTTAAACGAATCTGGAATATTTCTAAATGAATTAAGTTCTTACTTCTGCTTTTCCTCTGAAGTCATATCATAAGCCACCTGAATATAATATCTCTGACTACCCTGATTGACCACAAAATCAACTTCAAACTGCTTTCGAGTTGTTTTTCCTTCATCATTTTTCGTATATACGTCTACAATACCAACATCCACATTATAGCCTCTGATAAGTAGCTAATTGTAAACAATATTTTCCATGATATGAGTAGGTTCCTGCTGTCTAAAATTCAATCTGGCATTTCTAAGTCCCACATCTGTAAAATAGTATTTCAGATTTGCCCCCACATATTTTCTGCCTTTAATATCATATCTGTCAGCTTTAGAAATAAAAAATGCCTCCACAAGATAATCTATATGGTTGGATATGGTCTTATTGCTGTAATTTATACCACGCTCACTTTTATAAGTATTTGATATTTTTGTTGGATTAGTAGGAGCCCCTATCGAAGAAGCGAGAATATCTACTAATGTATCAATCTCATCAACATTTCGAAGCTTGTTTCTTTCTACAACATCCTTAATATAAACATTTGTGAAAATGTTTTTTAGATACTCAGCCTTTTGGCGTTCCATAGAGAACTGTACAACCTGTGGTAAACCACCATATATCAAATATTCTTCCCAAGCATCATCATAATCTCCACCGAAAGCTGCATAGAACTCTGCAAAAGACAACGGATATATTCTTATTTCATCTCCTCTGCCTCTAAATTCAGTTACAATATCACTGGATAGAAATTTAGAATTACTGCCAGTCACATATATATCAATATTGCTGATACGAAGCAGGCTGTTCAGAACTTCCTTAAATCGTGGCATAAACTGTACTTCGTCTAAAAGTAGATAATACTTCTGGCCATCTTTAATATATTGGTAACACTTCTTTGGATCTCTCAACTCCTCATTTTCAATGCCATCTAAAGCAATCTCAATGATATGGTCATTATCTATGCCACTTTCCGATAAATATTTCTTAAACAATACAAATAGCAAGAATGATTTTCCCATATGAATTTGCGGCGTATGGGACAGGAGCTATTATTCAATCAGACATACGACCTATGGCATTAGTCATGCATCTTGATATTTGCAAAGAACATATGTAATATAGGTGGGGGAAAAGTTTCCCCTGCTTATATATTGAGTTTTTATATAAAAGAGGAGGCTTTTGCTTAAAAGAATGTTATGCCTGGTGGATGAATGATAATTGCAAAAGATGTATATAATGCGTTGGGCGTATCATAACAATAGGAGATGATTTTTATGCATATTAGCATACTTCTTATGGAACAGATAGTAGAGCTATTCATTATGATTCTTATGGGCTTTATTATTGTAAAAGCAGGTATCGTAAAAGATGAGGACAGTAAAGTTTTATCCAAAATTGTTTTATACCTGATTATACCATGTGTCATTATAAAGGCTTTTCAGGTGGATTATACATCAAAGACAGTAAATGGGTTGTTGCTTGCTTTGGCGGCATCAGTGACATTACAGATTGTATTGCTTGGAGTTATATCAGTTATGGGGAGATTGTTTCACCTGAATGAGGTGGAGATAGCATCTGTTTATTATTCAAATTCAGGTAATCTTATTGTTCCAATTGTGACATTTATTCTAGGTCAGGAGTGGGTGCTTTACGGATGTGTTTTCATGAGTGTGCAGCTTATCTTTTTGTGGACTCACTGTAAAAAAATAATCAGCCGTGAAAGTTCATATGACTGGAAGAAGATTGTGTTAAATATAAATATGATCTCGATTGTGGTTGGTGTAATACTTTTCTTTACAAGAATCAGACTGCCTTTAATAATTAATGATACGATAGGCTCTGTTGGCAATATGATAGGACCTGCCAGCATGATAGTTACAGGAATGCTTTTTGCAGGGATGGATTTAAAGAAAATTTTTGCTAACAGAAGGCTGTATTTTGTTTCTTTGTTGAGAATGGTTGTTGTACCGCTTATAGCACTTCTTTTGATAAAATTAAGCCATCTTGCTGGTATTTCTCAGGATGCACCTAAAATTATGCTTATTGTTTTCTTGGCAGTTATTACACCTTCAGCATCAACAGTTACGCAGATGTGTCAGGTATATGGCAATGATTCAAAATATGCCAGTGCCATAAATGTGATTACAACGCTTAGTGCTATAGTAACCATGCCGGTAATGGTATTTTTGTTTGAAAATGTAATATTATAAATAATTGATTTTTTTAAGGGGCTGTCAAGTGACAGCCCCTTAGTGATTAATATTATTCTGCCTCTGCAGCCGTTACAGCTTCTGTTGCATCAGCATTTTTTCTAACAAATATTGCCCTGAATATAAGCCTTACAAATGGTCCGCAATAGAACATCTGATAGCAGATTGCCATAGGGAAATTCATTGCCCATGTCTTAACCCACATGCCAAAGGATGGTTCTTTGAAAAGAAATGTTGCAACGAGACTCATAATCGGACACATAATGCAGCATATGCATATTGATATTGCATATGTGATGAACTGAGGTCTGTCTGTAGGACGCATAACTGTGAAAGCAAGCATTTTAGCAATCTTTCCTACAACGAAGAATTCGAGTACGAATGCAATAGGAACCATGATTGGCAATTCATGTGTTGCAGCTAAGAAAGTAGTACCATTTACAGTACCTGTGTTGAGGGCAACATTATATACGACCATTCCATAGACCATAATTGTTGCCATAATAATTGTGAAAACAACATCCTGAAACTTGTTTTTTGGCATAAAAAAATCCTCCTTAAATAATAACATAAGCAAAACATGTGTTGTTCGTTATCATCCGGGGGATGTGTCGTTTCCAATATAACCATATTTAATTGTGCCGTGGTATAGTATCATAAAATTAATAAATATGTCAAGTACTTGATTTTTTAAAAATCAGGTCCAGAACTTTATAAATAAATTGTGATTAAAAAGTGAAGAATAAACATTCATTTTAATATCGTTCGTGTCGAAAAAATGTCATTTCATGTAAATGACATTTTTTTTGATGCTTTTTATTGTATAATACCACTAAGATAGAATGTGATTTTGTAATGTTTTAGAGTGTTGCATAGATATATTGAGTATAATAAAAGGAGGGATAGTTTATGAAGTATTTAAACTTAAAAAAGACTACTGCGGTGGTATTGTCAATCGGAATGGTATTTTCAAGCAGTGCCGTTACCGGATTTGCGGCAGATAACAGTAAAAAGATACCTACGATTCCTAACAGCTATATTAATAAAGTGGCAGAAGATATTGATAATGAATATTTTTATGATGGAACATATGTTGATGATTGGGGGCATACACGTAAGGGCAGGCAGCTTGGAGCGACATATACAAAGCAGTCAACTGAATTTTTGTTATGGGCACCTGCGGCAACATATGTAAAAGTTAATATTTATGCAACAGGTGATGATAATGACAGCAATGCATGTAATATAGGAGCTTATACATTAGAGAAAATGCTTGTAAATGGGGAATGGAATGGCCTCTGGATTATAACACTTCTTGGTGATTGGGGCGGATTGTATTATGACTATACGATTACCACAACAGATATTACCCATATTGGCAGCGACAGAACAAAAAAATATAAAATTCAGGACCCATATTCAGTTGCGGTAAGCAAAGACGGAAAGCGTTCGTATATAACAGATACATCTTCAGTATCTCCTGAGGGTTGGGACAGCGACAGACATGTGTATGTTGATTCGACAAAAGCAAATACTGTTTATAAAATAAGTGTCAAGGATTTCTCATCAGATACCGCATCGGGCATGACTGCAGGCGGAAAGTACAGTGCTTTTACGGAAAAGGGTGCAAAAGTAAACAGTGCGGGAGAGCTTGTATCTGGTATTGATTATCTGAAGGAACTCGGTGTTACGACAGTACAGCTTGCACCGTTTGCGGATTTTGATGGCGACAGTGAGTATGAGATTTTAAATTATAATGTACCTGAGGCAAGCTATGCTTCCAATCCGTCAGACAGCAAGACTGTTATAAAAGAATGTAAAGAGATGATTCAGGCACTTCACAGTGCGGGATTTTCTGTTGTGATGGAGATGCCGTATACGCATGCCTCAGAGGAAAATTCTCTTGAAAAGTCGGTTCCGTGGTTTTATTACAGATTGAATACTGACGGTACAAGGTATACAACAAATACGGGATATGACAATGAGCTTGCCACAGAGCGGAAGATGTATCGTAATTATATGGTTAATTCCATGAAATATTGGGCAGAGGAATATCATGTTGATGGATTTTCACTGGATTTGATTGACTGTGTCAATGTGAAGTACAAAGGTTCTTCGCATGTATATAAATGGCTGGATGAGATAAAGACATCATTGGCAAAGGAAGATGCCAATCTGGTTATCTGGGGAGATAATTATACAAAGGAAGAAAGACAGAATAAAACTTCCTTATATGATGAAATAATCAGCAGCACAGGTGGCACTTATGGCGAAAGAAACGAAAAAGCCGTAAAAATATACAAGCAGAAAGCAGCAATGAAATATGCTAAGCCGGGAACATTGTTTATGGATGGCGGAGAAGAAATGTGTAACAGCGTTGAGGGAACAACTCTTGCAGACAGCAGTTACGTTGAATGGAAGGATTCAGCAGAGTACGCAGATGTAGTCTCATATTACAGAGGACTTATGGATATACGAAAAGCATTTTCACCGCTTGCGAAAAGGCAGACAATAAAAAATTCTGAAGCTTATGTGCTTTCAGGTACAAAAGACGACGAGTGGAATACTATGGCAGTATTAAATAATGAGTCAGATGTGTCAAAAGAAATTACAATTCCTGTTCAAGGAAGAGCTGCTACGGACTGGGTTGTTATTGCAAATGGCGAAAGTGCAGGAGTTGTATCACTTGGTGAAGTCTCAGGCTCCGTTATAACTGTACCTGCGTATACTACAATGATTCTTGTAGATAAGGAAAGCTTTGATGATGTGGCTGTAACATCGGGTAAAGGAAAAGTAATTGTTAATTATGTGATAAAAGACAGTGAGCAGAAGTTACGTGAATCGATTACACTTCAGGGCACATCGGGAACGAATTATGCGGTACCTGAAAATATTAAGATTCCATCAGGATATACTTTTTTAAGCAAGACAGGCGATGAAAAGGGTGTGTATACATCAGAAACACAGACAGTTACATATTATTATAATGCGATTAATCCGGATACAGTGGTAGACGGTATTAAAAATAATGGAGTATACTGCGAGAAGGCACAGTTTAAAGTAACTTCTTTAGATTATACACAGGTAATGGCAGGAAATAAAACGCTTACACCTGATGCGGCCGGTATTTATACTGTATCTGCAGCAGATGGCACACAGACAATAACATTGACAGATAATGAAGGATACAGCATTTATCTGTCTATTACAGTAAATGCGAATCATACAATGGATAACAGCGACTGTACGAAAGAATCAATATGCTCTGTCTGCCGGAAAATATTTCTGGCACAGACAAATCATAATTTCAGCGACACATGGACAAAAGACGATACTTATCACTGGAAAGTGTGCGAGAATGACGGCTGTACGGTAACAACAACAAAGACAAAACATAGTGGTACAGATGATGGTGATTGTACAACACCTGTAATTTGTGAATGTGGTGAGATTGTTACAGCAGCAAAGGCAGAACATACATATGGTGAATGGAAGTCAAATGATAACGGCACACATACCCACAAATGTACAACAGCAGGCTGTACAATAGAAGAAACAGAAAGCTGTGTGGGTGGAGCGGCAACATGTAAAAAGAGAGCCGTCTGCACGGATTGTAATGCTGAATATGGTACTTTAAATCCTGCAAACCACAGTGGAGAACAGGTATGGGTACAGACAGAAAAAACTCATCAGAAAAAATATGACTGTTGTGGTGCTGAGGTAACTAATATAGCAGATCATATCTGGGAGAATGGACACTGCACAGTATGCGGATACGATTGTATTCATACAGGCGGAAAAGCAACCTGCACGCAGAAAGCGGTTTGCAATATCTGCCATAGTGAATATGGAGAAATAAATGCAGATAATCATTCGGGTGTGGAAAAATGGATACAGACAGCAACAACACATGAAAAGAGATATGATTGCTGCGGTAAAGTGACGCTAGAACAAGAAAATCATAAGTGGAAAGATGGTGCTTGTGAAACATGTGGTTATGTATGTGTACACAGCGGAGGAGAAGCAACATGTACAAAAGGTGCGGTTTGCGAAACATGTGGCAAGGAGTATACAGATAAAGATATGGCAAATCACAGTGGAAAGTTAGTATGGGTACAGACAGAAAAAACTCATAAGCAGGCATATGATTGCTGTGATAAGGAAGTATCGACAAGTGAAGCACATGGTTGGAAAAACGGTGTATGCACGGTTTGTGATTATCAGTGTAAACACGCAGGCGGAAGTGCAACATGTGTGAAGAAAGCGGTGTGTACGATCTGCAGCGAAGAATATGGCACTTACAATATGAGTATGCATGAAGGCTTGCAGTCAGTAGCGGCAAAGGCGGCTACCAGGACAGATGAAGGAAATATTGAATACTGGTATTGTAAAGATTGTGACAGATATTACATCAGGCAGGATGGGCTTGTTGAGATTGAAAAATCACAGACTGTGGTTGCAAAGATTACAGATACAACATCATTGACCGATACGTGTAAAGACGATAATACAGAGACAGTAAAAGAACAGGCGCCTGATACGGGAGATAATAAACATGTATTTGCATGGCTTCTTATGCTTGTAATAGGAGGAGCGGCAGCAGGATTAATGGTTAAAGGTAAAAAGCCAGAAAATTAATATTTTTTAAGGAGACCGGAATCTCGCTTACTGTGTGGGTGCGAGGTTCCGGTTTTTACATGTTTTGGTTTTATTCATTTCCTTATATTAATAAATATGTCAAGTACTTGATTTTTTAAAAATCAGGTGTATACTATAAATAATTTAATACATATGGAACTTCAGGGCAGGGTGCAATTCCCTACCGGTGGTAAAGCCCACGAGCCGAGGCGTAAGCCAGAGCATGATTCGGTGTAATTCCGAAGCCGACAGTAAAGTCTGGATGAAAGAAGTGATTGACGGTTTATCCTGTGTTATGAACATAGCAAGAGACGCTGATATGTGGATGATACATGGTGAGCCTGAATTGATTGGATATCAGCTCTGAGATGAATTAGTTATCTCAGAGTTTTTTTATTGCTTTAAATGCTGGAAAGATGCCAGCGTATTACAAGCCCCTGAAGTAGAGATGCTTTGGGGGCTTTTTCGTATGCTCTGTCCGTGATGGGAAGATTTAGCGGCTGGAGAGAGATATCTGGGATGAACTGATTTTTTTTCAAATGAGCAAAATGCGACTATGCGTAGGTAACATGTGACAAGAAGCAGGTCAAATCCAGGCATATACAGGAAGAAGGTGTAAATATGCGTCAACAGACAGATGAACAGTTGAAACAAACGACAGACAAACAATTACAACAGGATGAATTATATATGAAGCGGGCGATTGAACTGGCAAAGAGAGGAACAGGCTGGGTTAATCCTAATCCGCTGGTTGGAGCTGTAATTGTAAAGGATGACAGAATTATAGGTGAAGGCTGGCACAGGAAATATGGTGAGCTTCATGCGGAAAGAG
>ERZ779895.3208-NODE-3208-length-13166-cov-30.981237_pt1 | contig 13166 bp, 7 predicted proteins | sample MGYA00511093_ERZ779895 | MGnify/ENA primary metagenome ERZ779895 (study PRJEB29588, sample SAMEA2142970) | human gut metagenome | biome: human gut; feature: human-associated habitat; material: faeces | place: Denmark | collected 2008/2010 ... | reverse complement strand
TACAATTGCCGGAATAAATTGCATTTATGCAGGAGAAGGATGTTGGTATTTCGAAGGGAGATATCAACATGGAAGAAAAAATAGTTAAGGTTTTAAATGTAATGTCAGAGTATTTATCAATAGCTCAGATGAAAAAATTGCAGGAAGTTATTCTACAAACATTTGCAGAAAATGAAGCAGAGAAAGCAGAGATTGCAAATGATAAATTTTTGGAAATGTTTCTTGATGCAAAAACTATAGAGGGGTGTTCAGAACGAACAATAAAGTATTATAGGGAAACAGTGCAACATCTGTTGTTACAAACTGAAACATCTGTCCGTAAAATAACAACGGAAGAAATACGTGAATATTTGTCAGATTATCAAAAGCTCAATAATTGCTCCAATGTAACAATTGATAATGTTAGAAGAAATATCTCAAGCTTCTTTTCTTGGCTCGAGGAAGAGGATTATATTCTTAAAAGTCCTATGCGCAGGATTCATAAGATTAAGACCAAAACAGTTGTAAAAAGCGTGATTTCTGATGAAGGAATAGAGAAGCTTCGAGATAATTGTAATGAAAAGAGAGATTTGGCAATCATAGATCTTTTATATTCTACCGGAATAAGAGTTGGTGAATTGGTAAATCTGAATATAGATGATATTGATCTTGAAGGACGCGAGTGTATCGTTTATGGAAAAGGTGATAAAGAGCGCAGAGTATATTTTGATGCAAAGGCAAAAGTACATCTAAAGGATTATATTGATACTAGAACTGATAAAAACAAAGCCTTGTTTGTTACATTGGATGCACCACATGACAGACTTAAGATAAGTGGTGTTGAGATTCGATTACGAAAACTCGGGAGAAAACTGTCCTTAGAGAGAATACATCCACATAAATTCAGGCGTTCAATGGCTACGAGAGCTATTGATAAGGGAATGCCGATTGAACAGGTTCAAAAGATACTTGGACATTCCCAGATTGATACCACTATGCAGTATGCTATGGTTAATCAGAATAATGTCAAAACTGCTCATCAGAAGTATCTTGCTTAGTAAAAATGAGAAAAGGTCAATTCGTGTTTGTAAAATTCTTGATAAATAGAATGCATGTTAGACAAAAAGGCGATTAGATGTTAATATAGTATAAAAGAAGTGCTACCGATAGACGGTCAGCCTGATATATGTATTGATTAAAGATAACCGCCACAGTTTACCAGACCAGGGCGGTTATTTTTGTGTCTTGGAAAGATTAATGGTGTTTATAGCAGGAGTGATGTAGATGAGAGTAAAACTTGAGGATGTTTGTGAGCGTGGCTCATCGAACATAAAACAGTCTGATATAATTAAAATGAGTGGTAATTATCCAATTTATGGTGCGTCAGGATTGGCTGGAAAAGTAAATTTTTATCATCAGGAGCAACCATATGTAGCTGTTGTCAAGGATGGAGCAGGAATAGGCAGAACAACATTGAATCCAGCAAAATCTTCAGTGATAGGAACTATGCAGTATCTAATACCAAAGAAAAATGTATTACCAGAATATTTGTTTTATGTTGTGAGTTATATGCATTTAGAAAAATACTACACTGGAGCAACCATTCCACATATTTATTTTAAAGATTATAAAAATGAAGAATTTAACCTTGATAATATAGAGAAACAATTGGAAATCATAGATGTTTTGGGTAGGTGTAAAAAGGTTATAGAAGCCAGAAAACAAGAGTTAGTTGAATTAGACAGCTTAACGAAAGCCCGATTTGTCGAGATGTTTGGTGATCCTGCGACTAATCCGTATAATTGGGATAAAGTCAATATTTCGGAAGTTGTTGGTGATAAGGTTTCAAATGGTTTCTTTGCAAAAAGAGATGATTATGTGGATGATGGGAATGTATCGGTTATGGGCGTTGCATATATTGTTAATAGAATGTATTCGCAGTGGCAAGATTTGCCAAGAACTAATGGTACGGATAAAGATATAGAAAAGTTTGAAGTTAAGTATGGGGATATGCTTTTTTGCAGATCATCACTGGTAGCAGAAGGAATTGGCAAGGCCTCGATTGTTCCAGAGGATGTTCCTCAACACACACTGTTTGAATGTCATGTTATTAGGTTGCCTTTGGATTTAAGCAAGTGTGTGCCAGAATATATGCAAGTATTTTCGACGATGGAATATTTTAGACAGCAAATAATTGCACAATCCAAAACAGCTACAATGACTACAATTGGTCAAGATGGTATTTTAAAAGCGGATATATTATTACCACCGATGAGTAAACAAAGAGAATTTTATGTCTTCGTCCACCAAGTCGACAAATCAAAATTTGATACTATGACCTTCGCCCCAATATATGATATAATAAACCTATATTTACACACTCATTTTTATCAGGGAAGGAGATGAGCAAGCATGACAGAATCAATTAAACTACCGGTGGGAATAGAGAGCTTTGATGAGATCCGTTCAGACGGATATTACTATGTCGATAAGACAAAGCTGATTGAACAGTTGATTGACAGCCGGGGAAAAGTCAACCTTTTTACCAGACCGCGTCGTTTTGGCAAGACTCTCAACATGAGTATGCTCAAATCTTTCTTTGAAATTGGAGCAGCTTCTGAATTATTTGATGGTCTTTATATATCGCACAACAAAAAAATGTGTGATGATAATATGGGTAAATATCCTGTGATATTTCTGTCTTTAAAGAATGTGGAAGGACTAGATTTTCAAGCTGCAAAGTATCAGATGATAGAGATAATTGCAAAGGAAGCTAAGAGATTTGTATATTTGAAGAATAGTGACAGGCTGGACATTGACGATAAGTCGGCGTATGCTTCTTTAATTCGATTAGAGGATGGCAGATATGAAATGAGAGATGAGGCACTGTATGCTTCGCTTCAAACTTTATCTGAGCTGTTATATAAGCATCATTGCAGAAAAACAGTTATTTTAATAGATGAATATGATGTTCCACTGGATAAGGCATTTCAAAATGGCTATTATAAAGAGATGGTTTCTTTGATACGTGCCATATTCGGAAAAGCATTAAAGACAAATGAGGCATTGGATTTTGCTGTCTTAACAGGTTGTCTTCGCGTTTCAAAAGAAAGTATTTTTACAGGATTAAATAATTTCAAGATTTTATCTATTACTGATACAAGATTTGATGAACACTTTGGATTTACGGATGCGGAAGTAGAGCGTTTGCTGGCATTTTATCATTTGGAAAACAGGTTTGCGGAGACAAAGGAATGGTATGATGGTTATCATTTCGGAAATGTTGATGTATATTGTCCGTGGGATGTAATTAATCATGTTGACAGAATAAAAGATGATCCAATGGCTGGACCGGAAGCGTATTGGATTAATACAAGCGGAAATGAGCTTGTTAAGAGGTTTATAGATAAGGCTGGTAAGACAACCAGAAATGAAATTGAGCGTTTGATCGCGGGAGAAGCCATAGACAAGCAAATTCGTCTGGATATGACCTATGACGAAATAGACAATAATATTGATAATCTATGGAGTGTTCTGTTTACAACAGGTTATCTGACATATACAAAGATAAGTGAGAACAAAAAATATAGCCTTGTAATTCCAAACAATGAGATTAAAGAAGTATTTAAGCTGCAGATACAGGAGTGGTTCAGGAATAAAATATTTTCCAATACCGAGCAGTTGCAGGACTTTTGGAAGGCTTTCAAAGATGGAAATACACAGATAATGGAAATGTATTTAAACAAGGTGCTGAGTAATTCGGTGAGCGTTTTTGACACAAAAGCGAGAAATGATGAAAAGGAAAGCTCCTATCATAATCTGCTTATTGGAATTTTGAGTGGCAATGAGGACTGGCTGGTAAAGTCAAATGTTGAGGCAGGAGAGGGCTTTGCAGATATTATTGTGGAGACAGATGATCCGGATGAAGGAATTATTGCAGAGCTTAAATACACAAAAGATTTTAAAGCTATGGAAAAATCCTGTGAAAAGGCTCTGAAACAGATAAAGGATAGAAGATATCAGGAATATCTGTTAAATGATGATCGACAGAATATCATGTATTATGGAATTACATTTTGCAGAAAAAGATGCAAAGTGCTTGTAGAAAGATAAAAGGGGTGATTACATGGAAACTAATTTTGATTACCTTTTAAAGAAAGAAGAATACGCAGATTTTGCAAAACAGGCAGTTGAAGCAGAAAAAAGTTTATCCATTTCACCGGCCACTTGTGCCATTTTGTCGAGGCGTGCACTTGAGCTTGCAGTGAGGTTTGTTTTCTCATATGACGCGGAGCTTTCGCTTCCGTACAGAGATAATGTATCGAGTCTTATTCATGAGCCAACGTTTAGAAGGATAATTGAGCCAAGGCTGTTTCCAATGCTCAAATATACCATTCATCTGGGAAATGTTGCAGTTCATACCAACAACAATATAGGCAGGGATGAAGCAATAATAGCGCTTCGTGATTTGTTTGAGTTTTGCGATTGGATTGATTATTCATATTCGAGGGAATACGATGAGAAGACATATGATGAGTCGATTCTTGCAAGCGGTAATGAAAAGCGTATAAAGGCTGATGAGCTCATGAAGCTGTATGAGGGCTTAAGCAGTAAGGATAAAAAGCTCGAGAGCGTATTGAAGGAGAATGAAGAGCTCCGCGAGCAGATGACAAAGAAGCGTAGTCAGAATGTAAAGACAAGGGAGTTCCATGTAGATACGATAAGTGAGGCAGAAACCCGCAAGAGATATATAGATGTTGCCTTAAAGGAGGCAGGATGGGTTATTGGCAGAAATGTCACGGAGGAGGAGCCGGTTACAGGAATGCCAAACAGCACAGGAACAGGGTATGTGGATTATGTTCTTTGGGGAAAGGATAATCTTCCACTTGCTGTAGTGGAGGCTAAAAAGGCTTCTGTGGATGCTATGGTAGGAAGCCAGCAGGCGAAGCTGTATGCTGACTGTTTGCAGAATAAATACAATAGACGCCCTCTTATTTTCATAACAAATGGATTTGAATTTTTCTATACGAATGATTATATGGGATATCCAAGGCGTGAGGTTTCAGGCTTTTTCACACAGGAAGAGCTGCAGCTTGAGATGGATGGACGCACTTCAAGGATTCCGCTTGAAAATATACGGATAAGCGATGATATTACCAACAGACCGTATCAGAAAGAGGCTGTAACCGCAGTCTGCGATGCTATCACAAATAAGCACCGTAAGATGCTTATAGTGCAGGCCACAGGTTCAGGAAAGACAAGAGTGAGCATTAGTATTGTTGATGTATTAAGGCGCCACAATTACGTGAAAAATATTCTGTTCCTCGCAGACAGAAAAGCTCTTGTGAAGCAGGCCAAAAACAATTATACGAATCTGCTTCCTGATTTATCATGCTGTAATCTGCTTGACAATAAAGATGACCCTGAGTCGTGCAGGATGATTTTTTCTACATATCCGACGATGATGAATGCCATAGATGAGAGGAAAAACAAATATGGTGAGAAGCTCTTTAGTCCGGGGCATTTTCAGCTCATAATCTGCGATGAAGTACACCGCAGCATTTACAAAAAATATCAGGAAATATTTGAGTATTTTGATGCGATGTTACTTGGTATGACTGCCACTCCAAAGAATGAAATCGACAAAAACACATATGGAGTCTTTGACCTTGAAAGAGGAGTTCCGACATTTGCGTATGAGCTTGAAAAAGCGGTGGAAGAGGGCTATCTGGTCAATTATTCTACACTGGAATATAAGTCAAAAATAATGGAAAGCGGTATTCACTATGATGAGCTGTCAGATGAGGAAAAAGAAGAGTATGAGGATACATTTTCTGATGATGACACTGTAGGTGATGATATATCAGGAGAGGCCGTAAATACATGGCTTTTTAACGCGGATACAATTGATAAGGTTTTAAGAGAGCTTATGGAAAAGGGCTTAAAAATTGAGGGTGGAGACAAGCTTGGCAAGACAATAATTTTTGCCAAAAACTCTTTGCATGCGCAGGCAATAGTCGAGCGTTTCAATAAGCTTTTTCCGGAATATGGAGGAGACTTCATAAAGCGGATAGATTATAGTATAAAGTACAGTGATTCATTGATAGATGAGTTTAGCACAAGTGATAAAATGCCACAGATAGCAGTATCTGTTGATATGCTCGACACAGGAATAGATATTCCGGAGATTTTGAATCTTGTATTTTTTAAGAAGGTAAAAAGCTATGCCAAGTTCTGGCAGATGATTGGAAGGGGAACCAGGCTTTGCTCTAATCTGCTTGGAGAGGGTATGGACAAAGAAAGATTTCTTATATTTGATTTCTGTAACAATTTTGAATATTTCCGCGTGAACAAAAATGGAGCGGAGAATGGCATAACAGAATCACTCAATGAGAAAATATATAACACAAAAGCCCAGATTGTCAGAGAGCTTCAGGCACCGGTATACAGTAGTGATGAGGTATACGCAGATTACAGAAAAAGCCTTGTGGATGATTTAAAGGAAGATGTAATTAGCTTAAATGACGATAGCTTTATGGTGAAAAGACATCTGCGTTATGTAGAGTTTTTCAGGGCTTCATCATCGTGGGATAATCTGGAGACAATAGAGATTTCGGATATCAGGGAGCATATTGCACCTCTTATCAGGCCTAAAAAGGAAGATGAGCTGGCACGAAGATTTGACTATCTGGTATACAGTATAGATCTTGGACTGCTGCAAAGCAAAAGCATACAAAGTCCGGTGAATATAGTGGTTCAGACCGCAGAAAAGCTGTCTGCCAAATACTCAATCCCACAGGTGGAAAAGAAAAAGGAGATTATCGAAAAGGTCCAGACAAATGAATTTTGGGATAAAGTCACTATAATAGAGCTTGATACAGTAAGAGAAGCTTTAAGAGGTCTGTTGCAGTACCTTGACAGACAGGTACGGCCAATATACTATACAAATTTCACGGACTCTATAACAGATGGTACACCGGGTGAACCTTTATATGGCGGAAATGACTTGAAAAATTATCGTAAAAAAGTCGAATTTTACCTGAAAGAGCATAGTGACAAATTGTCAGTGTATAAGCTGAAAAACAACAAAAAGCTGACAGAAACGGATCTAAGGGAATTGGAACGAATTCTGTGGACTGAGCTTGGTTCAAAGGAAGATTATATAAAGGAATACGGAGAGACACCGATAGGCAGATTAGTACGAAAAATAGTCGGTGTAGATAGAGCGGCAGTAAACGAAGCCTTCAGTTGTTTTATGTCAGAAGAGCGCTTGAACATAAATCAGATGAGATTCGTAAATCTGATAGTGGACTATATAGTAGCAAATGGAAATATCGAAGATAATAAAGTATTGATGGGTGAACCATTTAAATCAGTTGGAAGTATCACAACTCTTTTCAAAGATGATATGAGTACCGCAAAACAGATAATGGAGATAGTGAATCAGATAAAGCGTAACTCCGAAGAAATTGCCTGATGTATAGCGAAGCTGTTTAGATACTGTAGATTTATGCACATGAAACACAGAAAATGGAAGAGGATGTGAAAAAACTCAATCGAGTTTTTTCACATCCCCTTTTTTTGAGCTTATATATTAGCATCTCCTGCAGACAGGTTGTGGAAGCATAATAAATTTGCAAAAATTATATTTAATTCTATAAAGCACTTGACATAGTTACTAAGAGTTACTATAATAAGCACATAAAGTAAATATAAGAAACGCAGAAAGTAATTATAGGAGTTAAACACATGAATAAAGTAGATGTAAATGGATTAACAGAACGGGAGTTTTTAGCAGAATATAAGCCGGGCGATTATGACAGACCATCGGTTACAGTTGACATGATGGTGCTTCGTATGAAGGAAGACTTAAGCTGTATGCAGGTGCTTCTGATAAAGAGAAAGGCTCATCCGGAGATAGACAAATGGGCGCTTCCAGGCGGATTTATTAACATAAAGGAATCAGCATATGAAGCAGCGTGCAGGGAGCTTAAAGAGGAAACAGGTCTTACAGACATTTATCTTGAGCAGCTCTATACCATGAGCCAGCCGGACAGGGACCCTCGTATGAGAATTATTGATATTGCATACATTGCACTGCTTCCATATGGATATGAGCAGTCTGCCGTTGCGGGTGATGACGCAAAGGATGCCAGATGGTTCGATGTGAAATTTGCAGATGAAAAACTTGAGTTTGCAAACGACTTGATTAAAATTGAATACTCCCTCAGGTCTGAGAAATTTAAAAATGGTGTAATCACAGTGGAAAACTTTGTTCCGGTCAGCGTATCAGACGAAAAGCTTGCTTTTGACCATGACCAGATTATACTGGAAGGACTTATGAGGATAAGGAATAAGGCTGAGTATACAGGCATTATGTTTAACCTTGTGCCGCGTGAGTTTACCATTCCGGACCTGCTTAAGGTGTTTGAGGTTCTTTCAGGAAAGGAAGTTCATCCAAAGGTGTTCCGTGAGAAGATTGCAGGACAGCTTGTTTCACTTGACAGGTCGCAGAGACCTATTGTCGGAAGAAAACCGGCTGCTGTGTACAGATATGTTGACCTTAACATGGATGAACGTAAACTGGTTAAAGTGCATAAGAAATATAAAAACGGTGTGATACTCACAAGGGCACAGCCATTCCATAACGGACACCTGAACATGATAAAACAGGCCGCATCGGAGTGCGAAAATCTGCTTGTTGTGATAGGCAGTGCAAACAAAAGCTATACAAAGAGAAATCCGTTTCCAATCGAATACAGAAAAAGACTTGTTGAAAACGTACTGCAGGAAGAGGATTTAAGCGGTGCAGATGTAAAGGTTATGACATTATCAGACTGGAGCATGGAGGATGCAGCTCAATATGTAAAGGAATGGGGTTCTTTCTTCTATTACAACATAGCTAATGAAATTGGAGAGAAAAGCTTTACATTCTATTACAACGACGACCCGAAGATTGCGGAAAACTGGTTTACAGATGATATTTTAAAGAATGTGACCATCAGAAACCTTGGCAGAAGCGATATTGAGATTTCAAGTACAATGATCAGAGATTTGCTGTATAAGAAAGATTATGACAAAGCCAGGGATCTGGTTCCGCGATGGATGTGGAAGGATTTAAAGCAGCTTGGAAAAATCCTTATGGATGCAACAAATGATGATTATATGATGTAGGAGGAAATGATTATGGCAAAGAAAATTTTAGTAGTAGTGGATGCACAGAATGACTTTATTACAGGAGTTCTTGGAAACAAGGAGTGTAACGTGGCAACAAATGTTATTGCAGATGAAATCAGGTCAGGAAAATATGATGACGTGATATTCACAAGGGATACGCATGATGAAAACTATCTGAATACTCAGGAGGGAAGAAAGCTTCCGGTAGCTCACTGTATTAAAGGGACAAACGGATGGGAAGTAGACGCTCGTCTTAAAGCAGCAATGAAGGAGCGTGGAGTTGACTGTGATGATATGACTTATATTGACAAGCCGACGTTTGGCAGCAAAGAGCTTGGCGAACTGCTTGCGGGATATGACAACAGCGATACAGAGATTTATTTCTGCGGATTCTGCACGGGAATATGCATAATCAGCAACGTAGCGATTGCAAAGACGTTCTGTAAAGATGCAGAGGTGTCCGTGATAGAAAATGCCTGTGCCTGCGTAACGCCTGAAAGTCATAAGACAGCAATAGAAGCAATGAAAATGATTCAGGTCAATATTATATAGAAAGCCATTTATTAAAAATGTTTCTGACATACTAATAGTGTAAGAAATGGGAGGAGAATATTATGAAATTAAACCAGATAATCACAAGTCTTTTAGAGACTGATATGTATAAATTCAGCATGGGTCAGACAATATTCCATCAGTTTACGGATTACAAGACCACATGGACATTCAAGTGCAGAAATGAAGATGTGCATTTTACACAGAAAATGGTGCAGGAGATAACAGAACAGATTAAGGCTTTCTGTAAGCTTCGGTTTACAGAGGATGAGCTTGCATATCTTGACAATATCAAATGGATCAAAGGCTCTTATGTTGATTTTCTTCGTCTCTGGCAGCCGCGTTTTGAGGATTTTGAGATAGGAACAGATGCACCTTGTGGCTTGTCTATCGAGGCAAAAGGAACATGGCTTAACACTTCAATGTATGAGATTCCGACACTTGCCATTGTAAATGAAGTGTATTTCAGAATGGCATATGACTATGATAAGCTGCTTGACAGCTTTAAGAAGCGTTTGGATGCAAAGTATGAGAATTTAAAGAACGGACACTGGTACGCGGGTACATTCTCAGAGTTTGGTCTCAGAAGAAGACTTTCTGCTGAAGCGCAGGAGCTTGCAGTGCAGAAGTTCGCACATTTAAACGACACCCTGCACAGTTCATCAAAGTTTGTCGGCACATCAAATGTGTATCTTGCAAAGAAGTACGGACTTACACCTGTAGGCACCATGGCTCATGAGTGGATTATGTGCACAGGACAGGGCAATCACAGGCACAATCCGGCATATTCAAACTGGTATGCTCTCGATGCATGGATCAAGGAGTATGGAGTATTAAACGGTATTGCGCTTACTGACACAATCACAACAGACTGTTTCCTGCGTGATTTCCAGCTGACCTATGCGACACTTTTCTCAGGAGTGCGTCATGACAGCGGAGACCCGTATGAGTGGGGTGAAAAGATGATTGCTCATTACAAGAGCCTTGGAATTGACCCAAAAACAAAGACACTTTTATTCAGCGACAGTCTTGATTTTGAGCGTGCTGACAAGCTCTACAGACATTTCTGCAAGGAAACAAATGTAGCTTTCGGTATTGGCACATACTTAAGCAATGATACAGATGTTCCTGCACTCAATATTGTCATGAAAACCACAATATGCAATGGTATGGATGTAGCGAAGATTTCTGATACACCCGGCAAGGGGATGTGCAAAAATCCGGATTATGTGGATTACTTAAACCGCTGCATTGATTACAGGATGAAAAATGACCGCTAGGAGGAAATGTCATGAATACAGGATTTTACCGTGTTGCCGCATCGTCCCCTGAGATTTATCTCGGGGACTGCGTGAACAATGCTGACAATATCATACACATTGCAGAGTCACTTGCAAAAAAGGATGTGCAGCTTGTGGTTTTTCCGGAGCTGTGTATTACGGGATATAGCTGTGCAGACATGTTTTTGAGAAAAGAACTGCTCGCGCAGGCTCAGCAAGAACTGGACAGGATTAAAACAGCATTGCAGGATTTAAGCATCCTTGTATGCGTGGGACTGCCGATAGAAGATGAAGCTGGCAGACTTTTCAACTGTGCTGCATATGTACACAGCGGAGAAATTGTTGGAATTGTGCCAAAAACATATATTCCCAACTATGGTGAATTTTATGAGAAACGCTGGTTTACAAGCGCAGACAAGAGATTATCAGATGAGATTACTTTAAATTATGTCGCAAACAGGCCAACAGTACCTTTTTCTCCGAATATTATTATCAAGGATCTGAGAGGCGCAATTGTCGGTACTGAGATTTGTGAAGATTTATGGGTAAGTGCGCCTCCGAGCGGGGAGCTTTGCAAAGCCGGTGCAAATATCATTATAAATCCATCAGCAAGCAATGACGTAATCGGAAAAAGAGAATACAGGCGCAGTCTTGTGGCGATGCAGTCAGGAAGATGCCGTGCCGGATACGTGTATGCGTCAAGCGGTGCAGGAGAGAGCAGCACGGATCTGGTATTTTCCGGCCACTGCATCATAGCTGATAATGGCAGAATAGCTGGTGAGACGTCAGATTATTCAAAACGTATGAATAAAAAGGTATCAGAAGATGATGTGATGAGCTCTGGTTTTGTGATAAGTGAGATAGATATTGATCGCTGCATGAATGACCGCCACAGATACAACAGCGATTCATGGGCTGATGTGCCGGATGTGATAAAAGTAATTTTAAATGGTGAAAACCGGATGAAGGATTATCAAATATGGCCAAAGAAAGTTAATCCGTATCCGTTTGTACCAAGTGATAAAAACAACCGAAAAAACCGCTGCATGGAGATTTTGTCGCTTCAGGCAAAAGGTCTGGAACAGAGACTCATATCCACCGGAATAAAAAATGTTGTTCTTGGAATATCCGGCGGTCTGGACAGCACACTTGCACTTTTGGTATGCTGTGATGCATTTGAAGCACTTGGCATTCCGAAGAGAAATATCTATGGTATTACAATGCCGGGATTTGGAACTGCATCTACTACAAAGACAATTGCTGACAGGCTTATGGAAGAATTTGGAGTGACAGCCGTGGAAGTTAATATTGAGGCTGCATGCAGACAGCACATGAAGGATATAGGACATCCGGATGATGTTTTTGACGTGACATATGAAAACATTCAGGCCAGAGAGCGTACGCAGGTATTATTCGATTATGCAAATATGGTAGGTGGACTTGTAATCGGCACAGGTGATATGTCAGAGCTTGCACTTGGCTGGTGCACCTACAACGGTGACCATATGAGCAATTATGCTGTGAACTGCAGTGTACCAAAGACACTTGTTAAATACATTGTACAGGCTTATGCCAGCGAGTGCGCGTCAAAGGATGAAATGAAAAATGTGCTTTGCGAAATAGCAGACCTGCCTATTTCTCCTGAACTACTGCCGCCGGATAAAGACGGTAACATAGCACAGAAAACAGAGGAGAGCATCGGCAAATATGACCTTCATGACTTCTTCCTTTATCATTTTCTGCGTAATGGAGAAAGCCGGGATCGGATATTAAAACTTGCAGAGATTGCTTTTGCAAATGTAAGTAAGGGTGAAATAGAAAAGACTCTGGAAACATTCTTTACGCGTTTCAGGCAGCAGCAGTTTAAGCGTTCATGCATACCTGACGGACCAAAGGTGGGAACTGTTTCATTATCTCCTAGAGGTGATCTGAGAATGCCAAGCGATATGGTGGAATTGTATTAGGCCGAAGTGCAAAAAGATGAAAGAAATATTAGCTAACCACAAATGAACATCTAGTCACAGCGTAAGAAAACCGGGAGACCGGGAACGCAGCCGGGGGGATGGCACACCCTCATGTAAGCGACTAGCGAAGCTGTTTAGATACTGTAGAATTATGCACATGAAACACAGAAATGCCCAGCCATGGATGGCTGGGCAAGGTGTTATGCGCCATGGA
>ERZ779895.3205-NODE-3205-length-13171-cov-7.245807_pt1 | contig 13171 bp, 10 predicted proteins | sample MGYA00511093_ERZ779895 | MGnify/ENA primary metagenome ERZ779895 (study PRJEB29588, sample SAMEA2142970) | human gut metagenome | biome: human gut; feature: human-associated habitat; material: faeces | place: Denmark | collected 2008/2010 ... | reverse complement strand
TCCATCGGCACCAACGACCTGACCCAGTACACCCTTGCCGCCGACCGTACCCTCGGCTCCGTGGCCAACTACCAGACCGCATGGCATCCGGCGGTGCTGCGCGCCATCAAGATGATCTGCGACGCGGGCAACGCCAAGGGCATGCCGGTGGGCGTGTGCGGCGAGGCCGCGGCCGATCCGGATCTGGCGGTCGTGCTGGCCGGTCTCGGCGTCAACTCGCTGTCCATGACCCCGGTGGCGCTGGACGATGTGCGCGCCTCCCTCGCCGAAGTCACCTTCGAAGAGGCCAAGGCCAAGGCGGCCGCCGCCCTCAACGGCGACTTCTACAAGCCGGCCGAGTGATTTTTCCCCCTTCTTTCTTTCGCTCGGCTATTCCGGACTTTGCGGCTGCGTCATCGCGGCCGCAGGGTTCCGCCACTGCAAATGTGCCTATGAGAGCGATTCGGTTCTGATAGGCCCTGTTTCCCGGAATGACCCCGTTCCGTGCGATCGCCGCGCGGACGGGGTCGTTTCGGCTGAGGGTTGCGCCGATTGCTGCGATTGCATCGATTGAGCCACCGGCGTAGACGCGTCATACGGCCGCGTCGCGTCACGCGCATGCGCGATACTGGAAGCATGAAGATTTCCGCAGATTTCACCGTCATTCCCGACGCGTTCGCCAAGGCGGCGCCGCCTGAGAACTGCATCGACGGCACTCCGATCGTTTCCTTCCCCTTCTATATCGACGAGCTCGACCCGTCCGTGCAGTTCCTGCATTGGGAATTCGTCGATCCCGATTCCATTCCGGTGTGCGGCTTCCAGTGGAACCATTGGTCGCTCGCCAATCTGCCCGTGGACGCGCTGATGTACGATTTCAACGATTCCCACGCGCTGGCGATTCCCGCCGACTTCTCCCGCACGGTGTCCGCGATGATTCCCGAGACGGTGCAGGGCCGCACGTCCGCCGCGTCGCCGCTGCTGAAGGGCCGCAGCGGCGATCCGGCCGTCACCATGCGTTACAACGGTCCGTATCCGCCCGACCAGGATCACGAATACTACCTGCACGTATGGGGCACCACCGCGCCTCTCAATGGTCTCAATCAAGGCTTCTGGCTCAACGAGATGGAACGCGCGTTGCGTAATTCCGGTGCGATCGCGGACCAAGGCGCTATCTTCCTGACCGGCAAGGCGTGACCGGCGAAACCGGCGAGAACAGCCGGCAAGGCGCAAACCGCGTAATCGCAAGAAAATACCAAAGAATACCGCAAACGTAAACAAAACAAACGAAAGGAACCTACATATATGGCATGCACCACGATTCTGGTCGGCAAGGACGCAAGCTATGACGGATCGACCATCATCGCCCGCAATGAGGACAGCGCGAACGGCGAATTCTGCCCGAAGCGCTTCATCGTCGTCAAGCCGGACGAGCAGCCGCGCCACTACAAGAGCGTGTTGTCCCACGTGGAAGTCGACCTGCCGGGCGAGCCGCTGCAGTACACGGCCGTGCCGAACGCGGATCTGAAGGAAGGCATTTGGGGCGAAGCCGGCGTCAATGAGGCGAATGTGGCCATGAGCGCCACCGAAACCCTCACCACCAACGAGCGCGTGCTCGGCGCCGACCCGTTCGTGGAGCTCACTCCGGCCAAGGGCAAGGAAGGCGAAGACGGCTACGAGCCGGAAGTGCCCGGCGGCATTGGCGAAGAGGACTTCCTCACCCTCGTACTGCCGTACGTCAAGACCGCCCGTGAAGGCGTGGCACGTCTCGGCGCGCTGCTCGAACAGTACGGCACGTACGAAATGAACGGTGTCGCCTTCTCCGATGTGGATGAGATCTGGTGGCTTGAAACCGTCGGCGGCCACCACTGGATCGCCAAGCGTGTGCCGGACGAGGCATACGTGACCATGCCGAACCAGCTCGGCATCGACGAATTCGACCTCGACGACGCGCTCGGAAACCAGGAAGAGCATATGTGCTCCGCGGACCTCGGTGAATTCATCGAACGCAACCACCTCGACCTGGCCGTGGAGAACGTCACCCCGTTCAACCCGCGCGACGCGTTCGGCTCCCACTCCGATTCCGACCACGTCTACAACACCCCGCGCGCCTGGTACATGCAGCGTTTCCTCAACCCGTACGACGAGCAGTGGGACGGTCAGGACGCCGACCACCAGCCGACTTCGGACGACATTCCATGGGCTCGCCAGCCCGATCGCAAGATCACCATCGAAGACGTGAAGTACGTGCTGAGCTCCCACTACCAGGGCACCCCGTACGATCCGTACGGCAAGCTCGGCGACCAGCATTCGCGCCACATGTTCCGTCCGATCGGCATCAACCGTCAGAGCCAGCTGTCCGTCATGCAGATTCGCCCGTACCGCCCGCAGGTCAACCGTGCCGTGCAGTGGATTGCCTACGGTTCCAACCCGTTCAACACGCTCGTGCCGTTCTTCCCGAACGTCGACTCCACGCCGAAGTACCTCGAAGACACCACCACGCGCGTCACCTCCGAGAACTTCTACTGGGAGAACCGCATCATCGCGGCCCTGTGCGACGCCAGCTTCGCCGACACCGCCAACGCGGTGGAGCGCTACCAGGAGAAGACCGGCGGCATGGGCCACCGCATGGTAGCCGCCACCGACGAGCAGATCGACCGACTGGTGGAAGGCGTGGTCGACGAATTCGACGCCGAAGACGAGATCGGCGACGTGCAGCCGATGGAACCGGACGAAATCATCGAAGCCGTGCGCAACGGCGAAGCCCGCGAAGTGCTCGCCGCCGCCAACGAGACCATGGCCGCGCAGCTTAAGGCGGAAACCGACAAGCTGCTCGACTCCGTGCTCTACACCACCAGCATGAACATGAAGAACGGCTTCCACATGTCCGACTTCTGATATTTTCTGCGATTGCGCAATCGCAAGAAATTCTACGAAAACCCGCGTAGCAACCGGCTTCCGCACAGCGTTCGCCACAAACAGTTCCGTATGACGGTCGGCGCGCGTCCGCTGTGCGGGAGCCGGTTTTCTTTGGTGGCGCGTGCTTATTAGAATGGCGATCGTCTTTGCTTTTCCGCTCGTGCCGGCGCGCGTTGCATAGGCGATGTCTGTCGCGTACGTTGTGCGCCATACAGCGGAATGCTTTCCCAAGAAAGGAACCCAGTGACCAGCATTGAGGATTCCCCCAGCCAATACGGTCTGGTGCAGAAGATTGATGCGTTCGGCTATCTCGATTATCTGAAGAACAATCCGGATGCGCCGCGCAAGCACGGCAAGGTCGTCCTCGTCACCGCCGACACCCCGCTGAAGGCGTCCCGCGGCGAAGGCAAGACCACCACCACGATCGCGCTGATCGACGCGTTGCGCGAACGTGGCATCGACGCGGCAGCCGTGCTGCGCCAGCCGAGCATGGGCATCACCGCAGCCGGTTCCAAGGGTGGCGCCTCCGGTGGCGGCAAGGCCTCCCTGACCCACCCGGAGCTGATCGACTGGGGTCTGTGCGGTGAAATGGGAGCCATCGAGGCCGCCCAGAACCTGTTGGTCTCCTTTGCGGAGAAGGCTGTTGACGACGGCAAGCTGGACACCATCCTCGTACCGCGCGTCTCCGAAGTGCCGTCCCGTTCCCTGCGCCAGATCGCAGTGGACCGTGGAAAGGGCGACGTGGCTGAGCGTGTGGTGCTCACCCCGACCTGCGAGCTCATGCAGATCGTTGTGCTGTCGCGTTCCATGGATGAGATCTCCGAGCGCGTTGCCAAGATGGTCGCCGGCACGAAGGATGGCAAGGCCGTGACCTTCGGCGAATTCGTTGACCTGTGGCGTATCACCGGCATCCTCGGCGACGCCGTGAAGCCAGCCAAGACGGAGACCGTGAACGGCTCTCCGGTGTACGTGCACGGCGGCCCGTTCGCCAACGTGTCCATCGGCATTCCGACGCTGGTTTCCGTGGAGATGGCGTGCGCATTGCATGACGTGGTCATCGTCGAAGCCGGCTATGGTACCGACGCAGGCGCGCAGAAGTGGCTTGACATAGCCTGCCGCGAATACGACGCGCAGTGGCCGTCCGCAGCCATCGTCGTGACCCGCGCTTCCACGTGGCGCGACGATCCGGATCTGGCATGGCGCTACCCGTTCCACGTCCAGCGCCTCGAAGGTCTTGATATTCCTACCTTCCCGCTTATCAACCTGTGGGATGGCGAGGATGATCAGATTCCGGCGCTCAAGGACACCGCCAAGGAACTGGAATTCCGCGACCCGATCATCGGCAACCTGTACCGCGACGGTGGCGACGCGCTCGCCCCGCAGCTCGATGCGTTCGTCGATGCCGTGACGAACGGTTCTATGCCGGCCGAACCGCACAGCCACAAGGGCATGGCTCTGGTGGAGAACGTGCGTTGGGTCGCCGAGCATGCGTATGGCGTTCCGGCCGACCGTGTGATTCTGAAGGACGGTTTCGCCGAGTCGTTGCAGGCCGCCGAGGGTCTGTGCGCCAGCGCGGGCATCGATTTCGGCTCGCTTGCTCTGGTCGCGGTGAAGTCTCCGGCCACCATGACCGACAACGACCGCGCTCCGGAAGCCGAGCGCACCGTCACGCTGAAGAAGGTCGAAGTGCATTCCGGCGCGGGCCTGGTGCACGTGAACCTCACCACGTCGCTGACCACCCCGATGCCGAAGATCGTCTGATTTTCTTGCGATTGCGCCGCGTGGCGGTACGTCCCGTACCGTCGAGGGCGCTCGCTAATCGTTGATTCGGCGTAAATGCAAAGCCGCTGGTCCCGTTCGGGCCGGCGGTTTTTCGTGGGTGATACCTTTACGTTGTCCGTTTGTGGGTGCGGGCGTGCTTGCATGTGCGCCCCCTTTTGCTCACGAGTTGCGGAATGGGGCGATTTTTCTCTCTTATGAGCAAAAGGGGGTATGATTACTGACGATTTTGCCGGTTTCCATACCCCTTTTCGCTCACGTCCCGTAGAAAAGGCCCGTTTCTCGCTTTTGTGAGCGGTCGGGGGTGCTGATATTGCGATTTCCCTGCCGTAGTCAGGCGAGCTTCCTAGACGTGCTTCCCGTAGGTGAGGTGAGAGGTTTGCAATATGGGCAAACCTCGAAGGAACGGTGGAACTTCGTCAGAAGTTTCCACCGTTCCAGCCCCAGTCAGTCGTGGCGGTGTAGCGGATGTAAGTGCGGTCGGCCGGAATGCCCAGCTCCTTGCCCAGCGCGGCCATGATTTGCTCCGTCAGCTTCTCCCAGGCGGAACCCGGCACGGAACGGCCGAACACATTCACTTCCACGTATGCGGCCGGCTTGGAATCGTCACCGCCGAAATAAATCGGCATATTGTCTTCGAACGGGCACATCAGCCAGCCTTCAGACTTGCCGGGAACTGCGGTGATGGCCTTGCCGTAGGCGGCCTTCAGCGCCTCGCGCTGCCCAGGGGTGGTGGATACGGAAACGTGCGTGTGGATGACTGGCATTGCTGCTCCTTGCAATCGTTGAAATATATTGTTCTTCGTTACCCAAGTTTAGGTGGTCTGTGCGCGAGTGTTAAATATCCCGTGTGAGAAAACTGATTGAACAGCTTATGAAATTCGGCATTGTGGGTGTGATCGCCTTCATCATCGACTGGGGTATTCTAAACATTCTCGTCGGCGCCTTCCACATGCACAACGTGCTCGCCGCCACCATCTCGTTTATCATCTCGTTGATCTTCAACTATGTCGCCAGCATGAAGATGGTGTTCAAGCATCGTGAGGACATGGCGCGTTGGATGGAGATCGTCATCTTCGTGGTCGGCGCGGTGATCGGCCTGTTTATGAACGACGCCATCATCTGGATCTCCACGTACGGCATGAACCACGATGCCTACGTGTCGCAGAGCACCGAATACCTGATCCGCACCAACGTGGGCAAGCTCATCGCCACCGCCGTGGTGATGGTGTGGAACTTCCTGACCCGCAAGTGGCTGCTGGACGATACGCACACCAATGCGATGAACCGCTTGAAGAAGCAGGAGAACCGCCTGACTCCCGAAGAGCTGGAGGCCAAGTGGGAGAACAGCTTCTCGCACAAGCTCGGCGTGTGGTCGCTGGAACATACGCCCAAGGGCTGGCCGAAGTAACTCCCAAATAACGGGGTAACGAAAAGCGCGTCCGAATCCATTGCGATTCGGACGCGCTTTTCGTTATGCGGATTGTCTGCCGTGCCTGCCGGTTACCCGTCGGCATCCGGCACATGCTCCGTCACACGCTCACGCTGGTGAGCATCGGCTGCTCCGTGGATTCCTTGATCTGCTTGAAGCCGAACAGGGCGATCACCAGCGAAGCCAATGCCAAAGTCGTCACCACGATGAAGCCGCCATGCGAGCCCATGCGGTCGATGAACTGTCCCGCGATCGCGGAGCCCACCGAACCGCCGATCGAATTCATCGCGCCCATCCAGGCCATGCCTTCCGTGAAGCGCGTGGGCGGAACCAGGTGCAGCATCAGCTGGTTGCCGTTCACCCACGTCGGAGCCTGGCAGACGCCGATGCACAGGTAGATGATCATGATCACCCATAGATGCTTAGCGAACATGAATGAGCCGATGCCCAGATTCACCACCGCAAGGCAGAAGTAGAAACGTTTCCACAGCGGAATCTTCCAATTCTTCGCGCCGTACACAAGTGCGCCGATCAGAGAGCTGAGCGAGAAACAGGCGAATACGAAACCGGTGTACTGCTTCATATGCGCTTCCGTGGCGAATGCAACAATCGAAATGCTGGCAGCTGACTGGAATGCCCCCAGGCCGAACCACGTCACACACACGGCGATCAGGCCCGGACCCCAGATCGACTCCTTGCGTCCGGCCTTCACCTCCGCCTCGGCCTTCTCCATCGCAGCCTGCACCTCAGCGGCCGTCTTGCCTTCCGCACGAGCCTTGTCGCGCGCGTATTCTACCGCCGCTTCGGTTTGCAAAGCCTTGGAACGAGCAGCCTCGCGCTCTCGGTATTCTTTACGTGTCATGCCGGCTTCACGAGCCAACTGCGTCTGCGATTTCGGTTCGGTAGAAAGTTCCGTGAGGAACATCAGCGCGCCGATCACCACGCACATGCCGGTGAACGAGAACGCCAGCAGTCCGGAGATCACGGCCAATGTGGACGCCAGCGGATTGCCGATAACCCACATGCACTCGTCGAATACGCCGGACAGCGACAGCGCACGGTTCGTCTTCTCCGCATCGCCCTTGAGCAGCGTCGTCCAACGTTGACGGCTCATCGCGCCCCACGGCGGAATCGCGGCCATGAACGGCACTATGCAGAACAGGATCCACGACGGCACGCGTGCGGTGATGCAGGAGACCAGCGCGATCGCCGCCACCATCCACACGATGATTGTGGGAATCGACACCTGCCGTTGACCGAATTTGTCGACCAGCTTGCCGAGCACCGGGCTCGCCACGGCCAGCGCGATCGCCTGCACGGCCGTCAGCGCGCCCGCCAGCGAATAGTTGCCGTAGTAATGCTGCACGGAAATCGTGATCGTCATGCCGACCATTGGGAACGGCATGCAGGCGATTACCGATCCGACGGAGAATCGCGCGGTGTGCGGTATGCGAAGCAGCTCCGCATACCCTCCGAAAAGACGTTGGCCGATGTCTTTGACGCCGACGAGGACATTGTTGGTCATGCTTGCCGCTCCTTTCCGCTCACGGTTTCGCTCGTGACGTCCGCAGCTTTGCGTCGCGTGCGGACTGATGGTGGTGGTTCCCCTGAATTATTGGTTAACCGCTTCCGATACCAGCTCGCTGCCCCAGTCGTCCGAACACGTCAATCGATTGACATGTTTGACATGCCGCACACGGGGAGAAAGGTGGGATGGTGCGTGTTGTTTGTGTGTCTTTGTTGACCAAGGCAACTTTATGCGCAGGTACCGTCGTGACACGCGGTACATTAGGGCAGGAACCAATATTCGAATCGACGAATTTTTTCACAGGGCCGGCGACCGGCGAAACGTGCTGAGCCAGCACGTGGCCGGCAGGTCCGAAACGCAAGAAAGGCGGCCAATATGCCGGCGACAACCATCCATTTCGTGCGCCACGGCAAAGTGGAGAACCCCGGGCACCTGCTGTACGAGCGGCTGCCCGGTTTCCACCTGTCCGACGTGGGCGTGCGCATGGCGCAGGCCACCGCGCATTACATCGCGGTCAGCCCGCAGCTGAACACCGTATCCGCCGTCTACTCGTCGCCGCTGGAACGCACGCGCGAAACGGCGGGGGAGATCCTCGAATCGCTGAATTCGGTACGTGGACTGCGCGGCGAGGAACCGCTGGAGCTGCAGACGGACGAACGCCTCATCGAAGCGCGCAACGAATTTCGCGGCAAGCGTATCGGCTTCGGCGAAGGCGCGCTGTGGAAGAACGGCAACTGGAAGCTGGTACGCAACCTGTGGAAGCCGAGCTGGGGCGAAAGCTACCAGTCGATCGCGCATCGCATGCAGGACTTCGCCCTGGAGAAAGTGGCGGAATACCCCGGCAAACAGATCGTGGTGGTCAGCCACGAATCGCCGATTTGGAGCTACCGGCACATGCTGGAAACGGGGCACCCCGAACACAACATGCTGTTGCGCCACACCGCGCTCGCTTCTATCACCTCCATCACTTACGATTGCAATACCGGGAAAATAATGTCCATTACGTACGCCGATCCGGCGGCGGACGTCGAATAATGTGAACCAAAACATGCGGTGGCTCAATCGCGGTCGGGGATGACTGCGGTTCGGGCCGGCCGCACGATATACAAGGAGAAAGTATGTCTTTTGTATACGACCAGAAGGTCGTCGACTCGATGTACGGCTCGCACGTGGTCTCCATGGCAGTTGACTACGGTGTCGATCTGGTCAAGATGTGGCCGTTGCAAACGAACCAGGAACTGGAAAACGACGTCAAATATGCGGAGAACCTGCAGGTGATGTTCTCCGGCATGATGACGCAGGTGCTGCTGAAACGCTCCGAAGAAGTCGACCAGTCGGTTGCGGAAGCCGTATACGAAGGCATGGATGTGCTTCCCGGCGTCGATCCGGAAATCATCCGCACGCTGATGGACGCCAACCGCGCCTATGACGTGATGGCCTCCTACCACGGGGTCGACGGCATCGAACTGTTCATGGAAACCGCCAGAATACTCGGCATCGACGTGGAGACCCGAATCGAAAAGGAAATCCAAGACCTCATGGAGAACCTCTCACGCACTATGCGCAGCGCCTCCGGATTCGAAGTCGACGATGACGTGGCGGAAAACGTCGGCATCTGCCAGTCGGCCACGGTGGACCGCAACGAATTCGCAAGACGCTACCTCGCCTCGATGACGGTTCTCGACGCGCTGATAAACCTCATGTGCTATGGCACCGACGATTCGCAGGAGCAGGCCATCCGCGTGCTGCCGGTGCTGCTGTTCGTCAACGCCATGCGCAACCAGCTGTCGATTCCGCCCACTTTCATCAACGCCGAACAGCTCATCAACCTGTTTGGTCTGCGTGACACCGCCCGCCAGTTCGGACGGCCCCAGTCGGTGTTCGACAGCTCGTTCAACCCGCTGACGTTCTCCACCACCGTCAAGTACCTCGCTTTCTTCGCGGGGCAGGAATGGCTGCGGCATATGAGGTTCCTGGAGTGGGACCCGAAGCAGGCCGAACAGGACGCCAAAGACGAGGACGAGCGCAAAAGCAGGGAAGCGCTCGCAAAGAAATACAATTTGACGAGCGATGGCGATAACGCGGCTTCCGACGCGGATTTGGATTCGTCTGCAGACTCGAATTTGTCTGAGGATTCGGACTCGTCGGAAGAGGCCGGTTCGGAGCCGACCGAGGAATAAGTGTTGCGGGCGGTCGTGTGACGTCTGACGGTGAAGGCTTTGCGTGTACTTGCGTTGCGTGCGCTTGTGCTTGCGCTCGAATTGCGCGTGGCCGTCGCCTATCCCACGCGTTACATCCGCAACGACGTCACTACCCGTAACGAATGATCTGAAACGAATAATCCCGGTATCCTGCGATTGCACAGGATACCGGGATTATTCGTTATTCGTTATGGTGTGCCACGTTTTGTGTGGCGATAAGGCGGGGATCAGAGCGAAATCAGAGCTGCTGATCGGTGCCGTTCGCCGGATCATTCGGTACTGCCGGAGCGTCCGAATCCGCCGGAGCGTCGGTATTCGGCTGCTCGTGCGGATGCTGGAACTGGGCCGGCACTTCCGTCATCGGCGGAATGGACGGTGTCGGAGGCATGGTCGGAACAGCCGGCATCGGAGGCATGGACGGTACGGACGGAGCCTCCGCCAGCGGATTCTGCTGAGGTGCGGCGTATTGCGGCGCGGCGTGCTGCTGCGCGGCGTCATACTGCGGTGCCGGAGCTGTGTACGAATCGGCCGGAGTCGCTGGTGCCGTGTACGGCGCGGCCGGTGCCGCAGCCGCCGGATTGGTCGGCAGCGGGACGTTGCCGTACGAGGTGGCCTGCGCCGCATACGGGTCTGCCGGAGCCTCGCCCGTGGCGGGAGCCCATGCGGTGGAAGCCGTAGGAGCGTCGAAACGCGCGCCTTCCGGATTGGAATCGCGGGCCATCAGCACAAAGTAGAACACACCGCTGGCAATGAAGGCCAGCACGCCGAGGATCAGCAGGACAACGCCGCCGATGCTGACGCTGTTGCCCGCCTCCAACGACCTGAACGAAAGACTGCTGCCGATGATGAGGATCAGACCGATGGCGAAGAAGATTCCGGCGGCCGCCTGTACCGCGTAGATGATGGCCAGCACGGTGCCACGCATGTTGATGTCATGCAGACGACGTACGCCAAGCGCGATGGTCGGCACAAGCACGACGAGTCCCCAAATGGAGGAGAACGAGTCTCCGACGGTGGCGATCACGCCGGAATCGGTGAGGTTCCTCAACGTGCGGAACACGAGACTCAACACGAAAGTGACGACGGTATAGGTGAGGAACCACCACCAGAACTCGCTACGCGAGGCGCGGCCCTTGAACACCGCGTACTTCTTGAAGAAACGGACGATCGCCTCGCCCAGGTTGCAGCCATATGCGGGCATGTCAAGCGGCGCGGTCAATGCGAAGAAGCTATTGCCCGACTGCGGTTGCGGTGCCGGCTGCCCGTAATTCGCGGCTGGAGCCTGGCCGTACTGAGGGGCCTGTCCATATTGAGGGGCCTGAGCGTACTGCGGAGCCTGGTTGTATTGCGGTTGCGGTGCTTGGCCGTACTGCGGAGCCTGGCCATACTGAGGGGCCTGGTTGTAGTTCGGGGCGGCGTACTGGGGCGCCTGCGCCTGCCCGTAATCCGGCGTGCCGTACTGCGGTGCCGTCTGGCCGTAGTCGGGGGCAGGAGTCTGGCCGTACTGCGGTGCCGGCTGCGGCACCTGCGGATTGTATTGGTTGGGGTCCGTCATTAGAGTGCCCTTTCACAAAACGGTGACTAAAGAATAAAGAAAGTCGCTTCATACATTACTCCTTTGCCGATGTGAAGATAGGGAAAAATATTGCAGTATGGAACGCTGCGGAAGAAAAACGGCGATTGGGTCGTGGCACGTCCGGTTTGCGCGGCACAATGGAGCCTATGACTGAAGTTGAAAATACCAAACCGGAACTTCCTGAAAACGTTCGTGTGCGTTTCTGCCCGTCCCCGACCGGCATTCCGCACGTCGGCATGGTCCGCACCGCACTGTTCAACTGGGCTGAGGCCCGCCACACCAAGGGCACGTTCGTGTTCCGTATCGAGGATACGGACGCCCAGCGCGACTCCGAGGAAAGCTACAACCAGATCATCGAGGCCCTGAATTGGCTGGGCATCGACTGGGATGAAGGCATCAACGTGGGTGGCCCGGACGGCCCGTACCGCCAGTCCGAGCGTGGCGACATCTATAAGGACGTCGCAGCCAAGCTGCTCGAAGCCGGCTACGCCTACGAATCCTTCTCCACTCCTGAGGAGATCGAGGCCCGCAACGTGGCCGCCGGCCGTCCGAAGGCTTTCGGCTATGACGGCTACGATCGCAACCTCACCGAAGAGCAGAAGGCCGCGTTCCGCGCGGAAGGCCGCAAGCCGGCCCTGCGTATCCGCATGCCCGACGAGGACGTCGCGTTCGACGACCTTATCCGCGGTCGCATCGAATTCAAGGCCGGTTCCGTGCCGGATTACGTGATCGTGCGTCCGAACGGCGACCCGCTGTACACGCTGACCAACCCGGTCGACGACGCCATGATGCGCATCAACGTGGTGCTGCGCGGCGAGGATCTGCTGAGCTCCACCCCGCGTCAGATCGTGCTGTACCGTTACCTGATCGAGCTGGGCGTGGCCAAGGAAATGCCGCTGTTCGGCCACATGCCGTACGTCATGGGCCAGGGCAACAAGAAGCTGTCCAAGCGCGATCCGGAATCCAACCTGTTCCTGCACCGTGACAACGGCTTCATCCGTGAGGGCCTGCTGAACTACCTGGCGCTGCTGGGCTGGTCCATCGCCCCCGACCGCGACGTGTTCTCCATGGACGAGATGATCGAGAAGTTCGACGTGCGTGACGTCAAGGCCAACCCGGCCCGCTTCGACATCGACAAGGCCATCTCCATCAACGCCGAGCACATCCGCATGCTCGAACCGCAGGACTTCCTGAACCGTTCCGTGCCGTACCTCAAGCGTGACGGCGTGGTCTCCGCCGATTCCTGGGACGCGCTGACCGACCGTGAGCGCGACATCATCCGTTACTTTTTCGGTATCGGCTGTCCGGAGATGACGCTCGAAGAGATTGGCGAGAAGTTCGGGCTGACGCGCGAACGTGTGCGTCAGATAAAGGAGAAGGCCATCCGCCGTCTCCGTCACAGCTCGCGCAACAAATTCCTGAAATCGTACCTCGGATAGTGCCCGGGGCGCCGGGGCGGTTGCCGCCCGCAGGAGGGGAATCCGCAGAGGGGTTCCCCTCCTGTTTTTGTCGCCGCCGCAGGTGTTTCTTCCCGGGAACAGGTACGGGAAACGGGACAATTGGGTATCTTTGCGCCGTTTGAAAAACATTCCGACCATGAAAGCGCTTTATACCGTTCTGTTGCTCGTATGTTCCAATACCTTCATGACGATAGCGTGGTACGGACACCTGAAGTTCAATGGCTCGAACAACGGCAGTCCCCTTCCGCTCTTCCTCGTCATTCTGGCCAGTTGGGGAGTCGCCTTTTTCGAATACTGTTT
>ERZ779895.3196-NODE-3196-length-13233-cov-6.136515_pt1 | contig 13233 bp, 16 predicted proteins | sample MGYA00511093_ERZ779895 | MGnify/ENA primary metagenome ERZ779895 (study PRJEB29588, sample SAMEA2142970) | human gut metagenome | biome: human gut; feature: human-associated habitat; material: faeces | place: Denmark | collected 2008/2010 ... | reverse complement strand
CTATTCGCTACTTCTATTTTTTACTTTTTGTCACACATCATTGTAACACATACAATTTTAATCTGTTGAGGCATCGTTTTTCATATTCGGTAATATTTTAAACACCGATATTAAAAAAACGTACTTTAAAAAGGCGGATACATACTGTATAATAACCTCACGACATAAACGGCGGTGATGCTATTTTGAATAGAACTCTTAAATCCGGCGGTATACTGAACCGGCTCGCAAAGCCTGTCGACCTTATAAACGGCACGCCGTGGAGGTCGATACTGATATACGCCGTTCCCATAATGCTTTCGTATCTTTTGCAGCAGATATATATACTTACCGACTCGATAATCTGTGGACAGGTGCTGACCTCGGGTGAGGTCGCCGGAATAAACGACACCTTTGCGCTGACCTTTATATTTTTGCAGTTTGCATTCGGCTGCACGGCAGGCTTCAGCGTTGTTACCGCAAAATGCGTCGGCTGCAAGGACTCCCAAGGAACACGCCGGTCATTTACGGCGCAGGTCTGCCTTTCGGCGGTGATATCGGCGGTACTGACCGCCTTGTCGCTGCTGCTTTTGCCGTGGATGCTTGGCGTTATCAATGTCACGCCCGAAAATGCGGAGGTCTATAACGCAGCATACGTCTATTGCTTTGTGATATTCATAGGTATTTTCGCGCAGATGGGCTACAACTTCGTCTGCGGAATACTCAGAGCATACGGCGACTCGGTCACACCGCTCATATTTCTTATAATATCGACTGTGCTCAATGTTGCGCTTGACATAGTTTTCCTGGTTCCGCTTTCAATGGGACCTGCCGGTGCCGCGATAGCAACCGTGCTGGCACAGTTTTTAAGCTTTATCGGCTGCTGCGCCTACATGTTTTCAAAATATAAGGAGCTGCGTCTGCAAAAGGATGACTGGAAGTTTCGGTTCAATGATCTGGCGGTGCATCTCAAAAACGGTCTGCCGCTCGGATTTCAGTTTTCGATACTTGCGATAGGCATTATCGTGATGCAGGGTGCGGTCGTGAAATTCGACCTTGGCTCCGACGGAATAATGGCGGCAATGACGCCGGCACAGAACGGGTTCGGAGCCGCAAACAAACTAATAAACTTCCTCATGGCGTTTTTTAACGGACTTGCCTCCGCAATACTCGGCTTCAACGCTCAGAATTTTGGCAGCAAGCGTTACGACAGGGTCAAAAAAGGCACGCTCCACACCCTTATAATAATGCTTGTTATATACGCTGTCTGTCTTACTGCCGGACTGCTGCTCGGCATAGGCGGCAGATATCAGTATATATTCATGAGTGCGGACAAGGTCACCGCCGAGTCGATACGGTTCGGAGGTACATACCTTGTTATAGATATGACACTGTACTTCATACTCGGCTTTCTTATAGTAACAAGAAGTGCCGTTCAGGGCATTTTCAAACCGTCATATGCGCTTGCCGCAGGCATTGCCGAGCTGGTCGCCAGAACTCTGATATGCATCATAATGCCGCCGCATATAAACGGCGGAGCTATTGATAAAAATGCCTCGATTGCGGCATTCGCGGCGCTGTGCTTCGGTGATCCCGGCGCATGGATCGCCGCGTCACTGGTACTGCTTTATCCGTTATTCAGATATATCATAAAGTGCAGATATAAAAACGATGTTATAAAGACAGCACCGGCGGAATGACCGCCGGTGCTGTCTTTATGTTTAGCCGACAAGAGTAATTATCCTGCCCGATATGACCCGGCTCACAGCTCCAGTCTCATATACACAAGCTCGGTATACCCGGATATTCTTGAATTAAAGCCCCTTGGATTTCTGCCGAATTCTTCAAAGCCGAAGCTTTTATACAGTGCGGCCGCCGAGGCGTTGTCTGCCACAACATCAAGCTCAAGCTGCGTATAGCCGGCTTTCTTCGCACATTCAATGCATGCGGCAGTCAGCGCTTTACCGATGCCGAGACCCCAATAGCTTTTTAGTATTGCTACGCCGAATTCCGCTCTGTGTCTTAATTTAAAGCAGCTTCCCTTCGGCTCTATCCCTGCCGTTCCGGCAATTTTACCGTCCACGACGGCGGCTATTTCAATGCTGTTTTCACTTTCCGCCTTTTCCTTTAAAAACTCGCTTTTATTTTCGGCTGTAAATGTGTTTTCGTCAACGTATGTAAGCAGATGATCGGTCTCCTCATGCGTTTTTAAAAAGACGTCGAGGACCTCCGCCCCGTCGGCTGCGTCGGCGCTTTTAAGCAGACATTTTTCACCGTTTTTTAATATCACCGTTTTATTGTATTTCACTTTTTATACACTAACCTTTTCTCATTGTTCTTAAAAACATTAGTATTGCCGCTGCAAATAAAAGCAGGCAGTAACCTGTTACCCACCAGATGTGAGGGAAGAAGCCTGCCATATCGCAGCGCAGCGCCGCTCTTTCAAGCTCGACCGCATGCACAAACGGCAGCATATATGCTATTTTTTTGAATGCTCCGCCGACAAGCTCCAGATCGAACCAGACTCCTGACAGCCACGCCGTAAGATTTGTAAGCAGTGCGCCGCATATTCCGCCGACCTGCTTGACGCTTAAAAAGCTGCCGAAGAAAAGACCGAGGGCAATAAATATCAGCGACACAGGTATACCTGCCAGCAGCGCGTACAATATACCGACCGTAACCTTCAGTCCCAGTATAACAGCCACGGCATAGCAGCAGACTCCCTGTAAAACGGCTATGGGGAATATCGGCAGCGTATAGCCGATCATAAAATCAACACTTGTAAGCGGCGTAGTCAGCAGCCTGCTCATAAAGGAGCTTTCCCTGTCCTTGGCTATAAGGGTGGCTGAAAACAAGGTCATAAAAGCCAGACCGAACACCGCGATGCCCGGCGCAAGGCTTTCTATCTCAAAAAGGCTTACCGGAACGTTTGCCTGTATAGCAGAAAGCAGAAGCAGCAGGACTATCGGAAATCCCAATCCGAATGTGACGGACAAAGGGTCTCTTATTATCTCCTTAGCGGTCCTGACGCCAAAAGCCGCACACCTCATTATGCCCTGCCCCCTTTAACTATCGCAACAAACGCGTCCTCGAATTTTTCCTTACCTGCCGCAGCTTTGAGTTCCTCAGCGGTTCCTGTGATAAGCAGCCTGCCGTCACGCATTATTCCTATCCTGTCGGAAAGCGACTCCGCCTCCTCCATATAATGCGTTGTAAGTATCACGGTCACCTTTCCTTTTAACTCCTTCAATATATCCCAGAGGTCGCTCCCCGCTATTACATCAAGCCCCAATGTCGGCTCGTCAAGAAACAGTATCCGAGGCTCGCTTATCAGCGCCATGGCGATGCTCAGTCTCCTCTGCCATCCGCCCGACAGCTTGCCTGCCTTTTTGCCGGACACTGCGCCAAGACCGAACAGTTCGGTCATTTCACGCACCTTTGCAGCCGTTTTATCGCTTTTAAATCCGTGCACACCACACATTAATTTTAGGTTCTCACAAACGGTAAGTGCCGGTGCAACCGCCGTTTCCTGAGGAGACAGGCTTATTATTTCCTTTACCTTTTGCGGTTCCTTTACAATGCTTCTGCCGCCTATTATCGCGTCGCCCGATGTCGGCTTCAAAAGGCAGGCAAGCATTTTGACGGTGGTGGTCTTTCCGGCTCCGTTTACGCCGAGCAGTGAAAAAAGCTCCCCTTTCCTTACCGAAAGGGACAACTCATCGACTGCGATCAGATCCTTATATTTTTTAGTAAGCCTGTCGGTCACAATAGCCGCCATTACTTTTCATCACCTTTAACAGAATTATTGAACCGGCATTTTATGCCTTCATATGCGTCGGTCAGAACATCACTTGCAAATTGCTCATCCCAATCAAGATATGACGTTGCTATCATGGCCGCGATACCGTGGACATATATCCACATTTCAAGGTGGAACCTGTAACACGCTGAATACCAACGATTACTTGCTGAACATAACATTATTCAAAGTATGTCCCGTAAAGGTAATTGTATGGATAACGGTGCTATGGAAATTTTCTTTGGCAGACTTAAAGTTGAAATGTTCTACGGTGAAAAATTTGGGATAGAGCCATCATTGTTATTTTGCTCATTTCCAATACTCCTTGCCGATTTTCACTCATACATATCTTGTAGTGTAATAAGCTTCACTTCGCCTTTATTGCCGAGCGACTGCAGCCCTTTGGTAAAGCCGCTCTTTGAAAAGATATAGTAGTGATATTTCTCGCCTTTTCCGAAAACCTCGGCATAGTGCTTCAAAAGCTCAAACTCGTCTATGCCGATAGGTTCATTGCGATATTTGCAGGAACCGATAATATATTCTTTTCCCTCAACCGGCGTGCCAACAATATCAATCTGAACTTCTTTTTTCTCCTTTGCGTCGTTCCCCCACCATTGACCGATATCCGAGAGTATGATCGGGAGATCCTCAGCATAGAGAAACAGATATTCCTTGCACATCTGCTCATAAACGAGCCCCATATAGTCTGAGAAATGCCGCTTGATCACGCTGTCATAAATTTTGTCGGTACGACCTGCCGTAATCGCCGAGGCATTCTGCGGCACGAACCGATACCAAAAACGAAAGAAATTATCTCCGATTGCATAAACGGTTTTCCTTCCTGCCTTTTCGGTGATCGGTGTCTCCTTTTTTAAGATTCCGAGGTCAAGCAGAACTTTAAGATATTTAGCGCAAAAAGCCGATTCCAAACCGACCTTGGTTGCGATTTCATTTGCTTTGGACGCCCCGCCGGCAATTGCCGTAATCACAGAATTATAAATTGCCGGCTCACGAAGCTCCTGCTTCAAAAGATTTTCCGGCTCCTCATAAAGATAACTGGAAGTATTAAAGAGATTTTCTTTCAGTGCTGCATCAACATCGCCCTCAACATCCAGCTTATTGATATAATGCGGAATACCGCCCGTAATGCCGTAAATAAGCGCCTGATCCTCATTCGTAAGATCAGGATTAAAAACCGTCATTTCCTTATAGGTCAACGCCTGAATCTTATATTGTCCGGTTCGTCTGCCATACAACGGACTTTCATATCCAAGCACCTGATACTCCATAAAGCTCATGGGAGAGCCGCAAAGAATAAGAAACAGGTTGCTGTTTGTCCAGGTATGGTCGATAATATGCTGCAAGCGGGATGAAATCGATTTATTCGCTCTTGCAAGATACGGATACTCATCAATGACGAATACCAGTCTTTCAGTTTCAGCCATATGTGTGATCTCAGCAAATGCCGCATCAAAGCTCGGATACACAGGGGCAGTTTCCGCACCCGGATGCTCCTTTTCATAAATTGCTTTGGAAAGCGCCTCAAGATTCTCTTGGGAGGTTGCATTCAACGCCGAAAAGAACACCGTAGGCTTATCTTTGCAGAATTCGTTGATCAACGCCGTTTTACCGACACGACGCCGGCCGTAAACAACAAGGCATTCAAATCCACTCCTTGTATACCGCTTATTCATATCGCCGAGTTCTTTTTCTCTGCAATAAAACATAAAAGCACCTATTTATAAACTTATGAGTTACTAACTTACGAGTTTATTATACATTTCTTTTTGGGGATTGTCAAGAGGATATGCTGTAAAACTTTTATGTTTAAATATGAGAAAGCGCCGCCGAAGCGACGCCTTCTCTATGCTGCTTTTTGCTCTGTTTTCTTTAGCCTTTCACAAAGTGCAGTATTCCTTTTTAACCCTTGGAGATTTCGAATTGCGTATTCAAGCGCTTCCCTATCGCCGACAAATATCAGCTTGTGCTTTGCACGGGTCATCGCCGTATAAAGCAAATTTCTGTTCAACAAAACAGAGTGATAATTGGTGATCGGTATGATAACAACAGGAAACTGATCCCCCTGCGATTTATGCACGATTATCGCAAAGCTATGCTTAAGCTGGTCAAATTCCTTTTTTCCGTATTCCACGGGAATCCCGTCATAATCTACAAGCTCTTTTCCTGTTTCTCCCGACACCATTTTTACAACGCCCTTATCGCTGTTAAAGATATTCTTATCGTAATTGTTCGATGCCTGCATGACACGATCGTTTTTACGGAAGCGATATGCTCCGAACCGGATTATATTCTATCAGTTTATGAATTGTCTTGGCTTCCTTGCCGGTTGCCGCCTTCATGCGTTTCGCCGCCATACCGGTAGGCGCAGCAAGAGCAATCTCGACACCTGAAATGCGGCATATTTTCGAAAGTTTTTCCATAACCCCGATAATAAACCGCACTGTTGTGGTCTTGCCGCATCCTGCGCCGCCGGTCAATATAGAAGTCTGATTGCACAGTGCCATTTCAACCGCTTCTCGCTGTAACGGATCCAACTCCACTTCAAGCTCTTCCTGAATCTCGGCAACACATGCCTCGATTTTTTCCTTCGGTACGGCTGCATAATTATAATGTTTGCGTTATCGGAAGGAGTGAAATCAGTAGTCACAGCAGCGCCGTAAAAAGAAAAGTTTTATTTTGCTATCAAAACAGGAGATTACTATCTCCCTCTGAAAATACCGTAATCCTGCTCAGAATTCTGTGCAGAACCCTTTTTTAATGATTTGTTCGTGCTTATTTATATATAAAAAGCCTCGGATTGGACAGACCGACAGCGGCAATTATTAAGAGATAAACACAAGGCTTTTACGCTTTGAAAGCACAAGTACATGTGAAAAACAGGCATGCTCACTAGAATCGAGCCTACCGATTTCTGTTTGTACTCTGTTTGTTATCTAACAGAAATCTTTTTCTTTCTGCTCATAATTGTTGTGCCGGTCACAATGCCGCCGCTGATGCACAGAACGGAGAATCACAAGGCAAGGCGGCTATTGTCGCCGGTCTGCGGAGAAGATGTGTTGCCGGGCTTGGTGGGCTGTCTGGCCGAGCCGTTTCTGAAACCAGTCGCGGGAATTTCAACGGCTGATTTCTTATAACTGCAGACGGAGCATTCCTCGTGCTTGGAGTCCTTCCCGGCTGCGGTAGCTTCCTTGTCAATGACCCACTTGAAGGTGTTCGGCTCCATATCATCTACCGTTTGATCTATTTCATGCGGACCTCTTGTATTACCAATCGGAATTTCTGCGGGCAAAAGCTGCAATAATGCTTTCGATGCCGAACCGGATCAGATAGATTGCAACCATATATCCCTTCCAAAGCTGTTTTTATTTTCAGTTTTCTTTCATCGGGTTAAACTCAACCGATCGGTTCAAAATCCGCAGCTGTGTGCTTACACAGCGGACATATGAAATCCTCCGGCAGTTCTTCGCCCTCGTATACATATCCGCACACCTTGCAGACATACCCTTTTCTGCCCTCGGTTTGCGGTTTCGGCTTGACATGCTTCTGATAATAGGTATACGTCATCGTCTCCCTGTCTGAGATGACACGTGCCTCAGTGATCTCGCAGATAAACATACCGTGGGTATCAAAGTCAACATACTGCACAACCTTCAACGACATAAATGAATTTATATATTTAGGCAGAAAGACCAATCCGTTATCGCTGCGAAGAGGTTCGCAGGATGCAAATTTATCCACCGTTCTGCCGCTTTGGAAGCCGAATGTTTCAAATACCGAAAACGGTGCCTCGGTGCTCAGGCAGTTAACATTCATTATGCCCGTCTGTTTTATGATGTGATGAGAGTAGTTTTCTTTGTTGATTGTCACGGCAATACGGTTGGGCGTATTTGTGACCTGTGACACGGTGTTGACAATAAGGCCGTTGTCCTTTTTACCGTCATTAGAGGTGACAACATACAGCCCGTAGCCGAGATTGAAAAGAGCCGACAGATCGTTTTTGTTCGCGGTTTCATCCTGCCTCGCCAGATATTCACGGCAAAGCTCCTCCGCGAGAGCGTCAAGCTGTTTGTTGCTGTCTGTATCCGGTGCGGAAAGCAGCTTCACCGTATTTGATGCAAAGGTAATGTCCGCAGAATTTTCAAGCATTCCGCGCATAACCTTGGCGGCAAGCGGTGCCCACGAGCCGTTCTCAATCAGAGCTACCGTGCGCTTCTGATAATTCCGCTCGGTCAGCGCCTCAATAAAATGACGCATCGGAGGAAATATATCGGCATTGTAGGTAGTGGTTGCAAGAACCAGTTTTCCGTAGCGGAAGGCATCGGCAACGGCGGCAGACATATCGCAGCGTGCAAGGTCATATAGCGCAATATTCGGACAGCCGTTCGCACGCAATCCGGAGATAAGCCGTTCGACCGCTCTTTTGGTGTTTCCGTAAACTGAAGTGTATGCAACAACAATACCGTCGGCTTCAACAGCATAAGACGACCATGTGTTGTACAGATCAAGATAATAACCAAGATTCTCACTTAATACGGGACCGTGCAGAGGGCAGATAATACGTATATCAAGAGCCGCCGCCTTTTTCAAAAGCACCTGCACCTGCCTGCCGTACTTGCCGACGATACCGATATAGTACCGCCTTGCCTCGTCCGCCCAATCTTCTTTTACATCAAGCGCACCGAACTTGCCGAATGCGTCTGCAGAAAAAAGAATTTTTTCCGTCTCCTCATAACTTACGATGACCTCCGGCCAATGCACCATAGGGGCTGCTACAAAATGCAGGGTGTGTGCTCCAAGCGGCAGCGTGTCACCGTCGGAAACGACTGTGCAGTTTTCTGTGAAATCCTTTCCGAAAAACTGATGCATCATGGCAAATGCCTTTGATGTCGCCACAATGGCGGTATCGGGATAATTTTTCTTAAAAACAGCTATGCTTGCCGAATGATCAGGCTCCATGTGCTGAATCACCAGATAATCAGGCTTCCTGCCTTTGAGAACCGTTTCCAAATTATCAAGCCACTCGTGCGTAAAAGCTGCATCTACGGTATCCATCACGGCAATCTTTCCGTCTGTGATAACATAGGAATTATAGGACACACCGTTCGGCACCGTATACTGACTTTCAAAAAGATCGATTCTATGATCGTTTACCCCGATATAGTGAATATCTTTGGCTATCATACTTGCTTCCTCCGTTACTCGGTTTCCATGTTAAATTCGTCTTTGCCGACTCCGCAGAGAGGACAGGCAAAATCGTCAGGGATATTCTCCCACGCTGTGCCCGGCGCTATTCCCTCTTCGGGACAGCCAATCTCCTCGTCATACACGAAGCCGCAAATATTACAGATATACTTCATAGTTTTTCCTGCCTTTCATAGATTTATTCAAGCGGATATTTCACCGCGTGCTGTCATTTTTTAATTTCCTTTTCCTGCTTATCGCAAAGAGCGTTGATGCGGTTGGTAAGAACCGTTAGATCCTTGCTCTTGCAGCCCCTGCTGCGCTCTATGATACTCATAAGACGAATGCCGGCAGTATGCAGCTTGGTCCATACTGCGGAGCAGCGCCTTTCTTTTTCATAGTCGCCGCGCGGCATCTTTTTTCGGCTGCCGACGGCAAGCCGGTTTCCTGTGACCGGATCAAACGCATCTCCGCTATACGGAGCTGTCGCCTCAATTCCGAGCCGTTCGGTAACGGTCTCGGCAAAGCTGTCGCAGACGCCGTCCGAGCCGTGATTAACATAGACCCTTACCGGCCGTTTTTTTATTGCGGATATCCAATCTGCCAGCTGGAGCATGTCGGCATGTGCCGATATCCCCTCAAGGTTTTCGATATGTGCCGAAACCCTGACATCCTCTCCGAACAGATCCACATATCGCGCACCGTCCAAAAGCCGCCTGCCGAGAGTGCCCTCTACCTGATACCCCACAAAGAGGACCGTACATTCCGGTCTCCACAAATTATGCTTTAAGTGATGACGGATGCGCCCCGCCTCGCACATACCTGAGGCGGAGATGATGACCTTAGGCGTTGGATCCGCATTGATCATTTTGGAATCGTCACTTGTTACCGAAAGATGCAACCCGTCAAACCCGACTGGATTTATTCCCCTGTCAAGCAGTTCGTTCGTTTCCTCATCAAAGTAACTGCGAAGCGTTTCTTTGTAAATGTTGGTCGCCTCGATCGCAAGCGGACTGTCAAGATATACCGGAAAATCGGTAAGAGCCAGCCGCTGCTCCCTGATGCGCCTCAGCATATACAATAGCTCCTGTGTCCTTCCGACCGCAAATGACGGGATCACCACATTTCCGCCGCGGGTAATTGTCCGATCGATAATTTCGGCAAGCCGTTTCTCCAGGTCCTTCGGCTGCGGCGGACGCAGGCTGTCGCCGTAGGTAGATTCAATGATCAGGGTATCCGCTTCATCCGGCACATTCGGCGGGCACAGGAGCGGTCGGCTCGGCGTTCCGACATCACCCGAAAAAACGACATGGTGAGTTTCTCCGTTTTCGGTCACCGATATCTTAATGCTTGCCGAACCCAGCAGATGTCCTGCATCATAAAAGACAGCCGATATGCCGTCAAACGGCTTAACTGACTTTTTGTAATCCGTCACCCGAAACAGCGGCATAAGCTCATACACATCGTTAATGGTATACATCGGTGTGTATTCTTCCTCGCCGGAACGCTTTGCCCGGCGGTTTTTCCAGACCGCTTCAGACTCCTGAATATGTGCCGCATCGGCAAGCATGATTGTACAAAGATCGTATGTTGCTGTCGTTGCGTATACATTTCCGCAAAAGCCGTTTTTGATTAAAAGCGGAAGCTTTCCGGAATGATCTATATGGGCGTGTGTAAGAAAAACGCAGTCAATGGCGGCAGGCGGGACCGGAAGCCCGCTGTTCTCATATATATCCGGTCCCTGTTCCATGCCGCAGTCTATCAGTATCTTTTTCCCGCAGGCTTCAAGCAGGGTGCATGATCCGGTAACCTCATGTGCCGCACCGAGAAATGTCAGTTTCATGAAATCCCCCATTTATGGTTTGCTGTTGTCGGACTTTTTAACTGCATATGATCGCTTTGGTTTTGCACCGTCTTATAATCAGATATAATGCAGCGGCTGCCGCAACCGTAAGTACGGCTGAAACGGCAAGAATGATATTTTTCATGTTATTCATATTTTCCTCCATATGAAAACTGCTTTCAGCGCGAATATTGACTGTTTCTGCCGGTTGGCTTCTTTTCCGTTCTGACTGCCTATCCGGCACCCGGTTTTCTTGATTTCTTAAAAGAAGGAGTCTGTTGGTCGGTTTCCGGTAATTCTTTATTCGGTATCGGATCTGTTTCCGGGTCACGGATCATATCAAGATCGGAAATATCAGTTTCAGAAATACCGCTGCAAAAACCGCAGTAAACATCGCCCTCACGAATAAGTCGTCCGCAGCGCTCGCAGTGCTCGTAAGTCGTCATCATGTCAGTTTCCTCCTTTAATTATCTGCAATCTCTTGCAGTCGGGAACAATAAGTATACTCACCCTTTTTAACCTGTATCGTTATTTCCGGTGCGGTCACTTAAAATGTTTTCTCTCATCAGCCCTTATCCAAAAGCTGCCGAAATCATGTTTTTTCTCCTGTGTCGTTTTGAACCTGCCTTAGTATCTGATGATCCGGCAACAGCAGCGCTTATATTATATAATCATTTTCCCCTGTCTTGTTTTTGTGCTTCGCCAAATGCCGGCACCGGTATTTGAGGTGTTGACTGAGCCATATAATGAACGGACACCGGCTCAGGAAGCGGACGGATCTTTACATCTTGGCATTCCGGACAAATACCCTCAAAAATCAGACGGTGCCGGATGATTTTATAACCGGATCGTTTTTCAATTTCTTCATCCAAACACGATCTATACGGATGCTGCGCATCGATTACTTTTTTGCACTTGACGCAGAACATATGATAGTGAAAATCGGTGCGAAGGTCGTATCGGTCCGCTCCCGGCACTCGCACATGGCAGATCAGACCGTCCTCACAAAGAAGGTTCAGATTACGGTATACGGTTCCGTGGCTGATTTTAGGGTCCTGCTTATGAACTTCATTGAATATTTGATCAGCCGTTGGGTGATCTGTCCTTGCCTGTACCGCTTGTAAAACCATTTGCCGCTGTTTTGTTTCTCTACGTATAATCATCGGTTTTCATCTCCGTAATTTGCGCCCGCCCTGCCTGTCCGGCACAGGACGGGCCGCAACTGTTGCAGGCTGAACATCAGCCGCTGCTCTCATTAGAATAAGCAATAGGGCTATACATTTTAAGATAAATCAGCATCTGTCACCCAAAGGCCGTGCAGATTGCAATAAGCATATACTGCTTCAACTTCGTCTCCTTTGCAAATGGCAAAGCTGATTGACGGCTCGCCGGTCGGGCACAGTTCCTTGCGCTGATTTCCAAACTTTGTTTGAAGGGAAATCCATTCAATATGGTGATCCTCGTTCATAGGGTGAAGGATTGAACCGACATCTACATGAACTATATCGTCCTTTACAGAATACACAGGAACATGCTTTTCAATTGATGCGTCAATTGCACCCGGTATCACTTCGTGCATCAACTCACCACAACAGACAACGGGGTTTCCACTGTCATTGACGAACGCAATCATATTTCCGCAGTGATTACAGATAAAAAAACTTTGTTCCATAGGTGTTTCTCCTTTCAAAGCTTTTCGCTTTACTTAAAAGTTTTCTGCATGGATCTCAAAGTAACTTTGCGGATGGTTGCAGGCCGGACAGACCTCCGGAGCCTCTGTTCCGACCGTAATGTGTCCGCAGTTTCGGCATTCCCATGTTCTGACTTCCTTTTTTGCGAAAACTTTTCGGTCTCAATATTGCGAAGTAGCGCACGGAAACGCTCCTCATGCCGCTTTTCTATCTCTGCGACAAGGCGAAACTTCTTTGCGAGCTCCGGAAAACCTTCATCCTCCGCTGTTGCTGCAAACTCTACATACATATCCGTCCACTCATAGTTTTCTCCCTCGGCGGCAGTATCAAGATTCCTTTCTGTCCCGCCAAGTTCGCCGAGTTCCTTAAACCATAGCTTGGCGTGAGCCTTCTCATTTTCCGCCGTTTTCAAAAACAGGGCGGCAATCTGTTCAAAACCCTGTTTTTTGCGACATAAGCAAAGAAACGGTACTTGTTTCTGGCCTGCGACTCCCCGGCAAATGCTTCCCAAAGGTTTTGCTCGGTCTGTGTTCCTGCATACTTGTTTTTTCCATTCATAATTGCTGCCCTCTTTCTTGCGTTATTAGGATGAGTTCCTAATAATATTATAGGCGAAAACCGGTATAAAGTCAATAGGCAGTAAAGCAATAATAGGAGGTTTTCCTGTATGTGTTACAATGATGTGTGACAAAAAGTAAAAAATAGAAGTAGCGAATAGA
>ERZ779895.3195-NODE-3195-length-13235-cov-4.727314_pt1 | contig 13235 bp, 10 predicted proteins | sample MGYA00511093_ERZ779895 | MGnify/ENA primary metagenome ERZ779895 (study PRJEB29588, sample SAMEA2142970) | human gut metagenome | biome: human gut; feature: human-associated habitat; material: faeces | place: Denmark | collected 2008/2010 ... | reverse complement strand
GGAAGGATTTCAAGCTGAGTTTCGGGCAGAAGCCGCCAGCGCATTTCACCGCGCTTTTTTTCAACACCCGCAAATGCACCCTCTGCACGCGGCAGCATTTCCGATATTTCCTCCGCCGTGATGCCGTGTTTGCCGACAGCCTCGGCGAGCAGCGCCGCCACGACCGAAGAATCCACGCCGCCGGAGAGTGCCAGCAGCACGCGGCCGGTGCCGACCTTTTCGCGCACGGCGGTGATGGCGGTGTTCTTATAGTCGCCCATCGTCCAGTCGCCCTTCGCGCCGCAGACCTCGTAGAGGAAGTTGCGGATCATGTCCTTGCCGTACTCGGTGTGGTTGACTTCGGGGTGATACTGCACGCCGTAGAAGCCGCACTTTTCATCGCAGATGGCGACGTTGGGGCAGGCATCGGAATGGGCGACGAGGGAGAACCCATCGGGTACCTTTTCCATGTAGTCGCCGTGGCTCATCCACGTCACGCTCTTTTCGGGAAGCCCCTTGAAGAGCTTGCAGGACGTATCGAAGAAGGTCTCAGTCTTGCCGTATTCGCGCGCGGACGCATCGCTCGCGGCAACGACCTTGCCGCCGAGGTGGTGCGCGATGAGCTGGCAGCCATAGCAGATGCCGAGCACGGGCACGCCCGCATCAAAAAGCGCGGGATCGACGTGCGGCGCGTCCTCAAGGTAGACACTGTTCGGGCCGCCGGTGAAGATGAAGCCGATGGGCTTCATTGCAAGAAGATCTGCGAGGGGCGTCGTGTAGGGCTTCACCTCACAGTAAACGCCGCATTCACGCACGCGGCGGGCGATCAGCTGGTTGTACTGACCGCCGAAGTCCAGGACAATGATGGTTTGATGGTTCATGTTGTTTTCTCCTGCCGTATCGTAAACTCAGCGCAATAGCGCAGTTTGGTAAAAACATCATATCATAGCTCTTTTCATTTTTCCACCAATTTGCAAAATAAAAATCGCACAGCCGGACGGCTGTGCGATCGAACGGCGCCTTGAGGCGGCAACGGGCCGGAGCCGCACGCGCTCAAAGCAAAAAGGACGCTCTATCAAGAGCGCCCTTTTTGAAACTTACACGGAGAAGAGCAGTTCGCAGAACGTCGGATACGGCCAGTACTTGGAGGCGGTCAGCACTTCCAGCTTGTCGATGATCCTGCGCACATCGTCCATGCGCTTTTCAACTTCGTCGTGGTAGTAGTGCAGCAGCTGCTCGGGGGAAAAGCTTTCCGACACGGTCTCAAGCGCGGTCTTGAGGCCGATGGTCTCTTCCAGAAGCTGCTCGTTGAGCGAACCGATGGCGTTGGCAAGCGAGGATTCCACATGGCACGTCAGCTCCGGCGCGGCGGTGTGCTTGGCGACGATCGTGTTGCAGAGCGTGGCCTCATATTCGGAGACGGCATTCAGAATGCCGTGCTGCACCATGTCGACGAGCGTACCGGCCTCGATGCGGATGACCTTGCAGTACTTCTCAATGTGGACTTCGTGGCGGGAGAGGATCTCCTCGCGGGAATACACACCCTGCCGGGTGAGCATTTCGATGTTTTTCGGCAGAAGATAGGTCGGCAGCGCCTCGGCCGTGTTGCGCAGGTTGGCAAGGCCGCGCTTTTCCGCTTCGCGGATCCAAGCGTCCTCATAGCCGTTGCCGCTGAAGATGATGCGGCGGTGGGCGGAGAACGTGTCTCGAATGAGTTTGTGGAGCGCAGCGGTAAAGTCGCTTGCGTCCTTGAGCGTTTCGTAGAACTGATCCAGCTCATCGGCCATGATCGCGTTGAGGATCGTGATCGGGCCTGCGATGGACTGCGAGGAGCCGGGCATGCGGAACTCAAACTTGTTGCCCGTGAACGCGAGCGGGGAGGTGCGATTGCGGTCGGTGGTGTCCTGCGGAATGGAGGGCAGCACGTCTACACCGATGCGCAGAGACTTGTGCTCGGGCGCGGTATAGTTGTTGTCGCCGACGATGGCGTCGATGATACCCTCAAGATCCGTGCCGAGAAAGACCGAGATGATGGCCGGCGGCGCTTCCTGCGCGCCGAGGCGGTGGTCGTTGCCCGCAAAGGCGACCGAGCAGCGCAGCAGCTCCTGATAGTCGTCCACGCCCTTGAGGAAGGCGGCGAGCAGCAGCAGGAACAGCGCGTTCTGGCTGGGGGTCTTGCCGGGGGAGAAGAGATTCTTGCCCGTATCGGTCGAAAGAGACCAGTTGACGTGCTTGCCCGAGCCGTTCACGCCGGCGAAGGGCTTTTCGTGCAGCAGACAGACAAGGTCATGGCGCTCGGCGACCTTTTTCATCGTTTCCATGACGAGCTGATTCTGGTCGCTCGCGGTGTTGGCATCGGTGTAGATGGGCGCCATCTCGTGCTGGCCGGGCGCGACCTCATTGTGCTTGGTCTTGGAGAGCACGCCGAGCTTCCACAGCTCTTCATCGAGCTCCTGCATGTAAGCGCCTACGCGGGGGCGGAACGCGCCGAAGTAGTGGTCGTCCAGCTCCTGCCCCTTGGGGGGCTTTGCACCGAAGAGCGTGCGCCCGCACAGGCGCAGATCCATGCGCTTTAAGTACAGCTCGCGGTCGATGAGGAAGTATTCCTGCTCCGCACCGATCTGCGGCGTGACCTTTTCGGCGTTGTCGCCGAAAAGCTTCAGCACGCGCACCGTTGCGCGGTTGACCGCGGCGATGGAGCGCAGCAGCGGCGTCTTTTTGTCAAGCGCCTGGCCGCTGTAAGAGCAGAACACCGTGGGGATGCAGAGGCTGCCGTCCTTGATGAAGGCGAAGGCCGTCGGATCCCAGGCGCTGTAACCGCGCGCTTCAAACGTTGCGCGCAGGCCGCCGTTGGGGAAGGAGGAGGCGTCGGGCTCGCCGCGCACCAGCTCCTTGCCGGAGAAATCCATCATAATGCGGCCGCCGCCGGCATTGTTGATGAAGCTGTCATGCTTCTCCGCCGTCACGCCGCTGAGGGGTTGGAACCAGTGCGTGAAATGCGTTGCGCCGTGCTCCAGCGCCCAGGTTTTCATCGCGTCGGCAATCTCATTTGCCGCGGAAAGGGGAAGAGGCTGCCCGCTTTTCAGGCAGCCGCGCCAGACTTCCATGGCGCTCTGCGGCACATACTGCTCCATCGTGCGTTCATTGAACACCAGAGAACCGAAAAGCTCAGGAATGCGAATCGCTTCACTCATGATCCAGACCTCCTGTTTCCAATCAAAAAAATCATAAGTAATGATACTGCACGGGGGCGAGCAGCGTCAATACCTTGTTTTCCTAACTTTTCCCGCGCTTTACCACGGTGAAATGTGCGGGGTGAACGAAATGACAAAAGCGCGGTAACTTTGCCTTGCACGCCAGATACCGCTGTGCTATAGTTAACCTGAACCCGCCCATGCTGAAAAAGCAGGGGCGGGTGCTTTGTTTTTCAGCAGACAGGAAAATTTCCCTGCCGCCGAAGCAGAGAAAGGGCCGTGTGCGCCGATTGCGGCGCGCACGGCTCCTTTTGCACTTATTTGATGGTCGCGCTGTCGTTCAGCACGCTCGTGCTGTAAAGAAACAGCACATCCTGCGCGTCAAAATCGACAAATCTTCCAAGCGAGGCGGGCGAGAGATAGCGAATGTCGATCAGCGTGATCTCACGGTAGCCTTCTGCGAGCAGCGGAATGAGGCTTGCGCCGAAGGAATCGCGAAAGACAATGAGCTTGCGCTCCGTCTTTGCGTTCGGATTCTCGACGCGCAGCAGCGACTTCGGCCCTGAGAGGAAGATCTCGTACGGGTCGCTGCCGCCTGCCTTGTCGAGCGTGTAGACCGGCAGATATTCGCCGCTTTCATAGTCGTACACGCGGCAGCCTTCAAGCGCGCTGTTCGTGAGATAGGCGAGCTTGTCGGGCACCATCGGCAGCGCCGACTGCCCGCGGTAAACGCCGTAAAACGGCGCATCAAGCGTCACCTCGTCAAAGCTTTCGGAAAGTGAAACGCCCATCGCGTCCGCCAACGCCTGTGCCGTGGGGAGAAGCGCTTCCTGCCGCCAGTGGAGATCGGTGCGGTAGTAGGATTCAAGCGAGAGCGTGTCCGTCAGATCGACGAACTGCGCAAAATCGACCTTTTCCCGCATCAGGGCAAAGAATCTGTCGTAATCCATCGCCGGATAGCCGTTTTCGGCGGCGAGAAAGCAATTCTTGTCGGGAATAACGGAGAGATAGATGTTTGCCCCCGTGTCCTTGAGGTACGTTTCGTATACGTAGCGGAAGCGGTCGGCCGCATGGTCGAGGGAATCTTCACGGATCGTGTCGTCGAGCTTGGCGGCGTATCCGTCGGCCATGTAGATGCCGTTGTTGTCCTTTTCCCCGAAGAGATAGCGGACGGACAGGGCCTTGAGCGTGCGGAAGGTATCGCGCAGCGGGAACTGATCGAGCGTGTAGCTTTCAAAGTTCGACTGGAAGCGCCCGGAGAGCACCTCCTGCGCGCTGAAAAGCGGAAACTGCTTGAGCGGCCGGCGTTCGCTTTCTGACACGGCGTCGTCGCTTTTGAAGATGCCCCACAGTGAGAGCGTCAGCACCAGAAGCGCGGCGGCGCCGAGAGTGAGGAGGTCTTTTACTTGTTTGCTCATACGGTCTCCTCCTTAAAAGCGGAAGTAGAGGAACGGATTGAACGATCCGTCCACTAAGAAAGCTGTGCCGATCAAAAGCGGGAGCAGCACGCAGAGCGGCTCGAGCACATCGAGAGCGAGTGCCACGCCCTTTTTCTCGCGCAGCAGTGCTACAGCCTTTTTCGGCAGCGGCGTTGCGCAGAGCATACCGAGCACGAGCAGCGGCGCATAGCTCTTGAGATAGTAGACCGCCTGCGCGCTCACGAGCGGCAGATCTCCTGCGCCGAGCATCGCGCCGATGCGCGAAAATGCCTGCGCAGCGGTGCTTGCGTCGAAGAGCACGAAGCCGAGCGTGACGAAAAAGAGCGTATAGACGTGGCCGAAGATGCGGTGCTTTTCCAGTATCGGCAGCAGTACGAGCTTTTCAAGAAGCAGCAGGATCGCAAACCACAGCCCCCAGAGGACGAACGTCCACGCGGCGCCGTGCCACAATCCCGTTGCGAGCCAGACGATGAAAATGTTCAGCAGCTGGCGCGCCCTGCCTCTCCGGCTGCCGCCGAGGGGGATATAGAGGTAGTCGCGGAACCACGAGCCGAGCGAGATGTGCCACCGGCGCCAGAACTCGGTGATGCTGGTCGAAACATAGGGATAGTTGAAATTCTCCGAAAAGCGGAAGCCTAAGATGCGGCCAAGGCCGATGGCCATGTCGCTGTAACCGGAAAAGTCAAAGTAGACCTGAAGCAAAAACGCGAGCGCATAGAGCCAGACGAAAAGAACGCTTTCCTGCTGCGTTTGCTGATAGGCGCTTGCGAGCGCGCCGAACTGGTTGGCAAGCAGGATCTTTTTGCAAAAGCCGATCGTGAAGCGGCGTACGCCTTCCGCCGCGGCGGAAACGCTGTGCGTGCGCTCCCTGAGCTGCAAAGCAACGTCGCTGTAACGTACGATCGGCCCCGCGATGAGCTGGGGGAAGAGCGAAACATAGGCGGCAAGGTCAATGAAGTTTCGCTGTGCCGCCGTGTCGCCGCGATAAACGTCGATGACATAGCTGAGCACCTGGAAAGTGTAGAAACTGATGCCGATGGGAAGGCTCAGCTTCAAAAGCGGCAGGGAAAGTCCCGTGGCGGCATTGACGCTTGCAAGGAAGAAATCTGCATACTTGAAATAGCCGAGCAGCCCAAGACTCACGAGGATCGACAGCGACAGAAAGAGCCTTGACGCATTTCGCCCCCGGTATTTTTCAACGAGCAGGCCGAAGAGATACCCCTGCGCGATGGAGACGAGCATCAAAACGACATATTTCGGCTCGCCCCAGGCGTAGAAGAAAAGACTTGCGAGCAGCAGCGCCGCGTTTTTCAGCCTGCGCGGCACCAGAAAGTAGAGCAGCAGCGCCGCAGGCAGAAAATAAAAGAGAAAGGGAACGCTGGAAAAGAGCATGGACGCCTCCTGCCTTTCAAAAGATCAAATCAGACGATGGGCTCGTCGCAGACGACGGAAGCGCCGGAGAACGCGGCGGTGACCTTTTCGCTGAACTCATCGACCAGCTCCTCCGCGCCGAAGCAGGAGACAACATAGTCGCCGAGCGTAAGGACAACGAGCTTGTCGGGGAAGCCGCACATCCACTGGCGGTTCATGATGTTGTCCTTGAGGTCGGAAACGACCGTGTCGACGTCAGAAGAGTTCGTGACGTGGAAAGCGCCGGCGGTGAAGGTGTTGGCGTTCATCATGTGGCTGAGGGACGCGGCGTCGGTCAGCTTGTCCGCGTCGGCGGCGGGGAAGCCGAGCATGGAGTCGAGCGAGTCGCCGTCCTCCACGCCGAAGCGGCCGGGAGCGTCCTCGGTCATGTTTGCCTCGTCATAGTCGCCGCCGACAACGGCAAACTTATCGTCGTCGGCATAGCTCGACCAGACGGTATTCAGCAGGGCAAGCGCGTCGGCAGGCTGAGAATCGCCACCGTTGGCGTTGCCGTCGTTCTTGCTGCCGCAGGCGGCAAGGGAAAGGGTCATGGCTGCGGTGAGCAGCAGCGTGAGAAACTTTTTCATGGGAATTTACCTCCAAAATAATGTTGTATGTGTTGTTTGGTTGCTTCAGGGCCGCTTGGCGACCCAGTAGCCGTTGGCGCTGTCGCAGCGCAGCACGGCGGCGGCTTTGCCGTCAAGATAGAGGGTGTAGACCGCGCTCTCGTCGGGGGGATCGACCGTCCAAAGCAGTATTTCTCCGGCGGAAACAGTGCGGGCGGAAAGCGCGCGCGGAGAGGCATCGGAAGGGGAATCCAGAACACCCTCCGAAACGGAGACCTCCAGCAGCGCATCTGTCCGGCTCTCAAACGAGAGGGACAGGCACAGCGTCTGCACATCTGTGCTGCGGCCGTCGAGCGCCATTGGCATTGGCTGATCGATGGGGACGGGATCTGCGGAAAGCGCCGTGCCGTCGATGTAAATATCCGTTTCCGGCGTGCGGTGCATCACAAGCGCTGCCGTGGCAATGAGCACAAGGCAGGCCGCCGCGGCCAGCATGCGCGGGAACAGATAGGTTTTGTGCGGCTTTGCGCGGTATTGGCAGGCTGAGGCGATAAGATCGTCGTCCAGCTCGCTCATGGCGCGCGCCATTCCTTCATGCTTCACAGTATCCCTCCTTGATCAGATGCTCCCTGAGTTTTCTGCGCGTGCGCAGAAGTGTGGTTTTGATCCGGCTCTCGCCGCAGCGAAAGCGCGCGGACAGCTCCTCGATCGACTCGCAGTAAAAGTAGCGAAGAACGAACATGCTGCGCACCTCCTCGCTCTGTGTGCGAAGAAACGCGCTGATGCTCGCGCCAAGCTCTGCTGCGGCAGTCTCGCTCTCCGGGTCGGGCAGCGAAACGGCGCAGTCGTCCAGCTCGTCGAGCGAGAGGGCAAAGGCGTCGCCCTGGCGCTTCTGCGCGCTTTTTGCCTTATAGCGGTTGAGCGCCAGATTGCGCGCGATCCTGCCGAGAAAGGCGGAGAGGATCGCCGGACGCTGCGGCGGAATGGCCTCCCAGGTGTGCAGATAAGTGTCGTTCACGTTTTCCTCACTGTCGGCGCGGTCAGATAAAATGTTTTGCGAAATTTTCATGCAATAGGTTTCATATTTTGCGGCGGTCTCAGCGATGGCCTGCTCGTTCCGCTGCCAGTAAAGCTCGACGATCTGTTTATCGTCCATGCCTGCGCTCCTTTCCGTCTATCAAGTGCCATCATGGCGTAAAGACAACTTTTTTGCTCCCTGCGTTACAGGAAAAAGCAAATATTTTTGAAAGTATACCACATTCGCCCGTTTTCTAAAAGGTCGGTGCGCTATTTTTGGAGGGGGGCGGGAACTTTTTCTGCCCGCGCGCCGTCTAACAGAACAGATATCAAGAAACGGAGGTCACCCGACATGAAACGAGTTTTTGCTTTGCTGCTGGCTGCGGCAATGGCGTTTGCCCTCTGCGCCTGCGGCGGGGGAGATACAACGATCCGGGACGATGAGGAGGATACCGCGAAGAAGGATCCCGTTGCCGCGCAGTATTTGCAGGAGCTTGCCGTGAAGCTTGCCGAATATCCCGAGCTTCCCGCCATGCCGAGCACGGAGGAACTGGACAAGGCGTTCAGCACCATCGACTATGACAAGATGGGCGCGGACGCTTACGAAAAAGCGCAGGAGAAGATCTGGGAGGACTGGGACGCGCGCAGCAACGCCTATTACGACGCGCTCAAGGCGCTGCGCAGCAAAGGGGCGGGCAACCCCGCGGCGTTTTTGCACTTTACGCGGGCGGCGGCGGGCGCGCTGCTCTCCGCTGAGGACAATATTGTGCTCTCTCCTGCGAACCTCTATCTTGCGCTTGCCATGCTCAGCGAAACAACGGACGGCGAGAGCCGCGCGCAGATCCTGTCTCTCCTTGGCCTTGATGATACGGAGCTGGCACAGAGCGCAGGCAACTACATCTGGCGCAACCTCTACGGCGAGACCTCGACGGGGAAAACGCAGCTGGCAAGCTCCATTTGGCTCAAGGAGAGCGTGCCGTACAACGAAGAAACGCTTGCAACGCTCGCGCAGCAGTACCTTGCCTCGACCTTCTCCGCGCCGATGGGCGAGAAAAAGACGGACAGCGCCATCGCCGAGTGGATCAACGAGAATACCGGCGGCCTTTTGCGTGACGCCTCGGGCAGCATCGAAACAAAGCCTAAGACGGTGATGATGCTTTTGTCAACGCTCTACTTCAAAGACCAGTGGCGCGATGAATTCTGGGAGAAAGAGACGAAAAAGGATACCTTCACCGCAGCGGACGGCGCGCAGCAGACCGTTGACTTTATGCACCTCACGCAGGATCGCGCCGACTACTGCCGCGGCGAAAACTTCACGGTGGCGCAGCTGAGCTTTCGCGGCGGGCAGACGATGCGTTTCCTGCTGCCCGACGAGGGGACAACACTTGAACGCCTTCTTGCGGACGATACCGTCGTTGGCGGATTGATGATCTACGATATGGGGGTGAGCCTGCCGAGCGGCAAGCTCGTCTGGAGCGTGCCGAAGTTTGACGTCAGCTCCGATCTTGAACTGACGGACGCGCTCAAGGCGCTGGGTGTCACCGATGTGTTCGACTTCGATAAATCGGACTTTTCACCTCTGATCGACGAGGAGAAGTTTGACGAGAGCGTCGCCGTGACGAAGGTGCAGCATGCCGCGCGCGTCAAGATCGACGAAAAGGGCTGCGAGGCCGCCGCCTTTACAGCCGTCAGGGCGGACGCCCAATCCGCCGCGCCGGAGGATCTTCCTGTGGTGGAGATGGATCTGAACCGGCCGTTTGCGTTCATGATCACCGGCGTGGACGGACTGCCGCTCTTCCTCGGCACGGTGAATAGCCTATAAGAGCAAAGCTGGCGCGCCGGCAGTAAAAAACAAATGATGCGAAAATGAAAAGGGGAGAAACGATGAAGAAATTATTTGCCTTTTTGCTCGCCTGCGTGTGCACGCTGGCGCTGTTTGGCTGCGCGGGAGCGAATGATGACAAATCGGACGGCGGACCGGAGGATGATTGGGCGCCGCTGACGGAGGCGCAGATCGAAGAATTTAAGGAGTTGTTTGCCTCCACTGCCGATGTGACGGATGAGACAACGGGAGAGTACCGCTATACGACCTCGACGCCGGTGAGCTGCTTTTTCACCTCGCATTACGACGATCCGCGCGATATCGACCTTGCGGAATTTTTGCGGTACTGTCCGCTCAGCACCACGCTGGGAGACGCGGACGTGGAGGAATTCCACGCTGTGCTCGACACGCTGGGAATAGAGGATGCGGAGAGGTTCAAGGTGCCGGATGACTGGGCGGTCCCCGTGCGGCGCATTCCCAAGAGTGACGTTTCCGCGCTTTTGACGCAGTGGGCGGATATCACGGTGGACGATCTGTGCAATCAGGATGGTGTGACGTACCTCGCACAGTATGATGCATTCTATGAGTTTACGAGCGATTTCGGCCCCGGATCCTTTATTCCGATGGGCGGCGAGCAGTACGGCGACAACATCCGGCTGTGGAATGGGGACGGCGAAGGAACGCACGATGAGTTGACGCTGCGCGTGCGGCAGGACGGGAGCTATTGCATCGAAGCCTTCCGCGAGGTCACAACGTGAAGCAAAGAAGGGGTTCTCTCATGTGAGGGAACCCCTTCTTTTGCCTCGTGCAGCGCTTGCGCCGCTGCCATTCATCCGCGCGTTCGCGCGGGCTTCTTGCTATCTTTATGGTAAGTGGAAGAAAACAAAAAATGACTGACCCCTGATCGCGGTTACTCAAGTACGATCAAGGGTCAGTCATGATGAATATTGGGATCTCTCATATTCTGTTTTCTTCCTTCCTTTCTTCAATGATCTGGTGCCGAATACCTCTTACTCCGGTTTCCACTCCTGCTATCTCAAACACTGCTGTTGCAGTGGTCTTACCTGAATGACGGTACACATCAGAGAGTGCTGCGCGATGGATATGATCGGAACCATTGGGATCGGGTTAACTGCTGAACTTACTTGTACATTGGTCTCACCCTTTCTGTGATTAAAGAATAGCAAGAATCGGGGTAAAAATCAAGTGGCGGAATGGATAAAGATACAGGATAAAAATTGTGTGCGTGGCTGATTATTCAAAAAATGCAAAAGAATGCTTGAATTTAATCATGCGCTTTAGTATACTAAAACTGTTGGGTCATCCGAAAGGACGACCCATTCTTCGTTATTTGCGGAAATAAACGCGATCCCACTCCGCAGAACCGGGGATAAGCGGCGGCTCAAGGATAAGCCCGCTCTTTCCACCGCGCTTTCCTTCGACCAGCAGGAGCGAGGGGGCGCTGTGCGCGGATTTGGCGAGAAAACGAAGACGCTTGGGCTCGATGCCGCTTGCACGCAGGGTGCAGAGAACGTCCGTGAGCCGTTCGGCGCGGTGAACAAGGGCAAAGCGCCCGCCATAGCGCAGAATGCGCTTTGCCGCGGCGCACACGTCCTCAAGCGTGCAGGATACTTCCTCCCGCGCCGTCCGGCGCGCTTCGCCGTCGGCGCTTTTGCCGCTGCCGGCGGGAAAATACGGCGGGTTGGAGATCACATAGTCGACGCTGCCGGGAAGCGGCAGGGTGGAGGCGTTGCGCAGGTCGCCCGTGTGAAAAACGGCGCGCCCCTCCCAGCCGTTTTCCAAAAAGCTCTTGCGCGCGAGCGCTGCCGCGGGCGCGGAAAGCTCCACATTTTCAATGATGAGGGAATCCTCGCGCGCAAGCAGGAGCGTGCCGAGAAGCCCTGTGCCGCTGCCGAGGTCGCAGACCGTGTCGCCGCGCGCGGGGCGGGCAAAGTAAGCGAGGGCAAAGCTGTCCGTTCCCGGCGGAAAGAGGGCGGTATCGTAGTAAAAGCAGGGGCCGTCCGGCCAGAGTTCGTCGCGCTGTTCCATGCGATGCTCCTTTCCGATGATAAAAATAAGGACGCGCGAAAGCGCGTCCTTATTTTTTAAGTACTCTTGAGCCTTAGGCCTGAGAGATGGCGCCGTTGGGGCAGGTATCAGCGCAGGAGCCGCAATCGAGGCAGGCATTCGCGTCGATCTGATACTGGGAATCGCCCTGGGAAATAGCACCGACGGGGCAAGCGTCTGCGCAAGCACCGCAGCTGACGCAGGCAGAGCTGATCTGGTAAGCCATAATTAGTACCTCCATAAGTTGATGAGGTTATTATAGCATGTCAATGTGAAAATGCAAGAGTCAGAATGTAGGAAAATATTGAATTTTCTGTGTCGTTTGCGGTGTTTATTTTTGGGGAAAGCGGTTAAAAATGATAGGACGAAAACGCATTGGGAGGCGGAGAAATGAACGACCGGAAATTCAGCGTGCGCGCCGAGCAGGTGCTGCGCTGCGCGCAGGCGGCGGCGGGAGAACTGGGGCACGGATACGTGGGATGCGAGCATTTGCTCCTTGCGATGCTGCGCGAAGAGGGCGACGCGGCCTGCCGCGCGCTGAACGCATCGGGGGTCTATGAGAAGGCGATGCGCGAAAAGATGATCGAAAAGCTCGGGCGCGGCACGGCGGAGAAATCGACGGTACAGGGGCTCACGCCTCACGCGCGCAGCGCGGTGGAGCTTGCCGTGGGAGAAGCTGTGCGTGCAGGCAGCGGCGTGATCGAGGCGGGACATTTGCTGCTCGGTATCCTGCGCGACAGCACGAATACGGCGGTGCGTTTGCTGCGCCTTTCCGGGGTGGACACACGAAAGTTGTACAGTGAAACACTGTGCGCGATGAGCGCTTCCCCGCGCAGGGCGCCGCTGCCCGAGGTGCGCGCGAGCCGCAGCGAGGGCAAGAGCGGCAAAACGCTTGCAGAGTTCACGCGCGACTTAACGGCTATGGCGCGTGAGGGAAGGCTCGATCCCGTGATCGGGCGGGACGAGGAGATCGCCCGTGCACTGCGCATTTTAACGCGGCGGACGAAAAATAACCCCGTGCTCATCGGCGAGCCGGGGGTGGGCAAAACGGCCATCGCCGAGGGCCTTGCCGAAAGGATCGCCGCGGGCGATGTGCCGGAGGAACTGGTGGACAAGCGCATTTTGCTGCTCGACCTATCGGGCATGGTGGCGGGGACAAAGTACCGTGGCGAATTTGAAGAGCGCATCCGCGTCCTGCTCGATGAGGTGCGGCGCGACGGCAATGTGATCCTCTTCATCGACGAGCTGCATACCATCGTCGGCGCGGGCAGCGCTGAGGGAGCGGTGGACGCGGCGAATATTCTAAAGCCCGCCCTCGGGCGCGGAGAGATCCGCGTCATCGGAGCGACAACGCTTGCGGAGTACCGTAAATTCATCGAAAAGGACGCTGCGCTCGAGCGGCGCTTCCAGAGCGTGCAGGTGGGCGAACCGGACGAGAAAAAAACGCCCGGACTGTACGATGCCATCCTGCGTGCCTTGCGGCCGAAATATGAAGCACACCACGGCCTTGCGATCGAGGACGGCGCGCTTTCTTCGGCGGTGACGCTTTCCAAGCGCTATCTGCCCGACCGCTTTCTGCCGGATAAGGCCATCGACCTTGTCGATGAGGCGGCGGCGGGCGTGCGCATGAGCGCGCGCAGCGCCTCCCCCGCGCTGCGAGAGATGGAAGAGCGGGCTGCCGCGGCTGCACGGGAAAAGGAAGCGGCCATCAGCGCACAGGATTACGAAAAGGCAGCGGGCC
>ERZ779895.3174-NODE-3174-length-13329-cov-4.452991_pt1 | contig 13329 bp, 10 predicted proteins | sample MGYA00511093_ERZ779895 | MGnify/ENA primary metagenome ERZ779895 (study PRJEB29588, sample SAMEA2142970) | human gut metagenome | biome: human gut; feature: human-associated habitat; material: faeces | place: Denmark | collected 2008/2010 ... | reverse complement strand
GCCGCTAACGGCTGCCCTACCTTACCGTTGCGGAGGATTTACCACTTTATTGACAGTCTCACTATGTCAGCAATTTTTTTTCGGATGAAAGCAAGAGGCAGCTATGTTCAAGCGACTGAAAGAGACCATATTGGAGATCATCCAGCAGGCGGACCTGATCCTGCTGGGGCTTTGCTGCGCCGCGTCGGTGTTCGGCATCGCCATGATTTACAGCGCCACCCGGTACAACAACGATAACCGGAAGATCATCGTGCAGACAGCGGCACTGCTCATCGGCATCGTGGTGTATTTCGGCATTTCCATGATCGACCTGGAAATGCTCATCAAGCGATGGAAGTGGATCGCGGCGTTCGATGTGCTGTTTATCCTGCTGCTGAAAACGCCCTTTGGCGTCAGCGACAATACCGGCAATACCGCATGGCTGAAATTCCCCTTTCTGCCGGTGAGCATCGGCCCGGCGGAGGTGGTGAAGATCACCTTCATCATTCTGCTGGCCTGGCAGCTCCAATGGCTCCGGGAGGAAAAACGGGATCTGAGATCCTTTTCCGCCGCCTTTTATGTGGGCGGTCATACGTTGGGGATAGCGGGACTGTACTTTGTTATTTCCGGCGATATGGGAAATGCGCTGATGTTCCTGCTGATCTTCGTGGTGATGTCCTTCGTGGCGGGCTTTGCCCTGCGGTGGTTCGCACTGCTTTTCGGCGCGTCGGGGGCCGTCATCGGAGGCATCATAGCCTTTGATCTGGTACCGGATTCCAAAAAGTATATGCTCAACCGCTTTATCGTTCTGTTCGACCACAGCTACGATGTACAAGGTCAGGGCTGGCAGCAGACCCGAAGCCTGCTGACCATCGGCGGCGGAGGCTTCTGGGGACAGGGGTATCTCCACGGCACCCAGTCTCAGGCGGGGGTCGGCTCCGTTCCGGCCCGGCACACGGACCTGATTTTCGCCGTCATCGGTGAGGAACTGGGCTTCGTGGGAGCCACGCTGTCGATCTTGCTGCTGGTGGCCATCATCATCCGGGTACTGGTGGTGGGCCGGCGGGCTGCCCAGCCGTTCCACACCTACGTCTGCGTGGGCATCGCCTCCATGGTGATGTTTCAAATGATCATCAACATCGGTATGTGCCTGTTCATCATGCCGGTGATCGGCCTGACGCTGCCGTTTTTCAGCTACGGCGGCTCGTCGGTGGTGACACTGTTCGCCGCTATGGGCTTCGTTTCCGGCATCAAGAAGCGGACGGTGGTCCGCCGCCGTCCGGGACGGCCCTTAGGCTCCAACGCGGTATATTGACTGAAAACCGGGGCGCGCAGCGCTCCGGTTTTTTCCATCGGGCCCGTTCACATATTTTTCCGGCTCTTCGACAACACTACCTCTGTATCAATACGGTATATCCGAACTGACAGGAGGTTTTTATCATGAACATCCGCATGAAACGCGGCATGGCCTTGGCCCTGACGGCTTCGCTGCTGCTGGCAGGCAGCGCGCAGGCGTTATTCGGCCTCGGAAAGAGCAAGCCGGAGACAGTCTCTCCTGAAAACGGCCCCACGGCCCGGGACCTGGAGATCCGCACCTACCGGGGCATCCCATATCTGGGGCAGTTGGAGGCTGCGGACCCTGACGGCGGGGAGCTGACCTTTGCCATCGTCACCCAGCCCAAGAAGGGGACCGTGACGGTGGAGGGCGCCAATTTCACCTACACGCCCAAGGAGAACGCCGCCGGAGGGGACAGCTTCACCTATTCCGCCGCCAACAGCGCCGGGGCCGTGTCCCTGCCCGCCACCGTGACCGTGACCATCGAAAAGACCCGCTCCGGCGTTACCTACGCGGACACCGGCGAGGCCACCGCCACCGCCGCGCAGGATTTAGCGGAGCGGGGCGTGTTCACCGGGGCGAAGATCGGAGATAAGTGGTATTTCGAGCCGGACCGGACCGTCAGCCGTGGAGAATTTCTGGCCATGGTGCTGGAGACCGCCGGTGCGGAGGTGACGGACGTCACCATGACCGGCTTCCGGGATGATGACGCCATCCCCACTTGGGCGAAAAGCTATGCCGCCGCCGGCGTGGCGGAGGGCATCCTGCGTGGAAAGCCCACGGAGGACGGGGCGGTATTCTCCTGCGAGGACCCCATCTCCTTCAGCGAAGCCGCCACGGTGCTGAACCGGGTGCTGGATCTGGGGGATGTGGAATTGGAGGTATGGTTTGCGGACCGGGAGGCGGTGCCTTCTTGGGCGGCGCAGGCTGTGGGGAACATGGAAGCACTGAATGTCCTCAGCGTGGGCAGTTTCGGAAGTGACCGCCTGGAAACGGCAGTGACCCGTGCCGACGCAGCCCGGATGCTCTCAGCGGCGGGAACCCTGCTGAGAGGGGAGAAGGGTACCGGCCTGCTGGGTCTGCTGAAAAAGTCCTGACCCCGCAAGGGCGAACGCACCCACAAAACGATGCAAGCAGCCTGCCCATTCGGGCAGGCTGCTTGCGTCTGAACAGAACCGGTGGAAAAGTTCATATTGTATTCAGCGGGGGTTTGTGCTAAACTACTATAATTACAATAGACTAAAATAGTATCGTTATGTCCATCGCAAACTGCCATAAAAATAGAAAGGTTCTGATTTTCCATGAAAATCGTTGTTTTAGCCGGCGGCATCTCCACCGAGCGAACCGTCTCTCTGGTGTCCGGCACCGGCGTGTGTCAGGCGCTGCGCCGCAAGGGCCATCAGGCCATTCTGGTGGATATGTTTATGGGACTGGAAAATCCGCCCGCAGATCTGAACACGCTGTTTGACGCGCCGGATGGCCTGTGCCCGGATGTGAAGATCGAGGTGCAGGCCCCGGATCTGGATGCGGTCCGCCGCAGCCGTCCGGATCAAAGCCCCAGCCGTATCGGCCCTCATGTGCTGGATATCTGCCGACTGGCGGACATCGTGTTCCTGGGCCTTCACGGGCAGGACGGCGAGGACGGCCGCATCCAGGCAACGCTGGACCTGCTGGGTGTCCCCTATACCGGCGCGGGCTACTTAGGCTCCGCCATCGCCATGGATAAGATCGCCGCCAAGGAGATGATGGATGCCAACGGCATCCCCAATCCCAAGTGGCAGAAGCTGACCTATACGGAGGAAGAGATCCCCCAACTGGCGGAGACGCTGCCCATGCCCTGCGTGGTGAAGGCTCCCACTGGCGGGTCTTCTCTGGGCGTCTATCTGCCCAAGGATCGGGCAGAGCTGGCGGATGCCCTGCGGCAGGTCCGCAGCTTCTGCCATGAGGTGCTGGTGGAGCAGCGGATCTACGGCCGGGAGCTGACGGACGCCGTGCTGGGCGAGCGGTATCTGCCCCCGGTGGAGACCTTCCCCAGCGTGGAGAACTTTGACTATGAGGCCAAGTATCAGGCCGGCGGCGCCAAGGAGATCTGCCCGGCGGAGCTGACGGAGGAACAGGCGAAGGCCGTGGGTGAGATGGCTTTGCGGGTCCATAAGGCCCTGGGGCTGGCCGTCTATTCCCGGACGGATATGATCCTGGACGAAAACGGGCAGCTCTGGTGCCTGGAGGCCAACTCTCTGCCGGGAATGACCCCCACCAGCTTCGTGCCCAAGGAGGCCGCCGCCGTGGGCATCAGCTATGATGACCTGTGCGAGGAGATCGTGCGGCAGTCCTTAAAAATCAAGAGGAGATAACGTATGCAGCCAATGACGGTAACAGAGATCGCATCTGCGGTCAAGGGGGTCTGGTGGAATCCCAGTGAACAGGTCCCGGTGGTGAGCGCCGTTTCCACGGACAGCCGGAGGATCGTTCCCGGCAGCCTGTTTCTGCCCTGGGTGGGGGAGAAGTTCGACGGACACCTGTTCATCGACGCGGCGCTGGACGCCGGCGCCGCTGGCTGCCTGTGCGCCAAGCTGCCCCAGAATATCCGGGAGGATAAGTTTTACATCAAGGTAGCGGATACCCGACTGGCTCTGCGGGATCTGGCCTCCGCCTACCGGGACCGGTTTGAGATCCCCTTTGTGCAGATCACCGGCAGCGTGGGCAAGACAACCACCAAGGAGATGATCGCCGCCGTGCTGGGGGCCAAGCTGAACGTCCTCAAGACGCCGGAAAATTTCAATAATGACATCGGCACGCCCCTGACGCTGCTGGGTCTTGCTCCGGAGCATGAGGCGGCGGTGATCGAGACCGGCATGAACCACTTCGGCGAGATCGAATATCTGGGAGCCATGGTGCGGCCGGACATTGCCGTGATCTCCAACATCGGCGACGCCCATATCGAATATCTGGGCAGCCGGGAGGGCATTTTAAAGGCCAAATGCGAGATTTTTGAACATCTGAAGGCAGACGGCGTGGCTATCCTCAACGGCGATGACGCACTACTGGATACGGTGACGCTGCCCCAGCGGATCGTCCGCTGCGGCCAGAATGAGCACTGCGAAACCCGGATTAGCGACATTGTGGATCACGGCGTGGACGGCATCACCTGCACGGTGACAACAGCCCGTGACACCTATGCCCTGACCATCCCGGCTCCCGGCGAGCACATGGCCTATTCCGCATCCATGGCGGTGGCCGTGGGGGAGGAACTGGGCCTCAGCCGGGAGGAGATCGTCCGGGGCGTGGCAGCCTATGAGCCTACCGGCTCCCGAATGCGGGTCATCCGCCTGCCTGGGGGACGGGTGCTGCTGGATGATTGCTACAACGCCAATCCCCAGTCCGTGACCGCGGCGCTGGAGGTCCTTGGCCGCACGGACTGTGAACGCCGGGTGGCGGTGCTGGGCGACATGGGCGAGCTGGGAGATCTGACGGATCAGGCCCACTTCAACGCCGGCGCTCTGGCGGCCATGCTGGGTATCGACTTTGTGATCGCCATTGGCTCCAAGGCTGCACGGATCGCAGACGGCGCCGCCATGAGCGGCGGAGACGTGGTGCATTTCGCCACGAAGGAGGAGGCGCTCCCCACGGTGCGGGAGCAGCTGCGGCCCAACACCAGTATGCTCATCAAGGCGTCACACTCCATGCGCTTTGAGCGGCTGACGGAGGACTTGCGGAAGTATTATGATTGAGATTCAGGTCAACAACCTTGTAAAATCCTTTGAGGTGGGCCACAATGTTCTGGATGGCGTCACCTTTCAGATCGATCAGGGGCAGCGGGTAGGTCTGCTGGGCAAAAACGGCGCCGGCAAGTCCACGCTGTTCAAAATATTGATAGGAGAATTGGACTGCGACGAGGGCACCGTCACCATTTCGCCGGGTCACCGCATGGGTCTGATCTCTCAGATCCCGGTGTACCCGGAGGGGTACACCGTGGACGATGTGCTGCGCTCTGCCTTCGGGCGACTTCACGCCCTGACCGCTGAAATGGAGGAGCTGGCAGGCCGCATGGCGGCGGGGGAGACGGACCCGGCCATTTTGAAGCGCTATGGCAGTCTTTCCGAGCGGTTTGAGGTGTTCGGCGGATACGATACGGATGTGGCCATCAGCAAGGTGGCCAACGGCCTGTCCATTTCCGACGATATGCGGGGCCGGCTGTTCGACCAGCTTTCCGGCGGAGAAAAGACCCGGGTGAACCTGGGCCGCCTGATTCTGGAGGATACGGACATTCTGCTGCTGGATGAGCCTACCAACCACCTGGACCTCCACGCTACCGAGTGGCTGGAGGCCTACATCCAGAAATTTCGGGGCACGGTGGTGGCCATCTCCCATGACCGCTACTTTTTGGACCGCTCCGTGAACCGGGTCATTGAGATTGAAAACGGCAAAGCGGAGTTTTACTCCGGCAATTACAGCTTCTACGCGGTGGAAAAAGAACGCCGCTATCAGGAGCGGATGAAGCAGTATGAAAAGGAACAGGCCAAGATCGCCCAACTGGAAAAGTCTGCGGAGCAGCTGCGGATGTGGGCATTTCAGGGTATGGACAAGACCTATCGCCGCGCCATTTCCATGGAGCGCCGCATTGAGCGGATGCGCACCACGGCCAAGCCCACCAAGGCCCGGAAGATGGACGCCCGGTTTACCGCTGCAGAGTTCCACGGGGACGAGGTGCTGGGAATCCGGAACCTGAGCAAGGCTTACGGCGAGAAGCCGCTTTTCGAGGGCATCTCCCTGAAGGTGGAGGGGGGCGAGCGCATCGCCCTCATCGGCGACAACGGCACCGGAAAATCCACCCTGATCAAAATGATCGTGGATGAGGTGTATCCGGACAGCGGCCGCATCCGGCTGGGGCCGCAGGTGAAGCTGGCCTATCTGCCTCAGATCATCCACTTTGACCACCCGGACTGGAATCTGGTGGAGAACATGATGGCGGCCAAGCGGGGCATCTCCGCCCAGTCCGCCCGGAACCGGCTGGCGGCTTATGACTTCCGGGGTGAGGACGTCCTCAAGCCGGTGTCCGTCCTGTCCGGCGGCGAGCAGAGCCGCCTGCGGCTGTGTATGCTGATGGACGACGAGATCAACTTCCTAATCCTGGACGAGCCTACCAACCATCTGGACATTGCTTCCAGAGAGTGGATCGAGGAAGCGGTGGAGGCCTATGACGGCACGCTGCTGTTCGTCAGCCATGACCGGTACTTTATCAACCGCTTCGCCACCCGGATCTGGGAGGTGGCCAATGGCACCATTACCGACTATCCCATGGGCTTTGCTCAGTACCGGCAGGTAAAGGCGCAGGAGGAAGCGGAAAAAACAGAAGCACCAAAGCCTGTAAAGGAAAAGACGGTTACAGAAAAACCGGTCCGGGGCGACCGGGCGCAGCAGGCGGCCCGGCGGCAGCTGACCATCTGCGAGCGGGAGATCGCCAAGGCGGAGGAGCGGATCGGGGCGCTGGACGCCGAAATGGAGGCCAACGCCTGCGACTATGAAAAGCTCAATGCGCTGGTGGCGGACAAGGACGCTGCCCAGGCGGAGCTGGATGCCCTGTACCTCCGCTGGGAGGAGCTCAGCGAGGCGGCAGGCGAGGCATAAGAAACAGAGGTGAAAACATGCGGGATGTACTCTGCATTTACTATTCCCGAACGGGGAATACCAAACGGGTGATGGAGACCATCGCCAAAGAAATGGACGCGGAGCTGTTGGCACTGACCGACGGTGTGGAGCGGAGCGGTCTGCGAGGTTGGCTCCGCAGCGGCATGGACGCCATGCGGAAGGACTGCCCTGACGTTCTGCCCTTTGAAACGGAACGGAAGCTGGAAAATTACCGGCTGGTCATCGTCGGTACCCCGGTGTGGGCCGGACGGTGCAGCAGCGTGATCCGCAGTTTCCTCAAAAACCACGGCGGAGAGCTGAACCGGGTGGCCTATGTGCTGACCCGCGGCAGCGAGCACAAGAGCGAGGATATTTACCGGCAGATGGATCAGTATACGGGAAAGCCCCATCAGGCGGCCACATCCCTGCGGGTGGGCCATGTGGGCCACACCTTCTGGCAGGAGGAATTTCTCCGGCAGATCCGGGAACTGCTGGCAGAGGAGGAATAGCGACACTCCTTTTCAAATTTCAACATTTGAGAAAGGAGCACAGCTATGCTGGATAAATTAAAGGATCTGGACCTCCGGTATGAGGATCTGGAATCCCAGTTAGGCGATCCCCGGGTGTATGGCGACGCAGAGAAGCTGCGTCAGGTGAACCGGGAATTGAAGGAGCTGCTGCCGGTGGTGGAGACCTACCGGGCCTATCAGGCGGCGGACAGCCGCCGCCGGGAGGCGGAGGAGCTGCTCCATGACCCGGAAATGAAGGAAATGGCTCAGGACGAACTGGCCGAAGCCAAGGAAGAACTGGAACAGCTGAAGGAAAAGCTGACGATCCTCCTGCTGCCAAGAGATCCCAACGACAGCCGAAACGTGATCCTGGAGATCCGGGGCGGCGTGGGCGGCGAGGAAAGCGCCCTGTTTGCCCATTCCCTTCTGCGGATGTATACCATGTACGCCGAGAGCCACGGCTGGAAGCTGGAGATCGCCAGCATCAACGAAACGGAGCTTTGCGGCGTGAAGGACTGCTCCGCCGTCATTGAGGGGGACGGGGCCTGGTCCCGGCTGAAGTTTGAATCCGGCGTCCACCGGGTCCAGCGGGTGCCGGAGACGGAGTCCGGCGGCCGTATCCACACCAGCGCCGCCACGGTGGCGGTGCTGCCGGAGATGGAACCGGTGGACGTGGAGCTGAACCCCGCCGATATTGAAATGCAGGTCTACCGGGCCAGCGGCGCCGGCGGACAGCACGTGAACAAGACCTCCTCCGCCGTGCGGCTGATCCATAAGCCCACCGGCATGATCGCCGAGTGTCAGGAGGAGCGCAGCCAGTTTCAGAACCGGGAGAAGGCCATGCGCCTGCTGGCCTCCAGATTGTACGAGGCGGAGCGGGAAAAACGGGAGAGCGCCTATGACGCGGAACGCCGCAGCCAGGTGGGCAGCGGCGACCGTTCCCAGCGGATCCGCACCTATAATTTCCCACAGGGACGGGTGACAGACCACCGCATCGGCCTGACGCTTTATAAGATCGACGCCATCATGGACGGCGCGCTGGACGAGCTGATCGACGCGCTGGTGACGGCGGATCAGGCAGAGAAGCTGAAACAGGGACAGGAAGCAGAGTGAGCATATTTTGAGAGCAAACGCCCGGCGGCGTTGAATATAAGATAATTCGAGGCGAGAAATGATGCATACACGATATTTTGACCTGCGGGACACCAAGGGTCAGCAAAAGATCATCGAGGATCAGATCTCCGCAGCGGCAGACATCCTGCGGCAGGGGGGACTGGTGGGAATTCCCACGGAAACGGTCTACGGCTTGGGTGCCAACGCATTGGACGCAGAGGCTGTCAACAAGATCTTTGAGGCCAAGGGCCGTCCGCAGGACAACCCTCTCATCATCCATATTCCGGGACCGCAATGGCTGCCCCGGTACTGTGAGGACGTGCCGCCGCTGGCGTATACGCTGGCCCGGAAATTCTGGCCCGGTCCTCTGACCATGATCCTGAAGCGGAAGCCCATCGTGCCGGATGCCACCACGGCGGGACTGGACACCGTGGGCGTCCGCTGCCCGGACCATCAGGTAACGCTGTCCATCATCCGGGAGGCAGGCGTCCCTGTGGCCGCGCCCAGCGCCAACACCTCCGGCCGTCCCAGCTGCACCACCGCGGCGGACGTGATGGAGGACATGGAGGGCAAGATCGACGCCGTGGTGGACGGCGGCCCCTGTCAGGTGGGCGTGGAGTCTACCATTTTGGATCTGACCTGCACACCGCCCCGTCTGCTGAGACCCGGCGGACTGCCTTTGGAGGCATTGGAAGAGGTCGCCGGCCCCGTGGCGGTGGATAAGGCCGTAACAGAGCGGCTGAAGGACGGAGAGCAGCCCAAGGCTCCCGGTATGAAGTATCGCCATTATGCCCCCAAGGCTCCGGTGACCGTTGTCACCGGCCCGGCGGAGGCTTCCGCTCAGACCATTTTGCAGATGGTGAAGCCCGGTGACGGTGTCATCTGCTTTGATGAGTTCGCGGAGCTGTTCAAGGAACAGGAAGTGGAATGTCTGGGACCCAGTCAGGATAAGCGGATCCAGGCCCAGCGGGTGTTTGACGCTCTGCGGGCCTTTGACAGCAAGGACGCGGCTCAGATCTATGCCCAGTGCCCGGACAGTCAGGGCCTTGGCCTTGCTATCAGCAACCGGTTGAAGAAGGCGGCGGGCTTCAAGACCATCGCCGCTGGACAGAAGCGGGTGGTCATTGGCATCACCGGCGGTACCGGCTCCGGTAAGACCAGCGCGCTGGAGGCCATCCGGGATCTGGGCGGCCGGGTCATCGACTGCGACGAGGTGTACCATGAGATGCTCCGGGACAGCGCGGAGCTGCGCCATGCCATCGAGGTGAAATTCCACGGCGTGTTTAACTCCGACGGTACACTGAACCGTAAGAAGCTGGGTGAGCTGGTCTTTGAGAACAAGGAACGGATGGAGCAGCTCAATGAGGTCATTTATCGATTCATCGTGCCGGAGGTACAGCGCCGCTGTCAGGCCGGCGAACTGGTGGCGGTGGACGCCATCAACCTGATTGAAAGCGGTGCGGAGGCCCTGTGCGACCGGACCGTGGCTGTCACGGCCCCGGCGGAGCTGCGGGTGCGGCGGATCATGGCCCGGGACGGCATTGATGAGCGCTATGCCCGTATGCGGATCTCTGCCCAGAAATCCGACGAATTCTACCGCGGTAAGTGCGACTATGAGCTCAGCAACACCGCTGAGACGCCGGAGGATTTCCGGGAGATCGCCAGAGATTTCTTCCGCCGCCTCATCGGAGAGCTCCGGGAGGAAAAGAATGAAGCCAGCCGGTAAACGGCGGGCAGGAACCGCTGACGGCTGCCCTACCTTACCGTCGCGGAGAATTTACCACTTTATCGACAGTCTCGAAGGAGGATACTATGTCTGATAGCAACAAAGCATTGAAGGAAAAGCTGCTGAGCAGCCGTAAAAACGGCTTTGACCGTGTGGACGCGGCGGAGCTGGAGCAGATGGAAGCCTACTGCAAGGAATATATGGCGTTTCTGGATGCAGGCAAGACCGAGCGTCTCTGCGCGGCGGAGACAGTCCGCCTCGCAGAGCAGGCCGGATACAAGCCCTTGGTCCGGGGACAGGCCTTGAAGGCCGGAGACAAGGTGTATGTCTGCAATCGCGGGAAGAGCGTGCTGCTGGCCCATATCGGCAGTAAGCCCATGAGCGAGGGGGCCCAGATCGCCGCCGCCCACATCGACTCTCCCCGGCTGGATCTGAAGCCTAACCCTCTGTATGAGGACAATGAACTGGCCTATTTCAAGACCCACTACTACGGCGGCATCCGCAAATATCAGTGGGTGACCATCCCGATGGAGCTTCACGGCGTGGTGGCGCTGACGGATGGCACCACTGTCACAGTGAACATCGGCGGCGATGAAGGCGATCCCAAGCTGGTCATCACGGACCTGCTGCCCCATCTGGGTCAGGAGCAGAGCAAGAAGCCGCTGGCCGAGGGCATCGTGGGCGAGCAGCTCAATCTGCTGCTGGGCAGCAAGCCCATCGGAGACGATGAAGGCTCCGACCGGGTGAAGCTGGCTGTGATGCAGCTTTTGAACGAGAAGTACGGCATCACGGAGGATGATTTCACCTCCGCTGAACTGGAAGCGGTGCCGGCTGTGAAGGCCACGGAGATCGGCCTGGACCGCTCTATGATCGGCTCCTACGGCCATGACGACCGCGTCTGCGGCTACGCCGCCTTGAAGGCATTGCTGGATCTGGACAAGACGCCTGCCAAAACCGCCGTCTGCGTGCTGGCGGACAAGGAGGAGATCGGCTCCGACGGTGTGACCGGTATGCAGTCCGCTGCCTTTGACACCTTTATGGAGGATCTGTGCGAGGCTCAGGGCGCGGCCCTGCGGGTGTGTCTGGAGAATTCCTTCTGCCTCAGTGCCGACGTGACGGCGGCCTACGATCCCAACTTCGGCGAGGTGTTTGAAAAGAAGAACGCCGCCTATCTGAACTACGGCATTGGTCTGTGCAAGTACACCGGCGCCCGTGGCAAGTCCGGCGCAAGCGATGCCAGCGCCGAGACGGTGGGCTATGTCCGGGGTATCTTTGACCGGGCCAAGGTCATCTGGCAGATCGCGGAGCTGGGCAAGGTGGACGCCGGCGGCGGAGGCACCGTGGCCATGTATATGGCCAACCGTAACATCACGACGCTGGACGCCGGTGTGCCGGTGCTGGCCATGCACGCCCCCTTTGAGGTGGTCTCCAAGCTGGACTGCTATGAGACATATAAAGGTATGAAAGCTGTTTACGAAGCGGAGTAAGAACTGCTTCGAGAGAGTCTGACAGCGAAAAAATATGGAAAAGGCAGGAGGGAAATCCGCTCCTGTCTTTTCATATATGACCTTTTTCAACAATTTGACCGTAAACGGCGGACAATTTAACGAAATTTTTCCAAATCCCACAAGGGTATCTTTGCCATTTTCGGTTGCAAGCTGTTGGGAAAGCTGATAGAATAGAACTACTCAAAGACAAATGACCGTATGAGGTGGACGATATGGCGAGAAAAATCAAGTATTATCTGGTGGCGGCGGAGGCCCTGCCGGAGATCTTTATCCGGGTGGCGGAGGCCAAGCGGATGATGCAGACCGGCGAGGCGGACACGGTGGGCGCAGCCACAAAAATGGCCGGCATCAGCCGCAGCGCCTTCTATAAGTACAAGGACGCGGTGCAGCCCTTCAACGATATGAAGTCGGAGCATATCATTACGTTTTACACCCTGCTGAAGGATGTGTCCGGCACGCTTTCCAGCGTTCTGGGCGTGTTTGCCGCCTCCGGCGCCAACATCCTGACCATCAACCAGAGCATTCCCACAAACGGCTGCGCGGCCGTGACCATTTCCGCTGAGACCTCCGCCATGGAGAAGTCTCTGGAACAGCTGATCACCGACATTTCCGCATTGGACAACGTTATCAAATTCGAGATCCTGGCCGGATAAGGGAGGAGCAACGATGATCAAGATCGCAATTCTGGGGTTGGGTACAGTGGGGACCGGTGTTGTGAAGGTAGTAGAGGCCAACACAGCCCCCATCCAGCACAAGCTGGGCCAGCCGCTGTCCGTGAAAACGGCGCTGGTCCGGAAGCTGCGGGCCGACCCGTATCAGCACTTGATGACCGAGAATTTCCGGGAGATCGAACATGACGGCGAGATCCGGGTGGTGGTGGAGACCATCGGCGGCGTGGAGGCCGCCTATGAGTACACCCGCCGGTGTCTCATGGCGGGCAAGCACGTGGTCACAGCCAACAAGCAGCTTGTGGCGGAGCATGGCTGCGAGCTGCTGGATCTGGCCCGGAAAAACCATGTGAATTACTTGTTCGAGGCCAGCGTGGGCGGCGGCATCCCTGTGCTGCACCCCCTGACCCAGTGCATGGCGGCCAACCGCGTGGATGAGATCTACGGCATCCTGAACGGCACCACTAACTTTATCCTCACAAAGATGGTGAAGGAGGGCGCGTCATTTGCCGAGGTTTTGAAGCTGGCGCAGGAGAAGGGCTACGCGGAGGCGGACCCCACGGCGGATGTGGAGGGCATCGACGCCGGCCGCAAAATTTGTATTCTGGCGGATCTGGCCTTTGGACATCAGGTGGACCCGGCGCAGGTACCCATGGAGGGCATCACCGGCATTGATCTGAAGGATGTGGAGATCGCCGGACGCCACGGCTACCGCATCAAGCTGCTGGGCCGCTGTCTGCGGCTGGAGGGGGACCGGCGCACCGCCTATGTCGCTCCCCACCTGATTCCCTTGGACAACCCCATCTCCGATGTGAACGACGTGTTCAACGCAGTGGTGGTTCGGGGCAATGCCACCGGCGAG
>ERZ779895.3168-NODE-3168-length-13355-cov-4.675564_pt1 | contig 13355 bp, 14 predicted proteins | sample MGYA00511093_ERZ779895 | MGnify/ENA primary metagenome ERZ779895 (study PRJEB29588, sample SAMEA2142970) | human gut metagenome | biome: human gut; feature: human-associated habitat; material: faeces | place: Denmark | collected 2008/2010 ... | reverse complement strand
CAAAGATGGAGTGCGTTCCCGTCGGGAACGCACTCCTTCTTTATGATAAAGCTGCGTACTGGTCAAAAAGCTCTGCAAATTCTTCTAAACGGTCGCGCAGGTCATCGCCCGCCGCGGTGCGAAAGTAGAACACCTCTCCCCCGCGGCGCAGGATAAGAAACTGCGTATCTCCGGAAGGATCGTTTGCATAGCACGCCTCGTCAAAGCTGTCGAGCGAAAGCGTCTGCGCACCGCTGCCCATAAAATAGTCCCGCAGCTCACGCGTCAGAGGCTTTGCCAGCGCAGAAATGCGCGGGGCGTAGAAGTCTACCTCTGTGCTCAGCTGCTCCCAGTCGTCAATCATTCCCGCATACGGCGTTTCGCCGACAGAATACACATGCCCGCCGAGCGGCGTCGAAGGATCGCGCTGATAGCACCAGTCAAACGGATCGCCGCCGAGCTCTTCGGCGCGAAGATAGGGCAGCGTCGGCTCGTCATACGCTTCGCTGTAAGGTGAGCCGCTCCCCACTGAAACGATCAGCATAAGCGGCAGCACGCTCATCACGATGCCGAGCAGCCGGTTCAACCTCGCCCAGCGGTTGCGCTGCATCTTTTCCGTGCGCTCGCAGTCCTCCATCGCGCGTTTGAGCGCGCGCATCTCCCGTCGCTCCTGCGCGTCGCTGAGCAGGGCGAGAAAGCAACTCAGGAGCAGCGCGATAATCTGGAGCGCCGCGCTCTTTGTCATCGTGATGAGCGATAGGATTGGCAGCTCCGGAAGGTACGCAAGGATGTAGACGATCGCGGCAAACGCCGCAAGAGAGACCAGCGGCAGAAAATAGCTGCCTCGCATCTTTTTGCGCAGCCGCCGGTAGCCGTAGCTATCCGTGCAGGGGCGCGGCGAGGGCGCACGCGCACTCATACCTCCGCGCCAGATATAAAAGATGCCGTCCTTCGTCCGGCAGACATAGTCCCAGCCCATCTGGGCGCGTGTTTCGCGCGTCCGCTTGTCGGGGTCGGCATCGTCCAGCGCGGGTTCGAGGTGATAGCGGCATTCGCACGGCTCACCGATCACAAATTCATCTCCGCGCAGGAGCAGCTTACCCTCCGCCGCGCGCTCGGAAAGCCATTGCTCGATGCCGCGCGGATCGTAGGCGCTGACCTTGAAGTGAATGCTCTTGGTCTTGGGCTCGTCGGCTTCGGCCGCCGTGGTCTCGTTCTTCTCCAGAAACTCCGTTGCTTCGCGCAGGTTTTCGTCCATCTGCGTCCACTCCCCCCTTTTTCTCTATGCAGAGTATAGGGGAGCGCGCGGGTTTTTTCAAGCAAGTTCAGCGAGCATTGGGAAAAAGTGCGCGCAAGTTTAGTGTTACATCGCAAAAAGGCAGGAAGTTCCTGCCTTTTTGCGCTTCACAGCAGGATCGGCTGAAGCTGTCTCCCCGCCATCGCCGCCTCGAGCGTCGGCATGATCTTACGGAAATCCGCAATGAGCGATGTGGGCTTTTCCGCAGCATTATCCTGCCCGAAGGGGACAAAGTAGTAGTTTTTTCGATTCAGGAGCGTGGCAATGTTCGCGGCGCTCGCGGAAAGTCCATCGTTCGTCGCCAGCGCGAGCACGACAGGTTTGCCGTTTCGCAGGTGCCCCTTCGCCGCCATCGTTACCGGCCCGTCCGTGATGCCGTTGGCGAGCTTAGCAAGCGTATTGCCCGTGCAGGGAGCGATGACGAGCGCCTCCATCGCCCCCTGTGGGCCGAGAGGCTCCGCCTCCACGATATTTCGCACGGCACGGTGCCCCGCGACAGCCTCCACGCGCGTCACAAAGTCCTCCGCCGTGCCGAAGCGCGTCGAATACTTCGCCGCGTTTTCCGACAGAATCGGCACGATCTCGTGCTCGCGCGCGATGTCCTCGTAAATTTTCAGCAGCCCGGGGTGGTTGCAGAACGAGCCGCAAAAAGCAAATCCGATTTTCATGTATCCTCCTCCATGAGTCGCGTCAGCGTTTTTTGAATGGCACGCGCCGCTGTCTCCGGCGCAACGCGCCCCGGCAGTCCCGGCGCGCGCAGATAGGAAAGGCTCAGTCTTTCCACCGCGTCCATGTCAAAGCCGCTCGCACCCGCAAGCTCGATGAGCAGGCAGTCTCGCGGAAGCTCTGAGAGCAGCGCCTCGTCCAGCACCTGGTGCGGCACGGTGTTGAACACCACGCGGAATACCCCCAGCGTACCGGAAAGCCGGTTTGTGTGCAGCGGCGCATAGCCGAAGGCGTCGATCCACGCAAGGTCGGAACGCTTGCGCGCACTGACGCTCACCTTCGCCCCCAGCGCGTGCAGGTCGTGCGCAAGCACCTTTCCGATGCGGCCAAAGCCCACGACAAGGCAGGGCGTACCATGCAGCGTGACGCTTGTATGCTTCATCGCCGTTTCGATCGCGCCCTCCGCCGTTGGGACGGCGTTGCGCACGCTCAGCTCCTCTGCGGCAAAATAGTCCGTGATGTGCAGCCCCAGCGCGTCCGCAAGCGTCATCGCCTCCCCGCTCACGTTTCCGGCAAAGATCCGATGCTCCGGCCGCAGTGCGCGAAAAAGGCGCTCGGTCGTCAGCTCCGTGCCGCTTAGGTATCCGTTTTTCTCCATTGGCAGCGGCAGGACAATAACCTGCGCCTTCAGCGCATCGCACAGCGCCTGTGGGTTCGGCGCGCCGGAAAGCTCCCACGAGCAGACCTCGTACCCATCCGCCGCCATCATCTGCGCGAGCAGGCGCATCCGCTGATCGCCGCCCAGGAATGCTATCGTCTGATCCATCTCATTCCCCCTTTTCCATAAAGGGTATGCGCGATGCGGCCGGAAGTTTCCTCTCTGCGTGTCGTCCGTGCATTTGCGCCTGCACCCGTGAGGCGCAAAAAAGGGGCCGTTTCCGATTTGGAAACGGCTCCCCGCTCTGTTTAGTTTTCCTCCGGCAGCAGGATACGAATGGTCGTCCCCTTGCCCTCCTCGCTTTGAAGCTCCACCGTGCCGCGGTGATACTGCACGGCGTGCTTGACGATGGAAAGGCCGAGTCCCGTACCGCCGCTTGCCTTCGAGTGGCTCTTGTCCACGCGGTAAAAGCGCTCGAAAATGCGCTCCTGATGCTCCGGTGCAATGCCGATGCCCGTGTCGGAGACGGAGACGACCGCCTTGCCGTCCTGTTCGCCGACGGTCATCTTCACGCTGCCGCCCTCAACATTATATTTGATGGCGTTGTCGCAGAGGTTGTAGATGACCTCATACAAAAGCCGCCGTACTCCGTCAAGGCAGACCATCTTTCCCTCGACGGTGACAGAGACGTTCTTCTCCGCCGCCGCGGTTTTGAGATCGTCTGCCGCCTCCTGCGTCAGCTGTAACAGATCGACCGTTTCGCGCGGCATGACATCGCCCTCGTCGAGCTGCGACAGGCGAATGATATCACCGATGAGCGTGACAAGGCGCTGCGCCTCCTTGCGGATATGCCCGATGAAGCGGGGAACGTCCTCTTGCTTCACCATACCGTTTTCCAGCAGTTCCGCGCTGCCGATGATGCCCTGAAGCGGGGTTTTGAGCTCGTGGGAAACATTCGCCGTAAATTCCCGGCGCGTCTGCTCCGCCGTTTCGCGCTCGGTAATGTCAAACGCCAGCAGCACCGCGCCCACCGCCGCGCCGATGCGGCTGACGTCGAACTGCCAGATCCTGCCGCCACGCTCTACACGCGCTTCACTGTGGCCTTCCTCCATGGCGTCCTGAATGGCAAGACTCACATCATGGCTGCGGTCGATGGTCAAAAAGTCCTGCCCGATGCAGCTTGCATCTGCGCCAAAAAGCTTTTCCGCCGCGGGGTTGATGCTCAGCACGCGCTCCTTCTCATCAAGCAGCACAAGGCCCTCGCGCATGCTGCCGGTGATCTGCGAGAATTCCGTCTGCTGGCGCTGCAGCTCGTCCATCTGCTCGTCGATCTGCCGGTGCTGGCGGTTGATGCGCCCGAGCAGCGGAGCAAGCTCCTCGTAGGCGTCGTTTTCGAGCGGGTGCTCAAGGTCAAGCTCATTGAGCGGTCTCACAATACGGCGCGAGAGGCTCTTCGCCAGAACGCCGGAGAGGATCAGCGCCACGATCAGCACCACAAGAATGGGCTGTATCATGCCGACAAGCAATACGCCCGCCGTCGCGCGGCTGATGGAAATGCGCAGAACGCTCCCATCTGAGAGCTTTTGCGCGCTGTACATCGTTTTTTGCAGCAGCGTGGAGGAATAGCGCGAGCTTTCGCCCTCTCCGTATTCGAACGCACGCTTCACCTCTTCGCGGTCGGCGTGATTTTCAAGGCTCTCCGCGTCGGTTTCCGTGTCGAAGATCACCGCGCCGTCCGGCGCGATCCATGTCAGGCGATAGTGTCCGGAGGAGAGCTTTTCGAGATAGTCCGTCCCGTTTGCCTCCACAGCGGCAGCAGCAAGCGCCAGTTCATCATGCAGCTGCTTTTTTTCGACGCTGCCGAAATATTCGTACAGGCAGCCCATGATGACAAGCAAGCTCGCCAGCAGCACCGTTCCGGCCACCGCCAGAATGGAACGGAAGATTTTTTTGGTCATGCCTTTCCCTCCATGCGGTAGCCCACGCCGCGCACGGTCTCGATCTTTTCACCGTAAGTGCCGAGCTTCTGCCGCAGCGTACGAATGTGCATATCTACCGTGCGCGTCTCGCCGCAGTAGTCGATCCCCCACACATCGGCCATCAGCTGGTCGCGCGAAAACGCCGTGCCGGGATGCGAGAGAAACAGCCGCAGCAGTTCGAACTCCTTATAAGTCAGCGTGATGTTTTCGCCGTCCGCCGTGACGGTGCGGCTCTCCTCGTCCAGAACAAGTCCGCCCAGGCGACGCTGCTGTGGCACGCTCTTGGCTCCGCAGCGCCGCAGCACCGCCTTGACGCAGGAGACCAGCTCCATCACGCCGAACGGCTTGACAAGGTAGTAATCCGCGCCCAGATCAAGGCCGCGGATCTTGTCATATTCCGCGCCCTTTGCCGTCGCCATGACGACCGGGATATCGGAAAGCCCACTGTCCGCGCGCATGCGGCGCAGCAGTTCCATTCCGTCGATGCCGGGAAGCATCACGTCCAGCACGACCAGTTCCGGTCTTTCCGTGCGCAGCGCCTCCCAGAACGACGCGCCGTCTTCAAAGCCTCTTGCTTCAAAGCCGGTCGATTGCAGGGCATATACCTCAATATCGCGAATGCTGGCGTCATCTTCCACGCACCAGATCATCGTTCACCCCTCCTTATGCTCTCCCGTCACAGAGAAAATGACCCACTCGGCAATATTCACCGCATGGTCGCCGATGCGCTCAAAGTACTTGGCGATCATCAAAAGGTCGAGCGCAAATTCACCGTCGGCGGGATCCTGCGCAATGCGCTCGATGAGTCCCTTCTTCACGCGGGTGAAATAATCGTCCACCGCATCATCTTCGGCGATGACCTGCTCGGCAAGCGCCGTATTCTGCCGGACGTAGGCGTCCACGCTTTCCGTTACCATTTTAATGGTGGAGCGCGCCATTTCCCGCAGCAGCGCGCTGTTTTCCGCACCGCGCCCACCGAGGAAGGTGACGATCTCGGCAATATCCTCGGCCTGATCGCCGATGCGCTCCATATCCGTGATCATTTTGAGCGCCGCCGAGATCTGGCGAAGATCCTTTGCAACAGGCTGCTGCTGCAAAAGGAGCTTTAAGCACAGCGATTCGATCTCGCGCTCCTTGCGGTCGATCTCCTCATCGAGCGGCGCAACGCGCGCAGCCAGTTCCGTGCTCCCTTCAGTGAGTGATTGCGCCGAAAGCGCGATGACCTCCTCGCACAGCGCGCCCATTTCAATCAGCTCGCGGTTGAGCAGCGCAAGCTGTTCATCAAACCGGCTTCTCATCAGCCAAACCTCCCCGTGATGTAGTCTTCCGTCCGCTTGTCCTGCGGCTGGGAGAAAAGCTTTTCCGTCTCGCCGTACTCCACAAGCTCGCCGAGCAGGAAAAACGCCGTGTGATCGGAAATACGCACCGCCTGCTGCATATTGTGCGTAACGATGACGATGGTATAACGATCCTTGAGCTCCATGGTGAGTTCCTCGATCTTCGAAGTCGAAATGGGATCGAGCGCGCTCGTCGGCTCGTCCATCAGCAGCACCTCCGGCTCGACCGCAAGCGCGCGGGCGATGCACAGTCTCTGCTGCTGGCCGCCGGAAAGACCCAGCGCATTCTTTTTAAGGCGGTCTTTGACCTCGTCCCAGATGGCCGCCCCGCGCAGCGACTGCTCCACGATCTCATCGAGCTTGGCTCTGCTCTTCACGCCGTGCGTGCGCGGGCCGTAGGCGATGTTGTCGTAAATACTCATGGGGAAGGGGTTGGGCTTTTGAAAGACCATTCCCACCTGACGGCGCAGCTCGCTCACGTCGACGGACGGTTCAAAAATATCCTCACCCTTATATTTGACGCTTCCCGTGATCTTCACATCGGGGATCAGGTCGTTCATGCGGTCAAGCGTTTTGAGAAACGTCGATTTGCCACAGCCGCTCGGCCCGATGAGCGCCGTGATGCTCTTTTCGGGAATTTCGATATTGATATCCTTGAGTGCCTGATGGCTCCCGTACCACAGGCACAGATCCTGCACAGAAAGGATACTGTTCATCGTTCTCTTTCCTCTTTCAATACGTCTTCAAAGGCGAGACTGTACCAATGTGCCTCGCCGCGTTTTACTGTTTTCTGCACGCAGTCGTCGCAGAATTTTGCTGCATCTTCGAGTGCGCGCGGCATCGTTTTGCCATTCATCAGTGCGCCGCAGAGGGCAGAGGCGAACACATCGCCCGTGCTGTGCAGCGTCTGCGGAATGCAGGGTCTGAAAATTTCCGTATATTCCCCGTCCAGACGCGCACAGTAGCCGATCTCCTCGCCGCGGCGAACACCGGTGATGATAACATTCTCCACGGGGAGCTTTTCAAGCAGTTCATTTACGTCCGTGTCCATCGAGCAGCCTGCAAGGAGCGCCGCCTCCGTGTGGTTGGGCGTGATGAGCCGGGCCGCCTTGCAGAGCGTGCGCATCGCCTGCACGTATTCCTCCGAAAAGCAGCCGTAGAGCGCGCCGTTGTCGCCCAGCACCGGGTCGACAACGATCAAGGTGTCCTCGCCGCCAAAATCGCGCAGAAAGCTTTCCGCAAATCGAATCTGCTCTGCCGAGGCGAAAAAGCCAGTGCAGATGCCGTCGAATTTGACGTCGAGTTTCTTCCAGTGTGCGGCAAAGGCCTTCATCTCGTCCGTCATGTCCCGCATGACGTAATCGCCGAAGCCGCTTGCCGTATGTGTGGATAAAATCACCGTCGGCAGCGGAACGGTCTCCACCCCGCAGGCAGAGAGAATGGGCATGGCAACGCTCAGCGAGCACTTGCCGAAGCACGACAGATCGTTTAACAGCGCCATGCGCTTCATGCCGCTTCCGTTGACGGGTCGAATCATTGTTGTTTCCTCCTGAAATAGCTGCCGACGAGTGCCGCGGCCAGATTAATGAGCATGGTCAGCAGCATCAAGATGGCTGCGATGGCGAACACCAGTCCCGTATCGCTCGACTCCTTGGCGTAAAAATAAAGTGCCACGGTGAGCGTCGCACCCGCGTTGTGCAGCCCTTCCCAGAAGCCGTAGAGCATATGCGCCGAGCCCGCCGTGAACAGGAGCGCCGCCGATTCGCCGAGGATGCGTCCGACCGACAAAATGCAGCCGGTCACAACGCCGTCCACGCAGCTTGGCAGCACCACCGTGCGGATGGTACGCCACTTGCCCGCGCCCAGGCCGAACGCTCCCTCGCGGTAGCTCTGCGGCACGGTCTTGAGACTCTCCTGCGTGGTGCGCATGACGGTCGGCAGGTTCATAATCGTCAGCGTCAGCGCACCGGCAAGAAGCGACGTGCCGTTTTTGCAGAAGATCAGCATACCGACCAGGCCGTAGATGATCGAAGGGATACCCGAAAGCGTTTCCGACGCATATTCGATGGCGGAGACAAGCTTTTTATTCGCGGCGTATTCGTTCAAATAGATCGCCGCGCCCACACCGAGCGGCAGCACGATCAAAAGCGTTGCAATGACGATATAAAGCGTGCTCAGAATGTCCGGCAGGATGCCGACGCGGTTTGCAAGATAGCTTGGCGCGGTGGAGAGCATCTCCCATGTGATGTTTGGAATACCATTGCCCAATATATATCCAATCATAAACAGAACGAGCGCACAAGTCAATACTGCCGCGGCTCCCATGAGCGCATGCATCAGGATAATATAGGCCCTGCGGCGGGCCGAAGCACGGGCTTTGAGCATTCAGTCTCCCTCCTTGTTGCGCTTTAAAAAGAAATTCAACGCCGCATTGATGAGCATGATGAAAAGATACAGCACAAGCGCGATGGAAAAGAGCGCCTGACGCTGCAAGCCGGAGGAATAGGACATCTCGCTTGCAACGGCCGTGGTGAGAAATCGGACGCTTTCAAAAAGCGAGGGCATGTTCGGCGCGTTGCCCGAGACCATCATCACCGCCATCGCTTCGCCGATGGCGCGGCCGACGCCGAGCACGACCGCCGCGGCGATACCGCTCTTCGCTGCCGGAACGGAGACGCGAAAATAGGTCTCGATCGGCGTTGCGCCCAGTGCGAGCGAGGCGTCCTCGTACTCCTTCGGCACCGCGTCGAGTGCGGTGACGCTCACCTTGATGATCGACGGCAGGATCATCACCGCCAGCACGAGGATCGCCGCAAGCAGGCTCGCGCCATCTGGCAGATGAAAGGTCTTGCGAATGGCGGGCACCAGCACCAGCATGCCAACCAGGCCGTAAACCACCGACGGGATCCCCGCAAGCAGGCTCACCGCGCTGTTGAGCGCACGCTTCACGCCCTTGGGCGCGACCTTGGAAAGGTATACCGCCGTCAGAAAGCCAATGGGCACGCCGAGGACGATCGCACCCGCCGTGCCGTATACGCTCGTAAGAATGAAGGGCAGGATCCCGTAATGCGGCTGTGCCGCCGTGGACTCCCACACCTTCCCCGTCAGAAACGCGCCAAGGCCGATCTTCCGGATGGCAGGAATGCCGGAAATCACGAGATAGACCGTGATGAGCAGCACGCAGCCCACCGTGATGAGGCCGAGAACGAGAAACATACCGTGAATGACGGCTTCCCATATTTTTTTCTTCTGTGCCATAAGTCGTTTCCTCTTTACCCGGTCAGGGAGGTGGTTTTCACCGCCTCCCTTCAGATGGTTCACTGTTAGTTTGCTGCGACTGCACCGGCATTGGCAATGATATCGGCAACCTCAGGGGAGATCGCGTAATCGAAGAAGGCCTGTGCCGCGGGGGAAAGCTCGGTGCCTTCCTTCGTCACAAGGACGAAGGGACGCTGCACAACATAGCTGCCGTCCTTGACCGTTGCCTCGGTCGCCTTCACGCCGCCGACGGTCAGCGCCTTGACGCTCTCACCCACTGCGGAGAGGGAGGCATAGCCGATGGCATTGGGGTTCTGGGACACGGTGTTGATGACATCGCCCGTGGAAGTCAGCTCCTGACGGTAAGCACAGGCGTCCTTGGTGCCGGTGATGGACTCAAAGCCGTCGCGCGTACCGGAGCCTGCCTCGCGGCCAATAAGTACGATCTCGGCGTCATCGCCGCCGACGTCCTTCCAGTTGGTGATCTCGCCGGTGTAGATCTTGGCGATGGTATCCACGTCAAGGTCGGAGACGGGGTTCTCGGGACCCACGACAATGGCGATGCCGTCGTAGGCAAGCACGGTCTCCACAAGGCCGGAGGCCTTTTCATCGTCCTTGAGCGCACGGCTCGAAAGGCCGATGTCGCAGCGTCCCTCGGTAACGGCCTGAATGCCGCTGCCCGAACCGGTGGGGTTGTAGGTGAACTTCACGTCCTTGTTGGCGGCCATGAAGGACTCACCGAGGGAGTTGATGACTTTTTCCATCGAGGTCGAGCCGTCGGTCGAAACGGTGCCGGAGAGCGCCGCGGTGGTGCCGCCTTCCTCGCCCTTGTTGTCATCAGAGGCATTGTCCTTGCTGCCGCAGGCGGTCAGCATACTCAGCGCCATGACGGCAGTCAGTGCAAGAGTAAAAAACTTTTTCATTTAAAATACTTCCTTTCGTTTTTTCATGGATCTTTTTCCTTGCTACAGTTGCCATCATAAAAGCGGGTTGTAAAATCAAAAAGTCCGCTTTTGTAAAATCACTGTAAAGAGCAAAAAAAGGACGTTTCCCAATAGAAAACGTCCTTTTTTTGAGCATTTTTCTCTTTACGTCCAATAGCTGAAATTCGTGATCTCATATTCTGCCGTGCGTTCGCCCGCGGCGTCGTAGGCCGAGAGCACAAAGCGGTCATACTCCCCGTCGCTGCGCGGCTTTTCGTCCAACCGATAGGTGCCGAGGAAATACCGCCGCCCGCCATCTTCGATCAGCTCGTCCACGGGGTAGACGCATCGTGTCTGATAAACATAATCCTGCATCTCCCCGTCCCACTTGTCCCGGCGCATCTGACAGATCTCCACGCGTGCAACGCTGCTGTCGTCGATGCGCCCGAACAATTCCAGCGTACCCTGTCCGCCGTGCGGCCACCGGCTGCACCCGCCAGCTTGAAAGGGTTTCCCGTCCGAACAGTCGAGCAAGGTGCCGTTTGTATCCTGCCAGAGGAGGCCATGGCGATCGACTTCCGCGCACAAAAGTGCATTCTCTCCCGCCATCAGGTAATACTGCCGCCCTGCCTGCGTGCCGCAGGACGCCACAACGTGCGTTTCCTCATAGATGCCGTGGAACTCTTCCAGCATGTGTACCGCCATCATCGGCGTAAGCTTGGCGTCTGCAAGGAAGAGGTACAGTACTGCCGCACAGAGCATCACCGCAGCGGCGTGCACCGCGCGGCGCAGACGAGAGGGCTTCCGTTTGATTTTTTTCATGTCTGCACCACCCTCTCCGGCAGTGGGATCTCCACCTCAATGCGCTCGCCAAGACGGTCATAGATGAGCGTTATATAAGTATCTTCCGGCGCAATGGGTACGTAATGCTCCGCAGTATGCACCCAGAGCGTGCCGCTACAGCCGCCGCAGCTCGAATACCCATACTCACTGCCTTCAAAAAACACCTCGCCGCGCTGATTCTCCAGCCGCAGCTCCTGCAGCAGCCGCTTGTAAACGACACCGCCCGGAATGCGGTCGTAGCCTCTCATCTGCACCACGGCAAGCTGCGCGCCCCGGATCTGATCATACGCTATGCCCGTAGAGACCCTGTCCACGCATACAATATCGTTTCCGATGGGAATTTGCACATTCAGTGTCTCGCTGCCCCACAGCTCGATCCAGTGAAATCTCTGCTCGCGTGCCCGGTAGCGGTCGCTGTCGGAAAAGCGCGGCGACTTGACCATCTCATTTGCGATCAACACGCACAGCACCGCCGTTACCGTGACCATCAGATAGCGTGCTAGCACCAGCCACCACCCGCGGTAGCAGCGGCGCAGCGCCCGCCCCGTCTCCTCGGGGTCTCCCATCAGCATCACCGCGCGTTCGCCGGCCTCGTCTTCCCCGTAACCGAGCGCCGTCAGCGCCTCGGCATGATCCTCGATATGTCCGGAAAGTTCAGCGCGCAGATCGTGTGCCTCGCCGCTCGTCAGCCGTCCGACCTGCGCAAGTACGCGGTCACAATACTCGTTTCTATCCATAGCTTCACCCTTTTACGCAAAGTGCAGCACGGCGTTCACCGCGCCGGAATACTCCTGCCAAGACGCTTCCTCTTCCGTGAGCGCCGCGCGTCCGGCGCGCGTGAGGTGATAGTATTTGCGCACGCGGCCTGTGGGCGCAGTCTTTTCATAGGCCTCCACATAGCCCTCACGCTCCATGCCGTGCAGCACGGGGTAGAGCGTCCCCTCCTTCATTTCGAACACATTGCTGGAGCGGCGCGCCAGCTCCAGAATGATCTGATAGCCGTACATATCCTCGCCCGCGAGCAGCTTGAGCAGCAGAAGCTGCGTGTGGTCAATGCTCTTTTTCTTCATCTCGCACCTCCTTCAATACATAGAACTTCTATGCTTGTAGTATACATAGAATATCGAGGTATGTCAATCTCAATTGTAAACACTTGTTCATTTTCTTAACAAACCCTGAACTTTACCTCTTGCACATTCGCGGCCTATAATTAAAATGATAACTTGCAAATCGGCGGGACTCTTTCACCGCCCCATCGCATTGACATGAAAAGAGGGGTTCCCAATGAAAACATATCAGGCTGGCATCGACGTAGGCTCCACCACGGTGAAGCTCGTTGTTCTGGACGAAAACGGAAACATGATCTTCGGGCAGTATCAGCGCCATCTTTCCCACACGCAGCGCGCGCTGTCCGACCTGCTCAAGCAGGCGCACAAGGTACTCGGCGAATGTGCGCTCTCTCTGCGCGCCACGGGTTCCGGTGCGATCAACCTCGCCAAGGCGCTCGGCGTGCCCTTCGTGCAGGAGGTCGTGGCCGTAGCGCAGGCGCTGGAGCACGCCGCGCCGCAGGTAGACGTTGCCATTGAGCTCGGCGGCGAGGACGCCAAGATCATTTACTTCAAAGGCGGGCTGGAAGAGCGCATGAACGGCGTCTGCGCCGGCGGCACCGGCTCGTTCATCGACCAGATGGCTGCTCTTTTGCAGACCGACGCCTCGGGGCTTGACCGCGAGGCCGCGCACTACCAGCAGATCTATCCCATCGCCGCGCGCTGCGGCGTATTCGCCAAGACGGACATTCAGCCCCTCATCAACGAGGGCGCGACGAAAGCCGACCTCGCCGCCTCGATCTTTCAGGCGGTCGTCAACCAGACGATCTCGGGTCTTGCCTGCGGCAAGCCGATCCGCGGTCACGTTGCATTCTTGGGCGGGCCGCTGCACTTCCTTCCCCAGCTCAAGGCCGCGTTCATCCGTACGCTGAAGCTGACGGACGAAACGACCATCGACCCCAAAAATTCCCATCTCTTTGCTGCCACGGGCGCGGCCATCGACGAAACGCCCGCCGAGGCACAGCCGCTCAGCATGCTCATCAGGCGGCTCGACAGCGGCGTGCAGATGGACTTTGAACTAAAGCGCCTGCCGGCGCTCTTTGCAGATGAAGCTGATTTGGAAGCCTTCCGCGCGCGCCACCACACGGCAGTTGTGCCGCGCGGCGACCTCGCCGCCTACGAGGGCGACTGCTTCCTCGGCTTCGACGCAGGCTCGACCACGACGAAGCTCGCGCTCGTCGGCACGCAGGGCGAGCTGCTCTATTCGTTCTACGCGAACAATCAGGGCAATCCCATCAAGACTGCCATGCAGGCGGTACATACGCTGCGCGAGGCGATGCCAGCGGGCGCGCGCCTCGCGCGCTCCTGC
>ERZ779895.3159-NODE-3159-length-13393-cov-7.098890_pt1 | contig 13393 bp, 12 predicted proteins | sample MGYA00511093_ERZ779895 | MGnify/ENA primary metagenome ERZ779895 (study PRJEB29588, sample SAMEA2142970) | human gut metagenome | biome: human gut; feature: human-associated habitat; material: faeces | place: Denmark | collected 2008/2010 ... | reverse complement strand
TTAGCCGATACGTAAATCGCCTGCTTAATCTGCGCCTGAAATTCGTCGAAGGTCAGCGGCCTGTTATCAAACGCGGAAGGCAAGCGAAAGCCGTGCTGCACCAGCATTTCCTTGCGCGAACGGTCGCCCGCGTACATAGCGCGTATCTGCGGCAGCGTCACGTGGGATTCGTCCACAACCAGCAAAAAATCCTTGGGAAAATAATTTACCAGCGTGAACGGCGCTTCGCCCGCCTTACGTCCGGCCAAATGCCGCGAATAATTTTCGATGCCGGAGCAATAGCCCATTTCGTTCATCATTTCCAAATCGTAATTCGTGCGCTGTTCCAAACGCTGGGCTTCCAATAATTTAAAATTACTGTTCAGGTACTCCAGACGTTCCTGCAATTCCTCGCGGATGTCGCCCATCGCCCGCTCCAGATTTTCGCGGCTCGTAACATAGTGGGACGCTGGGAAAATGGCGACGTGGTTGCGCTGCGCCAGAATTTCTCCCGTCAGCACGTCGAACTCCAAAATGCGGTCCACCTCGTCGTCGAACATCTCGATGCGCACCGCCTTTTCACCGTAAGCCGCCGGAATTACTTCGATAACGTCGCCGCGCACACGAAAGGTGCCGCGCTTAAAATCTATATCGTTGCGGTCGTACTGAATCTCCACCAGCTTGTGCAAAATTTTCTGGCGGTCGATAATCTGCCCCAGGCGCAGGGACAGCACCATATCGTAATAATCCTGAGGCGCGCCCAAGCCGTAAATGCACGACACACTGGCTACGATGATAACGTCCTTGCGCTCGAACAAAGCGCTCGTCGCCGAGTGGCGCAGCTTATCGATTTCGTCGTTGATGGAAGCGTCCTTTTCGATATAAGTATCCGACTGCGGAATATAAGCTTCGGGCTGATAGTAATCGTAATAGCTGACAAAATATTCCACGGCATTCTCCGGGAAGAAGGCCTTCAGCTCGCTGGCCAGCTGCGCGGCCAAAGTTTTATTGTGCGCGATGACCAGCGTCGGCTTGCGCACCTTATTTATTACCTGGGCAATAGTGTACGTCTTGCCAGTACCCGTCGCGCCCAAAAGCACCTGCGTCCGCAATCCCTTTTCCACGCCCGCCGCCAGCTTAGCGACGGCCTGCGGCTGATCGCCCGCCGGCTCAAAAGGCGCTTGTATTTTAAAATCCATGAGCATCACCTTAACAATAAAACCTCAAACTGCAAATAAAACTCCAAAAGCTAAAGTCGCGCCCCATCTGCAAGTTATAATTTACAAATCGTTTTACTATTCCAAACGTCGGCGCGTTTTATTTTTTATCAGCCAGCAAGCCCTTTTCCATAATATAATCCGAAACCATATCCGCAGCCTCGGCCGTAATTTTAATGCACTTAGTGCGGTACTCCGGCGTGCCGAAGGATAATTTATTGAGCTGCGCGCAGCAGGCCGAACCGAAGTGCTGCATAAAGCGCTCATAAAATTCGTGCGTGTATTTATAAACCTCCGTCTGATGCTTTTCCGATGGGTCGAGCCTGCCAACGATGGAGCTAATGACCATCGCCGAACCGGACAAAGCGCCGCAAACGCAGCCGCTGCGCCCGATGCCGCCGCCCATGCCGCTGATCATGCGGATAGCCTGCGGCGGCAGCTGGAGCTGCAAGCCCTCGTTGCAAGCTTTAACGACGGACTCCACGCAATTATTACCGTCCATGTGATATTTTTCTGCTAACGTATAAATTTCTTTCATAATTTCATTCCTCCAAAAATTTTGCTTACTCAGTCCACATCAAAAATCTTACCTGGATTTAAAATATTGTTAGGGTCAAGCGCCTTCTTAATGGCTTTCATCATCGCCAGCTCTTCCTGCTCCGTAAATTTTTCCATTAAGCGCTTGCGTTTAAAGCCGATGCCGTGCTCGCCGGAAAGACGGCCGCCGTGAGCGTAGATAAAGGCGTACAGCTCCTGCTGGTTCTGCTCCACGCGCCGCTCCCATTCGGCGTAATCCTCCTCAGCGCGTTTTAAAATATTCAAATGGATATTGCCGTCGCCAGCGTGGCTGGCAATGCGCGTTACCAAATCGTACTTTTCTGCCAGACGCAGAATCTCCGCCAACAGCAGCGGCTCCTGATCCACAGGTATCACAACATCCTCCTTGCAGACGATGAGGCTTTCGGCGCGCACCGCCTCGGCAAACGCCTTGCGCGCCTGCCAAATTTTATCGTGGTCAGCCACCAGCACGTCGGAAGCGCCGTTTTCCGTACAAATTTCATCCAACGAAATGGATTTCTCATCCAAATCGTCCTCGCTGGCGCCCTCGACTTCTATAATAAGATAATTTCCCTTATCGCTGCCCTGCAGCCTGCGCCCCAGATATTTTTCCACGGACTTGATAGTGATATTATCCATATACTCCACGCAGGTGGGCACGATACCGGCGCCGATAATTTTATTTACCGTGCCGATAGCTTCCGCCGCTCCGGGAAATACTACGAGCAAATCTATGCTGTACTGCGGCAGCGGCATCAGCTTTAAAGTCGCCTGCGTAATAACGCCCAGCGTACCCTCGCTGCCGATAATGAGCTGCTCCAGGCAATAGCCCGTGGACTGCTTTTGCAAACGTGCGCCTAAGCGCACTATTTTACCCTGCGGATTTACCGCTTCCACAGCGTATACCTGATGCCGGGTCGTGCCGTATTTTACGGCACGGTTGCCTCCGGCGTTCGTAGCAATGTTCCCGCCGATGAAGCAGGAATCGCCGCTGCAGGGGTCGCCTGCGTAAAACACACCCTTAGCTTCCGCCGCTTCCTGCAAATCCGAGGTACGCACTCCCGGCTCAACGACGGCGTACATAGCGTCCGCGTTAATTTCGATGATGCGGTTCATTTTTTCCAACGACAGGACCAGTCCGCCGTAAACCGGCACCGCGCCGCAGGCCAAACCTGTTCCCGCACCGCGCGGCGTTACAGGAAAACGATATTCGTTAGCCAGAGTAATAATCGCCGCAACCTGTTCGGCATTCTCCGCCAAAGCTACGGCCTCCGGCAATTTATGGTAAGCCGGGTCAGTCACCTCGTCATGTCCATAAGGCTCTAACAAAGCCGCGTCCGTCAGCACATTTTCTTCGCCTACTATCTCGCGCAGTTTTTGTAATATGTCGGGCGTTAATTTTGCATATTCCATTATTATCCCCTCCAATAATAAATTTAAAATATAGCAGCCTCTTCACTACGGCTCGCCAATCTCTATGCGGCAAATGTATTCACACAAGCTTTTGCGAACCGCTGGGTTTTACCTAATATTTTACCACACTCTGCGGCGTTTGACATCATCGACATTATTCTGTTAATATATTACTATCGTTTCTATGAAAGAAGGTTGAATATGCAATTTTTCCAAAATAATTTTAAAGGCATAGCCGTATGCCTGTGTATAGCTATTCCCTGCTGGTTCCTGGGCAAAATTTTTCCGCTGGTGGGCGGTCCGGTCTTCGCCATCCTTGCAGGAATGCTCATCACGCTGTTTGTTAAGAATAAAACGCCTTTGCAAAACGGCGTAAATTTCGTTTCCAAAAAAATTCTGCAATACGCAGTTATTCTTTTAGGCTTCGGCCTGAATCTGTCCGTCGTTCTGCAAACGGGCAAGCAGTCCCTGCCCATCATCGTTACGACCATCGCCACCTCGCTCATTATCGCCTGGGCGCTGCACAAACTGCTGCGCATCCCCGGCAAAATTTCCACGCTCGTCGGCGTAGGCTCCTCCATTTGCGGCGGTTCCGCCGTAGCGGCCACTGCTCCCGTCATTAAAGCGGACGATGAAGAAGTAGCGCAGGCTATTTCCGTTATCTTCTTCTTTAATATGGTAGCAGCCCTGTGCTTCCCGACTTTGGGAATGCTGGTGGGCTTTTCCACCGCCAGCGGCGAAGCTTTCGGCATTTTTGCCGGTACAGCTGTCAACGATACCTCGTCAGTGACTGCTGCTGCCGCCACCTGGGACTCCATGCATCACCTCGGCTCTGCAACCTTGGATAAAGCCGTCACCGTCAAGCTAACGCGTACGCTTGCTATTATTCCCATCACTATGGCTTTAGCCTGCTTGGCAGCTAAAGGCCAGCAAAACGACGGACAAAAATTCAGCATTAAGAGCGTCTTCCCCTTTTTTATAATCTACTTCGTGCTGGCGTCCCTCATTACAACCATCGCGCTGCAATTCGGCGTTGCCAACGAAGCCTTCACACCGCTGAAAACATTAAGTAAATTCTTCATCATTATGTCTATGAGCGCCATCGGCTTAAACACAAATATTATCAAGCTTATTAAAACCGGAGGCAAGCCAATTCTTATGGGCTTCTGCTGCTGGGTCGGCATCACCGTAGTAAGCCTTATAATGCAGCATTACTTGGGATTATGGTAAGGCTTCAGCGTTGACTATTTTTTACTTAAGGACTATAATATAAAGAAGAGATAGCTGACCGTGGGAAGTCGGCTCTCCCCTTCTAACTTAAAAAGTTGACGGAAGACCGCTTAACCGCACGTTAGGCGGTTTTTCTCATTTTATCGCGGACGATTAAACGAGAGAATGAGGACTACTAACGTGGCAAAACTTATCATCAATGATAAAGCTTCTGCAACCGTCATGCCATCACCCCCTACCCGTAGGGAGTAGGAAAACCGACAAGCCAGCTATCTCTACAAAGCATTATATCATAGGCAATTCTTTCTGTAAACATGAAATCAATTTTTATGGTCGTATGTTCGGTTTAGTAAAATCAAAGGCTCCGCTCATCTGCAAAAGCGCAGGTCAGCGGAGCCTTGGTGTTTTTTTATTTCTTTATTCAAATTTCGTAGCAGAAAGGCTAACCAAATGAAAAATCATTATTTGGCAACACTCTTCTTAATTCCAAATTACAAATTACAAACGAAACATTATTTTACAAAAACAACAGCGCACTTAGACAGCATACCGCTTCGTTCATTTGCAAGCAAAATTCTGTCGCCGTCTTCCACGGACACCACTACATTTACTTTGTTGATGGAATTTTTTCCGCCGCGTACTTCTAAAGCATTTATTACTAACGGATTCGTGCCAGCACGGCTAAACCCGCCTGCCGCTTTCTGCAAATCATCAGCGTATTCTACCATTCCCATAGAAATTGCTAAATCCTTGTCAATATTCTGCACGCCATAAATTGCTCTGCCGTTCACATCATAAATAACAGGCGAAAAAGTAGGCAAAAGGCTCATACCTTGCGCATTCACAATGACTCCCGTATAAGCAGCGCTGTTTATAACCTGCAATTCCTGTTTGGAAAAATTACTTAAATCTGCTTTAGCAAACGGCTGCTGCGCAACGCCCTGAGTCACAGCAGGAATAGCAATAGCGGCAACACTGTTGCCAACGCCATACATAGGCACGCTTAACTTTACATAATAGCTGCCTTCCGCAGTTTCGCCTTCTTCCACAGGAACAGCTCCGCGAACAAGTCCCGATACAGATGTTTTGACAATATCGCTGCTGATAACAAAATCTTCCATCAAGGTATCTGCATCTACTTGTACGCCCTTAATCTGCTCTAATAAATTGCGCTGAGCATCTACAATGGCGGCGCGACGAGCCAAAATCATACTCCCGCCCGCGCGCGGAATGCCATATCCAACTGCTGTTATAGTAGAATTAGAAGCTTGCGACCAAGTAATTGAAGATTGTAGGTTCTGCGCATAAGCAATATCTGTAACATTCATTTCTACACTAGAAAAAGTTATAAATATACTAACCAACATGATAAGCATTTTTCTAAACAACATCTTCATTTTCAAAATCTCCTCACTTTATTATTTTAATGCATAATTATATGGTAAATATATCGTAAACCCTTTATTTCTTTTAGCAAATTCTTCCCATGTATATGACTGAACTTTAATTGTATTATGCCAGTCTGTATTAGCCTCATATAAAGTTAAGCCCTTCTCATCAAATTCAACTAAAATTGCACTATGCGGCCCACCACCTATTCTTCTTTCCATTTGTATAAAAGCTCCAGCTCTCGCTTCTGCAAAATTACTTTTCAGAATTTCGATATTATCTACATTTACATTAAGATTCTCTACACAAATATCCGATCCTTGGTAATATTTTGCTCCGCAATTACCGTTTGTATATCCACTAAACTGGCTTGTACCTGCAAATAACCTTGTATATACCTGATTAGCAAAGCCTCTGCATTGATACTCCCCTGAATAAGTAGTGTTATTTTTAAAATTAGCTTCTCCGTATGTCTCGTTGCTTAATTGATAAATTTTATTTCTAATCTGAATTTCTTCATTTGATACAATAATGACTTCCCTAATATTTTTATTTACAAATCCCGACCTTGGCTCACCTTTACTGCTGTAATATTGTACCTCTAAAGATTTTTCATACTCCCGAACTACCGTATATTCTTCGCCTTTGCCAATCCATCTATTACTTTGCTTTGCAGTAAGTTCGGCGTTAGTATAAACTGTCGCATATCTTTGCGCTATTTCTTTCGTAGTCTGCGTAATGCTGCCAGGTGTTGGCGTTACGGAAGCTGCCGCGCCATTTACCTTAACCAGTTTCCATTTCTGGGCGTTACTGCCATTATATTCATGGATGCTCACATTGGTTCCCGGAACGCTGCCAGCGTTTTCTACGTCAAGCATAAAACTTCCAAGAACTCTGCCTTGAATGAAATAATACCCATCGCCGGTTTTAAAAAATATAAACTGATGCATATTGCCGCCGAAAGGCCATACGCTGACATTCGTTCCGTTGGCAGAAATACCGTTATGGATATTTAACGCCAAGCCTGAATTTTCAGCTTCAATTTTATACCAATTTCCCTCTACTCGCGATATGCGCCATTTTTGATGACTGGGCTGCGTATGCCAGTTGGAATTGATGTCCCACAAAAATACATTCGCGCCCTTTTCCCTGCTGGCGTTTTCTACCGTAAGCTCCAAATTAGGAGCGCAGGCAGGACGCAAAGAATACAATCCTTCTTCTATGTTCTCACCCAAAACTTTATTCTCGTCCTGCTTTGCTTCATCACGTCCCATAACAGCAGTTTTCAGCAAAGATAAATCTGTAGTTGAAATTTTACCGTCGCCGTTTAAATCAGCATTGGTCTTAACAATCCGGTCTTCGCTAATAGTCCCCGCAATAAAACCTTTTAGCAAGCTCAAATCCGTCAAAGAAACTTTGCCATCGCCATTGACGTCGCCCAATAAAGGTTTTGTAACAGCAGCGCCGCTATTAACGGGATTTCTTGTTACAGGCTTTATTATTGAACTGCCTGTCTTCGCGCTAATCAATCCACTACTTGCGACAGCAACCAGCTTCCCGCCTTGCGTAACTGTCTGACTGCTGCACGAATTACTGCCGCTAGGACTAATCTCGCCAGTTACGCCTCCCGCTGACGATGAATTTACAATATCAGGAGAGCTTTCAGTTTGTGTTGGAGTTTCTTCCGCACTTGGTTTTGTCGCAACAATTCTTTTGCGTACCGTTTTGCGAACTACAGCTTCACAAGTATTTATTCCCATAGGCGCTATATTTTCCAAGCCTATACTGGATACGGTAATCGCTGCAAGCATCAACGCCGTCAATTTTTTTGCTTTATTGCTATTCATAATATCCGTTTCCTTTCGCAAAATTTATCTGCGTTTTTTACCTTTGCCGTCTAAGCGAGCTAACAAGCCGAATTTTTTATCATAAACGGCATTTTCAACAGCTTTTGCCAATGCGTTTTGCACCTGCACCTGGCTAACTTCTGTTGAACCAATAGTAAATGTATGCGTCATACCGGAGCTTTCTGTTTCATAGCCCACAATATTACCGTCTTCATCCTCATATTGATAAGTGGTTTCCTTGCGTCCATCATAATAAATCTTACTGTCAGTGCTGGTAGAAGATCCCTGACCTCTAGCTGATAAAACAATTCTTCCGGTTGCAACTTCAATAATCCTTACGCTGATGTTAGCATCAACAATATGCTGATTATTGCTAAGACTGCCGTAAACGTCATTTCCATAACCAATCGTGCCTTCTTTAACGCTCAAATTAGTAACACTGCCATAGACAAGATATTGTACGCCTGTCAGCTTGCCGATTTCAGCAGCGGTAGCAGGGTCAACCATTCCAGTCATATTCAGATAATGCTCGCCCACTAACGCTTGCAGCTGCTGCCTTTCCATAACATTAAATCTGTCGCAGTTTACAAGTTCATCAATCATAAAATCGCTGACAATACTAACATCTTTAAGCGTTAAATTACTTGGCACCGCAGATTTATTATCAAAATTTAAAACGGCAATCGGCGGATAATCGCGAATACCAGCAAAGCAGGGAACTGCTAAAACCCAACTGAATAAAACAGATAATATTAAAACTAATCTTTTCATATTCACATTACCCCTGCAATTAAATCTTGGTAATATCAATGGTCAGTTCTTTCAAGCTTTTCTTCATTGCTTTATCGAAAGCTTTCTTATAATTGGGCTTACTGAAATTGAACGGCAGCATAGTTTTAGTGCTCTTGCTCTCCGTAACAATCTGTTTCAAAAAAGTATATTTATTCTGCGCCATATTAAGAACTCGAGCGTCAAATAAAATACTTGCTTTAATACCGCTATCAAACATACTTGCAACATCCTTGCTGTTGCCGGTAACACGCAGCAAAAATACATAGTCGCAGCCCAAGCTTCTCCCTAATTCTGCAATCTCATCCTGTTTCAATGCCCATTCGTAACTTGCTTCACCGCCGTTAGCGTTCGTTACAGTACCAGCAAGTCCATGTTCTTCCCTATAAAGCTGGGCAGCTATTACGGTTTCTTTCACAGGTATAGTCTCAAACTGACCCTGCGGAAATAAAGCTGCGCATTTTTCATCTAATTGTGTCTGTACCTTCTCGTCATTAATATAATACAGCGGAGCATCAATTATCATCCCCACCTTCGGCGCAGCCTCCGTAGCGCTCACAGCACTTACCAATAAGACCATTGCCAACATTAACACCTTCATCAAATTTTTCATTTACATTTCCCCCTTAGTCTTTAAAATAATTTTTCCTGACTGTAAATCTTTTATTAAAGCCTTGACAACATTTTTACTTATCTTGTCCAAAGCCTCATAAAACAACTGATTATTAAACAGCTCTGTTCCTACCTTAATATTTTGCAGCTTAACTAAACTGTCCTTAGAAACGCCTTTTTCTTTTTTGACCCATATAATCCTGCCTGTTGCAGCATCTATAATTCTTACCGTAGCAACAGCTTCCAAATAAGGCGTTGAACTGCCAAATTGAAAATGCTTCAACGGCAACATAATTGTGCGGGAATCCTTCCCCAAATAATCTATCGTTCCATGCAAAATATAATCTGCATGATGCTTCTTTCCGATAAGCCTTGTTGTTTCAGGCGAAACGCCTTCCCCTTCTTCCTTTATCGTTAAATCATTTTCAGAAGCGCCGAAGATATACGAAAAATCATTATTTTCTACAGCTTTATCAACGCCGTCATTCGTAATATTAAGCTGTGTTTCTATTTCCAATACATCCTTGGCAACGCTGCGTTCCACAATATCAAAGCTGTCTGTTTCCAGTAATCTGTCCAACAAAAGATTATCCATTATAGAACCTGTTTGCATATCGCTGTACGGCGTATTATCCGTAAATGTTAAAAACACCATTGTCGGAATTTTTCCCATTGCATAACAGCTGCCGGAAACCAATAGTAAAACTGAATATGATAAAGCTAACAAAATTCTTCTCATTTTTCCTCAGCTCGTTTCTTAAGCTTTAAGTTACTCGACTTCAAATCAACCTTTAAAAGCTCTTCATCAATATTCTCATCAAATTTTTCTATATCCACAACAACATACCCATCCTGTTCTATTGCTGCGTTTGCAAACAACCAATGACTCATCTGTCTATCGCTCAAGGTTTTTATACATTTTTTCAGCTCGCCGTTTAAATAATATAAGCGCAAGCCTGCTGTATAAGGCTCTACAATTCTATACTCATCATATTGATATGTCTGTCCGTTTTGTACCTCCTGCCCGCTTTTTATAAATTCAGTTTTATAAAGCTCTAATATTCCTGCCTGCTCTGCAATCGGTCCCAAGGTTGAAAACACTTCATCTTCAGTAGATAATCTATACTTACTTACCCACTGCATAACCATATCATAATATCTATCATCCAACTGAATTTTATGTCTTGAAACAGTCATTTTATCAAAAGGTTTCTTGCCGCCTTTACTGTACCAATACATTGTTCCGCCAATTTGTTGAAGCCGCAAAAAATAATGCGTATACTTTTCATTTGGCCTAAACGCGAAAAGTTCGTAGTAATTTAAGGCATTATCTTTATCTCGTGCAGAGATGCCTTCTCCTAAATATCTTTGTAATCTATTATCATCTTTGACATTATAGTCTATCTTATAAACTATTTTATACTTACCGTTTTTTACTAAATTCACATATTGGTCTATCTCGCCAGCGAACCCAATATTGGAAAAGCAAGCTAACCACATTAAGCCTACTAATAAATATTTCAAAATATCGAAACCTCCCTAATTGCATCATACAAAAGCTCTATGAATAAGTACCGTCTAAATTAAAATATCTATTTTATTTATCCATTCGGTAACTGCTCAATTTTATATGTATCTATAATATCAAACAAAGCCTGATCAATTTGAGGATGCATTATCTCTACTTTATTTAAATTTAATTTTGTAAATTGAATTGCATTATCTTTATTATGATTACCTAATGTGCAAAAATAGTCTAAATTACCATTATTAAAATACAGCTTATATTTTGTATCTTTACCAACTGGCTTGCCATATACCGACAAACTTTGTGCAGAATAAGTTTCAGCTATGTATTTCTTTCCGTCAACATATTCTTCCGTAGTATTTATATGCTCCAATTTCATCTTTCTATAATCAGACATAATAACATCCCGTATAGCATTAGAGCCTTTAAGCCGATTATAATATAAATATATTATAGCTTTTCTTGATTTCTCCATATCCTCCAGATAGCACCATTTACCTTTTTGATTCTCTCTATCCAAAAAATATACTTTATTATCGAAAAGAATATTAACATCGTCTACATTTTCCGTAGGCTGTCCGTCGCCAAAAATTCCTCCTAACAATCCGCCAATTGGATTATTCGCAAAATTATTGGCTTTTTGCAGCTTTCTGTATTTCGATTGCGTCATGTAGCATTCTACGCCCATTTCCGGAAAGTCTTCGCTTAAATATTTAGGATAATCATGCTGCATATAGACATTGCCGCCCTGCTGCGCATAAATATATTTTCCTTTTATAATAACAGGAAGCTCGACATTCAATGGCTGTGCTTCTATCTCCTGTTGATTTCTCAATCTTCCATCAGTAACCCCTGTTGGCCTTTCCGGTCTCTTTTTTTCTCCGCGTACTTTGTTTTGTACCTGATTGCTGTCTGTTTTAGCCTCTGTTTCCACATACTCAACATAAATATTGCCGCCTGCATATTTTGCGCGCAGCTCGTCCGTATACGTCGCTTCGGCTAACGCCATATTTCCAGCTAAGCAAATTGCTAATAAAGGCATTATCTTTTTCATATCACATACACTCCTTAAAAAACATTTAATTCTATTTTGCTGTTGCTAATAGCATCTACAAAAACATTGATATTTTTATCCTGCCGTAATAGCTCAACAATCACATGCGCTTTCTGCACAGTATCCAAGTCTATCACAGCTTTATTATTGGCATACTCACGAATATGCACTCCTTGAATCCCGCTTTTAACGCGCAGTATATCGGCCACTTTTTTTACCAGACTATAATCAGAAGCTGTAATTATCATTTGCAAATTGCCTGTTGCTTTAGCGCCAAAATTTTTAAATTTTTCCGCTACTTTCTGCGCAGCTTTTTCAGAAACCACAGACAATGCTTTATTTTGCGCTCTCGTGTTATTTTGTTCCAAGCCGCTCCCTTCAACCTCAAAAGTTCCGATAAGTTCACCAGTGTCAAATTTAACTATTTTAACCTTCAAACTTGCTTTACTGTTGGTAAGCATAGTTTCAGAATAACTCCCGTCACCGTTTGGTAAATAAACTTGATTACTATCAACACTGCTTTTTCCAATCACCAGATAATCCAAAGGATATTCTTTACTTCCGCCGTTCAAACTTGTTTCTCCATTATAAATGTCATTTAAAAACGTCGAGTTATTCAATTTTGCAAGCGAGCTGATATCTATAACGTGATTAAAGCCCAAGTCCAGCAATTTTTCGTTAATAGCCGTTTCGCTTACCGCATCATTATCTATTTCTATATATCCATAATCTGTAATACTATCCTTTAACACTACCACAGCTATACGCGGATCATTAAGCAGCATGAGCATACTGATTTTATCCATAAGCTTTGAATCAGGTTCGCTGTCCACTTCAATATTTACAGTAACGCTGTAAGTTTTATTATTCTCTTTTTCATGTAATATAACGATATTTTTTACAAAGCCTTGAGATTGCGTGTAAATCTCATCCAGTGCCAGTTCTGCATTTCTTACTAAAGTACGGGAATCTACATACGAACCAATTACTTTTTCTACTGCGTTACGCACTGCATCACGAACAGCGCTGTCTTTATCTATACCAACTCCTTCTGTAACTACGCTTTGCGCGAATACCGTATGCTCACAAATCATCACTATAATAAATGCGATAATCTTTAAAAGCTTCATCTTTTCATCTCATTTCTGCTATATTTTGATGCTATATTACTGTTATGCCTTTTTACTCAGCTACCATTTGACGAGTATAAGCAAGAATACTCTTTTTTATTTTACTACGCTTTTAGCGTATTGTAAATACTCGCGTTATGCGTTATAAAGTTGTTTTTCTTTCTTTTCGTACCGTATACTTTTGGTATAAAGGATTTATCAAATATAAGGTGAAAATTATGGATAAATACACTATTGGCAAAAACATTAAAGAAAAACGCGAACAATTAAAAATGACTCAATTAGAATTAGGAGCATTGATAGGTGTGACAAGCCAGACTATCAGCGGTTGGGAAAGCGGCTACAGAATACCTGACGTATTTATCCTCAATAGAATTGCTAAAATATTCAATACTGATATCAATATATTTTTAGAAGCGAACAGTCACCTGTCTTCTGCAAAAAACGAAAATGCTTCTATCCTAAATTTAACAAAAAAAGAAACGCAGCTCATCGGTAAGCTGCGTTCCCTCCCTGCCGAAAAACGACATGCGTTTGAAATTTTATTAGGCGTTAATGATTCATAGTTATCTCACACATTTTACATACTTAAAATCGAGTAGGAGGCCGCCCATTATTTGAACAGCCGACCTCTCACACCACCGTGC
>ERZ779895.3155-NODE-3155-length-13426-cov-8.295864_pt1 | contig 13426 bp, 9 predicted proteins | sample MGYA00511093_ERZ779895 | MGnify/ENA primary metagenome ERZ779895 (study PRJEB29588, sample SAMEA2142970) | human gut metagenome | biome: human gut; feature: human-associated habitat; material: faeces | place: Denmark | collected 2008/2010 ... | reverse complement strand
AAATGGGCGTGTCAAATTGTCTGCTCTACGACGGCTTTTTTTCTTTTGCCGTCGTCCGGCAGATAGATGGTTTGTTTAGTTATGGCTTGCATTACCTATGGGCTGATTTCCAGACATTCCGGCCTGTGTATGCTCGTCAAATTCCTCTTGACTGTATTTCTCGATGCCAGTTAATGTTCCGTGATGTTCGCTGTTCAAGTGGCCGTAATCACGAACGGTATAAATGTCTATTGTGCCAACACCACTTCCAAGCGTTCTCATTTCGCCTTGGAATTTTCCGCTGGTGAGGCTTTCACCATTAGAAGTGAGAACATCCCGGAAATAGCGGACTTCCTCACCATTGAAATACCACTGATCTTTTTCGGCATCATAGGTTACTCCAAATGCCTCATACTCTGCAACGAGCTTTGCAGTTTCGCTATCTTCAAGCGGCGTTCCTGCCATAGCAACGGATGTGCTGTTTTTCAACGCCTCAATATCCCGTGCGTCAAATTCCTGCTGGGTAAACTCTTTTAAGCCAATCAGTTTACCCGCCGGATCAACGGAGCCGTCAGCCGCTTTTGAAAAGCTCTCTAAATCCCGTACAGCATACACATCTACTGTGCCGTTCTCATTTAGAAAATCAATACCGGCGGTTTCGTTGTTACTGATGGGATAATAGTCCTCAAACCAGCGAACCAAATTCCCGTTATAGGTAAGTTCATCTTTGACCGCGTCATAGGTCATCCCGTATTGTTCATAAGGTGCAAACATTTTTTCTTTGTCTGCGGCGGAGAGTGCCGAGCTGTCCTCGCTGTTTCCCAGCGCCTCAGAACCGCCAAGAGGTTGACTGATTTCTTCCTTGATAACGGGATTACCTTGTTCCTGGCTGTTCTGTGGTGTCGTACTGCATCCAGCCAAACAGCCTAACAAGAGCATGGACGCAGCGCATAATGCCATTCTTCTCATAGTGTTTACCAATCCTTTCTTTGAATGTACCCCAAGTATAGCAAAGCATTTTGGGATACCTTTGGGATTAGTTTGTGATTTATGTGTAGTTAAAAAAAGCGGCAGGTTGTTCACCTGCCGCTGATTGTCCGCTAAATCGTGAAGAAGAATTTAACACCGTTTTCTGTGTTGCAAGCCTCACAATAGCTGTTATGTTGTTGTAAAATTCTTTGAACCATATAAAGCCCTAAGCCGCTGCCGCCTGTTCTTCTACTGCGGGATTGCTCCATACGATAAAAAGCGTCAAACAATTTGGGAATATCATCTTCTGGTATATGTGTACCTGTGTTCTCTACGGAGAACAAAAAGCGTCCGTTGGTATTTTGTAAAATAATATCAACGCTTGCTCCATGCGGCGAATACTTTACAGCATTTGAAATCAAATTGGAGAACACCTTTTCAATCAGTAATTTGTTCCCATTGATAAAAGCGGGAGACTGTATAGCAAGATGTATTTGTAGCTCTTTTGTTGCCACTAAATCATCAATCTCCCTCAAATAGCCATGTATCATGGGAGCGCAATCAAAATGCTCCATTTTGAAATCGACATTGGTTTCCAGCCTTGAAATCGTTAATATTTCCTGCACCATCGTTTCAAGCGTAGCTGCAACTTCCAAGGATCGGGCAAGATACTTTTCGTGGTCTTTATATGCCCCTATACCCAATAGCATCCCCTCTAATTGACCCTTGATAATGGTGATAGGGGTTTTCAGTTCATGGGAAGCGGAAGAAAAGAAATCCTGTTGTGCCCGTTCCAGCGCCTTTTGATGTTCAATATCCTTTTGGAGCTGGAGATTTGCACTTTGCAACTCCTCCAAGGTAGCAGATAGTTTCCGGGACAGCGTATTCAAGCTATTCTCCAGTACACCCAGCTCGTCAGAACGGCGTTCCTCAAGTTGCCATTCCAGCCGCATATCAGACATCTCTTTAGAAATCCGACTGATTTTTAATACCGGGTTTGTAATGATACGAGAATACACCCAAGCAGTTGCCAACGATACAAGGAGAATAACGCAAAACAAAATCGGTAATACGCTTACAAATGATTGCCGCAGTTCTGCGATTTGAGAGGCTTCTCCATAAACTGTTAAAATATATTGGCTATTATCATCTGCAAATGAGAAGTAATAGCTGTTGGATATAATCGGCGCACTTTCATAAGATGCTCCGCCAAGAGCCTCCCCGGTGATCCCATCGTTAAAGCTATTTTGGTTAGACGGTGTTTCCACCAGAACACCATCAGCAGTATAAAGCTCCACCATGCTAATTGTCGTGTTTTGAAGAAACTGATCAAAAAGTCCGCCGCTATCCTGCATACGGATATGTTCTAATTCATAAATAAAGTCGCTTGTCTGTTCATCTAATGCCGCATTGAGATTGTTAGAATAGGTTTGAGGCATATACCAAGCCAAAACGCCATAGACAAGAAAGCTCACGCAGAGCAAAACTGCCACAGTCAGAATAAAGACTTTAGCAAACAGACTGCCTTTAATTCTCTTTATCAACTTTATATCCCACCCCTCTGATTGTTTGAATGAAATCTATTCCCAATTTTTTTCGTAGATTTTTGATATGGGTATCAACAACACGCTCGTCCCCATAAAAATCATATCGCCACAGCTTATCCAACAAGTTCTGCCGGGTCAATATCCGGCCCTGATGGGTCAGCAGTTCCCGCAGTATTTCAAATTCCTTTTGTGTCAGTTCAAAATTAGCTCCGTCCACGGTGGCGGTGTAGCTGTCACAGTTCAAAAGCAAATTGCCATAAGTAATGATTTGATACTTTTCATCTGTTTCCCGGTTACTGCGCCGAAGTACAGCCGCAATTTTGCGGAGCAGGACAGGCATAGAAAACGGTTTTGTGATGTAGTCATCCACCTGCAAATCCAATCCTTTAATCTGATCTTCTTCTCCGCTTAATGCGGTTAGCATAATGATAGGAACATCAGATTGCTTGCGTATCAATTCACAGACACCGTAACCGTCAATTTTGGGGAGCATAATGTCCAACACAATCAAGTCATATCGTTCTCCCGCAAATAAAGATAGTGCCTCGACACCATCATTTGCAACAGCTACTTCATATCCTGCTTCTTGTAAAAAATTCTGTAAAAGTTCTTGAATATCAAAATCGTCCTCAACGACTAAAATCCTTTGCATAATAACACCTCCAAAGATAGCGTATCATAGATTTTTGTGATTAAAGTGTAGTTTTCAAATTTTCTTTCTGTTATTATACCTTGTCCGTGTAACATCGGCAACCTTGCCGACGGGCAATAAAATACTACTAAAACATAAAATCGTGTTTCGTTCTCATAGTCAAACCCGAAATGTAAAATAATATAGGGGTGATATGAGAATGTACCAAGACACCAGACGGCTTGACTTCCACGCATTAGGCCGGGAGATCAAGCGCAAGAGAGAGGCAAAAGGTTGGACGCAGGAATATCTTGCACAGCTTGTAGACCGTACCCCACGCTCTATCATGTATTTTGAAAACCGGGGTCAGCATCCAAGCCTGAATACCTTTTACCAAATCGTCACCTTGCTGGATATTTCCGTAGACCAATTCTTTTATCCTGACAGGCAAAATAGCGAAAGCGACTGCCGCCAGCACATTGATAGACTGCTCAACTCAATGGACGAAAAGGAATTGACGGTCATGGAGGCCACAGCAGAGGGACTACAAAAAGCCAGAGAAACGGAGGTCATGTAAAAGGGCCTTCGTTTTTCTTGTTTTTGGAGTACTTTTCGGGGGTTCCGCTAAATGGCAAGCAATGCAAGTGTCAAGACACTTGCGAAAAATGCTTGTTGAGGGCAGTACCCCCAAACCCCGAAATCCGCTCCGTTCGGAGCTGGCAGCGCATCCGTTGGATGCTTATAGAGCGGGAACAGCTTATCGCTGTTTCTGCTCTTTTTCATGTTCCGCCTCACGCGGTTCGGCTCCGAGAATTTTTGCGACGTTGGCCTGCACGATCAAAAGCTCCTGCATCTCCTGTTTGGCTTTTCGGTAATCGGGATATGCCGCCTTTTTCTCGGATAGCAGCTTTGCGTATTCCTCCTGCAAGCTCTTGACGGTGGGGAGTTTTTTGACGTTCAGCTCTTGAAACGCCCGTTTTGCACTGCGATGCAGCAGGATCTCCGCCTCATGCTCTGCCAGAAACTTTTTTGTATAACCGCTTGCTTTGTACGCATCGAAAGTCTTTTTCGTTTTTGCAAAGTTGACGATATGCCCCCGCAGAACGGCGATCTCCGCCATGCGCGCCTCTGCCGATTTGATCTGCGCAGACAGCGCATGGAACTGTTCCGTCGCTGCCTGTGTTTTCTTCTTCAAATCGGCGTAATTCATCAGATCGTGTTCTTTCAGATATGTCATCGTCTGACCGAGCTGCTTCGCGTTAAACTTGGATGCCCAGTGTTGGTAGCCGACGCCCTTACCGGCACGGATTTTAGCGTCAATATCAATCAGTAGGCTCGGCGTTTGGGGCGCACCGATTATAGCCGTTCTCTGCGGCGTATGCTCCTGTCTGCCGAGGATGGTATCCAACAGCGCAGCTTCCAGATAGTTCTCCCCAAGCCGGTCGGCGCGGATGAAGCGTTCCCAGCCTGCGCCTCGAAAGGAAAGCGTCTTTCCGCGCCGTTTGACCTCGCAGCCGTTTTCGGCAAGCAGTGCAACAAACGCATCCCAGTCGGCAGGCTTTTGGGAAAGCGCAACGTCGATTGCACTGCGTACTTGTTCCAGTTGCGTCGGCTCTGCACGTTCGCCGCGCCACTTGTTGTAGCTTTTGCCGTGCCGGTTTGGATGCTCAACAATAGACAAACCGTTCTCCGCGCAGATCAGATCGCTAAGATGACGGACAGCCTTGGTGCTGCCCCAAAAGTTGCGAAATTTCCGGTCGCAGGAGAGCGCGGTGGAGTTCCAGATGATGTGATTGTGAATGTGCTTTTTGTCGATATGCGTGCAGACGATATAGGCATGATTGCCCTTGAGAAAACGCTCCGCAAATTCGCAGCCGAGGCGATTGGCTTCCTCCGACGTGATCTCGCCGGGCTTGAACGACTGCCGCACATGGTATGCGATCACGTCGTTTTCCTGTTTTCTGCCGGTGCTGGTCTGATAGCGCCGCTTGGAAAAGCAAAACTCCGCGTCTGCGATTTCGGGGTTACACTGAAAGCAGGTAACGAGCCTGCCCTGATCGGTCTTTTCTGCATCTTTGACATATTCCAGAATGTCGCTGACCGCCGTGCCGACGTTTCGCCCCTTTCCGATGTGCAGCGGCATGATGCGAGTCGTTGCCATACAATTCCTCCTTCGGCAAAAATGTAAGAGCGCCGGAACACGTCCGGCGCTCATTTGCAGATTTAATGGTAAACACGGTTTTGAATGAATCCCCGCAGCGATTGCAGCAGTGCAAGCAGCCTTGTAGCAAGCATTGGGATACCGAGCGGACTGACGAGGAACGCAATTATCAGCAGAATAATTCCGTTCTTTACGGAATACGTCACCAACACGGCAACGCCAAGAATGCTGACAAGCGCAGATGCAAGACCAAACACCCACGATGCGCAATAGAGGATGCCGCCGCAGAGCCAGACAAATACAGCCAGCACCGCAACAACGGGAGCAAAGAGCAGCTTCAAAAGAAATCTCATAAGAGGACCTCCTTGTATGTTCTGAGTTCATCATATCTGCGCACGGAGAAAAGCGCAAGGATGCGGACGCTCAATCCAGTGTAGACAGGACGCGCAAAATCTCTTTTGCGGATTCCCACAACTGCGCCTGATTCTGCCGGATGTCCGCCAGATCTTCCGGGTATATGTGCCCCGTTTCGTTGGCGCGCCGCGCAAGCTGGTTGAGATTGTTGCTGGAGCGGCGCAGCAGCGACACCATCTCCCGCAGCTCCGGCAGATCGAGCTGGACTACATAGCCGTCAATGGCGATCTTGCGAAGATAGGCGCTCATGTTGTTCGTGCCGAGCTGCGCCATCTTTGCCTCGATCTGGTCACGTTCCTCCGGCGTCACATAGAACATCAGTGGAATGGTGCGGCGGCGCTTTTTCATCGGGCATCCCGATCTCTCTTTGAAGATGCAGACCGTTCGGCGGCGCGGGCAGGTGTGCCATGCAGTTTTTCCCGAACGGAGACTTTTTGCTGGCTGCGCTGTTGTTCTGCCGCGAAATCCTTGCGCACCTGATTTGTAAACAGATCCAGCAGTCCGGGATTGCAGCGGTCAACAAGGATGTTCAGTTGATCCTCGCAAATGGGAATTGTCTGCGCCCATGTTTTGTTTTCCGGACTGATGCGGCCATCATAATTTTTGATGCGGATCGTATTTGCCAGCACAAACATGGTGCGGTCAAAGCCGAACGTATCAATGACGGCTTTGGATGCCTCCCGCACGTCTTTCAGACTGTTATCCTGATACGCGGCAGCAATGGCATCTTCGATCATATTCTTGCAAGCCGCGCTGATGCGCAAAGACGCGGTGTAGTGTTCCATTTCATTATGTGCGACAGCATAGGCTGCGTCGTGGAGATAAAGCGGCGCTTGATGTCTGTCAATGACTGTATTTGCGCGACTTGCCATACTTTCCCGCACAACATCCATGTAGTCTGTTTCGCGGTTTTCAAATTCTTTGAAAACGTCTGCCAACGGTGTCGGTGAGGATAGCAGCGCCCACGCCTGCTCAAAACTCAAATCGTTATCTTCCAGTGTCATTAGAATGTCCTCGCGGGTGGTGTATTCGTAGGTGTGATTCAAAATTTCCTCCGGCGGCTGGTGCAGCAGCCAGTCACGGTAACGTTCCTGCTCAGCAAACATTTTCTCGTACAGTTGCGTGTTTATCGTTTCGGTGTTCATCGTGATACCTCCATTTCTTTGTGTTTCGGTTTCAAATTTGTCTGCTCCGGCAGCGGGGCGCGGAGCTTTTGCAGGATGGATGGACGTGTGGATTTGGCAACAGCTTCGGTATCTCCGGAAAACCGTTCCATCGGCAGCTTATCGTCAATGTTCAGCTCTGCGTTGAGTTCGGCAAGACGCGCGGATTTTACGCGCAGTTCTTCCTCCTGCGGGAACGGCTTGCCAAGCTCCGTTTTGGCGGCTTCCATCTGCGCATACAAATTCTCCAGATACACTTTTTGTGAGTTCAGCCGCGCCGGGATCGCGTTCAGCACATTGTCGATACGGGTGAGGTTGCCTCTGGCGTCCTTGCCAAGCTCGACCCGGTGCGACATCTGCCCTTTGAGTGTCAAAATGCAATCCATATAAAAGCCCTCCGCTGTGAGTGCGGTCTGGAATCCGCGATAGCTGCCGACCGGCACAGGCTCGGAATCCTTAACCTCTTTGAACGCTTCCAGCAGCGCAGCACCGGCATTATCCTTGTCTGTCAGAAGATCGCCTTTGACCTCCATTCCGGCAAATCCGTCCGTGGGGTGCGGATGTGCCGCCACGGTCTGCATATCTATTTCCAGACCGGCGATGGCATTTTTCGCTGCTTCAATCTGCTCCGGGAAGTAGCGCAGAAGATTGTCCTCCAGCTTATATTGCTGACTTTGATGGCTGGCGCGCATCAGCCTCAAGCGGGCAACGTCCACATCCAAGTCCATCTTTTCCTTGATGCGCTCGTCACCGGCGCAGAGCGCCTTGATCTCTGCGTAGGACAGTGCCGCTTCGTCAATGTCCTCACAGGAGCGTACCGGCGATTTGGAGGTCATAATCTGCGAGATGAATCGTTGCTTGTTTTCAATCGTCTGCCACAAATAAGCGTCGAATGTTCCCTCCGTGACATAACGGTAAATATGGACTTCCTTGTTGCGGTTGCCCTGACGGATGATACGACCGCCGCGCTGCTCCAGATCGCCCGGCCGCCACGGGCAGTCAAGGTCATGCAGCGCGATGAGCCGGTCTTGTACGTTCATGCCCGCCCCCATCTTGAAGGTGCTGCCCATGAGGACGCGCACCTGCCCGGAGCGCACCTTTGCAAACAGCTCTTTTTTGCGGACTTCAGTGTTTGCCTCATGGATGTACGCAATCTGTTCGCGTGGAATTCCCAGTGCGACCAGCTTGCCGCGAATATCGTCATAGACGGAAAAAGGCACGTCCGACGTTATGCCGTCGCTGGCAAGCTGCGTTTCCAGTGCGTGAAGCTCCGGGTTATCGAGCGCGCCGCCAGCCGGCTTTTCTGCGCGCTTGGCGGCTGCAATCTTGGGCGTGGATAAATCACAAAAGACAAGCTGCGTGAGCTTGTCTGCCTGTCCGTCCTGCCAGATGCGGAAAATATTATCCACACACCGATTGACTTTGCTGCTCGGATCGTCCGGTAAATCCGGATTGATGATACGCTGGTCCAGACCGAGCTTGCGGCCGTCCGAGGTGATTTTCAGCATATTGTCGTTGGAGGGGTCTACCGTGCCGGAGTGTACCTTTGCCGCCCGTTCCGAGAGCATCTGCACCATTTCTTTCTGAATGGCTGTTGGCTGAGATACTTCCGTGTGATAGACCGCCTCTGGTCTTGGAAGATGGAGCTGATCTGCCGTCTTAATGTCCGCCGCAATTTTGAACATGGACATCAGCTCCGGGAGATTATAAAACTTTGCAAAGCGCGTTCTTGCCCGGTAACCCGTGCCCTCCGGCGCAAGCTCAATGGCGGTCGTCGTTTCGCCAAAAGTGGATGCCCAACAGTCAAAGTGTGCCAACCCTTTTTGCTGGAGGAGGTCATGCTGCAAATACCGCATCATGGTAAACAGCTCCGTCATGGAGTTGGAAACCGGTGTGCCGGTTGCAAACACAACACCCTTGCCGTCTGTGATCTCGTCGATGTAGCGGCACTTTAACAGCATATCCGAGGATTTCTGCGCATCGGAGGTGGAAAGACCTGCGACGTTGCGCATTTTGGTGTAAAGGAACAGGTTCTTGTAGCTGTGCGCCTCGTCCACATAGAGCCGGTCAATGCCAAGCTGCTCAAACGTGACAACATCATCCTTACGGTCTGCCGCCTGCAATTTCTGAAGCCGCAGCTCCAAGCCTCTCTTTGTCCGCTCTAAGCTCTTGATCGTAAAACGCTCGGCGTTTGCTGCCCGCAGCTCCCGGATACCGTCCTCGATCTCATAAATCTGTTCTTGGAGCAAATGCTCCTGCCGCTCTTTAGAAATTGGGATTTTCTCGAACTGGCTGTGTCCGATGATAACGGCATCATAATCGCCGGTGGCAATGCGGGCACAGAATTTTTTGCGGTTTCGGGTTTCAAAATCCTTTTTGGTCGTGACAAGGATGTTCGCGGAGGGATAGAGCCGCAGAAATTCAGACGCCCACTGTTCCGTCAGGTGGTTCGGCACGACGAACATGGCTTTCTGGCAAAGCCCCAGCCGCTTGGATTCCATGACGGCGGCGACCATTTCAAAGGTCTTGCCCGCGCCGACCTCATGCGCCAACAACGTATTGCCGCCATAAAGAATGTGTGCAATCGCGTTTTTCTGGTGTTCGCGCAGCGTGATTTCCGGGCTCATGCCGGAAAAGCGGATATGGCTGCCGTCATACTCGCGCGGGCGGATCGAATTGAAGCGTTCGTTGTATTGCTGCACCAGCGTTTGCCGCCGATTCGGGTCGCGCCAGATCCATTCCTGAAAGGCGTCCTTGATGGCCTGCTGCTTCTGCTGCGCAAGCGTCGTTTCCTTGGAATTGAGAACACGCCGCTCCGTGCCGTCTGCATCATAAACCGTGTCATAGATGCGCACATCGCGCAGATTCAGCGTATCCTCCAGAATCCGATAGGCATTGGCGCGCTCCGTGCCATACGTCATGTATGCGTTGACATCCTGTTTTGACGGGGTGGATTTGCCGCTGATGTTCCATTCGGCGGTGCTGGGCGAATAGTTCACTTGAATCGGGTTCTTTCTGTTGTACGGAGGATGAAAAGTCTGCTCCATAAACTGCTGGATGTACCATTCGTCGATCCACGTTGCGCCGAGGCGCACTTCAATCTCCGACGCATCCAAATCTTTCGGCTGTGCCTGCCGCAGCGCCTCTACGTTGGGAGCGTAGCCGGGTGCGTCTACGGCGGCTGCTTCCGCCTCCCGCAGCTTTTGGCGGACATTGCCGGAGAGGTATTCGTCTGCTGTCTGCCAGTTACCGCGAACCGGGTCGAGGAAAATGACACCGTTCAGTTCGTCGATCAGTTCATCCTGACTTTTGCCGGAGAGCTGTGCCATATAGTGCATATCCACACAGGCTTTTTCCGAGATAGACAGCGCCAGCGCTTCCGATGCCGTGTCCACCGAGGTCACGACCTCATGCGGCTTGATGGTGCGCTTGGTGAAAATATCCGCCTTGCGTTCCAAGTCACCGTTTTCATTCAAGATCTCCAGCGAACAGAGCAGATAGTAGGAGCTATCATCAGAGAACGCGAGGCTGTTGGCGCGGGAGTTGAGCAGACCGTATTTGTCGGTAAAGGTATCGTAGAGCCGGTTGAGTTTTTGCTGTGTCTGCTGGATGGTCCTATCCGAAATAAAACCGTCCATTTGCTGCAAAATGAGCGATTGCACGCAGTCCCGCAGCTCGATCATGCCCTTGACACGCTCTTTGGCGGTTGCGTTCAGGTCCGGTTTTACCATGACACTGTTTTCGCGGTAGTAAACCTCGCCGTCCACAAGCGTGTAGCTGTAATTCTTTACATCTGGGTCTGCGGGGATGGTATCTTGGATCTGATCTTCTTCCCCGAGGTCTGGCAGCTCGGCTGCCTGATAGATGCCGCCGACGTGCTGCACTGCTTCATGGAGCTGCGCAGCAAGGTCTGCGCCCTCAAGGGGTTCTACGGTAAAATCCTGCTTTCCGTATTGCGTACTTTCCGCAGACTGTCTGCCAAGAATCATTTCCGGGTGACGAATAAAGTAATTGTTGATGGAAAAACCGTCTGCATTTTCACCGAGTTGCGTCCACTCCGGCTCTGCGATGCTTGGCTGCTCTCGTTTTTGCAGGAACAGAATGTCAGATACCACGTCCGTACCGGCGTTGGCTTTGAACGCATTGTTCGGTAAGCGAATTGCGCCCAGCAGCTCGGCACGTTCCGCAATATACTTTCTGGCACGGTCATCCTTACTGTCCATCGTGTAGCGCGAGGTCACAAAGGCAACAATACCGCCCGGACGCACCTGATCGAGCGCCTTGGCAAAAAAGTAATTGTGGATGGAAAAACCGAGCTTGTTGTAAGCTCGGTCGTTTACCTGATATTGTCCGAACGGCACGTTGCCGATGGCAAGATCATAGAAATCTCGCCGGTCCGTCGTTTCAAATCCGGCAACGGTGATATTTGCCTGCGGATAGAGCTGCTTGGCAATTCTGCCGGTAATGCTGTCCAGCTCCACGCCGTAGAGCTTGCTGTCCTGCATCTGCTCCGGCAAGCAGCCGAAGAAGTTGCCGACACCCATTGACGGCTCCAGAATGTTGCCGGTCTGGAATCCCATGTTCCCGACAGCTTCATAAATCGCCTTGATAACGGTGGGGCTGGTGTAGTGCGCGTTCAACGTGGATGCACGCGCGGCGGCGTATTCCTCCGGGGAAAGTGTAGCGTAGAGCTCTGCAAACTCGTCTTTCCAGTTATCCTTGCTTTCATCAAAGGCATCTGCCAGACCGCCCCAGCCGACGTATTTGGAGAGAATGTTCTGTTCTTCGGGCGTGGCCTGTCTGCCGTCAAATTCCAGCTCTTTTAACAGATTGATCGCGTCCATGTTCGCGCGGAATTTCGCCTTTGCGCCGCCAGTGCCGAGCAAATCGTCCGTGATACGGAAGTTCTGCGCGGGAGGGGTGTTCCCCTGCGGCGGCGCAGTTTGTGCGTCCGTTTGGGGCATTTGTTCCGGCTCTGGTGCAGGGATGGACTGTTCCGGCTGCTCAACATGAAGCGTCTGAATGACCACATCATACGGAAGATGGTTTTCTTCTGCCGGGTAGACCTCGACCGGCTGAATCGTGTAGGAGAGCGGCTTCTGCTGTTCTTCTACAAACGAGCGCACAAATGCAACGTGTTCAGCGCGGAAGATCGGATAGCCGGTGTGACTTTGAAAAGTCACATCTCGCAGAGATACTTCATCCGCGCCGTAATTCACGCTGTCAATGACAAACTTTCGTCCGTCGATCTCCAGCTCCATGCCAATGGGAATGTAGTCCTTGGCATCTGCTTCGTTAAAAATTTCATAGCCGCCGGTTTCATCCGGCTGCGCAAGCACGAAGCTGTGTCCATGCTCCAGCAGCCGCTTTGCGGCGCTTGCCCATTGTCCAAAATCATAGCCGGTCACAGCGGTTTCGCCCATACCGGGAATATCGCGTTGCAGCAGGCGGCGATTCAAAGCGCTGGCGGCTCGTTCTGCATCCGCGCCATAAAAAAGCAGCCGTTCTCCGACGCGGACACCGATGAGCTTTTCGGGATGCTCTGCACGAAGCGCCTGATATGCCGAAATATTCGGCGCAAGCTCACGACCCTGATCTGCAATTCGTGTGAGGACAGCAGAAACCGGTTCGGTTCTGTGTTCCGGATCGTGATTGCTCTCGCTGGAGGATGAAACGACGCTGAGATGCGCGACAGTTTCATCTGCGGAATCAACATTATAGAGCTTACCATCAATTTCCACGCGCTGCCCCATAAGGTTTTGAACCGCTTGCGGCGTCTCCGGGGTTGGCTGTTCTGTGTGCTGCGCCGCAATGACGCGCTGCGGCTCCGGTTCAGAAACCTCGAAATATCTGGTGTCGAGGTAGCGTTCAAAGGAATTGCGGTCGATGCTGACAGGTTCCTGTCCGGGTACGTTCGGTAACGTGTGCCAGACGTGATCTTCATCTACACGCGCGATAACGCCGACTGCTGCTATGTGGTCTAACTCTATGGATGAAATGCGATCTCCAATATGATAAGTATAGCCAAGCGGTGTTGTAAACGCCGGAGGGGATAGCTCAATTCCCATATCCCGTTTGATGCCATCCAAGTAAGCAATGGCGTTATTCTGTTCTGCAAAGCGGAGCGTTTGTTCCCCATCTCCGCAGAACCGTTCCAACACCTCATCCCAAATGCCGGTAATTCCGCCCTCGCCGGGATGCAGACGAATGGAGTATCGGTCAGGTGAAAATAACCGCAGTCGCTCATTCTCATCGTAAAATTTATTCTCGCGGATGAGCTGTGCCAACCGCCGCTGTACCTGCGCCCATGTGAGCGTCACCGGCTCGGCGTTTCCTACATGGATATACATGGGAGTTTTGCTATCTTCCCAGCCATATTTTGCAGCCAGCCATGCGGCGGTGCTGCGTTCTCGCCCATGCGCCTGCATATATAGTGCGACTTCCTGCTTGCCCTTTAGGTTGTTGTGCCAATCCAGAAGCGCGTTGTCAATGTCCTCCTGTGTGATCTGATAGGGAGAGGGTGCGACCGTCGCTGCCAGCGTGGGATACAGTTCCTCCAAAA
>ERZ779895.3149-NODE-3149-length-13439-cov-2.716378_pt1 | contig 13439 bp, 10 predicted proteins | sample MGYA00511093_ERZ779895 | MGnify/ENA primary metagenome ERZ779895 (study PRJEB29588, sample SAMEA2142970) | human gut metagenome | biome: human gut; feature: human-associated habitat; material: faeces | place: Denmark | collected 2008/2010 ... | reverse complement strand
GGCCGTGCGCATGCCTTATAAGGCCAAGGACGGCAATACCTACATCCTGAACCTGATCGACACCCCCGGCCATGTGGACTTTTCCTACGAAGTGTCCCGTGCGCTGGCGGCCTGCGACGGCGCGATCCTGGTGGTGGACGCCTCCCAGGGCATTGAGGCGCAAACGCTGGCCAACGTCTATCTGGCGCTGGAACACGATCTGGAGATCATTCCCGTCATCAATAAGATCGACCTGCCCAGCGCCCAGCCGGAGTTTGTCAAAAAGGAGATCGAGGACGTCATCGGCCTGGATGCCTCCGAGGCGCCGATGGTTTCGGCTAAGACCGGCCTGAACGTCGAGGATGTGCTCGAAGCGGTGGTCAAGGTGGTTCCGCCGCCTCACGGCAACGAAAACGCTCCGCTGCGCGCGCTGATTTTCGACAGCGTGTACGATAACTACAAGGGTGCGCTGTCCTTTGTGCGCATCATGGACGGCAGCGTCAAGGTGGGCGACCGCATCCGCATGATGGCTACCGGATTTGTGGCAGAGGTTGTGGAAGTTGGATATTTCGGAGCCGGACAGTTTATTCCATGTGAGGAACTGACAGCTGGAATGGTAGGTTATATTACCGCCAGCATCAAGAACGTAAAAGATACCCGTGTCGGCGATACGGTGACGAACCGCTTAAATCCATGTGCAGCACCGCTTCCGGGATATAAGAAAGTCACTCCGATGGTCTACTGCGGTCTCTACCCGGCGGATGGAGCGAAATATCCAGAGCTTCGTGACGCCCTGGAAAAATTACAGTTAAATGACGCGTCCCTGTTCTTTGAGCCGGAGACATCCATCGCTCTTGGATTCGGATTCCGCTGCGGATTCCTTGGACTTTTACACTTGGAGATCATCCAGGAGCGCTTAGAGCGCGAGTACAACCTCGACCTTGTCACAACGGCTCCGGGCGTTGTATACCGGATCCACAAGACGAACGGAGAGGTGATCGACCTCACGAACCCGTCCAACATGCCGGATCCGTCCGAGATCGACTATATGGAAGAGCCGATCGTCTCCGCAGAGATCATGGTCACGACCGAATTTGTCGGTGCGATCATGCAGCTGTGCCAGGAGCGCCGCGGCGTTTACCTCGGAATGGAATATATGGAAGAGACTCGTGCACTCTTAAAATATGAGCTTCCGTTAAACGAGATCATCTACGATTTCTTCGATGCGCTGAAATCCAGATCCCGCGGTTACGCGTCCTTCGACTACGAGTTAAAGGGATACGAGAAGTCCGAGCTTGTCAAACTCGATATTCTGATCAACAAAGAGGCGGTCGATGCCCTTTCCTTCATCGTCTTCGAAGGTTCCGCCTACGAGCGCGGAAGAAAGATGTGCGAGAAGTTAAAGGATGAGATCCCGAAACACTTATTTGAGATCCCGATCCAGGCGGCCGTCGGCGGAAAGATCATCGCGCGTGAGACCGTCAGAGCGATGAGAAAGGATGTCCTCGCGAAGTGCTACGGCGGCGATATTTCCCGAAAGAAGAAACTTCTTGAGAAGCAGAAGGAAGGAAAGAAGCGTATGCGCCAGGTCGGAAATGTGGAGATCCCGCAGAAGGCGTTCATGAGCGTCCTGAAGCTGGATGAGGAGTAGACGGCAGAGAGAAGAACAGCGATTTTAAAAATCAGAGATCGATTGGCAGGATAGATTCTGCCGGATTCTGGAAAAAGCTGGAAAAATACAGTCTGACAGATAAAAGGATATAGTCCAGAATACTCCCTGTCTGCGCCGCAGCAGGGGAAAAACGCAAAAGTCCATTTCCGGTATAAGAAATGGACTTTTCCTGTATCCGGACCGGAGATCGAATTCCTGACTGCAGGGCCTGTCACCGGCAGTTCTTTTCAAATCTATGGAAACGGACCGATTTTGCCGTTACTTATCTCCTGAAAGGAGAACGGTTTCCCTGACGGAGACAGACCCTGAAAAAACAGAGTGAGGTACACAATGAAACTTACAACTCTTTGTTATATCGAAAAAGATGAAAAATATCTGATGATCCACCGGATCAAAAAGAAACATGACGTCAATAAGGACAAATGGATCGGCATCGGCGGAAAGTTTGAACGCGGGGAGAGTCCGGAGGACTGTATCCTCAGGGAGACGAAGGAGGAGACCGGTCTGACGCTCACAGACTACCGGCTCCGGGGCGTCCTGACTTTTGTATACAACGATGACGATGAGGAGATGGAGTACATTTTCCTCTACACGGCGGACGGCTTTGCGGGGGAGCTCGCGGAATGCAATGAGGGAACGCTGGAGTGGGTCCCGAAAACGCAGATCGACCGCCTGAACCTGTGGGAGGGCGACCGGATCTTCCATTATCTTCTCGATGAAGATGCGCCGTTTTTCTCCTTAAAACTCCGCTATCAGGATGATCTTTTAAAGGAGGCGGTCCTCGATGGAAAGCCGTTGGAGCTTCTCGATCTGCTCCGTGAAGACGGGGAACCGTCCGGTCAGGTGCGCTGGCGGACTCTGGTCCATCTTCACGGAGACTGGCACCGGACGAGCCATGTCTGGGTCGTGAGAAAACGCGCGGACGGAGGACATGACCTGCTTTTACAGAAGCGGAGCGGGGAAAAGGATTCCTTCGCAGGCTGTTATGACATCTCCAGCGCCGGACATATCCCGGCGGGACAGGACTACCTGGAATCGGCGCTGAGAGAGCTGAAGGAAGAGCTTGGGATCACAGCGAAACCGGAAGAGCTGCGGCTTGTGGGAGTCCACGACGGGCGCTATGAGGGCGAATTTGGCGGACAGATCTTTAAAAACCATGAAAAGAGCCATGTCTTCGTCTATGAGAAACCGGTGGAGATCGAAGACCTGAAACTTCAGAAGGAAGAAGTGGAGTCCGTAAAGTGGATGAAGATCGAAGATGTCCTTGCGTCGGTAAAAGCGCATGATCCGGGATACTGTCTGTTTGAGGATGAGATCGAAATGCTCTGCGGGGTGCTCAAATGAGCGGGGGCATGGAATTATATCTGCACATGCCGTTCTGTGTGAGAAAATGCGCTTACTGCGACTTCCTTTCATTTCCGACGGACCAGGAGACCCAGAACCTGTACACGAGGCGGCTCAGGGAAGATATTGACGCCATGGGAAAACGATACGGGGAGATCCCGGTCGAGACGATCTTTATCGGGGGCGGAACCCCGTCGGTGCCGGACTCTGGGCTGATCGTGGAGATCATGGAACATGTCAGACATGCGTTTCATGTCGCGGATGGCGCGGAGATCTCCATGGAGGCGAATCCCGGGACGGTGACGCGGGAGAAACTTACGGATTACCGGAAAGCTGGGATCAACCGGCTGAGCTTCGGTCTCCAGTCGGCGAATGACCGGGAGTTAAAACTTCTGGGGCGGATCCACACCTGGGCGGAATTTCTGGAGAGCTTTACGCTGGCCCGCGAGTGCGGGTTTGCGAACCTGAATATCGATCTCATGTCGGCGCTTCCGGGACAGACCTGTGAGTCATGGAAGGAGACGCTCTCGCGGGTCACGGATCTTGATCCGGAACATATCTCCGCATACAGCCTGATCATCGAGGAAGGAACGCCGTTCGGTGAACGATATGGGAGCGAAGAGGGGCGGAAACTTCTTCCGGATGAGGACTCCGAGCGGGAGATGTACCATGAGACGAAGCGGTTTTTAAAGGACTGCGGATATGAACGGTATGAGATTTCCAATTATGCGAAGCCGGGGCGGGAGTGCCGCCACAACATCGGCTACTGGACCGGAGTTCCGTATCTGGGACTCGGACTCGGGGCGTCCTCCTATCTGGACGGCTGCCGGTTCACTGTGAACCCGGATATGAAGCAGTACCTCGAAGAAAAGCCGGGAATGTTTACGGATATCGAAAAGCTGACGAAGAAGGATATGGAAGAGGAATTCTTCTATGTAGGGCTCCGGATGACGGCCGGGGTGTCGCTTTCAGAATTTGAAAGACGATTCGGGATCTCCGCAAAGGAAGTCTACCCGGGGCTGATGGAAACATTCGTGAAAGAAAAGGCCGCGCATTTTGAAGGCGACCGCTTTGTACTGACTGATTACGGGCTCGATGTGAGCAACTATATCATGGCGCAGTTTCTGCAGGACTGAAGTTCCTGCGGAGGCTGCGTTTTTTAGATTCATGGGAAATTTTGACTTTATGAGTATAAAGTAATACAGAAATATATAGGCAAAGTAAAAATATGGTAAAAATGTATAAAAAGCTATCAAAAACGGCGAAAATGTGCTATAATTTATACAATCCTTGAGAATGCGATTTTATGCATTTTGCACGGAGAATACCGATCCAGAAATACAGGGGGATATTTTTATGGCTAAGGAAATGATCGCAATGCTCCTTGCCGGCGGACAGGGCTCCAGACTCTACGCGCTGACACAGAAGCTTGCAAAACCGGCAGTTCCTTTCGGCGGAAAGTATCGGATCATCGACTTCCCGCTCTCGAACTGTGTAAATTCAGGAATCGATACCGTTGGAATTCTGACCCAGTACCAGCCGATGGTGTTGAATGAGTATATCGGAAACGGTCAGCCGTGGGATCTTGACCGTCTCTACGGGGGAGTCCATGTACTGCCGCCGTACCAGAAAGCGTCCGGCTCCGACTGGTATAAGGGAACCGCAAACGCGATCTATCAGAACATTCCGTTTATCGAGCGCTACGATCCGCAGTATGTGATCATCTTATCAGGTGACCAGATCTGTAAGCAGGATTACAGTGATTTCCTCCGCTTCCACAAGGAGAAAGGGGCGGAGTTCAGCGTTGCCGTTATGGAGGTCCCGTGGGATGAGGCATCCCGCTTCGGCCTGATGGTCGCAGACGATGATGACCGGATCACGGAGTTTCAGGAGAAACCGAAGAACCCGAAGTCCAACCTGGCTTCGATGGGAATCTACATCTTCAACTGGGATATCTTAAAGAAGTACCTGATCGAGGACGAGGCGGATCCGAACTCCGAGAACGATTTCGGAAACAACATTATCCCGAACCTTCTGAAGGACGGACGAAAAATGTACGCCTACCACTTTGAGGGATACTGGAAGGATGTCGGAACGATCTCTTCCCTCTGGGAGGCAAATATGGAGGTTCTGGATCCGGAGCACAGCGGGATCAACCTCTTTGATGAGAATTGGAAGATCTACAGCCGGAACAGCGGCATGACCGGACATAAGATCGGCTCCAACGCGGTCGTTGAGAACTGTATGATCACAGACGGCTGCCGGATTGATGGAAATGTAAAGCATTCGATCCTGTTCTCCGGTGTTAAGGTAGAAAAAGGTGCAAAGGTCGAGGATGCCGTTGTCATGGGTGGAACCGTCATCAAGGCCGGTGCCGTTGTGGAACACTGCATCGTTGCTGAGAACGTTGTGATCGGTGAGAATGCGATCGTCGGTTCCATGCCGAAGGATGAGGGACACGGTGTCGCGACGATCGGATCCGGGATCACAATCGGAAAGGGCGCAAAGATCGGCCCGAACGCCATGGTCAATAAAAATGTGGAGGACGGTGAAGAACAATGGTAAATTCCAATGCAAATGCGATCGGTATTATTTTCCCGAACAGTTATGACAATCTGGTGCCGGAACTTGCGGGCGACCGCCTGATGGCATCCATCCCGTTCGCGGGACGTTACCGGATCATCGATTTCCTCCTTTCGAGTCTCGCAAACTGCGGGATCAGCAATATCTCCATCGTGGTCCGCGAGAATTACCATTCCCTGATGGACCATCTGGGATCCGGCCGTGAGTGGGATCTTCTCAGAAAGAACGGAGGTCTCAGCATCTTCCCGCCGTATGCGGAGAAGAACATGAAGGTCTACAGCGGCCGTGTCGAAGCGCTGGAGAGTATTCTGCAGTTCCTTAAAAATAAGAAAGAAAAGTACGTTATCATGACCGACGCAAATATTGCGGTCGATTTTGATTTCAATGATATGTTAAGGGCACATATCGAGAGCGGCGCCGATGTGACTGTCGCTTACGCGGAGCAGGAGATCCCGGCGGAGCTGATCCACGCGGGCGCCCATGGGGACATGTATTACACGTTAAAGCTCGAGGACGGGCGTGTGAAAAGGATCTTCATGAATTCCGAGGAGAGCGGAAAACAGAATCTTTCCATGAACATCTATATTATGGAAAGAGAAGCTCTGATCGAGAAGATCCATGCGGCGTTTGTACGTGGCTATTCCTATTTTGAGCGTGATATCCTTGCACCGCGCCTGGAGAAATATAACGTCCGCGCGTACAAGTATGAAGGATATTATGCAAGGATCTGCGGACTGAAGAGCTACTTTGACGAGAATATGAAGCTTCTTGACGATGAGAATCTGGAAGCGCTGTTTACCGGCGGTCCGGTCTACACAAAGATCCGTGACGACAACCCGACGAGATACATTACCGGATGTAAGGCGAAAAATAACCTCGTTGCAGATGGCTGTGTGATTGAGGGAGATGTTGAGAACTGTATTCTTTTCAGAGGCGTCAAGATCGAGAAAGGCGCGAAGATCAGAAACAGTGTCCTGATGCAGGATACGGTCGTGAAGGCCGGCGGACGCTTGGATTACGTTGTTACCGATAAGAACGTTACGATCGAGGTCGGACAGGAGCTTAAGGGAACGGATACACAGCCGTTTTATGTTGCCAAGGGACATACGGTTTAAAAAAGCAAAGGATAAAAGGGAATCTTCCGTGAGAGACTGGATGCTCCATGGAGATTCCCTTTTTGTGTATATGAGAACATAGAAAAAATGAAATCGGAAAGGCAGAGCGCTAAAGTCTGTGAAGCGCGGATTTTCCTGTAAAAAAAGGTGACCTGCGCAATGGCAGATCACCTTTTTGTAAGAAAACGGAGCATCAGGACTGGATCAGATAGACCTCAGAACGTTCCACGCCGTGATTTTTTGTTTCCGAATGTGTGTTGTAAAAAATATCGATGTGTTTTCCTTTGACGCCGCCGCCGACGTCCTCAGCGATATATTCGACGCCGTCGATGAGAAGATGGCTTCCGAGCGGGATGACGCGCGGGTCAACGGCTACGGTGCGGCTCGCGGTGGCCTGGGTTCCTGTTTTTGTGAGGCGTCCATATCCTTCGGAGCAGCTTCTGCATGGGCAGTAGGCGGTTGTCTTGAAGGTTCCTAAGGAGACGAGAGTCGCGTTTTTGATGATGCCTGTCTCGGTATCGTACTGGTAGGCGATCGGAAGTGCCTGTCCGTTTACGCTGAGTTTGATCATGTAGGTGTTGTCCGGAATGGAGGACCAGTCGATCATGATCTCAAAGCCGTGGGCGCCGTTTCCGATGCCGCTTGTCTTTAAGTCATCGCGTTCGATATCTGCGGTGGCGGTCTCTGCTAAGAGAGAGTCGCCTGTATGGGCGTTGACCACGGTGACAGTGACGGAGACCGGGGTGTCCGGGGCCGCGGAGTTCCACGCCCATCCGGAGATCTTATTTCCGTCGATGCTGTCGAGGTGGCCAGAGTTTTTCGAGGTGCTTGCGAAGGCGCATACGGTGTTTAGGAGCATCGCGAGGATGGTTATTAAAACACTGATGGTCATTCTGATTTTCTTCATATAACATATCCTTTCTTTTTTGTTTCATATCTGTTACAAAGTATATGCTGCAATGTAACAAATATGTAACAATTTGGAAACAAATATGTATTATACACGGATTTTTTTATTTGTCAAGTTTTCGGGGCATGGGGAGAGCTGGGAGTGGCTTTCTATAGGGTATTGGCGAGAGGTACGCGGTGAGGCTCCGGGATAGCGTGCAGGGGATGCGGGGATGGTTCCTCTAAGCACACGGGCGGCTGCTAAGGGCAGAAAATCGACGACACAACTCGCTGCGCTCAGACAAGTGTCGCCGATTTTCTAACGCAGCCACCCGTGAGCTAAGAGGAAGCCAGATCCCCGGATCAAAGCACGCCATCCCGGAGCCTCACCGCTGTGGGATGGCGGGAGGAAGGGAAGAGGTATAACTCGCTGCCTGCGCTCGGACGTGTACTATTTTGTATTCAACACAGTCAGCTGCGGATTAAGAGGAAGTGTATATCTGGAGCAAAGCACTTTTGCCCGGAGCCTCACCGCTGGGGAGTTGCGGGAGTGAGTGTGAAGAATCGATATCTTATAAGGAAATAGTTTGGTTGGGGAAGATTACTGTCGGTAAAGTGCGCGGGAAATTATGGGGTTTCCGGGAGGTTTCTGGATAAAAACAGGAATTATTCCTATGTTTGTGAAAAAAATGTGAAAATTATCAAAAGCCCTTGACAAAAAACTTGCGAAGTAATATAGTAGCAACTGTAGATGTTAGCACTCCTCAAAAGAGAGTGCTAGCAAATCAGAGAGAAGAGGTGAGAGGTTTGGAACTGGATGAGAGAAAAGAGAAAATTTTGAAAGCGATTATCCAGACGTACCTGGAGACCGGTGAGCCGGTCGGATCCAGAACGATTTCCAAATACTCGGATCTGAAGCTCAGCTCCGCTACGATCCGAAATGAGATGTCTGATCTGGAAGAGCTTGGTTACATTCTTCAGCCGCATACTTCAGCCGGAAGGATTCCTTCCGATAAGGGTTACCGGTTTTATGTTGACCAGATCATTAAAGAGAAGGACAGTCAGGTCGAGCACATGCAGGAACTGATGATCCAGCGGGTTGACCGCGTGGAACTGCTTTTGAAGCAGCTTGCAAAGGTTCTCGCAAAGAATACAAATTATGCGACTCTGATCAGCGGACCGAGTTACAGCCAGACGAAGCTTAAATTTATCCAACTCTCCAGAGTTGAGGAGCATAAGCTTCTCGTGGTAATTGTTGTGGAAGGAAATATTATCCGGAACTCTTTTGTTACGGTTGATGAGGAACTCAGTGATGAGGAGATCCTGAATCTGAATATTCTCCTGAACAGCAATCTGAACGGTCTGACGATCGAGGAGATCAATCTTGGTGTGATCGCGAAGATGAAGGAGCAGGCCGGAAGCCACAGAAGAGTGGTGGATCTGGTCCTGAATGAGGTCAGCGAAGTGATCCGTTCCCAGGATGAGGATCTTCAGATCTATACGAGCGGGGCAACCAATATTTTCAAATATCCGGAACTTTCCGATACAGAGAAAGCGAGTCAGCTGATCAGCACGTTAGAACATAAGGAACTTCTCCGTGGGCTGATCGATGAACAGCAGCAGAATAAGACCGATGACCCGGACAATGAGATCCAGGTCTACATCGGAGATGAAACTCCGGTCCAGAGCATGAAAGACTGCAGCATCGTAACCGCAAATTATGCGCTCGGCGATGGAATGCGAGGAACGATCGGTATTGTAGGACCAAAGCGGATGGATTACGAGAAAGTCGTAACAACCTTGCGATCGCTTGTCGCGCAGCTGAACGAAACATTTAAAAATGAAAGGTGAAGAGAGCAGTGGAAGAGAAAGAGTTAGAAAAAGAGAACCAGGAGACGGAAGCTTCCGAAGAGAAAGAAGCGAAAGCCTCTGAGACTGATAAAGAAACTGAGAAGTCCGAGGATGTCGGAAAGAAGGAAAAAGCTCCGGAAAAGAAAAAGGATCCGAAGGACGAGAAGATTGATGAGTTAAATGACAAACTCAGAAGATCGATGGCGGAATTTGATAATTACCGCAAGAGAACGGACAAGGAAAAGTCCGCGATGTATGAGATCGGCGCGAAGGACGTGATCGAAAAGATCCTTCCGATCGTTGACAACTTTGAAAGAGGTCTTAACACAATCCCGGAGGATGCGAAAGGAACCGCATTTGCAGAGGGAATGGAAAAGATATATAAGCAGTTTGTAAAGACGCTCGATGATCTTGGCGTAAAACCGATCGAGGCCGTCGGAAAGCCGTTTGATCCGAATTTCCACAACGCAGTGATGCATGTGGAGGATGAGAATCTCGGCGAAAATGTTGTGGCAGCTGAGCTTCAGAAGGGTTACACCTACAAAGAGTCGATCGTCCGTCACAGCATGGTACAGGTTGCGAACTAAGGATCGTGAGAGCACGTAAGTGCGGATCGATCCGGTATCAAAATTAACATTGAAATTCACTTAATTCCAAATATAACAGGAGGAAAAAATCATGAGCAAGATCATTGGTATTGACTTAGGTACAACAAACAGCTGCGTAGCAGTTATGGAAGGCGGTAAACCAACAGTTATCGCTAATACAGAAGGTGTCAGAACAACACCGTCTATCGTTGCATTTACAAAGACAGGAGAAAGACTTGTCGGTGAGCCGGCAAAGCGTCAGGCAGTTACAAACGCTGACAGAACCATCTCCTCCATTAAGAGACATATGGGTACTGACTACAAGGTAGACATCGACGGCAAGAAGTACACACCGCAGGAGATTTCCGCGATGATCCTTCAGAAGTTAAAAGCAGATGCTGAAAGCTACCTCGGTGAGAAGGTAACAGAAGCTGTTATCACAGTTCCGGCTTACTTCAACGATGCCCAGCGTCAGGCAACAAAGGATGCAGGTAAGATCGCAGGTCTTGATGTAAAGCGTATCATCAACGAGCCGACAGCGGCAGCCCTTGCTTATGGCCTTGACAACGAGAAAGAGCAGAAGATCATGGTATATGACCTTGGCGGCGGTACATTCGATGTTTCCATCATCGAGATCGGTGACGGCGTTATTGAAGTTCTTGCGACGAACGGTGATACACACCTCGGCGGTGATGATTTCGATAACCGTGTCACACAGTGGATGATCGATGAGTTCAAGAAGACAGAGGGCGTAGATCTTTCCGGTGATAAGATGGCACTTCAGAGATTAAAAGAAGCTGCAGAGAAAGCAAAGAAAGAGCTTTCTTCCGCAACAACAACAAACATCAACCTTCCGTTCATTACAGCTACTGCTGAAGGACCGAAGCATTTTGATATGAACCTTACCAGAGCAAAATTTGATGAACTGACACATGATCTGGTAGAAAAGACAGCAATCCCGGTACAGAACGCAATGAAAGACGCAGGACTTACCAATGCGGATCTTGGCCAGGTACTCTTAGTTGGTGGTTCTACCCGTATCCCAGCTGTACAGGATAAGGTAAGACAGATCACAGGCAAAGAGCCGAGCAAATCCTTGAACCCGGATGAATGTGTAGCAATCGGTGCATCCATTCAGGGTGGTAAACTTGCAGGTGATGCAGGCGCAGGTGATATCCTTCTTCTGGATGTTACTCCACTGTCACTGTCCATCGAGACAATGGGTGGTATTGCAACAAGACTGATTGAGAGAAATACTACAATTCCTACAAGAAAGAGCCAGATTTTCTCAACAGCAGCAGACAACCAGACAGCAGTAGATATCAACGTTGTACAGGGTGAGCGTCAGTTTGCAAAAGACAACAAATCCCTTGGCCAGTTCCGTCTGGACGGAATCCCGCCCGCACGTCGTGGTGTTCCGCAGATTGAAGTTACATTTGATATCGATGCAAACGGTATCGTAAATGTATCTGCTAAGGATCTTGGAACAGGTAAAGAACAGCACATCACAATCACAGCTGGTTCTAACATGTCTGATTCCGATATCGACAAGGCAGTAAAAGAAGCTGCTGAGTTTGAAGCACAGGATAAGAAACGTAAAGAAGCAATCGATACAAGAAACAATGCTGATTCCATGGTATTCCAGGTTGAGAATGCACTGAAAGAAGCCGGAGACAAGATCGATGCTAATGATAAAGCTGCTGTAGAAGCAGACCTGAACGCACTGAAAGATTTACTGTCTCAGACTGCAAATGCAGAAGAGATGACAGATTCTCAGGTAGCAGATATCAAAGCTGCTCAGGAGAAGATGATGGAAAGTGCTCAGAAGCTTTTCGCTAAAATGTATGAGCAGACACAGCAGGCAGGCGGCCAGGCTGGTCCGAACCCGGGAGCAGGCGCAGCTCAGGGTGGAAATGAAGCAGGCTATGGCGATGATGTTGTAGACGCTGACTACAAAGAAGTATAATGTGACATTTCTGTAAAAGCAGAGATTTGCAACGGAAATATCAATAATAACTGTTCAGTGGGAGAGTCTCTCTCACTGAATAGTTGTGTTATAAATAAAACGGGTATAGGATTAAAATCATGGCTGATAAGAGAGATTATTATGAAGTCTTAGGCGTGGACAAAAGCGCCGATGACGCAACACTTAAAAAAGCATATCGTAAGCTGGCCAAGAAGTATCACCCGGATGTAAATCCAGGAGATAAAGAGGCTGAGGCGAAATTTAAAGAGGCAACAGAGGCTTACACCATCTTAAGCGATCCGGAGAAGAGAAAACAGTATGACCAGTTTGGCCATGCGGCTTTTGAAAACGGTGGCGGAGGTGCCGGCGGCGGCTTCGGAGGTTTTGATTTTAACGGTGCTGATATGGGTGATATCTTCGGCGATATTTTCGGCGATTTATTTGGCGGCGGCAGCAGAAGCAGACGTGCCAATAATGGTCCGATGAAGGGAGCTAATCTCCGCGCACGCGTAAATATTACTTTTGAAGAAGCTGTCTTTGGCTGTGAGAAGGAACTGGAGATCGTACTGAAAGACGAGTGTACCACCTGTCATGGAACAGGTGCGAAGCCGGGTACTTCACCGGTAACCTGTCCGAAATGTCATGGAGAAGGTCAGGTTGTTTATACACAGCAGTCGATGTTTGGAATGGTGCGTAATGTACAGACTTGTCCGGATTGTCATGGATCAGGTAAGATCATCAAGGATAAATGTACTTCCTGCCGCGGAACCGGATATACATCTTCAAGAAAGAAGATTCAGGTATCTGTACCTGCAGGTATTGACAATGGTCAGAGCATCCGCATCCGTGAGAAGGGTGAACCGGGTACAAACGGAGGTCCGAGAGGCGATCTGCTTGTAGAAGTAAATGTTGCACGTCATCCGATCTTCCAGAGACAGGATATGAATATCTTCTCTACTGCGCCTCTTACATACGCGCAGGCAGCACTGGGCGGTACTGTACGTATCAACACAGTGGATGGAGAGGTTGAATATGAAGTGAAACCCGGAACTCAGACAGACACAAGGATCCGTCTGAAGGGAAAAGGTGTACCGTCTCTGAGAAATAAGAATATACGTGGCGATCATTATGTGACTTTCGTTGTGCAGGTTCCTACAAACCTCAACGAAGAAGCAAAAGAAGCACTGCGCAAATTCGATGAGGCGTGTGGTAACCGTCCGAAATCAAAAGATTCTGATGATTTTGAAAAACCGGAAAAGAAGAAAAAGAGTTTCATGGATAAATTAAAAGAGACTTTTGAGGATTAATTATAAAAGAAAATTAAAGAAAAGAGGTTTACCCTCTTTTCTTTTTTTGTATAGTCGTGTATATTGAAGAGTAACGGTAAAAATCAGATGAACAGACAGGAATAAAAGTTTCCTGAGAAATGGAGAGATATTTGACAAAAACAGAGA
>ERZ779895.3134-NODE-3134-length-13492-cov-1.973357_pt1 | contig 13492 bp, 10 predicted proteins | sample MGYA00511093_ERZ779895 | MGnify/ENA primary metagenome ERZ779895 (study PRJEB29588, sample SAMEA2142970) | human gut metagenome | biome: human gut; feature: human-associated habitat; material: faeces | place: Denmark | collected 2008/2010 ... | reverse complement strand
CAGCCAGTCTACCGTCGAGGGTTCGGTCCGTGCAATCGCACAATTCGAGATAAAATAAACATACGCTCTGTATAATTAGAAGCCCGGCCTCGCAGGCCGGGCTTTTAATTACCCCCCCCCTCCGGTTTTTTCGGAAACCGTTTCGCCTCTTGCAGGCCCGGAGCGTTATCCTGCCGCTATTGCCTCGCTTGCCCCACCTGCGAGGATTGCTGCCTGCGTTGCAGGCGTCCTGCCGCTTTCCTTGAATCCGCATTTAGCGAAACGTTTCGCTGACGGAGAATTTAACCGGGGCGATGGAATCGCCGTGCTGTTTCTTTCGAGACGAAAATAAATATGACACGAATGCGAGGCTGTTTGTTTGATGCTCCCGGCATTTACTATTTTCATCTCTTGAATATCGACAATTTGTTCCATATCATCTTTTTTCGTGCGATCAGACAGGCTCCTATAACTCCGGCATCGCCCCCTAACCGCGAAGGAACGATGGACAGTTGTTGGGTCATCAGCCGAAGCGAATATTTATGCACGGCAAGCTTCACAGGCTGTAAAAAGTAGTAAGGAGCAATTTCTGACATTCTGCCGCCAATGATGATACGATCGGGATTCAAAAGGTTGATCAATCCGGCCAACTGATGCCCAAGCTCACCCCCGGCCTGCGTCACCAACTCAATGCAAAGCGGGTCTTCCAGTTTCGCAGCTTCAATAATGTCCTCTATCGTAATCATGTTTCCGTTCCACACCTTTTTAGAAAGAACCGACGCCTCGTGATTGTAGATTCTTTCTACGAGTTTGCGGCAAACGGCGCTTCCCGAGATTTCCGTTTCAATGCATCCTTTTTTTCCGCAATGACACATCACGTTGTTTTCATACATGTGGATATGTCCGAATTCTCCCGAATAGCCGTCCTTTCCATAATATATTTCTCCATTTATGATAATGCAGAGTCCCAGTCCCCATCCGATATTGACATAAATCACATTCTCCTGCGAGGCATTGTTTTCGGATACATACTCGCCGTAAGCCATCGCTTTGGTGTCGTTCTCGATGAAAACCGGAATGCCCAAACGTTCGTTGAGCAAAAGAGTCAGCGGCACTTCGCGTGTCTCCTCGAAATTGAAAATCGTGGCGCTCGTTCCTAAATGCGAATTGACCCGCCCTCCAATATTGAAATTGACGCCCGCTATTTTGCCGGCGTTCTGACTTTGAAACTTTAGCATGAACTGCGAAATATGCGTACATATTTCATCCAGTTTATTATGTGTATTTTCGAAGCGAAAATCTGTGATGCGCTCTATGCAAACCATATCCCCCGTAAGGTTCATAAGCCCGATTATCAACTCGAAAGGCTTGAGGTCGACACCCAAAAAATAGTAGGTTTCGGATTTCACCCGATAAAGGACTGGATTTCGTCCCCGTTTATTGGTCTTTAAGCAGTCTCCCTTTTCCAAAATATCCTCCGCATAGAGTTCGGAGACATACTTGGCTATTGTCGTGACGCTGAAGCCGGTTTGGCTGGCGATGTCGGGAATGATGAATTGCCCTTTCTGAAAAATGGAGTTCAGAATGATGTTTCGTACAAAACAACCCAGATCGCCGTCGTGGGATGCGGATGTAAAAGGAGGTAACATTGTCCTTGCCATTATTTAGTGTGCCTGACAAAAATAGTAAATCGAAAAGAAATAAAAAACAGATTGTATAAATAATCGCTTTATTTAAAAAGTTTGCTTTGTAAATATGTGGAATGATAATCGGATTTAATACATTGTGTTTTAATGTATTGTATTTGATATTTCGGCTGACGTGTTTTGGAGAATAAAAAAGTGCCTTTTTTAAATGGTTTTGCTCTTCGGATTATCAGGCACATTGGAAGAATCCTTTCTATTTTTATTTTGAAAAGGTGAAATCAAATCGTACAAAAGCGACCTGCCCGAAATTCTTAATTTTTAAAATGTACGAAGAAAAGGTGTCCGAACCAAAACTCAATGCTGACTGAAATATGAAACTGAAAATTCTTGGCTTCGCTCTGCTTGCTGTCTGCGTCTGCGCCGTGTGCTGTATGTGCGGCAGCGATTCGAAAACGCCCGACTATGAATTTCCCGACGGACCCGATCCTGATCCCGACCCTCAACCGGGCGATTATCCTGCCGGACTGACCGTAACCGAGTTTGCGGACGATCTGGGCGGCGGAAAACAATGCCTCGGATTCGTGGCCGTGGCCGATCTGAAAGCCAATCCCAAACTGCGCTTCAACGCCGTGCATCTGCCTCAACAGAAAACTCCGTCGCGCATTCATGCCGAATTCGCTTCGGCCAACCGGGGAACGGCCTGTGTGACGACCAATGCCGGGTATTGGTGGGCCGGAAATTCGTTGAGCCTGCTTGTTACCGGCGGTGCCGTCAAGTCGATCGAGAATCAGACGGTGACACGCAACAACCAGACGGTTTATCCCGTGCGTTCTTCGTTCGGGCAGATGGCGTCCGGAGGGTTCGAGACGCACTGGATTTACTGCGTGCTCGACGACGGCAACAAGCCTTATGCCTTCCCGTCCGCACTCGACAACGACGAACGTACGAATACGTATATGTCCGCGCCGCCGACTTCGAAGACGCCCGGCGCGGCGCTCTGGACTCCGCAGGAGGCGGTCGGAGGCGGCCCGATGCTGGTCCGGGAGGGGAAGAACGTCGCCGTGGAGAATTATTGGAAAGAGGTGTTCGACGGCGGCGGCATCGCCGGGACTTCGCGTCAGCCGCGTACGGCGATCGGCGCCACAGCGGACGGCAAAATGATCCTGCTCGTGTGCGACGGGCGCAATATGCGGGGCAGCGCCGGATTTACGCTGGCGGAGCTGGCCGACAAGCTGATCGCACTGGGAGCGGTCGATGCGGTCAATCTCGACGGCGGCGGATCTTCGACCATGGTCGGCAGCGACGGCAAGGTGCTCAACCGTCCCAGCGACACGGGCAGCGCCGAAATGATCGTCGAGCGCAAAATTTCGACGGCGGTCGTCATCTCCGAAGTGAACTAATCCATAAAGAATCATATGAAGAAACTTCTCCTCATCTGGCTGGCAGCCTTTGCTGCCGTCTCCTGCGCGCAGGAAAAACTGCCGTCGAAACCGCTTTACATGTGGTTTGACTGCGAAGCCAATTATGCGACTTTGAGTCATCCCGATTCGATTCGTTACTATGTGTCCAAAATCCACGACATGGGCTTTACCGATGTCGTGGTCGACGTGAAGTCGATCATGGGCGAAACGCTCTACAAGAGCGATATAGCGCCTTACATGGGCGAATGGGAGGGTGTGACCCGTCCTGAAAACTACGATCTGCTGGGTTATTTCATCGAGGAGGGGCACAAGCTGGGCATGCGCGTGCACGGTTCGCTCAACGTGTTTGCCGGCGGTCACAACTATTTCGACCGGGGAATCATCTACGGCGATCATGCCGACTGGCAGTCGCAGGTCTATACCGAAGGGAAGATCGTGCCGATCAGCGAAATAAAGAGCAACTACAACGGCATGCTCAACCCGGCGAATCCCGAAGTGCAGGAGTACGAGCTGGCGATTCTGAAGGAGTTCGCCGGGAAGTATCCCGATGTGGACGGCATCGTCTTCGACCGGGTGCGTTTCGACAATATCACCTCCGATTTCAGTCCGCTGTCGAAGGAGCTTTTCGAAGCCTATGCCGGAACGAAAGTCGCCGATTATCCCGGTGATATACTCCGCTGGACGCAGGATGCCGACGGCAAGTGGAGCTGGTCGCAGGGCCCGCTGTTCCGCAAGTGGATCGAATGGCGCGCATCGGTTATCAAGGACTTCGTGACCGAAGCCCACAGGCAGCTCAAGGAGATCAATCCCCGGCTGCTGATCGGCGACTATACGGGCGCATGGTACCCGACCTATTATTACGTGGGCGTCAACTGGGCCAGCGAACAGTTCGATCCCGCCCGCTATTTCGATTGGGCGACGCCCGAGTACAAGAATACGGGTTATGCCGACCTGCTCGACATCTATATGACCGGACTTTACTATACGCTGGTTACCAAAGCCGAAGTCGACAAGGCCAACGGAGCCGTGGGGCAGCGTACCGAAGCGGGAATGTCCGACGAACAGAATTACTGGTACTGCATCGAGGGCGGCGCCGAATGGGCGAAGAAAATCACCTGCGGCGTGGTTCCCGTGACAGGCTCGATCTACGTCGAGCAGTACGAGGGCGACGCAGCGCAATTCACCCGCGCTGTGGCGCAGGCGCTCCGCGACACCGACGGACTGATGATCTTCGATATCGTCCATATCATCAACCGCGGCTGGTGGTCGGAGCTGGCGGCCGGAATCGCCGAAGGAAGCAACTGATCTGCAACCAATATAAAACAACTAAAAACTTAACCTTAAATGTAATTCTATGAAAGAGTTCTTCTCTATTTTCAAGAATTCCCTGACAAGGAAGTGCATGGCGCTTCTGATGTCATTGCTTGTTGTCGGTGCGGCTTCCGCCCAGACGCGGGTGACGGGAACGGTTACGGATGAGAGCGGGCACCCTCTGATGGGCGTAACTGTTATCGTCGTAGGTACCAATACGGGTGCCATTACCAACCTCCAGGGTCAGTATTCCATCGTTGCTAAACCTGGCAACACATTGGAGTTCCAGTATTTAGGTATGGTGTCCGAGCGAAAAACCGTGGGGGGGGAATTACCTCCATTGATGTTTCTCTCAAGGAAGACTCTGCCAGAGTCGATGAAGTCGTTGTCGTCGGTTACGGTACGATGAAACGCGCGAGCATTACGGGCGCCGTTTCGCAAATCGACGGCAAGGAACTGCTCAAGGCGCCGATGGGAAATGTGACGAATATGCTGGGCGGGCGTGTCGCCGGCGTGGTGGCCTTGCAGCAGTCGGGACAGCCCGGCAGCGACGGCGCCAGCATTTTGGTGCGAGGCAGCGGCGCAAAGTACATTGTGGACGGTGTAGCCCGCGATTTCAGCCAGATTGATCCCAATGATATCGAAAGCGTTTCGGTGCTCAAGGACGCATCGTCGGCTGCGATTTACGGTATGGATGCCTCGGCTGTCATTATCGTGACGACCAAAAGGGGCAAGGCCGCTCCGGCCAAGATCTCCTACACCGGCACTTTCGGTTTGAGCCAGAATGCCGTAATGCTCGAAATGCTCGACGGTCCGGGGTATGCCTATTGGTATAACAAAGCCCGTGAAATGGACGGAGACACGCCGATTTTCACGCAGCGCCAGATCGACATGATGCTCAACGGCGATCCGAGCGACGGCTGGGGCAATACGAACTGGTATGAAAAGACTTTCGGGACGGGGGACAACCAGTCGCACAACCTCAATGTGACGGGCGGCAACGAGCGGATCAAGTACTTTACTTCGATCGGTTACTTCGATCAGGAGGGCAATGTGAAGAATTTCTCGTTCGACCGTATTAATATCCGTTCGAATATCGAAGCCAAGATCGCCAAGAACTGGACGATGGCCGTGGATCTGGCCGGTCGCGTGCAGCGCAGCAATCGTCCCGGATTTTCGGGCGATCCCGCCGATTGGAACAATATCGCGCAGCAGGCTATGCGTGCGCATCCTTACGTGCCCGAAAATTATAACGGGCTTCCTGTTTCGACCAATACTTCGAGCGCTACCGTAAGTCCGCTCGCTTCTTCCGAGGAGTCGGGTTATGCAAAAAGCAATACGTTCTATTTTCAGTCGAATGTTTCGCTTAAGTATGATTTTCCTTTCCTGAAGGGTTTGTCTGCGAAATTCATGGTGGCCTATGACTATTCGCAGACCTATTCCAAGATTTATTCCACGCCTTTCCGTACGATGGTTGCAACGCTTCCCACGACTCTTGACGGCAATATTTCCTATGCCGAAAACTGGGATTCGCGTAAAAAATCCGAAAATTCGCTGACGGAGGGGCTCTCGCGCAACACGCAGATTACGACTAACGCTTCGCTTAATTATGCCAACACCTTCGGGAAGCATAATGTTTCTGCAATCCTGCTGATGGAGACCTACTCTAACGACGGCAATAATTTCAGCGCTTACGGAGAAGGATTTTCGATCAAGGAACTTGCCGAACTCAAATACGCCAGCATTCCCGACAAGATGTCGATCAACGGTATGAGCTCCGTTGCGCGCAAAGCCGGTTTCGCGGCCCGTGTCAATTACGATTATGCCAATAAGTATCTTGTCGAATTGTCGTGCCGGTATGATGGCAGTTATCTGTTCGGCGGTATGGTTGATGGAAAACGCTGGTCTCCTTTCCCTGCCGCATCGGTCGGTTGGAGAATATCTAATGAGCCTTGGTTCGATTCCAAAGCGATCGACAACTTGAAGTTGCGTGCAAGTATCGGTCTTACGGGTACGACGGGTATCAGCGCTTATTCGTATTTGAATACATTAGGTTTTCTGGATACTCCGGCCGTTGTCCTCGGAGGCGTCGGTGTCGACGGGATGCTTACTTCGAGTTTGGCGAATGAGAATCTGACATGGGCGAAGAATCTGCAATATAACGGAGGATTCGACCTGTCCATGTGGGGTGGCAGACTGGGTGTTGAGTTCGATGTATTCTATAAATACATCTATGATATCCTGAGTGGTGTGACTGCCACTTATCCCAGCTCTTTCGGCGGTTATTATCCGAAGTATGAAAACAGCAATAAACAAGCTCATAAGGGTTTTGAGATTACGTTGAGCCACCGTAACCGTGTCGGAGATTTCAATTACAACGTGAGTCTGACCGGTACATACACCAAGCGTAAATGGCTGCACTATAACGATGCCGCCAATACGCCCGATTGGCTCAAGCTTACGGGTAAGGAGGTCGGCGCCCAGGTCGGCTTTATCTCCGCCGGTTTGTTCCAGAGCCAGGAGGAGATCGACAATTCTCCGACGATTGTGGGTAAAGCCGTTCGTGTTGGCGATATTAAGTATGTCGATCGCAACGGCGACGGTGTGATTTCCTATGAACAGGACCGCGGTTATGTCGGGGCCGCCGCTTATCCCAAATTTGTGGGAGGCCTTTCTTTTTCGGGTGATTGGAAAGGCATTGACTTCTCTTTCCTGTTTCAGGCAGGCTTGGGCCGGGATGTGGCTCTGACGGGTGTGTACAGCGGAGGAATCATGGACAACACGCAGATGACCAAGCCGTTCTATCACGGAGGCAATTCGCCGAAATACCTTGTGGAGAACTCTTGGCGGGAAGATAACACCAATGCCGAATTTCCGCGCCTGAGTATCGTGCAGGCCAGTTCGAATAATGCCTATTCTTCGACTTTCTGGTATCGCAGCGGCGATTATCTGCGTCTGAAGAATTTGCAGATCGGATACACCTTCCCGCAGAAATGGATGAGCCGGATCGGCATCGACCGTCTGCGTATCTATTTCGAAGGACAGAACCTTTGGACTGTCAGTGAACTGACCAAATTCAACATTGATCCTGAACAGCCCGGTGTGTCGAACGGTTATTATCCGCAGCAGCGTATCTTCTCGTTCGGTGTAAACTTGGCATTCTAACATGAAAAACGGAGAAATTATGAAAACAGGAATTAAAATAGCCATGATGTCGTTGCTGACGTTCTCTTTAGTCGGTTGCAACGATTTCCTCGATACCACGCCGCATGACAGTATCTCGGACAAGGTGGTTTGGAACGATATACACACGGCGACGCTTTACCTTAACGGTTTTTATCCGTATATTGACCGTTACGGACAGTTCGGCTCCGCCCAGTTTCAAGGTAATCTGACCGAGGGACTTACCGAAACTTTCAAATACGGTTCGTACGTTCCGGGCAATAAGGCCGGAGACTCCAATAATTATGTGTTTACGCCTGAAACGATGTCGTCGACGGGCAACCTGCTCGATGCGTGGACGGGTGGATATGAGCGTATCCGCCGTATCAATGAGTTCTTGGAATCCATGCGGAAGCATTCCACGTTCTCGGCGGAAGAGAATGCTAAACTTGAGGCGCAGGCCCGTTTTTTCCGCGCATTCGTCTATTTTCAGTTGGCCAAACGGCATGGAGGGGTAATCCTCTATACGGATATGAATCTCCAGAAGAATAAAGACCGCAGCTCTGCCGCCGAGACCTGGGATCTGATTGCCTCGGACCTCAAGTATGCGGCTTCGGTATTGCCGGTGCGCTGGGACGCGGCCAACAAGGAGCGTGTGACGCGCGGCGCGGCTTGGGCCATGCTTGCACGGACGATGCTTTATGCCGAACGCTGGCAGGATGCCAAAGACGCGGCGGATTCGGTTTTCAAGCTGCAGGTCTATTCTTTGACCGATAAGTACGAGGATGCTTTCAAAGGAGGGAATAGTGAGTCGATTCTCGAATACAACTATCTGGTAACGGGTCCCAATCATACTTTCGATAACGACTATGTTCCTTACGGCGATATGGACAACGACGGAGGTAAAGGCTGCCCGACGCAGGAGATGGTCGAATCGTATCAGGCGAAGGACGGCAAAACCGTAGATTGGAGCAAATGGCACGGCGAGACGACCGAGTTGCCTCCTTACGATCAGCTGGAACCCCGTTTCGCTGCGACGGTTCTTTATCACGGAGCGCAATGGAAGGGGCATACAATGACCAACAGCGTTGGAGGTACTTACGGGCAGTATATGGATTATCGTAGCGACACCTATCCGAAGGGACGTACTACTACCGGTTATTATCTGCGCAAATACCTCGATGAAAGCCACACCGATTTCTCGGTTATCAAGGTCAGCACGCAGACTTGGGTGGAACTTCGTCTGGCTGAAATTTACCTCATCCGTGCCGAGGCGAACTATCGTTTGGGCGCTTCGGGGGCCGCTTTGGAGGATGTCAATGCCGTGAGACAGCGTCCCGGTGTGAATCTGCCCGCTCTTTCGGGCCTTTCGGGGAACGATCTTTTCAAAGCGATACGTCAGGAACGCAAGATCGAGCTGGCGTATGAAGGGCACCTCTATTGGGACATGCGTCGCTGGAAACTCGCCGACAAGGAGTATAACGGTTACCGTGTGCACGGACTGAAGATCACGCCGCATCAGGGCGCTTTCAAATTCGAGTATGTGGATTGTGATTTGCAGGACCGTAAATTCCTGGCGAAGACCTACGTATTCCCGATTCCTTACGATGAGTTGGCTAACAACTCGGCTATCGAACAGTATGACGAGTGGAAATAAATCTTGAATTACAATTATGAAAAATACCATATTTTCTTTCCTGACGGCGGCCGGTCTGCTCTTTGCGGGCTGTCACCAGCCCGACGAGCTGTTGCCTTCCGTGTCGCGTAACGGCATCAACAGCGTAACCGCCCAATTCGTAAAGAACAATAGCGAGGGGGCAGCCGAATTTTACGGCGAATTCAAAGGATATCCGGCGGAGGGCAGCGATGAGATCACGGTCGAGATTCCGTGGTTTTATCCGGAGAGCAGCGATGATGTCGTGAGCGGTAAGATGCTCGACAAAATGCGCATCAGCCTGAATCTCGACGACAATGTTACGGTGGACCCTGCGGTCCTTTATATGAATTTGAACGAGGACAACTATATTACGGTTACCGATCAGCTCAAGCAAAAGAAGGTTTATAAAGTCAGGGGGCGGATCGTGAAGAGCAAAGCCTGTCTGCTGGAGGAGCTGTCGCTTCCGTCGCAGGGTTTGAACGCCATCATTGATCAGGAAACCAAAGAGGTGTCGCTGATCGCAGCCGGTAATATCGAACCTTGTACGGGAACCTACCGGCTTTCGTATCATGCTACGATTTCACCCGATCCGGCAACGACGGTTATCGACTGGAATGCGTCGCCCAAGCTGACCGTCACTGCGTATGACGGGGTAAGCAAGACGGTTTACACCGTTAAGAAAGAGGTTCCGGCGAAGGTTCCGACCGGTATTCGTTCGGGCAGCCAGAAGAACCTGTTCGTTTCCGAAACGTTCAAGACTGATTACGGAATGAGCGGAACGACGAATTATACGCTGGGCATTTTGGGCGATCACTTGCTTATTTGCTCCGGCGAGAGCGAGATCGTTTATGTCAACAAGCTTACCGGTGTCAAGGCCGGAACGGTGAATATGGGCGGCATCAATCTCGGTGGAGGCGCTATCACTTCGGATGAAGCCAACCATATCGTGATGTGTTCGATTGCCGCCAACGGTGCGTCGCAGACCATTTATCGTCTGGATCATGTTACCGATACCCCGAAGGAGGTCATGACCTGGTCGAATGCCACGGGCGGTAAGATCGGCAGCAAGATTTCGATCAAGGGCGATATAGACGCAGACGCCGTCGTCACGATCAACTGCTGGGCTTGGGCAAGTCCCGCAAACTGGAGTTCGTTCGTCCGTATCATTGTGACCGATGGCGTTTGGGGTACTCCCGAAAAGGTTACGATTGCGGGTTGCGGACTCTGGAACGGCGGCAATGTCGATGTGGAATATCTGTCGACGGATATTACCGGACCTTATTTCAAAGCCAGCTATTCGACCAATGGGGCGGAGTGGATCGACGGAGCGACCAATTCGCGTGTGGCATTTATCGACAAAGGCGCGAACGACGCCAATTCGAATTTTGCCAATGTGTCGTGCGCCGTCTTCAATAAGAGTCCGTTCGTCGCCGTGTTCGGCGGTTCGCACTTCGCTTACAGTGCATCGCGTGCCATTCTGCTCGATGTCGGAGACCGCAATCTCTTCACCGGGACGTTCGACAATACGAAAGCCAAGATCTATGCGTCGACGCCTAAATATCTGGCTGTTTCCGGAACGGCGAGCTGCGATATTCTGCTGAGCCAGTCGTCTGACGGTTATTATCTCTATCTTTACTGGATCGGCGGAAATACCAACTATATCCGTGCCGAACAGTGGGATTGTGTCGACAAGTAACATCCCTTTTGCCTGCATCCCTCTGACCGGGGATGCAGGTCCTAAAACAAGCATAATTTTGAAGATGAAAAAGAATATCAAATGGTTCGCGGCGGTTCTGGCGGCGCTGACGCTGGGATACGGGGCTGTTTCGTGCGGTTCGGATTCGAAGGAGCCCGAATGGGAGTGGCCCGATCCCGACCCGGATCCCGATCCGCAACCGGGAGTGGAGAAACCCCGGTTCATCTGGGTCGATGCCGCCGCCAACTTTCCCGATTTCGCCAACAGCAAGGAGAATATACTGCGCGATCTGACCAAGGCCCGGGAGGCCGGATTCACCGATATTGTAGTCGATGTGCGGCCTACTACCGGCGACGTGCTTTTCCGTACGTCGGTGGTCGATCAGGTGGAGTGGCTCGGCTCATGGCTGCCGGGCGGATATTCCAAAGTCGAACGCACGGCCACATGGGATTACTTGCAGGCGTTTATCGACGCCGGAAAGTCGCTCGACCTGCGCATTCACGCCGCGATCAATACCTTTACGGGGGGCAACCAGACTTCGCTGGGCGGCGCCGGAGTCGTTTTTCGGGAGGAGGCCAAGCGGGCATGGACGACCGATCTGAATTTGGCGGGCGGCATTACGAACATCATGTCCACTTCGCAGTCCGCCAAGTTCTTCAATCCGGTATTGCCCGAAGTGCAGGAGTATCTCTGTTCGATGCTCAAGGACCTCGCGGCCTATGACGGACTGGCGGGAATCTTCCTCGACCGGGGGCGCTTCGACGGATTTACCAGCGATTTCTCGAATTATACGCGCAAGGAGTTCGAAAAGTATATCGGCCGGTCGTTGCCAGCTTCCCCGCCGACATTCTGCCTGCGGGCCATACTTCGGGCATACCCTCGCCGGAGCCTGTGCATATGAAACAGTGGCTCGAATTCCGGGCGAAGGTGATTCACGACTTTATGGAGAAGGCGCGCCCCGCCGTCAAGTCGGTCAATCCGTCGGTCAAGTTCGGCGTATACGTCGGGGGCTGGTATGCCAGCTACTATGATGTGGGCGTCAATTGGGCCAGCCCCGATTACGACACTTCGTCCAAATTTTCATGGGCTACGAAAAAATATATGGATTACGGCTATGCTGACCTGATGGACCAGATGCTGATCGGGGCCTATGCCTCTCCGGCGCGTGTTTACGGCACGACCGAATGGACCATGCAGGGATTCTGCCTGCTGGCGAAGGAGCGTACGATGGGAGCGTGCCCGATGGTGGCCGGCGGCCCCGACGTGGGAAACTGGGATGCCGACGACAAGGTGCCGCAGGAGGAGGAGAACCGGGCCATCACCGCCTCGGTCGCCGCCTGCATCAATGCCTGCGACGGTTATTTCCTGTTTGATATGATTCACCTGAAAAAAGCCGATCAGTGGTCTTATGTCAAGACCGGTATCGACGGCGTAATTAAAAAAGACTGATTGTGAAACGCATCGTAATATTGTTTTTGGCCGCTCTTTTCGCGGCATCCGGCGCTTCGGCGCAGAAATTCCATAACGCCTACTACGATACCCGCCGTGCGGCCCACGACGAAGAGGGACTGCAGCAGGGGGCGATCGTCTTCCTCGGCAACAGCATCACCGAACAGGGGTGGTGGAGCCTGCTGCTCAAACGCGGCGACGTCGAGAACCGCGGCATCGGCGGCGACAACACCTTCGGCATGATCGACCGTCTGCCCGACATCCTGAAAAGCAAGCCCCGCAAAATCTTCCTGATGGCGGGTATCAACGACCTGACGGGCGGGCAGCCCGTCGATACGATCGTGATGAACATTACCCGCATGGCGGACATGGTGCACGAAGCCGTTCCCGGCTGCCGGCTCTATATCCAGAGCGTGCTGCCGGTCAATACCCGGCGGCTGGCCTATCCCGGACTCAAGAGGCATAATCCGCAGGTGCGGACGCTCAATGCGCGGTTGGTGCAGTTGTGCGACGCCAAGCCGTGGTGTACGTTCGTCGATCTGGTGCCGCTGCTTTCCGATGCCGACGGCGAACTGCGCATCGACCTGACGAAGGACGGAATCCACCTCCACCCCGTGGGGTATGTGATCTGGACCGATTACCTCAAGAAACAGAAATACCTGAAATAACACGTCTTGCAGATGGAAAAGCGAGCTTATGCGGTCGATTTGCTGCGAGGGTTGGCTATCGTGGGAATGGTGCTGTCGGGACAGATCCTATGGCACGCCGAACTTCCTGCATGGCTGTTCCATGCGCAGGTGCCGCCACCGTCGTTCCGTTTCGATCCGTCGGTGCCGGGAATTACGTGGGTCGATCTGGTCTTCCCGTTTTTCCTCTTCTCGATGGGGGCCGCTTTCCCGCTGGCCCTGCGTAAGCGGCTGGAGCAGCGGGGTGAATCGGTGGCGTTGGTCCTGACGGTCGTGGTGCGCAGGTGGGCGTTGCTGGCGCTTTTCGCCGTTGCCCTCGCCAACCTGCGTTCCGGGGTGACGGGAACGCTGCCGGGATGGGGCTCCTCGCTGCTGCAACTGGCGGGCTGGGGCTGTTTCTGTGCGCTTTTCATGCGCTTCGGCCGGCTTTCGGACCGGCAGAACCGCATGGTCTGTCTGGCCGGCGTCGCCGGCATCGCAGCCCT
>ERZ779895.3133-NODE-3133-length-13492-cov-5.874377_pt1 | contig 13492 bp, 13 predicted proteins | sample MGYA00511093_ERZ779895 | MGnify/ENA primary metagenome ERZ779895 (study PRJEB29588, sample SAMEA2142970) | human gut metagenome | biome: human gut; feature: human-associated habitat; material: faeces | place: Denmark | collected 2008/2010 ... | reverse complement strand
CCGATGAAGTCCATACCGTTCACCTCTTGCTTAATATAATTTGAATTATGATAATATCGATTATATTATAGCTGCTCTGCACAAAACCGTCAATAGGACGAAGCATCGAATTTTCAACATCAAATTCATACAATGTAGAAAACTCCGTGCTTCTTCAGTTTAACTTATACGGCTGAGAGAAGTCTGTGGACGTTTTTGATCGCAATAGGGCTACCAATTGCTATTCCAACTACACTAAAGGATACTACGGCAAAATAGAGTACGTTTTGCCAACGCTCCTGATTTCTGCGGTCGTAATTTCTGTCCATAGCATCCAGCTGTTCTTGGGTGTTCATGTCATCGGCCGACACAATTAATTTTTGTTTTGTTATATATTTCTCTTCTGATGTGGCTTCGGCATCGATTACTGCATCAGAAATTTTTTGACAGACTTCATCGATGACTATGTTCTGAAGAGATTTCGTTTCGCCGAGTGGCTGCATAGTATTTTGTTTGTTCATAGATAACCTCCTAAATATATGTTTGTCTGGGATTGACAGTTCCTTGGTGTAGCTATATCATACTACTAGATGACGGATGAATCAATCTTTAAAATCGTCTGTTTCAATCGTTTGTAAACGCAAAAAGACAAATATGTCTTTAACGAGGTGATATAATGGCATTCAAATCTATAAATCATGATGATGAAAAGATTTTCTATAACAGATTGTGGAAATTGATGGAGGAGCGAAACCTTTCAACGGCAAGAGAATTAGCGCAGGCTTTATATGCCGAGGAGATAGTCCCTGTAGACAGTGCATCTGAAGACGAGATATCTATAATAGGAAGTATGACGCGCAGAATACAGGAACACTTAAATTTAGAAGGTACAGATAAATTGCAGGGTAGATATGTCAAAGCGTATTGTGATTTTTTTGGATGTTCAGCAGATTACCTGTTTGGCTTATCTTCAATTAAAAGTGAAAATCCAGATGTTATTAGATTCTGTGAAGCAACAGGGTTATCTGAAAAATCGGTCAGAAGGCTAATAGAAGATTTACCGGAAGATATAAAAAGAGATTTAGTTGGGTTTTGGTCTAATGTTTTAGAAAGCAATTTGTTTTATGAAGTACCTTTAGAATTCCATCAAATGTGCTATGAATTGGGACAGTACAGAATTGCACAGGACCAAATAAAGGCAATCAATATGGCGGCTAAAAAAATGGACAATTCAGATACATTTGTCGATACTTGGAGAGCGATGATGGAGAGTAATTATCTAAAGGTAGCTCAGCCGCATGAAGGGGCCTACCATATGCATCTGAATGAGCTTTTAGTGAATGTGACAGCGTGTTTGGAAAATTGGGTGGATGAATATGTTCCTACCCATAAAAAAGAGATTCAACAATATTTCTATGGCGACTTAAATAAGAAACTTCAGGAGAGTTATGATGAATTTTTGAAAACAACGCAATCCGAATAATATCACAGAAAAACCGCCTCACTACCGGAGTAAATCCGATGGTGGGGCGGTTCTTTTATACCTTGATTTCTTGACCGTTCTTGAAGGTGAAGCGGATATCGTCAGTGCTGTAAGCAGGTCAACGCCAACGCAATCACAGCGTAATAGAATATTTTTTGAGACGGTAAAGGGGATTTTATCTGCTTTGCCGTTTTTTTCACATCTGGACTCCAACATGCCTTTGTGCTATTCAGCGATTCCATCGCGCAGCCTGCGCCGGGACGGTGCAGATTTGAAAGGGTTTGGGATTTCCCAACAAGTATTTTGCAACGCAAAATGGTCTTTGTATATACGAAGACACTGCTTGCGGGTCTGCTGGTCATATACCCTTCAGCTCTCACCACCACAAAACGTTTCATATTTTTGACTCCATTCAAACTGCGCATTTTTGTCTAACAGTTTTTTACGTTGCTGCCAATCGGGCATGAGTGTTGTCAGGATCGCATAAAAATCCTTCGAGTGGTTTGGGTACAGAAAATGACAAAACTCGTGCAATACTACATATTCAATGCAACTGACGGGCATTTCGAGCAAGTGCCGGTTCAATGTAATGATAGCTTTCTGTGGAAGACAAGATCCCCAGCGAGTATCCATCGATCGAATATGGATTCGTGGAGATGGCACACCGTATTTTCGAAATATCGGATAAAGCTGATCCACTGTCTGCTGAAATATTTCGCGGCACACCTTATTCAGATAACGGTCAACAAGACGTTGTTTTTGCTCCTGATTTTCTGTATCTTTTACAGTAAGATAGAGATAGACGCCATCGGAACGTATATCGTCCTTTTTTCCTTGCTCTACCCGCAGACGCAGACTGCGCCCCAACACGGAAAAACTTTCCCCACTGACATAATGCCGGGGCTGCGGTGCGTACTGTCGGAATTCTCGAAATTGCTGCTGTGCCTCAGCAATGTAACGGCTGCGTCGTTTCACAAATGGTGTAACGACACTTTCCGGGACATCTTTCGGAGCAGAAACATAAACAGAGGCATCTGTCCGAATCCGAAGATTGATATTGCGTACGTTCTTTCGTTCTAGCTGATAGCAGATACCACCATGCTCCGTCTCAACCGCACAAATCTGTATCATGCAAACCTCCGCAACGCAACTGTTTTAACATTCTCAATAATCATGTCGATCACATCAAAAGAAAGTACCAGGCCCATTTCTTTTTGATAGCGGTAAAACAGATCATCAATATCCTGTGAGATTCGATCATGAATTGTCAGGTTATGGGTCCAGTCCACCTGGCTATGCTTTTCGATGATTGTCGTAATATCCAGTGCCATCTCGGCGGCAAAATCAGGCTCCACTGACAATTTTTCATTGGAGAAAATTGCGGTCAGTACACCATAGAACGCCTGTGCATGGACATTGGCTCGGATGCGATCCGGGTATGCGATAGCGCTTTTTCCCGTGCGGTAATCCTCCAGAATATCCCGCATCTTGGCCAGATATTCCGCCTCCGTTATCGTTCGGGCTTTATACAGTTCGAGCGCTTCCTTGATGCGCTTGGAAAAATTTTCATAGTATGCTGGGTTCTCCTGATACTTCGTATTGATACTCTTGGCGAGCCGTGTGCGAATCGCATCAGCTTTGGCACGCAGTGAGCCCAACTCGTTTAATTCCTTTTCAAACGCATCTCTGTCCAGAATGTCTACCGGCTCGGTGATTCGCTTCAGACCCTCTACTGAAAGGTGTACGTCCAGCAGGTTTTGCATCAGAGGTTCGTATTCCCGATTGTCGATTGAATCCCCATAACGAGGTTTCACACTGCGCCGTACCGCAGAGAAAAAGCCGAATGCTTTGATATATTTTTCCCGCTCTTCCACTGCCAGCGCCTCATAGGTTTTTTCAGAATTCAGAACAAGATTCAAGGAGCGCCCAAAGTTACACAGCCGTTTGTAAAACTCTTCCCGCTTCGAACTATCCGCTAAGAAAACCTCTACCGCCTCTGCATCGGTTCCGGCAAGTGTCAGACCGGGAACAGCCGAAAGCAACTCCATCAGTGCAGAATAATCGCTGCGTACCGTTCCAATCGCAGAGAGCACGTCCACCACAACGCCTTTCAGATCATGCCCATCAAAGTTTTCCAGCCCGGCACCACTGTAAAGCTCCATTGCCTCATCCAATTTTTTGATCAGGCCCCGGTAATCCACGATCATTCCATAGCTTTTTCCCTCGCACAGGCGGTTTGTGCGGGCAATGGCCTGAAGCAAACCGTGCTCCTTAAGTTCTTTGTCCAAGTAAAGCACTTGGCAGAGCGGCTCGTCAAAGCCGGTAAGCCATTTGCTGCACACGATCACAAGATCCAGTTCTCCGGCATGATACTGTGCCTTGATTGCTTCTTCATAATCATCGGCACTGCCATGGCGCTGCATCATCCGATTCCAGTAGGCAACTACCTTGTCGTCTGCTCCTTCATCTGCATCATCCACACTTTCGCGCAGATCCGGAGCCGAGATCACGACAGCGCAGTTCAAATCGCCAAATTGCTCAAAGCACTCCAGATACCGAACGGCATCCCGCTTGTAATTGGTGGCGACCATTCCCTTGAAGCCTGTATTTTTATAGGTTCGGCAAAAGTCCTCGTTGATGTCCAAAGCGATCCGTTTGATGCGTGCATCCGTAGAGGTCAGCCGTCGGATGCTGCTCCATTTCCGGGCGAGATCATCCCGCTGTGATTCCGTCAGGCGTTTTGTTGTTTGCTGAAACCATAGGTCGATGTTCTTTTCGTCAACTTTCTGCTCCACAAAGCGGCCTTCATAGATCAGTGGAACAATTGCACCATCGGCTACACCGTCCTGAATCGTATACTTGTGAATCAGTCCGCCAAACTTTTTCAAGGTGTTCTTCTCGCTCTTCATCAAGGGCGTTCCTGTAAAACCGATATAGCAGGCGTTCGGAAAAACCGTCCGCATTTTATGTGACATTTTGCCGTAATTGGAGCGGTGGCTTTCGTCCACAAGAACAAAGATGTCCCGAGATTTGTTGCAACCGTCCAGCCGCTCGGCAGTGCTGAATTTGTTGATGATGCTGGTGACGATGTCCACCCGCTCATCCGTAACCAATCCCAGCAGATGCCGCCCATTGGTAGCACGCGCAGGGCGAAGCCGCGTGTGCGCGAATGTCGCCGTGATTTGCTTGTCCAGCTCTTTTCGGTCGGTGACGATCACTACACGTGGATGGTCTGCCTGCAGCTCCAGCAGCAAATATTTCGCCACCATCACCATGGTCAGACTTTTTCCGCTGCCCTGTGTATGCCAGATTACACCGCCGCGCCGATTTCCTTTTTCATCACGCTGTTTGACTGTGTGCAGAATTTCCTTTACCGCAAAATATTGCTGATATCGGCAGATCTTTTTCACATTGTAGTCAAACAGCACGAAATACTTTGTCAGTTCCAACAAACGGACCGGTGTAAACAGGGAAACAATATCTTTATCCTGCACCGTTGGTGTCCGATTCGGGATCAGCTGAGCCATTTTCCGGTTCAGGAAATCTGCATCTTGCTCTTTCCAGATGCTCCAAAACTTTTTCGGTGTTCCCGTTGTTGCATAGCGTACCTCGTTTTTATTGGTCGCCATTACGATCTGCGCAAACGCATAAAGCTGGGGGATATAGTGAGGCTGCTGGTTGCGGCAGGTTTGCTCAATGGCCTGTTCCACCGGGATATCCGGAGCCTTGCACTCAATCACCGCAAACGGAATTCCATTGACAAACAGCACGATGTCCGGGCGGGCATCATGCTGTCCATCGGCGCTTTCCACCGCAAATTCTTCCGTGACATGGTAAAGGTTCTGCGTTGGGTCCTCCCAGTCAATGTACTTCAAGTTGAAGTTCAGCAGCCTTCCTTCGCCTACAGTTTCGGGATAGCTTTTGCCCAGCATAAGCGCATCATAGATTTTCTCGCTGGTGCGCACAAGGCCGTCCGTCAGCGGTATTTCCAGATCATCCATGGCGTGCTCAATGTTGACTGCAGAAAATTCATTTTCCACACCGCCGTAGGTATAGCGGTTCAGTTTCCGCAGCTGACCGCGCAGCACATCCCGCAACAGCACCCGGTAGCCACTTCCGCGCTGCTGACGGCATTCTTCCGGGGAGAGATATGTATACCCCATGGCCTGCAACAGTTCCAGCGCAGGCTTTTTGCTGATGTTGGCTTCGGAGTAAATGGATTTATCGAGGTTCATGGTGACCTCCTTTTATAATTCGTCAGTCTCTCCGTCGTTATCGCTGTTTTTATATAGTAAACTTGCGCCGACCAGAGCATTAAGACTTTCGGAAATAAAACTCTTCATTTCCTCGGAAAGCCACGGGTTAAATGTAATATGAAAATCTTCAACAAGGTCATTTTCTATACCAGCATAAATTCGTGTTGGAAAATTGCTCATTGCAGGCTGATTTGTATAATTTATATAATCTTGTGTATGTATTTTTACGGCAAGCCGTGTTTCCTTTTCAAATTCCCATGCATCATATTTGATAAAACCAGAACAATCTCGAATTGCCCTTTCCAGATACCTTTTATCAACATTAAAGCGATGTGCATCATGCTTTAGATTTTTAAGATCCTTGTCATAATAAACTACATCCGAAATCGTCCAATCTTGTTTCTCGAACGGATAAATTCCCCGTTCCGACTCAATAGGAATCTTATATTCTTTATTGGCATCAAAATAAAAATTCCGGTTAATACCTTCGATGAATTTCTGAGTATCAAAATCCACGCGGAGCTTAATTCCACTGGCTCTTCCATACATCGCCCACATTGAAATATATTCTTTCTTTTGTGTCATGCTCATTGTATAAATCAACTGGTGATTATCCGTGCTGCCCAAAGTTGTTTCGGCTTTATCATTCAGTAAATCAAGGCGCGTAAGCTGGAAACTTTTTCCCTTAATGATTTTGAGTAAACTTTCAAAAGTAGTATAATGATATAAGCGTTTCTTTTTACTTATGTTTTCTTGTAGAAAATGTTGTAATTCAATCGAATTCCTTACTTCTTTTTCACTTGTCGCCATTTATTTTCTCCTCACTTTTCCCGTTATCAATAGCTGCATCAATGCTTTTTTCTTTTGCTTCTCAGCCTCAATAGACTTTTGGAGCAGGTCAATTTCGTGGTCAGTTAGTTCGAATACTTTTGCAATTCTTGATTGTGTGGCTTCATCCATAGGAAAGAAAATTTTATTTTCTAAAAAAGCACTGTTGGAGATTGCAATTGTGTTTTTAGCACCTTTTTGCACAATGGGAGTTAGATAGTTCTTTGTATTAATGGTACTTTCAAAATAAATGTTCAGCAAATAGCCTGTGCTAAACGATATCGGTTTATAAATTCCGTATAATGGGGAAATTGCCACATTTTCGCGCATACGGTTTTGCTTAATAATCCCAAGAGAAAAATCTCCTGTTGGGCTTTTTGTGTAAATAATATCACCATAGTGCGCTACTCCGTAATTTGACGTATCTGCGGCTGCATAGCTTCTTCCAAGATGTTCGATTTGATCCACAACACCTTTTGAAACCGCTACTGAACAAATTCTGTGATTCTGCTCTACATTTTTTTCATTTCGTTCAATAAGCAGTTCCTTCAATTTTACTGACGTCCATTCTCCATTAACGTCTGGCAACCGGAGTTTCCCGGTCAACAACTGCTGCATCAGATATCTTTTCCGCTGCTGTTTTTGAACGAGAAGTTTTTCTTTCAGCTCGATCACTTTGTCCTGTGTGGAGAGGATGGTAGCGATTTTTTGCTGCTCTGAAAGAGGAGGCAAAAACACTATCTGACTCAAAACAGTTTTTGTATTTATAACTGGAACCAATCCAGAGTTGCACCACTTTGCAAGAGGTATTCCTTGAAGATAATAATATAAAAACTCATGCCAACATTTTGAAGTGTCGGTTACAGTCAATACAAGCACATTATCATCTACCACGCCATCCTGAGCCAATATCTTTTTGTTGTTATTAAAAAGTGCTGCGCCAACTCGTGGAAAAACAATACTTCCCTTTGGAAAGGGAAGAGCACCAATTTCTTCCATTGTAATGTCACTAATTGTGTTGATAGCATTCGTTAAGTATTTTGAGTTCGGGTTGAGGCCTATATCCGCAACTTTAAAATAGTTCCACTTCAAATTCTTCTTTCCCTGATATAACCTCGAAAATGTAAATCCTTGACTTACAGTTGCAATATCTTTCAAACAATATTTTTCAAATCGCTTTATTTTTCGTACACCTTCAGCTTTTCCATTATCTAACACCCTACGTTTCACCTCTCTTCAAAAACTCACAATTCTGTATTATTTTCAGCAGCCATCTTTATTCTTTTATTTCAAAGCTCTTAAATATGGGCTTCAATTTATTACATTCCTTCCAAAATGGAATGCACATTTCTTCCATAAATCCAGCAATTGGTGTCGCATCGATTGCTTTGGCTAAAGCATCACCGGTTTTAGTATAAACCGCACAACCAACAGGAAGGCCATTGGGCGGACTCAGGTCAATCTTTTTTCCATAATAATTCGCAGTGGTGGACATTGTAGAAGATACTACATATCCTTCAAAAAAATCTCCCAAATTGGCTGCAACAAGACCAAGTGCTTGAAGATTCATAATTGAATCGAAAGTAATGTTCCATTGTTCGTAATAAGAAAGTTTGTTATAAACTACAACAGGGGATATCGCATCACCCAGTTCAACAGACACACTTTTTAATGCTGTGAATGCCTCAGCATCACTCCTGTCCATCCTCGGAAGAATTTCTAACAGCGCTCTAGGCACACATCCCGGATGGTTACATTCGTTTGCTAAAATTTTACCCCAAATAAGTTGAAATTCTTCTGCCGAAACAAGGCGAGCTTTATCCATGAACTGTGCTAGCCAGTCATCATCAATATTTTCTGGTTTTGCATCACTTTTCACAGATTGTATTGCAATGGCTACAATATCTTCTTGGTTGCAGTACTCCTTAATAATCTTTTTTGAGTTACTGATCAATGCAGCTTTAACCAATGGATCCTTGTCGCTATTTTGAATTTCTGCAATATAAGTATCTACTGCTGTACGACTTGGTGTATCATGATTTGCACACCACCCCACTGCATGCTCCAGTTTATCCAGTAATGCAGTGACAACCCCACCTAGCGCAGTAGCAACTTCGCCGGCTCCTAAAAAATCCGTCAATGCTCCCATTTTTCCTTCCTCCTGCGAGTTACTTCCTGCAGTCGATAAGCTTTCATCAGCCATATTCTTGCTTTCCTTCCATAAGAAAGTATATCATACGCCAATGTACAATTTAAACAACAATATTTCAGAATTTTTGCATCATAAATCGTGCATTGCCTCATTTAAACCTTTAGAGCCCCAACTCATCCAGATACTTTTTCATCTGCTCCTGTACCTGCGCCAGTTCAGCTTCGATATCCGCAATATTTTTCTTCACCGCCTGAATATCTACCGGAGCTTCCTCTTCAAAAGTATCCACATAGCGGGGAATGTTCAGATTGTAGTCGTTCTCCCGGATTTCATCCAGCGTCGCACGATAGCTGTATTTTGGCACGGTTTCACGCTTTTTATAGGCATCCACAATTTTCTGGATGTCCGTGTCTCGCAGAAGGTTCTGATTCTTGCCTTTCTCGAAGTTACCCTCTGCAGAAGCGTCGATGAACAGAACATTATCGACACCTCGGCTAATGCGATCCTTGCGGAACACCAGAATGCAGGCCGGAATACCCGTGCCATAAAACAGGTTGGCAGGCAGACCGATCACAGCATCCAGAAGGTTGTGCTCAACGATCTGGCGGCGAATTTTGCCCTCGCTCGCACCGCGGAACAGTACACCGTGGGGCAGCACGACAGCCATTCGGCCATGACTGCGGTCAAGGCTGTTGAGCATGTGCAGAACAAAAGCATAATCACCCTTGGAAGATGGTGGAACGCCCCAATCAAAGCGCCCCCATGGGTCCAGAGAAGCGTTCATTTTTTCCGGCTTTTTTCCCTTGGCATCCAGAACCGCATTGGAAAGGAAGCCGCTGTCCCATTTGTCCAAACTGAATGGCGGGTTTGCCACAATGCACTGGAACAACATCAGATTATCGTTTTCGATGTTCTGCGGATTGCTCAGGGTATCGCCCTGCCAGATGCGGGCATCGTCTACCTCGTGCAGGAACATATTCATCTTGCACAGAGCCCATGTCTGTGCGTTTAATTCCTGACCGTAAATTGCCACTTTTCCGTCAGGCACGCGCTTGCATGCCTTGAGCAGGAGACCACCGCTGCCGCAGGTCGGGTCATAGATGCGGTCATTTTCCTGCGGATCTACCAATGCCGCTGCCAGTTCGGAGACCTTGCTCGGCGTAAAGAACTCTCCGCCCTTCTTGCCGGCATCCGAAGCGAAGTTGCCAATCATATATTCGTAGGCGTCACCGATGATGTCAGAACCGTCCAGCGCAGAAGAACGCAGGTCAAGTCCGTGGAAGTCTTCCAGCAGGTTGCAGAGGGTCGCATTTTTTGCCTTGATGTCTGTACCAAAGTCCACATTGGAGTTGAAATCGATGGAGCGAAACACGTTCCGAAGCTTGCTGCTGTTATGATCTTCAATAGAAGCCAGTGCCGTGTTGATCTTTAGTCCGATTTCGGAATCATGGCGATTTTTATAAAGGTACCCAAACGTAGATGTAGCGTCCAGCTTGAAACGCTCCCGGCTCATGGCACGCTCTACACGGCGTTCATCACCGTCGTATTGCTCCCGGTATTGCTCTCGCTTTTCCTCCGAAACGTCGCTCAGATATTTTACGAACAGCATGGAAAGAATGTAGTCCTTATAACGGGAACTGTCAATTTTACCGCGAAAGCTGTCGCAGGCGTTCCAAAGAACGCGTTCGATTTCCGATTTTGTCGTCATAGTCGTTATCCTTTCCTCTGTGCGTGATTCATTTGTTCCAGCATCGCCTCATAGCAGCTTCGCTTTTCAACTTCCAACTTACGCAGAAGGCGTAGTTCCTGCTGTGCCAGCAAGCGAAGCACTTCCATCTGGCGTTGTATTTCCGGCGATGGCAGCTGAAGCTCCAAGCGGCAAAAATACCTTGCGTTTACGGAGCTGATCATACTTTTGGTGGTATTTTGATAGATCTGCTTTTTTGCATTCGGCGTGTTCAGATACCAATAAAGATACCCCGGCACAAGCTCTGTTCCCCGAATGCGAATTACGACAAAATTCGACGTGATCACCAAGTTGCGTGTGGTGTCGTCAATCAAAACTGCTGTGTAGGGGGCAGTCAAGCGCACTACAATGTCATTTGGCTGCGTCAGATAGTCCATGGACAATGGTTCTTTCGCAAAGTACGGCTCCAATTCAGCAGGAACGATCTCACCTTCCGCTTTTACCGCCCGTAGACTAAGTTGGTGGTATCGGATCGCCTGTGGGGAGTCGGCGCTTGCCTGTTTTCGAGAAAGGACAAGTCCGCTACGGATATCTGCAATTTCTCCAAGATTCATTTCACACCTCTGTTGTCACGTGCAATAAAGAACAAAAGCTTTTGAAAAAGAAAGCCAGAGCGGATTTCACTCTGTCATTGGGCTAAGTATACTCTGCTTTGATTATCAATGTCAAGTGCTTTTTACAAATTCATTTGTCATAATTTAAAATAACATCATTTTGGACTTATCAAATTTCACCGTTTCCCTGATCTGACCCACATGACACTATAGCATCGTAGAATCAGGTCGGATTTTTATTTTTACTTCATTGTATACAACACATGGACTAAGAGGGTGGGTAACTTGGACTACGAGTCCATAAACTTTTGCCGCAGAAATCGCTACACTGTTGTCAAAGGAGGCGAGCACTATGCTGAAACTAAGCAGTCTCAAAATAGACCCCGAATTTTCCGCTCAAATTTTGCCGCTGAGTTTTGAGGAGCTCCAGCAGCTTGAGCAGAACATCATTGCCGAGGGTCGTCTTCTGAATCCCATCATCACATGGAATGGCTACATTCTGGATGGGCACACCCGCTACCGCATCCTGAAAAAGCACGGCTTTATCAAGTTTGAAGTGGAAGAAATCCAACTTGCGAACAAGTACGAAGCGCTTGCATGGATCTGCAAAAATCAGCTTGGCCGCAGAAATCTCAGCCCGGAACGAAAGAAGTTTCTTCTGGGCAAAGAGTATGAATCAACCAAGCTGGCAGTGGGCGGGCAGCCCGGAAATTGCAATAAAGTAAATCGATGTGATCAAAATGATCACATCGATTCAGAAAAACGCACTTGCGAACGAATCGCCGTAGAACATGGTGTTGGGTCTGCGACTGTACGACGTGCCGAAAAGTACATGAACGGCGTGGAGGCTGCCGATGAAGCAGCACCCGGTGCCCGGGAGGAAATTCTAAACGGGAAAATCAAAGCTGCTGACCGTGAGATCTGCGCTATCGCTAAGGCTCCGAAGGAACAGCGGTCCGAGATCGTTGCAGAACTTCGCAAGCCGAAAAGTAAGCGAGATAAGCAGCTTGCTTCCTCTACAAAAAGCCCTTCCGTGAAGGTCAAATCTTTTGATGATGACGGAAGTCCATTTCTGATCGGCATTTCCAAAAAAGTACAAGGGCACAAAAGGGCACTGACCGAAAGTGATCAAAAAGCCCTGAAAAAATCTGTTGAAGCATCTGCGGATCATTCCATCCACATCGCTGCGATTGAAGGTGCTTATGACGCCTTTATCGAGAATTGGGAACTCACGTTTCGAGAGTACCCAGATCTTCTGACAGAGCCGGAAAGCTGGAAGCAGATTGAAAAGTATTCTGACAATCTGCAGCGCTATCTGGAATTTATCCGCTCGAAGCACCTGAAAATGCTGGAATCGCAGAGACAGGGAGGGTGATTGGCTTGTTTGATGATTTGACCGTTTGTACTCCGCTACCCCGGTATCTGCCATTTCTAAAGTTTTTGCTGGACGCTCAATTAAGCCATACAGCGAAGCTGCTGTACGCACTTCTGCTCGACCGGGCAACACTTTCCCGAAAAAACAACTGGACCGATGAACAGGGCCGGATTTATGTGGTCTATCCGATTCCAAAGCTGGCACAAACCCTTGGGTGCAGCTTCTCCAGTATAACGCGTTCTCTTACAGAACGAACGAATGCCGGCCTTATTGAGCGGACTCGCAGCGGTTTTTCAAAGCCCAGCAGAATTTTTCTCAAAATTCCGCATACAGCGCAAAAATGCGCTGCCACTCTGCGCATTTCTGGCTCATCAGACTGTGCAGAAATGACCAATATGATTGTGCAAAAATGCCCACCTAACTACCTGAATAAGAACCAACTGAGTTTTAACCACTCTACAGAACAAAGAAATGTTCCACTGTATGAATTTCGGGAAGGAGAAAGCTTATGACAAACGGCAAGACCGTTTTAGAATCGGTCATTCCCGCAGTTTCCAAATCGAATGGGGACTATTATGGCAAAGACGGCCTGCTTTATTGCGGAAAATGTCATACGCCAAAAGAAGCGTTCTTTGCAAAGAACCTTGTCCTGATGGGAAAGAACAGGCATCCCGTAGATTGCCGGTGCCGTAAGATGGAGCGAGAGCAACAGGAAGTCGCTATTCGTCAGCAAAAGCACAACGAACTTGTCCGACGGTTGAAAGCAGGGGGGCTTCTCGGATACGGCAATGCTCGACTGGAACTTTGAAAACGACGATGGTCGTGCCCCTCAAATGCATTACGCACACCGCTATGTGGAGCAATGGCAGACCATGCGTGCAGAGAATCTAGGACTACTCCTCTGGGGCGGTGTGGGCACCGGCAAGAGTTTCCTTGCCGGGTGCATTGCAAACGCTCTAATGGAACAGGAAGTGTCTGTGCGTATGACGAACTTTGCCCGCATCATGAATGAGCTGAACAACAGTTTTTCCGGGCGGAATGCAGTTGTAGACAGGCTTTGCCACTATCCACTGCTCATCATTGACGATTTCGGGATGGAACGTGGTACAGAGTATGCG
>ERZ779895.3109-NODE-3109-length-13572-cov-3.439521_pt1 | contig 13572 bp, 11 predicted proteins | sample MGYA00511093_ERZ779895 | MGnify/ENA primary metagenome ERZ779895 (study PRJEB29588, sample SAMEA2142970) | human gut metagenome | biome: human gut; feature: human-associated habitat; material: faeces | place: Denmark | collected 2008/2010 ... | reverse complement strand
AAAGGCCGCCATGGGAAAGCCGCTTTTGCGTTCCACAGCCGTCAGGATATAGCCTGAATGCCGATGGCCATATGAGACATTCCCAGTGAATGGACAGTGGCCCGGGCGGTCGTCCATGTCGGGCAAATCGGGCAGATGGCGAACAGCAGATTTGGTGAGTGCAGGCCACAAAAAGCCCTCCATGCGGAGGGCTTCGTCATTCCCGACGGGCGACAGGCTTCCGGGACTGTCATCGGGAGGGGCACGGCATGTCTGCAACCGGGCGGGATGCCGTCCTGTCTGAAAAATGCGCTACGAAGGGTGAGGACCGGGAGGAAGGGGCCTCTCTTCTCATGCGGGAGAAGCCCCTTCCGTCGATGTCCGTTTCGTCTGTGTCCGGCCTCAGGCCTGGGCCGAAGCGGTTGTCGTATCTTTTTCCCTGCGGGCGGCGTTGCGGCGGCAGGCGTCGTTGAGGTCGCGTTCCAGCAGGGCCACGATGGTGAAGCGGTTGATGAAGGCGCGGGCGAACTGCAGGTAGTTCAGATACAGGTCGCTGCTGCGCATGGACAGGCCTTCGGTATCGATGCGCTGCAAAAGCTCGATCTGGATCTTGCTGATGCGGGAAGAGCAGTGGTCGGCATAGGCCGAGAGCTCGGCACGGGAGCCTTCGCCCGCGGCATAGGCCCGGAAGTGGCGGGCGGCGTCTTCCAGGATGCCCAGCATCTGTGCCAGATTGTCGCCCAGCGCGCCGCTGTAGGGGCGGTGGCGGTTGGCGATGTGGTTGGCGGACATGCCCAGTACCGAGCGCAGTTCGTGGCTCAGTTCCTTCATGCCGTTGAAGATGCGGTAGTAGATATGCCGCGCCTCGTTGTCCAGATCGTCGCCACCGCCGCGCAGGGCCATGCGGTAGTAGGAACCGCGGGAGCGCGAGATGTCTTCGAAAAGGTTCACGGCTTCGTTCTTGCAGCGGTTCAGGACCTTCTCGTCCTCGGCCTGGAAGGCGGTGAGGCCCTCGCGCATCAGGCGCACGGCGGTATCGATGCTTTCGTCCACCGAGGCGTCGATATTGGCGCGGATGCTGTCCTTGTCGGTGTTGTCGGCCACGATGTCGAAGCTGCTCTCTTCCTTCTTCTTGCCGAAGAAGTTGGAGCGCACCAGGCTGACCACGGCCACCAGCATGAAGATGACGGCCACCACGCTGCCGCCCTCGAACAGGGCCCAGGTGACCAGGGCGCAGGCGCTGAAGGCGCACATGGCGGTCAGGAACCAGCCGCTGATGACGGCCAGCACGCCGGAGATGCGGTAGACGGCGCTCTCACGGTTCCAGGCGCCGTCGGCGAAGGAGGAGCCCATGGCCACCATGAAGGTCACATAGGTGGTGGACAGGGGCAGCTTGAGGGACGTGGCCGAGGCGATGAGGATGCTGGAGACCACCAGATTGATGGCCGCACGCACCTGGTCGAAGGGCAGCACGGGCGCGCCCTTGACCTGCTCCACGGGCCGCATGCGGCTTTCGAGGGCGGTGAAGAGCGAATGGGGCAGGATCTGGTGCAGGGTCTTGCTGGCGCTCAGGCCCGCGCGCACGATGAGGCGGCCGGGCAGGGAGGAGCCGAACTGTTCCTGATCGCCGCGGGTGCTGCTGCTCAGGTTGATGGAGGTCTGCACCACGCGGTTGGCCTTTTTGGAGAACCACAGGGTCAGCACCATGATCAGGCCGGAGAGCAGCAGGTAGAAGGTGGGCGTCTGCACGGCCTTGCGCAGGCCCTCCATGGTGAAGGCATCGGCGGCCATGCCGCTGGCGGTGAACTGCTGCCAGCTTTCCCAGGCGGCCAGGGGCACGCCCACGAAGTTGACCAGGTCGTTGCCGGCAAAGGCGAAGGCCAGGGCAAAGGTGCCGGCCAGGATGACGATTTTGAAGATATTGACGCCGCGGCGCACCATGAGCAGGTGCAGCACCACGCTCAGGCCCGCGAACAGCACCAGCAGGATGGGCAGGGTGTGGGCATTGATCCAGGCCAGATATTCCGGCTTCATGAAGGACGCGCCCTTGGCGCCTTTCATGATCAGGAAATAGAAGATGGCCGTCAGGGACAGGCCGCCGAAGATGCCGCCGATGCGGCGGGACATGCGCTCATAGTGGAAGGTGAAGATCAGGCGGGTGATGTACTGCACCACCACCCCGGCCACGAAGGCCACCACCACGGAGATGAGGATGCCGGACACGATGGCCAGGGCCTTCTGGCTGTTGATGAAGTCCCCCAGCTGGGAGAGCAGGATGTCCGAGGTGGAGATCTTGATGAGGGCCGCGGCCACGGCACCGCCCAGCAGCTCGAAGACGATGGACACGGTGGTGGAGGTGGGCAGGCCCATGGAGTTGAAGGCGTCCAGCAGCAGGACGTCGGTGATCATCACGGCGAAGAAAATGATGATGATCTCGTTGAAGGTAAACATCTCGGGATTGAAGACCCCGCTGCGGGCGATCTCCATCATGCCGCTGGAAAAGGTGGAGCCCAGCAGCACACCGATGCTGGCCACCACCATGATGACCTTGAAGCTGGCGATGCGCGAGCCTATGGCCGAGTTGAGGAAGTTGACGGCGTCATTGCTGACGCCCACGAAAAGGTCCACGGCGGCCAGGATGGCCAGAAATACCAGTATGAGCAGAAAGATGCTTTCCACGTCCTGTCTCCTGCGGAATAGTCTGAGAATGAGGCCTATTCTGTGTAGGCAGGTTTTGTTACAAAACGGTGACGGCGGCGGGGAAAAGCAGGGGAGAGAAGGGCCGGGAGAGTGGGGGAGGAAGGAACGGCTGAATTCACAATAAGGTAGCTCTGTGGTAGGCAGGACGTGATGGCGAGTTCCTAGAGCAGATTTCAGCGGAAGAGGACAACGTGAAGCATATCGTTTTTCTGGAGCAATATGGAAGCCTTGGCGGCGGGCAGCAAGTGCTGCTGGAGCTTGTGCGCGCCGCGCTGCACTCTGGCTTCCAGGCCACGGTGCTGATCCCGGAGGGCCCCTGTTCGGACAGGCTGCGCTCCCTGGGGGCACAGGTCATTGCTGTTTCCGAGTGCCGCCTTTCCCAAGGCAAAAAAGGTATTGCGGACATCTTCCGCTTTGCCTGGTACGGCTGCCGTACGTTTCTGAGCCATATATCGCTGCTGCGCCATGCCGACTTGGTCTATGTCAACGGCAATCGCCTGCTGCCTGTTGCCATGCTGGCTCAACTGTTGCTGGGGCGCAAGGCAGCCTACCACATCCATCTGAATCATGGCGGGCTGGAGCGGAAGCTTTTTTTGCTGACCTTACGCCTGAAAAGTACGCGGGCCCTGGTCCTGCCTTCGGAGTTCATCCGCCGGGAACTGCTGGCCGCGGACGCCCGTTTTGCCGATCCGCGCGTGCAGGTTGTCCCCAACGGACTGGATGCCCGTTTCAGTGACATTCCTTTCCAGGACCGTTTTACGGGCAGGCCCTTGCAGCATATCGGCATCGTGGGGCGTGTTTCACCGGAAAAAGGGCAGGACGTGCTCATCCCGCTGGCGAAGCATTTTCCTCAGCTGCAGTTCCATGTGCTGGGGGACGCCGCATTCTCGTCTGAGGACTACTATGAAAGACTGAAGCGGGAAGCACCGGAGAATGTCCACTTTCATGGCTGGGTGGACGACCTGCCCGCCAAGGTGAACGAGATCGGTTTGCAGGTTTGTCTGGTGCCGTCGCGTTGTCCACCGGAATCACCAGGCCGGAGTTTTGAGGCGGCCCCTCTTGTTCCTTTACAGATGGCGGCTCTTTCCTGTCTGGTCATCGTACGAAGACTGGGAGCACTGGAAGATGTGGCTAGGGAGCTTGAGCTAGAAATGTTTGAGAAGGATGGCGAGTTAAAGATTTTATTAAAGAATCATATTGAGAAAGATACAACTTGGATAGCTACGATTAGCAAAAAATCATATCATATATGTATGCAATATTTTTCGCATAACTGCTTTCAAAAACGCCTTTGTAATTTATTTTCATCGATAGAGGAGTGATATGAAAGTTTCCATTATTACACCATGTTATAATGCTGCACATACGATTACGCGTACTTTGGATAGCATCAGGGATCAGACGGTCAGCCCTTTTGAATACCTCATCATTGATGGTGGCTCAACAGATGGCACGGTGGAAATCGCTAAAGCCCATCCTGCTGTTACTTATGTGGTGAGCGAACGAGATAAAGGTATAGCAGATGCCTTCAACAAGGGCATCCGCCTGAGCTCTGGTGATATTATAGGCATCATCAATGCGGATGACTGGTATGAGCCTGATGCTATTGCTAATGCCTTGAAAGCATTTGAAAACCCATCTATCGGTGTTTTTCATGGTGCTTTGCAGTATTGGGACGGTCAGAAAAAATGTGAATGCTTTTATCCAAATATAGATAAACTACATAAGGAGATGACGATCAATCATCCGACTGTTTTTGTTAGAAAGTCTATCTATGACGCATTAGGAGGATTCGATTTATCCTACAAGTACGCCATGGACTATGAACTGATGTTACGTTTTGCGATATACGGTGTGCAATTTGTTCAAACAGACGCAATTATCGCCAATATGTCATTGAGTGGGGTTTCAGACAGCCATTGGCTCGCTGCCTATGCTGAAGTGGCTAGAGCTAAGGCGAACTGGCTTAGAACTCCTGTAAATGCCAAAATATATTTGGGAAGACAGATTTCTAGGACAATAACTCGAAAAATATTAAATAAAGTAGGACTTTCTGTAATCGTAAATTTGTGGAGAAGAAAGTATTCAATTATGTATAAAAACTAGATAGAAAATTTTATTTTATACTTATATTTTCTATACAGAAGTTTAATTTTTTCTAATGGATTGTTTTCATATGCCTGAATCACTTTCCAGGCTCCATCTCTGCTTCCGTCTGGAAGAATGACTTCTCCGACAAATCCATAATTATGACGAGGCAAAGGAAAATTTCGAGTGTATTGTTCATAATGATAAAATTCATCATGAACTATACAGCCAAGCTCACGGAGTTTAGGATAAATATATCTTGCTAAAAATATCTGATCCTGATTGTAACTATCCCGAGGACAGAATGCTGATATTTCCTTTTGAATGTTTGTAAAAACACCTCCTTTGCATCCCCACATTCCTCCCATAATAGGCATAGCATGGTATGGGTGATCTCGCATAATATGGCCTACAAAATTACTTGTGACCCATTGATTAACAGCAGCAGCCTCACGGCGTGATAGGTATGAGTCTGTATCACGAAAAATAATATGTGAGGCCTCAGGGTCTGCTAGTGCATAGAAACGCCAGAACATTCCTCGGCTGTCATTTGGCTCATCCATAAGGATGACTTCAGCTCCGGCATTTATCAGCGATTGCAGAATATCATGGGGGACATCTGTACCGCAATAAAAGCGTGCTGTCCAATCAGAATAGATAACAGGCACTTGCTGAGAATTGGCGATAGCCCCAAGGGTGTAGCGAGGGCTTGTGCCCCAAAGTGAATAAGATATAATTTTTTTCATGTTTATATTATTAATATTTGAAAGAAATATTGATTCTGTCTTTTATTTTTTTGAAAAATTTGTATACGGAAAGCGTTTTACATATGCTCTTTGTATGTAAAATAAAAAATTTTTTAATAGGAAATGTATTGTTGACTATATTTTTAAAGGCGATAAAATCGTACTCTTGTCCCCAGTTAATAGTTGCTGGATGGTCTAGAGATGATATGTCCATAGCTTGGGTTGGCATATAATTAAAAGGACTTCTCGTTGTTCCATGAGCTCCTAACTCACCAATATTCGTAATAAGATTTTTTGTAGGTGATATCGTATATTTTTTATTGTATAGAATCGTTGAAAGCCAGTAGTAGTACCATGAATTTAATGAATATATATTTTGGGGAATGAGCTCTGATGAAAGCCATAACGCCATGAGAAGATGCTTTAAATAGCAGAAAAGGGAAAAAAATGTTGTTTCAGAACGCATTTTTTCAACATCAAACGAATATTTTTTCCATGCCTTTCTCCATGTTGCCCATCCCCATATGAAGGGAACTTTGGAGAAATAATATTTTTCTTCTATTATCTGGCCAAAGAGATAGTTTGTTCCAGAGATCATCATAATTTCTTCATTATTTCTCCATCGATCAAGCATCGCGCTGCAAAAGGAAAAAAATTCGGGCCTGGGAAGGCAGTCGTCTTCAAGGATGATCCCTTCCTCCTCATGCTCAAAAAACCAGTCAATGGCTCCTTTCACGGCTTTGGCGCAGCCCAAATTCTCATTATGGAACAGCGTATGGACTTCACAAGGCCAATCCACTTGGGTTGCTAGATTGCGGACAGCCAGGCATGCCTCTAGCTCTTTCGGTTTGTGAAGGCGAGGTCCATCTGCCGCAATATAAAGGCGGGATGGTCGAGCTTCCCGTATTGCTTCAAAAACACGACTGGCAGTGTCAAGACGATTGAATATAAGAAATAAAATGGAACTACTACTCATAGCCAATCCCTGTATCAATTTAAGCCTGCTTAATATCTTTCGTTTATGGAAGATATGTCTAAAAGTGAACCTAAAAAAACTTACCAAATTCTGAATATTCTTGATCTATATTTACTGCGGGCGTAAATGTTAACTCTCCGAAAATTATTTTATAATTTCGTACAAAAGGAAACTCCTCGGCCAGTATTTAGGCATAGCACAGCATAGTATTAAAAGTTTTAGGGGGAGATGGAGGAGTCGCAGATTCTTGGGAAGTTAAGCCAATGTGCATTCTCTTCCAACTAATATTGAAGTAGTCAATATATGTTTTCTTAGTCTCCCTGCCAGAGATTACTAAGATTATCTTAGGAATTCTGTTGAAATAGTATATCTTATAATCAGTTGGCAATTTGTTTGACGCAGTTTCTTCTAGGAAATTCTCAATTATAAGTCTTGACTTAATTTGATTATAATAAAATTCAAAGTATTTATTACTATGCTTTTTTGACAAACAGTTATATATTTGCGTGTAAATGTCATTTTTATCGATATTGTTTTTATTTTTGACAATAATATTATAACCAGAGTCATGAGTAAACTTTATTACAAATTTATCAGGAAGATGCTCAAAATTAATATTTTCTATTGTGCCATGAGTAGAGATTAAATAATTTAATATTGATAGCTGTATTTTGCAGTCCATATATTCTCTGACAGTATATTTGTCAGAACAAATAGAAATATTATCATTTTTATAGTATATCTTTATCCATTCAAGCTTTTCGTTAAAACGTTTAGGACTTCTCAAATTTATTATTTCTCGGCATAATAAATGAGTTAATATCGTTGTTATTTTTGGAATATACATATAAGACTTTAGCAAAATATAGTATAAGGCGTTTTTAGGAAAGGATGCGTGGAGCTCATAAAAAATCCCTTGCCGTATATCTTTAAAAACTAGATAATATTCTGAAGTATTCCTAGTAATCTTCCATAATAAGCAATTATATATGTTATATATAAAAATAAATTTTGTTGTAAAGTATTGCGTTTCGAACATCGTGACAGCCCACGAATAGGACTAATAAGTAAGCCACAAAAAGTTCGTATTATAGAATGTTTTTTTTCTAAAGTCGATTCAAGTTTAATACTATCACGAGCTATCGTAAAAGTTGATTTGAATTGCCAATGAAGTGAATATTTATGTGGTAGAACACAGTGATTGATTTTCAGCTGGGGAACATAACCCATGCGATAGCCTGCGGCACGCATTCGTTCAAAAAACTGTGTCTCTTCACCATAACTACAACGATTACCGTTCATCCCCAGCTTTGTTGAAAACGTACCGACACTTCTTGCAGCTTCACAACGAACAACACTGTTTCCTCCAGGGATGTATGTATTTCCTCCCAACAGCCCGTAGCCTTGCGAACTTTCATAGGTGCCAAAGGATTTAGGAAGCCACCGAGGAGCAGGACCATAATGATGCCAGGCATAATATGGCCCACCAAAGGCATCGAAGTTGCCTTTTTCCATGGTCTGCAATATGGTTTCGACCCAGTCAGGATGAGCTTTGGCATCATCATCCAAAAAAGCTAACCACTCTGTCTGACATTCTTTTAATGCTCTATTGCGAGCATGAGATAAACCTTGATTCGTCTCAAGTATAATACGAAGGCTAATAAATTTATCTTTGAAAGATAATACTACATTTTGAGTGTCATCTGTTGAATTGTTATCGATAATTAAAACAGAGAAGTCTTTTGGAGATACTGTTTGTTGCAATAGAGACGTCAAAGCCTCAGAAAGAATATGGGCACGATTGTATGTGCAGATGACAACTGTCAGGTGCTGTTTCATTTTTTTTCGGCCTTTTGAAATGGTAAATATTTTTTTATAGTCGTTAATTTTTGAGGTGATGGTAAAAATGCATATAGCGGATACGAGATGATCTTGCAGGAGCTGGTTCGGCAGATTTGCTTCCAATATTGCCAGCAAAGATTTGTGAGATCTTTTGATGCTCGTGGAGATGTTGCTATGGTCCTAAGCCACCGATGGGCAGCGATAATCTCAGAACTTTTATTAAAATATTGATAAGATGAAATTGAATCATGTAGCATTAATTCTTTTTTTGTAGGATAGATTCCTAGTGATTCAAGCTGATTCTTTCTGATAGTTGTTGCAGTTTGTTTCTGCAGTCTTTTATACGATAATGGCTTTTCATGATCCGTTAAGCGATATGAGAGAAGCGGTATATTTATATTTGCAAAAAAAACATTTTTATCTTTGCTTAGCCTATGCCAAAGTTCATAGTCTTGTGCATAAACTATATTTACATCGTAACCAGCGTGATTTTTAATAACTTCAGTCCTGTAAATGGCAGTTGGATGCAATATTGGAGAATTAAAAACTAACATCGCTCTAATCATGTCATCTGTTTCTGGGACAGTCCATATATCATGAGTTCCTAAGATTTTAACTGCTGTTCCACATATTGCGATCTCAGGATGTGCTTTCATAAAATTATACTGATATTCTAATCTATTATAATGTGAAATATCATCTGCATCCATGCGCGCAATTAGAGGGGCTGTGGCAAGATCTATTCCTTTATTCAAAGTTGCAGCTAATTTTTTATTTGAACTATTAGAAAATACCTTGATTCTACAATCTCTATTAGCATATTTTTTTAAAATAAAAAGGCTATTATCTGTTGATGCATCGTTGATAGCAATAATCTCAAAATCATGAAACGTTTGCTTTAGAATAGAGTCAAGACATTCACAAAGATATTTTTCAGCATTATGGACAGGGAGTAAAATAGATATTTTAGGATGACTTGTGAGATGCTTCATAAAATAATCCAATTTTTGCAGCAGATACCTTGATATCCGTAGACAACGATCTTTCTTTCGATAGCTAGAGAAAATTTTGACTGGAAATAGCCTGAGTTATGACACGCCTGTGGTCTCTAGTCGAGGAAGAATGAGGAGGACTGAAATATACTTTTCCGGTATTCGTGCGAGCTGCTGGAACAACTTTACTCTGCTTGGGCTCATGGTCACTGTATATGATACATGACGCAGACAGCGCTGCTCAAACTGCCGGCAAAAATTTTTAGGGTATTTGTAGTAGGTAATAGCAATTTTTTCATTGCAGTAACATCCAAGCGTTCCAGGGGAACGGTTTGTTTTTATTCAGATTGTTATGTGGCCAAGCCCCTTCCGCCATGACTGTAAAACCGCTCACGGAAGCCAGATAGCGTAATTCAGGAAAAAACCAGTAACGCATCTTGTGGACTTCATGTAGGGCAGACTGATTCCCAGTGGATTTGTCCGTGAGGTCGATGCTGTAATGGACTTCCACAAGATTGTCATTGACCCTGTGCACGGGATGTGCGTGCCGGTATACCCTGGTATGGGCATCTTCCATAATGCGGTCACGTTCGGTCGGCGGGTCTGTAAGGACGCCAGGGCCATACCAGAAGTCGAAGAGGAAGAGGCCCCCCGGTTTCAGATGTTGACGGGCTGTTTCCATGACAGCCAGGGCATCTTTTTCTGTGTTCTGGTAGCTCATCACATGGAACAGGCTGGTCACCGCATCAAAGCGTTTACCCAGACGCACGGTACGTGCATCGCCTTCCTGCAGTAGCGGCGGCAAGATTTCCGCAGGCAGATCTGGAGAGGCTGCCAGCAGCTGACGCCCCATTTCCAGCATGGTAGCGGACATGTCCACACCTGTGACACAGACACCGCGCCGGGCCATCTCCAAAGCATGCCGTCCTGTACCGCAGCCCAGGTCAAGCAGAGTCGCAGGCATGCCGCCATGCCGCGTCAGGCACTCCAGGATGAACTCCGTTTCAGCAGCGTATTCTTTATCCTGATAGAGCAGATTGTAATAGCGCGCATAATCACCAAAGATGCTCATGAGCCCCCCTTAACGTCGAAATGCGGCGATGACATCGCAGACGCGGTCGATGTCCGATTCCCGCAGTGTGCTGCCGCTGGGCAGATAGAAACCGTTATCCGCCAGCATGTCCGAGACGGGGTAGTCGCCCTCACAATGACACCCAAAGGTCTTCAGGGCGGGCTGGCGGTGCATCCCGTTGAAGAAAAGCCGGGTGTCGATACCGTGGTTTCGCAGATGGGCGATGAGCTCGTCTCGCGTGTGCCCATAGTCGGGCGTGATGACCAGCCCGTTCATCCAGTTGACGCTTTCGCTGCCGGTTGTGTCCTCCTGGAGCAGGACACCAGGAATGGCACGCAAACGTTCCCGATATTGCCTGCCGTGTGCCTGCCGCAAGGCCTTGTAGTCATCGGCTTTTTCAGTCTGGGCCAGACCGATGGCCGCATGCAGGTTGCTCATGCGGTAGTTATAGCCGATGTCCGCATGCAGATAGGTGCGGGGAGCATCCAAGGGGAAGCACATGTTTTTGAAATAGCGACAGGCGGCAGCCAGCTCGTCATCGTCGGTAACGACCATGCCGCCCTCGCCCGTAGTGACGTTCTTGTTGGCGAAGAAACTGAATGCCGCGATACGCGATAGCGCTCCGGCTTTTTTCCCATGATTGATGGCTCCATGCGCTTCCGCGGCATCTTCCATCAGCCAGAGGCCATGTCGGTCGGCGATTCGCTGCAATGCGGTCATGTCACAGGGATTCCCAAAGATATGGACGGCCATGATCCCTTTGGTGGCAGGGGTGATGTACTGTTCTACGGCCGAGACATCCATATTCCATGTGGCAGCATCGGCATCCACGAAGACGGGCTTCGCACCGCAATAACAGACCGCCAGCGCCGAGGCTATCATGGTGAAGTCCGGGATGATGACTTCATCGCCCGGCTGCACTCCAAGGGCGCGTAAAGCTAGATGCAAAGCTACCGTGCCGTTACAGACGGCAATGCCATGCTTGACGCCACAGTATTCAGCAAAGGCTTTTTCAAATGCTGTGACATAGCTCCCGGCAGAGGAAATCCAGCCGGTACTGACGGCATCGGTAATATATTTCAGTTCATTACCGGCGAGCATGGGCTCGCAGACGGGAATAGATATTAAATTAGTCTTTATCATAGCTATACCGTGATATCTTGCTTAGGATAAAAAATAGTCAGACTATTTTTAAGAAAAGATGATAACTGGGGGTAGTCATAGTGGCTATCTTTCGACAGAAAATTGTATATATAATCTATACTTGGTCGATTGGTCGATGTGAGGATATTCTCAATTTCTGATTTTTTTTCTTTGTGTTCCCTCAAATATTTTTCTATCTCACTTCTGAGTTGTATAGAAAAATTTTTTTGTGTTAAATAATTCCAAATTAATAAGTGGCGCTGAGTATACTCATGCCAATTCCATGCGGAAACTCTTCGACTACGCTTCTTTTTTTTCTCATATTCTTGAAGAAGAATTGGGGCAACTTCATTTGGGCCTGATATTGGATAATCGATTGCTTCTTTTAGGTCTATATGGTATCCTTGATATGTTACAATTGTTTTGACGCCAGCTGCAACAGCATCAAGGAATGCCATACAACCTTCATCACAGCTGTAATAAAGGAAAAAGTCAAGAGAAGGCATGAATTTTTTTGTATATAATTCATAGTTAAAATCTTTATAATAACATACATTGTAACCTTCGGATAGGAGCTGATCAACATAGGGAGTCCAGCCATTCCCCATTATCTTTAGTTGAAACCCATGTTTAGGGAGCTGATGAAAAATATCTACGATAGCTTCAGCATTTTTTCGTCCGTCTTGGTAAGTCCGCCCAGAAAGACCAACGATAATGGGTCTTGGTGTTATATTTCCATCTTGCGCTGGATTCACATAAGAAAGGCGGGAGGATGGCATCCCCAAGTTGACAAGTTTTGACATAGTTTCTTCTGACATACAAATACCCATATCGTATATTTTCAAAATACGACGAACATGTTCAAATTTCCATTTTTTATCTAGATGGGTAATCATAAAAGTTTCAATAGGAGACCACTTTTTATGAGCATCATAGTAGGCAATATGGTGCCCTATAAGTGCTTTAAAATTTCCAGTGTTAGCAATAGTAGCTTTTTTCCCCATATCTATGAGCTCTGATTGCATTTTTTTAGCAAATTTTCCTAAAATCCATGAATCTACATCTTCGTAACATATGATTTGTATATGATTTTCATCTTGTTGAAAGTGGTTTCTTATGTAATTGTATATATTTGATTCAATTGAATTGATTTTTGTTTTTATTCCAAACATGATATTTCCTCTTATTTTAAATATTTGTTTTGTTATATACTATGTTTTTGTTAGCTGTTGGCATACATGTCTAGAATATATTCCGCTGTCCCTTTTTTATATACCACACCTTTTTCTATCCAGTATAACCAGTCACAATTTTTTACAGTTGTCAATCTATGTGCAATAATAACTATAGTCATATGTTTACGTAGATTTTCAATAGTTTGCTGAATAGCTTGTTCTGTAGCGCCATCAAGAGCTGAGGTAGCTTCATCAAAAATTAAAAATTTGGGATGCGTATAAAGGGCACGGGCAATAGATACGCGCTGTAACTGACCGCCGGAAAGGCGTATGCCACGCTCACCAATGATGGTGTCGAGACCGTCTTCCAGCTCATCCAGAAAATCCATGGCCGCCATGCGGCAGCATTCTTCCACACGCTGGCGGTCGATCTTCTGTCCCCACTGGCTGAAAGCGATATTTTCCGCCAGGCTGCCGTTAAGCAGAAAGGGACTTTGCGGCACATAGCCGATGCCGCGCATCCAGCCCGCGCGCAGGCTGTCGTCCAGCTCCTGTCCGTCCACCAGTATCTTGCCGCTGCTGGGCGTGTACAGGCCGGCCAACAGACTGACGATAGTACTCCTGCCTGCGCCCGATGGCCCGATGAGACCGACCATGCTATCCTTAGGGATGCGCAGGCTGATGTCTTGCAGGGCATCTTTGCGCCCCTCACTGGTATTGGGATAGCGGAAGCTGACATGCTCGAAGCGTATCTCCTCCCGCAGGGGACAGAGGCGCTCCTCCGTGGTCGACTGGGGCAGGGCCTCTACTTCCCGCACTTTCTGCAGGATGGGCTCCACAGTAGGGAGCTGCTGCTGCA
>ERZ779895.3098-NODE-3098-length-13608-cov-9.032170_pt1 | contig 13608 bp, 13 predicted proteins | sample MGYA00511093_ERZ779895 | MGnify/ENA primary metagenome ERZ779895 (study PRJEB29588, sample SAMEA2142970) | human gut metagenome | biome: human gut; feature: human-associated habitat; material: faeces | place: Denmark | collected 2008/2010 ... | reverse complement strand
GACCGGCTGTTCGATACGCTGGACACTACCACCCGCCTGCTGACGGTCAGCGATACGCTGGATGTGGTGATCTCCGATACGGTGGGGTTTATCCGCAAACTGCCCCATCAGCTGGTGGAGGCGTTCAAGGCCACGCTGGAGGAACTGGAGTACGCCGATCTGCTGCTGCACGTTATCGACGTGTCCAATCCGGAGTGGCGGGAGCAGGCCCGCATTGTGGATGAGCTTATCCGCGAGCTGGGCGCGGAAGGCATCCCCTGTATCCGCGTGTACAACAAGTGCGACGCGGCATTCACCGCCCAGCAGGAGCGGGAGAAGGACGCCGTATATATCTCCGCCAGGACCGGCGAGGGCATCCCTGCGCTGCTGGAGGCCGTGGATAAGCGGCTGGACAAGGGCACGAAGCGGGTGGTCATCCACCTGCCCTACGACAAGGCGGGACTGCTGGACGGGCTGTACCGCGAGGCCAAGGTGGAGGGCGTGGAATACAGCGAGACGGTGGATGTCACAGCGGTGTGTACGCCCCGCATCATGGGGCGGCTGAAGGCATACATCGAAGGCTGGGTAGAGCCCAAGGAGGACTGGGAATGATGGTGACAACGGAGCGGCTGGTGCTGCGGCCCTGGCGGGAGGAAGACGCGGAGAGTCTGTACCGCTATGCCTGCGACGGACAGGTGGGCCCCGCGGCGGGATGGAAGCCCCACGAGTCCGTGGAGGAGAGCCGCCGGATCATCCGAACGGTGCTGTCCCAGCCGGATACGCTGGCGGTACTGCTGCGGGAACGGCCGGAGGAGACCATCGGTTCCGTGGGCGTATTTCCCACCGATGCGCCGGATGGGAAAGGTGAGCCGGAGATCGGCTACTGGATCGGACGGCCCTTCTGGGGGCAGGGGTTCATCCCTGAGGCGGTGCGGGAGCTGCTGCGCTGGTGCTTTATGGAGCGGGGCGCGGCGCGTGTCTGGTGCGGCCATTCCCCGGGGAATGACAAGTCCCGCCGCGTCATCGAGAAGTGCGGGTTCACCTATGTTTGCGACGGGCCCTCCGTGCTGTGGCCTGACGGGCAGGAGCGGCCTACCTGCTACTATGCTATCGCCCGAGAGGACTGGGAGAAGGAGGCGCGGCATGGGTGAGTTTCGCGTGCCGTTTCAGGCGGCGGACAGCGAGTTCGTGGAAAAGCGATCCCGTTTCATCAGCCATCTGCTGCCGGTGGAGTCCGAGGAGGACGCCCGGACGTTCATCGCCCAGATCAAGAAGCAGTACTACGATGCAAGGCACAACTGCTGGTGCTATCTCATAGGGGAGAACGTGGTGCGGTACAGCGACGACGGCGAGCCCCAGGGCACGGCGGGACAGCCCATGCTCAACGTGTTCCAGCGGGAGAACGTTACCAACGTGGTATGCGTGGTGACGCGGTACTTCGGCGGCATTTTGCTGGGAGCCGGCGGGCTGACACGTGCCTATTCCAAGGGGGCGCGGGACGCTCTGTGCGCCGCAGGGTACGCGGTGATGGGGCGGTGGGCCGTGGTGGACATCCCGTGCTCCTATGCGCTGTTCGAGCGGGTGCGGCTGGAGGCCGCCGCGCAGGGCGGCACAGTGGACGACACCCAGTACGGGGCGGACATCCATCTGACGGTGTCACTGCCGGAGGAGAGAGTGGAGACCTTACAAGAACGGCTCACCGAGTTGTCCGCCGGAGGCGTCCGGCTCGCGGTGCTGTCGGCGGAGGTCCGCCCGGGGCCGCGGCAGGAGCTTTGAGCATTTATGCCGGAATGCTGGGGGAAATTTTGGCATTTTAACGGAATGTTTACAGCTTATCCCTTGTGCGCCGGCGGCGAACATGATATACTGGTATTGTAAAGATACAAGTGCGTATCTGCCCGAAATTGGACAGATACGCCATTTTTTTAAGGAAAGGAATGGTAATTTGACGAGAAGAACGGTACAGGAGGAGCAGGCGCGCCTGCGGAAGCAGCGGAAGAAGGCACAGGGCTTTGTATCCATCTTCAAAAAGCCCCTGCACGAGTCGCTGACATCGGTGCTGCCCATCATGCTGATCGTGCTGGCGCTGGGCTTTACCATCGCGCCGGTGCCCAACAACGCCATGATGGCATTTCTGCTGGGAGGCGTGCTGCTCATCGTGGGCATGGGTCTATTTACGCTGGGGTCGGAGATGTCCATGATCCCGCTGGGTCAGGCGGTGGGCAGCGAGATCACGCGGTCCAAGAATGTCTGGATCATCGTGGGCATCAGCTTCCTCATCGGCATCATTATCACCGTGGCAGAGCCGGACCTGCAGGTGCTGGCCAACCAGGTACCGGCCATTGAGAATAATGTCATCATCTGGTCCGTGGCGGTAGGCGTGGGCGTGTTTCTGGTCATCGCGCTGCTGCGCATCCTGCTGGGTATCCAGCTGAGGTGGCTGCTGATCGGGTTCTACATATTGGTGTTCGGACTTGCCATGTTCGTCTCACCGGATTTCTGGGCGGTGGCTTTTGACTCCGGCGGCGTCACTACCGGCCCCATGACCGTACCGTTCATCATGGCGCTGGGCGTGGGCGTCAGCGCCGTCCGCAGCGACAAGCAGGCAGGCGGCGACAGCTTTGGCCTTGTGGCACTGTGCTCCATCGGACCTATCATCACGGTGCTGCTGCTGGGACTTCTGTACCAGCCGGATGGCAGCGCTTACACCAACACGGTGATGCCGGACGCCAAGGACACGGTGGAGATGTTCCACGCCTATGTGGACGCGCTGCCGGAGTACTTCGCGGAGACGGCCAAGGCGCTGGCTCCCATTGCCGCGTTTCTGGTGCTGTTCCAGCTGGTGACCCGGAGGCTGAAGCGCCGCACGCTGCTGAGCATGGCGGTGGGCCTGGCCTACGTGTACGTGGGGCTTGCACTGTTCCTCACAGGCGTCAATGTGGGCTTCATGCCCGTGGGCAGCTTCTTGGGCGGCAGCATCGCGGGGCATACATATAACTGGATACTTATCCCCATCGCCATGGTCATCGGCTACTTCATCGTGCAGGCGGAGCCGGCGGTGCATGTGCTGAACAAGCAGGTGGAGGAGATCACGGCGGGGGCCATTCCCGCCCATGCCATGAACATCGCCCTGTCCGTGGGCGTGGCGGTGTCGCTGGGCCTTGCCATGATCCGCGTACTCACCGGCATCTCTATCATGTGGTTCCTCATCCCGGGCTACGCCATCAGCCTGGCGCTGAGCTTTGTGGTGCCGGAGATATTTACGTCGGTGGCCTTCGACTCCGGCGGCGTGGCATCGGGCCCCATGACGGCCACATTCCTGCTGCCCTTCGCGTTGGGCGCGTGCGCGGCGGCGGGAGGAAATCTGGTGACGGATGCCTTCGGCGTGGTGGCCATGGTGGCCATGACACCGCTGGTGACCATCCAGCTGCTGGGCGTCAGCTATCAGCGGAAGCTGAAGCAGGCCAAGGCGACAACGGCGGCTCCCGTAACGGCGGAGCCCATCATCGAGCTGTGTTGACGGGGGTGACGGGATGAATAAGAGACTGTACTACATCATTACCATCACCAATCGGGTGATGGGCAGCAAGCACTTTCTGGATTTCTATCGGGCCTTCGGCGCGCCGGTGGTATTCTCGGCGCTGGGCCGCGGTACCGCCAGCGACGACGTGCTCAGCTATCTGGGACTGGAGGCCACGGAGAAATCTGTGCTGTTCTCCGTGGTGACGCCGCAGATCAAGGACGTGTTGATGCGGGAGCTGGTGGACACCATGCACATCGACCGGCCGGGCAGCGGTATCGCCGTATGCCTGCATCTGAGCAGCGTGGGCGGGAGATCCGCCATGCAGTATCTCATCTCCGGCGGCACAGGCGTGGAGCCGGATCTGACGGTAAAGGAGGAGGAACGTATGAGCAATTCCGGTTATGAGCTGGTGGTGGCCATCGCCAACGGCGGCTATTCCGATATGGTGATGGAGGCAGCGTCCGCCGCAGGCGCACAGGGCGGTACCGTGCTGCACACCCGCGCCGCCGATGCGGCCAACGGCAATAAGTTTTTCGGTATGGCCATCACCGAGGAGCGGGAGATGATCCTGCTGGTAACGCCGGCGGAGAAGCGTGCCGCCATCATGCAGGCCATCATGGAGAAGGCGGGAGCCCAGTCGGAGGCCCAGTCTGTGGTGTTCTCCGTGGCGCTGGACGAGGTAGCGGGCCTTTACAGCGTGGAGAGCTGACGGTACATCGAAAAAACGCCCTGCGGTCAATCCGCAGGGCGTTTTTTATGCAGACGGCAGAGCAGAGAAGCGGCGGCGCTGCTGACGCGGCGATAGAGCCGCCACAGCGGCGACAGGGCGCACCAGATGCGGCAGTACAGACGGTAGCCGGTGCCGGACAGGTCCACCGGACGGTCGTCGCGGTAGAAGCCGGTAAGCACGCCGATGACCTGGCTCTCCTGCACCCGCTCCGTGGTCAGGCAGTTGTCACCGCGGATGAGGTAGCCCTCCGGCAGGACGCGTATCACCCGATGCAGGACATATTTCTCCCCCACGCGATACAGCGGGACATCGTAGCAGCGCAGGCGGCCCTGGGGCGGGCGGAGAATGACGGTGTCGCGGCCCGAGCGCAGCATGGGGTACATGCTGGTGCCCCACGTGGTGGCGGCGTAGACGCCCTCGGACGCCAGCACGTCCTCAATGCGGCAGGGGGTCATGGCTCCAGAAAGCCGTTATCGGCCATCTGGCGGAGCATGGCGGCTACATCGGCGGCGGCCTGCTCCGGTGTCACGTCGTAGGTCAGGGCCAGGCGCTCCGCCAGCTGAGGCTCCGTCAGGCCCTCCTGCAGGCCCTTCCAGATGATGCCGCCGGTCTCGTTGAGCTTCACCATGCCGTGAAAGTGGCGGGCGGCGTCGCCGGTGGCTACCACCACGGGTGCGCCCAGCACCTCACGGAGAATGAATCCGGATCTGAGTTTCATCACAATGCACTTCCTTCTTCGCCACAGCCATCAGGGCGGCGGTAATTTTCGTAGGGGAGACCGGTGAGGGCCTCGAAGCTGCAGCGGACGGCGTCGTCCGTCATGCCGCAGGTCAGCCGGTACACGGGGACACGGCGCAGCAGTGCGTCCAGAAAACCAAGGGTGAGGTACTCCAGGGCGGGATCGTCCCGATGGTACGTCTGGCGGAACAGGGGCGTCAGCGCCTGCTCCGGCGGCAGGCGGCAGATGCGGTCCGTGCCGCGCTCCAGCAGGCAGACACCGCAGAGTGGGACACTGATGGGACTTTGCCACCGCTCCTTACCGGCCCAGGGGGAGCCCCAGACGCGGACGGTGCCGTCAGGCTCCAGCGACAGAAACGGCTTGTCGCCGTTGACCACGGTGACGCGGCTGCCCAGGTACTGCCGCCACAGTCGGAGATGGGTGGTCTTGCCGGTGCCGCTGGGTGCGGTGAACAGATAGGCGGCACCGTCGAAGGCGATGGCGGCGCCGTGCATCAGAAACCGGTGGTGGGCGGGGAGCTGCGCGGCCAGACTGTCGTGGATGCAGAGGAACTCCAGATAGGCAGGGGAGGCTGCGCCGTCTGCCAGACGCATCGCCGTCTCGGGTTCGGCGCAGGCAGTGAGGACGGCGGGGGACTGGGGCGGCGCGATCTCGTAATCTTGACAGAGCCGCCGCGTCAGCGGATGCTGGGCTGTGATCTCCGCGGGAAGGCCCGCGGCATTGATCCAGAAATGTTCCATGGAGCCTCCTTTCAGGCGTCCTGCGGGGGCACCAGCGCCACCGTGCGGTCCGCGATGGACGCCGCGGCGGGGCGGTGAGTGACGATGAGCACGGTCTTGTCCGTCATCTGCCGCAGGTTGGACAGCAGACGGGCCTCTGTGGCCTCGTCCAGCGCGCTGGTGGCTTCGTCCAGCAGCAGCACGGGGCGGTCGGCGAAGATGGCCCGGGCGATGGCGATACGCTGGAGCTGGCCCTCGGACAGACCCGCACCCCGCTCGCCAATGGGAGTATCCAGCCCCTGCTCCAGCGCGGCGGTGAAGTCGTCGGCACAGGCAATGTGCAGCGCCCGCAGGATGCGGGCTTCATCGTTGGGGGAGGGGGCGTCGGAGAAGGCTACGATCTGGCGGATGGTGCCGCTGAGCAGGTGGTTGCCCTGGGGCACGTAGGAGAACAGGCCGCGCCAGCCGGCGTCCAGGGGGCGGTCGCCATCGGCGCTCCGCAGAAAGCATGCGCCGCTGTCCAGAGGGTAGATGCCCATCAGCAGCTTCAGGACGGTACTCTTGCCGCAGCCGGAGGGGCCGGTGAGGGCGATGCAGCTGCCCTTATCCACAGTGAGGTCCAAGTGGGAGACAGTGGACGGCGGTGTCTCATTGCCACGGCTATGGTAGGTGAAGCAGGCATCATGCAGGCCAAAGGCGTGCAGCTCCTGCTGGTAGAAGCGGTGTATCTCCAATGCGGGGACGGGGGAGACTGTGAGATCGTCAGGGAAGTGCTCCGCCTCCCGCAGGCGCTCGGCGCTGGCCAGCATGGCATAGAAGCGGGGAAGGTAGCCGGTGAGATTGGCGAAGGGACCCTGTATCTGGGTGATGAGCTGCTGCACGGCGGCGAACACGCCGTAGCTCATGGTGCCGTGGAGGATGCCGCTGCCGCAGTAGATGACGCCTACCAGCAGGAATCCGTACATGGCGGCGCTGAAGCCCACGTTGCACAGGTTAGAGAACCGTGTGCGGGCCATGCGGGCCTGACGGTGGGCGTCCATGCGGGCATCGGCGTCCGCCGATACGGCCTTCTCGCGTCCGAAGATACGGACTACCAGCAGGCTGGACAGGCAATCCTGCAGGTAGATACGGAGACGGCCGTTTGCCTCCTGTATCCGTTTATGCAGGCGCTTGAGGGTACGGCGGAACACGGTGGCCAACAAGGCCAGTACGATGCCTGCCGGCAGGATGATGGCGGCCAGCCGCGGCTCCAATCAGGCGGACCAGCATGCCCGCGGCATTGGGAATTACCTGAGCCAGCGTGTCCGCCGTCACGGCGGTATCAGAGGTCAGGCGATTCAGCCACTCGCCGGAGTGCACGGCGGATACGGCGGCGTAGTCCTTTCGCAGCAGCGTCTGGAACAGGCGGGCCTTGAAGCGGTTTTCCAGCGTAGCGCGGGTGTACTCACTGAGATGGCGGTCCACCGCGCGGAGAACGATCTGGAAAGCCATCAGGCTCACCAGCCAGATAGCACTGCGGACAAAGGTCTGGGTCTGGCCGGCGGTGGCCGCATCGATCAGCGCCCGCAGGATCAGCGCGTAGCCTACGCCGCACAGGGCCAGAACAGATTGCACCGCCAGCAGCAGGGCGGTGAGGTATCCGGCACGGCCCGCCACCGAGGCGATCCAACGGATGACGCCGGATGCCGGCGCAGCAGAACGGGGCATAGTATTCCTCCCCAAAATGGTCTGGATAGGCAGAAAGCTGTCGGTACGACGGCAAAATGCACATATACAACTAATTATACGGTTCAAGGCGGGCCGCGTCAAGTGATTTGGGGGCAGGAGGGAGGCTTTTGGTGTCTGCGGATAAAAAATTTTGAAATTATGAGAAAATTTCTCTTGCATTTTGTGGAGCAGTGTGATATTATAACTAAGCTGTCGTTGAGACATGCGCCGTTAGCTCAGCTGGATAGAGCGTCTGGCTACGGACCAGAAGGCCGGGGGTTCGAATCCCTCACGGCGTGCCAAAAAGCTCGTGAAATCCTTGGATTTCACGAGCTTTTTTTATTTTCTTCCGCGTTTGTGTTCCCCCGCAAATGGAGCAGCCGCACAGCTATCAGATCAGGATCCATTCTGCCGCAGAATACCGTGACCGCTGCCTTTGCTTGCCGTGATGGAAAACATGATTTTTATGCCTGCGTGGATCAGAAAAACCACCGGATTTTCCGCTGCCAAAGAAATTACCCGCTAAAAATTCAGATAATTTTGCTGTCTGCGGGCGAATTGGTGTTGCATCGGTCGGAAAAAAGCTATAAGCTATTATGGAATCATGTAAGCAAATAGCAGCGAGGGGGCAGAGACAGATGCTCAAGAAAATGTGGTATGTCTACACCGTCTATGAGGAAAAGAGCTTTTCCAAGGCGGCTAAGCGACTGTTCGTCTCGCAGCCGTCGCTCAGCGCCATGGTGAAGAAAGTGGAGAGCGATTATGATATCACCATTTTTGACCGAACCACAACGCCGATCTCGCTGACGCCGGAAGGAGAATATTATATCTCCGCGGCAAAGAAGATCCTGAGGCTGGACGCCGACATGCGGCAGCATTTCCGCGAGTGCTCCAAGGGGCTCAACGGCAGTGTGATGTTTGGCGGCGCGAGCTTTTTCTGTGCCAATATGCTCTCGGGGATCATCCGGCAGTTTCAAAGCGAATACCCCGACATTCATATCGGCTGGCAGGAACTGCGCAACGACGAACTGGCCAGTCAGATCCTCCAGAAAAAAATCGACTTTGCCTTTGAGGTCGACAAGATCGAGACGGATGGCATCACCTCGCTGAAGTTTGGCTCGGAGGAATTGATCCTGACTGTGCCCACCACCTTTGTGACCAATGCGCATCTGCGCAGCTGCTGCTTCCGCCCGAGTGATATGAGCAACGGTGTGCACAGTATTTACGAGGCGGAGCCGATCGATGTGGGCCTGTTCCGGGATGTGCCCTTCGTCTTTCTTCGGGAGGGAAATGACAGCTATTCCCGTGGGATCCAGATCTGCAAAAATGCCGGTTTTACGCCGAACATCATCATGCAGGTGGATTCTTCCATGACCACGTATCATCTCGCAGCCGCGGGCAATGGCGCCGCCTTTATCCGCATTTCCGCCCTGTCGATCGAGGCATCGGGCAAACTGTGCTATTTCAGGATCGCCGACCCGCTGAACGTGCGGGACATTTTCCTTTACTACCGTGCGGCCGGCAGGTCCAGGGTGGAGGAAACGCTGCTTGCGTTTATCCGCGACATGGTCGGCGGCGTACAGAAAATAGAATAATTTGCCATACGATTTTGGCTATAAGAAAATACACTTTTTTGTCTTGGACAGAAAAGTGTATTTTTTCTATAATCAAATTAAATAAATGTTTGATTCGAAAAAAATGATAGCAAAAGTCAGAACAGAAAGTGAGGAGGTTTATCATGATTACAGACGAGAAAATTTTGTTCGACGATGCTTTTTTGAAGGAGATCCAGGACAAGTTCTACTACGTGCACGAGGATTATCTCGGCAGAAAGCGCCAGTTTTTTGAAAATTCCGGCGGTTCTCTGCGCCTGAAGGCCGCTGTCGAGGAAAAAGCGTGGCTGGAAAAAATCCCCGACTGCCCCGAACGTATCCACGACACCTCCATGATGCTCAAGCAGGTCAAAGCGGACGGCATGCGCGATATCATGCAGGTGATCTTCGGCGCAAAGTCCGGCGCACTGGTGACGGAGCTGACGTCCTCTCAGGTGATGTTCCAGATCGTGAGCACCATTATGCGCAATGAAAAATGGGGCACCAACGCAGTCGTAACATCCATTGAGCATCCATCGGCTTATGACTCTGTGGAGCTTTACTGCGGTCTGACCAACCGGGAATTCCGCGTGGCGATGGCGAACCCCAAGACCGGCGGCGTCGATCTCGATGAGATCCTTAGCAAGATCGATAAGGACACGCTGCTGCTGAGCGTGATGAGCGCCTCCAACATCTCGGGCTATATTTTCGATATCGAGACCATCGTTCGGGAAGCGCGCAAGATCAATCCGGATATTTATATCCTCTCCGATGCCGTGCAGCATGCACCTCACGGCGTGCTGGATGTGGAACAGTGCGGCCTCGACGGCGTGACCTTTGCCCCCTATAAGATGTTCGGCATCCGCGGCTGCGGTTATGGCTACGTGTCCGACCGTGTTGCGAAAATGACGCACCACAAACTGCTCGCAAAGCCGGAAAAAGAGTGGGAGCTCGGCACCTTCCCGCATCCCAACTATGCAGCGATCACGGCGGTCGTCGATTACGTCTGCTGGATCGGCAGACACTTCACCGATTCGGACGATCGCCGCGAGCAGTTCGTTACCGGTATGACGCGCATCCACCTGCAGGAGCACTCCCTGCTGATCCACATGATGGAGGGAACCGACGAGGTTCCCGGCCTGCGCCATATTCCCGGTGTGCAGGTGTTCCTCGATTCTGCGGACACCGTGGACCGCGACCTTATCAGCGCCATCGGCATCAACGGCATCGACTTCACACAGCTGACGGCGGAGTATTACAAACGCGGCATCACGGTCTTTGAGCGCGTGAACACGAGCCTGTATTCCAAGCGCATCGTGGAATCTCTCGGCCTGACCGGCGCGATCCGCGTCTCCCCGCTGCACTGCCACAGCACGCAGGATATCGACGACTTCCTGCGCGTTACCGCCGAGATCGCAGCTACCGTGAAGGCATAAGGAAAAAAGATACAAACAGAAGGAGGGCGTAATCTTATGAGTAAATGGAAAAAGGTAGCACTTTGGAAAAAGATTCTGATCGGCGTTGTGATCGGTCTGATCATCGGTCTTGTGTCCCCGAAGGCCGCGGAGGTCATCTCGCCGCTCGGCGACATTTTCCTCCGTATGCTGAAAATGCTCATCGTACCGCTGGTGTTCTTCAGCATTACCAGTGGTGTGTGCAAGATGGGCGATGTCAAACAGCTCCGCACGGTTGGCATCCGCTATGTTCTGTGGATCATGGCCTCCGCGGTGATTGCCGCCATCTGCGGCGTGATCGGCGGCCTGATCGTTCAGCCCGGCCGCGGAACGACCGAATTCCTCGCCGCCGCCGAGGCGGCGGAGGCACAGTCTTACAGCTTCATTGACAACGTCATCAGCTGGTTCCCCACGAACATTGTGGAGTCCATGGCCAATGCCAACATGCTGCAGATCATCGTGTTCTGCCTGTTTTTGGGCGTTGCGCTGCTCGCTCTGGGCGATAAGGCAAAAACAGTCATTCGGTTCATCGACGAAGGCAGCGAGGTCATGCTCAAGATCACGGAGTATGTCATTGAGTTCTCTCCGTTCGGCATCCTTTCTCTGATTGCGACAATGGTCTCCACCATCAGCGGCGCGATGATGAAGGAAGTTCTCGTGTTCCTGATTACCGACAACGTGATCTGCCTCCTCATTCTGATTCTGGTTTACCCGCTGATCATCAAGCTGCTTGCCAAGCTGCCTCCGTTTGGCTTTATGCGCAAGATCGCTCCCGCGATCCTCGTTGCGGTCTCGACCTCTTCCTCCGCAGCCACCCTCCCGGTGTCCATCAAAATCAGCGAAGAGGATCTCGGCATTCCCGAGAACATCTACGGCTTCACCCTGCCTCTGGGCAACACGGCCGGTATGACCGGCTTCGCGGTGTTCATCGGCCTGTGCTGTGTCTTTGCATCGAATCTTTACGGCTTCCCCGTTACGTTTTCGAGCGTGCTCCAGTTCGTCTTCTTCGGCCTGATCCTGTCCATCGGCGCAGCTGGCGTCAAGGGCGCGGGCGTCGTGATGTCCGGCGTGCTGCTGGAGGCACTTGGTATGCCGCTGACTCTGATCCCCATTCTTGCGGCGATCTGGCCTGTGATCGACCCGGCGCACACGACGCTCAATAACGTCGGCGATCTGGTCGGCACCACGGTCGTGGCCAGAAGCCTTGACCGCATGGATATGGACGTGTACAACAACGCAAAATAAGATACACGGGTCCCGTCCCGCAGCATAGAAAAATAACAAGCGCTATTCCGCTGCAGCGGAATAGCGCTTGTCTGCATACAGGACATTCGATGCAGCGGAGACGATGAAGAAGGCCGCAATTCTAATTCCGCATCGACCGCCCAACGCGGGCTCCCCGCAGACCGCGCGCACAGGTGCCGGCATAACGTTCCGGGATCTTTCCTGCGCAAAAAGCAGCAGAGGATGGATGCGTATATGACATTCTGAACATACCGCTCGAAAAGCGTGCTGTGCAGGAAATCAAGGCATATCTCGAAACCGTCATTGGTCAGCTCTTCCGCAGCTTCCATCCTTTTATGAAGCCCTATGGCTATGCGATCAGGAAAGCCTCTGGCAATACAACGAGCCCAAACTACGGCAAACAAATCATCACAAGGATTGGGACAGGCAAAACGTGAAAGGCGGGGAAAGTTTCTCGCGTTTCCTTTTATACCGCAAAATTTGCCCCCAACGGCAGCCAACACTTCGTGTCGGCGCCAAGCTTGCAGCGCAGTACGTGCTGCGCCCGTGCTGCTCGCTTGAATTTTGCCTGCTCGCTGCGCCTCAGCGGCGGTGCTTTTTCCCCTTGCGGGTCTTTTCCGGCTCGATGCCCTCGGCCTCGGCCATAGCGTCTACGGTCGCCTGCAGGTCGTCGAGCTGGGCATGCACGGGCTTGAGCGCCTTTTCCACTTCCTGCGCGACGATGGTCTGGTAAAACCGGTAGCGCGCGGCGACAGCGCCGATCGTGCCGGCGGCGGCGGCCCCGCCCACGATGAGCGCGGCGCGGCGGAAACGCGGCGTTTTCATCATCTGCACAGCGATGGTCTTGATGCTCGGCTTTTTGAGCTGCTGCGCGGTGTTTGTGGCCAGCGCGGCCAGCTCCTTGCCGCTGTCGATGGTCTGGCGCAGGAGCGCGAGCTCCTGCTGCATGGCCTGGATCTGTTTTTTGCGTCTCATATATGGTCCCCCCCTGTCATGAATTGGCTTTTCAAAGCGCGACCGGCGCACCGTTGAGCACGGCCTCGACGAGCGTGTCGCCCCGATAGCGCAGCTTGAGCAGGAAAAACGGCGCGTCCTCCGCCAGCAGGCGGAAGAAAATTTTGTCGCCCGCCCACAACGGCAGCGACGGTACGGCAGCCTTGTCCACCCACTCGAGATCCCCCTCGTCGCATTCGCGCAGCGTGCCGGTGAAGCCCGTCGCCGTGAAGAGGTACATGTATTCCCCCTCCCACTCGTCGGACAAAAACGTCACCACGCCGCGGCAGCGCCAGTCGGTCAGCGTCAGGCCGGTCTCCTCCTGCGCCTCGCGCAGGAGGCACTCGTCCGGCGTCTCGTCACGCTCGAACTTGCCGCCGATGCCGACCCATTTGTCGTGGTTGAGGTCGTGTTCCTTCTTCACGCGGTGCAGCATGAGATACTGCTCCCCGCGCTCGATATAGCAGAGTGTGGTGTTGCGCATGGTGCTTCCTCCTTGTCGATCGGTACGCCGCGGCTCACAATAGGCGCATACAGCGGGTGAGGTAGTCGATGGCGTCCTGCCCGGTCAGCCGCTGCGCGGCCGGGAGCTTGCGGAAATGATCCATCCAGACATTGAGCTGGTGCACCATCGCGCCGGAGCTGACGGTGTAGGCCGGCTGCGCGCCGCCGGATGCGCCGTCGAGCACGAAGGCGGCGTGCTGGTTGACGAACACGGACACCGACAGGTCGTCGTAATTGCAGACGCGGTTTTGCGTGCACAGGATGCACAGCCGCTCCGGCGTCCGGCGCAGCTGCTCGATCATGCTGCGCAGATGCTCGCGCCGCGCCTCGGGCGGCACGTCGATGACCGTGCCGAGAAAGTGCAGCCGGCCGGTATAAATATAGTCCACGAGCGCGAGCTGGTAGAGGAAGATCGTCTCGAAA
>ERZ779895.3096-NODE-3096-length-13610-cov-4.185467_pt1 | contig 13610 bp, 13 predicted proteins | sample MGYA00511093_ERZ779895 | MGnify/ENA primary metagenome ERZ779895 (study PRJEB29588, sample SAMEA2142970) | human gut metagenome | biome: human gut; feature: human-associated habitat; material: faeces | place: Denmark | collected 2008/2010 ... | reverse complement strand
GGGCCGTGACGGCCCGGGCCTCGGCCAGCAGCAGCCGCCCGGCAACGCACACGGCGGTGCAGCCCATGAGCCGTTTATCCTCCACCTGGCAGGAAAACGGCACCTCCATGGACAGGCTCCGCAGGCCCGCGCTCTCCTCCGAGGTGTACAGCACCGTCAGCACCACGCTGCCGCTTACGGTGAGCTGCTGACCGGTCAGGTGCTTTTCCCGCAGCCGCAGCTGACCCACCGTGTCCACGATCCGGGCCATATCCGGGCAGTATTCCGGGATAGCGGTCTCCATGGACTCCTCCTGGGTAGTCACCAGGTCGCCTACCGGCTCACAGCCGGTGACTTCCGTAAATTTCAGCTCCAATTCCATGCGTTTCCCGTCCTCTCCTTGTTTTCACTGTCCCAAGGCTATGCGGGAGAACGCCGGGTTATTCCCGGATGCCGAACATCCGCCGCAGCAGGCCCCGCAGACACCGGGGCGCTTTCCAGATCACGATCTTCATGGTTGTTACCTCCCGTCCTTTAAGCATACGATCCCGCAGGCGATCAGCAGAAACGCCACCAGGAACATCAGTGCACCAACCGGGAAGATGGCGGCGATCAGGATCCCCAGCCCCAGGCCCAGTGCGCACACGCCGATGACCGCGCCGCAATTTCCCCGTCTCATGTATCTCCCTCCTCTGCCACAGTATATGCGGCGCGGCTCCCTCTTGCGCCGGGACGGAAAATACGGTACAATAACGCCAAAAGGAGGGAAGGCAATGAATTTGCTATATGCGCTGGAGCGCCTGCGGACCCCGTTCTGGGACGCGGTGTTCTCAGCAGTCACCCATCTGGGTGAGGAGACCGTGTTCATGGTGGCGGCGATCCTGATCTTTTGGTGCGTCAGCAAGGAGGAGGGGTATTACCTGCTGCTGATGGGCTTTTTCGGCACGGTGGTGAACCAGTTTCTGAAGCTGCTGTTCCGCATTCCCCGGCCCTGGGTCCGGGACCCGGATTTCACCATTGTGGAGAGTGCCCGGGCGCAAGCCACGGGCTATTCCTTCCCCAGCGGCCACACCCAGAATGCCGTGGCTACCTTCGGCGGCATCGCCCGGTCCACCCGGCGGCCCTGGGTCCGGTGGACCTGCGTGGCGGTGCTGCTGGCGGTGTCGTTTTCCCGTCTCTATCTGGGGGTGCATACGCCCCTGGATGTGGGGGTGTCCTTCGCCGTGGCCGGGGTGATGGTGCTGGCGCTGTATCCCCTGATCCGTCAGGCAAGCCGCAGGCCCCGCCTGATGGCGGGACTGCTGGCCGGGATGCTGCTGGCAGGCACCGCGTACCTGGTGTTCGCCTATGTGTACCCCTTCCCGGCGGACGTGGATCCGGCCAACCTGACCTCCGGCCGGGAAAACGGCTGGAAGCTGCTGGGGGCCACGGTGGGCTTCGGCATTTCCTGGTGGCTGGACCGGCGGTATATCCACTTCGACACCCGGGCCGTGTGGTGGGTGCAGCTTCTGAAGGTGGTGCTGGGCCTTGCGCTGCTGATGGGCATCCGGGCAGGGCTGAAGGCACCCTTGCTGGCGCTGCTGCACAGTCCCGGTGTGGCCGGGGCCGTGCGCTATGGCATTATGGTGCTGTTCGCCGGTGCACTCTGGCCTGCCGCGTTCCGCTATATGGCCCGCTGGGGGCGAAAGGCGTGATATGAAGAAAAGCAGTGCCGCGGCACTGCTTTTCTTCATATTCACACGGCTTATTTCTCCAGCACGAAGCGCATTTCCGCGGGGTTGTGGTCGGAGTAGGCAAAGGCCAGGTTCACAACGCCGCTGTCCGTTACCGTCACGTTGTCGGACACCAGGAAGCCGTCCACCGTCAGCACATACTGCCCCTGGTGATAGGGACCGTCGGCATTGCGGCAGCTGGGCACGGGATTCTGCGGGTCCAGAGGGGCCACCAGGGAGATATTGTACCCGTTGAAGGTGTCCTCAGGAATGGGCTGGGCCCAGGTGTATTCCTGGTCCGCCTCGCCGAAGTAGGCGGCGGAGTCGCCCAGCAGGTCCTTGTTGAAGTCGCCGCCGGCCACGCACCAGTTGCCTGCGGCATACTCCCGCTGCATGTCGTCCAGCAGCAGCTTCAGCTGCTCCATGGCAATGGTGCCGTCGGAGGTGTAGGCCGACAGGTGCAGGTTATACAGCACCAGCTCGCCGCCGTCTGCTACCGGGATGCGGTGTACGCTGTAGCACCGGTCCAGGTCCACCAGCTTCATGAGGCTGTTTTCAATGGGCAGCTCCACCCGCCGGGCGCTGTCCACCGTCAGAGAGGACAGGGTCATCAGCCCCGACACCGACGCCCCGTGGGGGTGGCGCAGGGGGTACATCAGGAAGGGGGAATCATAGTTCTGGGCCCAGGTCTCGTCATACTCCGGCAGCACGGACCGCAGCATGGCGGCCTCGTCCACATGGTAGCTGCGGGTGGAGTTCCGGTCCACCTCCTGGATGAGATAGAAGTCTGCGTCCTGCTGGGTCAGGAAGGCTCCGATGTTCCCTACGTTGGCCGTCAGGCGCTCCTGGGACCAGGCCCAGGATTCCGTTCCGCCGTCCATGAAAAAGCCGTAGTCCGGCTCATACGCGCCGAAGCCAATGTTGTAGGACAGCAGATGGTATTCACATCCGGTCTGAGCAGGCTGGGACACCTGACGGTCTACCTCCAGGTCCATATCCCCCAGCCGATGATAGTCAATGAGCACATACGCCAGATAGCTGATGACCACCAGCAGCACAGCCGCCAGCACCAGCAGCACGATCTTCAGCGGTTTTTTCACGAAACGCGCCTCCTTGTTTACAAAAGTCCATGCATCCATTATAATCGAAGTCAGAACATTTGGAAAGAGGTTTTTTCGTGAAACGATTTGCCATCCGATTCAACGCACCGGTGGTGCTGAGCTTTGCCATCCTCAGCCTGCTGGTGCTGGTGCTGGACTCCGCCACCGGCGGAGCCTCCACGGCCCGGCTGTTCTGCGTCTACCGGGCGCCCCTGACGGACCCACTGACGTATGTGCGGTTTTTTACCCACGTTCTGGGCCACTCGGGCTATAGCCACTATATGAGCAACATGCTGCTTCTGCTGCTGGTAGGGCCGGGGCTGGAGGAAAAATACGGCAGCCGGAATCTGCTGGCAACGATCGCGGTCACCGCCTTTGCCACGGGGCTGGTGCAGTTCCTGCTGTTTCCCCACTCCGCTCTGCTTGGCGCCAGCGGCGTGGTGTTTATGATGATCGTTCTCTCGTCCTTTACGGAGATGAAGAAGGGCGGCATTCCTCTGACCATGCTGCTGGTGGTGGCCCTTTACTTAGGCAGCGAGATCGCCGACGGCCTTACCAGGACGGACAACGTGTCCCATCTGACCCACATTGTGGGCGGTGTATGCGGCATTTTCTTCGGCTTCCGGCTGGCTAAGGTGAAAAAGCACTGATCCTGCGCGAAAAAAAGTCCTCCGGCTTATAGCCGGAGGACGCACTGCTTTCAGGGCTTCAGGGCGCTGACGCCGCCCATGATGATGCCGCCTGCCAGTTGGGCCATCTCATCCGGTGATTCCTGCCCGCCCTCCCGCAGCCAGGCCAGCGCCAGGTTCAGGTTGCCTGACACGATAAACGAACAGAAACTGTTGAGCCGCTGCCGGTCTCCCGGATAGAACAGAGACAGGAAATCAAAAAGAAAGTTGTCCCGCAGAATGCGGCAGATGCGGTCGGTATAGGCAATGTCCCCGTTGGGACCCAACAGCACCCGGCACAGATCTGCATTGTCCCGGATGAACCGGTACAGATCCCGCAGAAAGGGAAACTGACCCGGTGCGGAGTCCTCGGGCCTGTGGCTCTTGCACAGGTCCGCCAGCCGGTCGGCCATTTCATCCTCCAGGCGCTGCAAAAGGTCGCCAACGTCCCGATAGTGGATGTAAAAGGTGCCGCGGTTGATATCCGCCCGCTCCGCCAGCTCCCGCACAGAGATGTTCTTTGCGCTTTTTTCCACCAGCAGCTCCATCAGCGCCAGACGCAGCTGACTTTTCGTTTTTCGCACCCGACGGTCCGTACCGGACTGTTCCATATCCACATTCCCCTTTGTTGGCTTTTTAACGATCTATCTGACCTGTATTCTAACATAGACGCTGACTGATAATCAACAGTTTGTTGAGTTTTTTGACAAAATATTCCCGTCTATCCAACGCCATCGGTGCATACAGTAGTACACCAGACAAGATGTTATGGAGCAGGAGGAATGGACCATGAATCAGTCCGCATCCATTTATCAGGATATGGCGACCCGCACCGGCAGCAGTATCTATATCGGCGTGGTGGGTCCGGTACGCACCGGAAAATCCACCTTTATCAAACGGTTTATGGAGACCCAGGTGCTGCCCAATATCGACGATAGCTACCGCCGGGACCGGGCGCGGGATGAACTGCCGCAAAGCGGCTCCGGCCGCACCATCATGACGGCGGAACCCAAATTTGTTCCGGAGGAGGCGGTGGAGGTCTGCATGGAGGAGGGGGTCACGTTCTCCGTGCGGCTTATTGACTGCGTAGGCTACATGGTGCCCGGCGCTGTGGGACAGTATGAGGATCTGTCGCCCCGGATGGTCATGACCCCCTGGTTTGACCACGAGATCCCCATGACTGAGGCGGCGGAGCTTGGCACCAGGAAGGTCATCTGCGACCACTCCACCGTGGGCATTGTGGTCACAACCGACGGCAGCGTCACGGAGATCCCACGGGAGGATTATCTGGAGGCCGAGGAGCGGGTGATTCGGGAGCTGCAGGAGCTGGGAAAACCCTTTGTGGTGCTGCTGAATTCCGCCCAGCCCCAGAGTCCCCGGGCTCAGTCTATCGCCGCTGATATCCAGCGCCAGTACGACGTCCGGTGTCTGCCGGTGAACTGTCTGGAGCTAGGGGAGCCGGAGATCACCGAGCTGCTGCGGGGGCTGCTGTATGAGTTTCCGCTGCGGGAGCTGGATCTGTTCCTGCCCACCTGGGTGGAGGCCCTGCCGCCGGACCATCCCATCAAAACCGGCATTTATCAGGCGGTGCGCCGGGAGACGGCAGACCTGGCCCATGTGCGCCAGCTGCGGGATTGCCTGTCTGCTCTCCAGGGGGAGGGGGACATTTCCGCCTCATCTGTCCGCAGCCTGAATTTGGGCGTGGGCATCGCCGCGGCAGACCTGGACCTGCCGCGGGGGCTGTTTTATGAGACGCTCAGCCGGCAATCCGGCCTCACCGTCACCGATGACGGCGACCTGATGCAGCTGCTGACCAGCCTGGCCGCTGTCCGGAAGGAGTATGACCGGATGGCCCCGGCCATGCAGGCGGCGCTGGACACCGGCTATGGCATCGTAATGCCCAGCGTGGAGGACCTGAACCTGGAGGACCCGGAGATCGTTCGCCAGGGCGGATGATACAGCGTCCGCATGAAGGCCAGCGCGCCCTCTGTTCACATGATACGCGCCGATATTGCCACCACGGTATCGCCGATCGTAGGCAATGAAAAGCAGTCCGAGGACATGGTGAATTACCTGCTCCAGGAGTTTGAGGGAGACACCAGCAAGCTCTGGCAGTCCAACATTTTCGGCCGCAGCTTCAATGAGATCGTGGGCGACGACCTGCAGGCAAAGCTGCGCCGGATGCCCACGGATTCCCAGAAAAAAATGCGGGAGGCGCTGGAGCGCATCATCAACGAGGGAAGCGGAGGTCTGATCTGCATCATTCTGTGATTTTTCCCGGCAGGGACCGTTTTGCGGCGGTCCCTGCCACATTTTATACGGAATATATTGCATAAAATGCTTGAATATTTGGAAAAAGTGTGCTAAAATATTTAATTACTGAACAGCGGCGCAGTATCCTAGTCGGATCTGCCGTCTTGTAAGAAGGGCCTAAAAATCCTTTAAAGGGCACAACTGTGAAGTCCCTGGTGCCTGCTGCTTACGCCCAGTTTGGGGTGGGTGCTGGGGGGAGACGTGGGAGCCCCCGCGTCTGCGGTGGTAGGGCGCCCTCCAATGGCATGGAGGACCCGACCCTGCTACCGTGGAGACCTGCTGTTGTGCACAGGCGTACTCCCTCTGTGGTCAAGCGACCTGTGTACGAGGCAGATGATGAACCTGCAATGCGGTGCTACCCGGCTTCACCGCCGTAACGCTGTGTGCAGAGTAGCCTGCCTTGCGTGGGCACGGTGGATAGGGAAGTGGAAGCACCGGTCTCCCCGGCCAGGGAGACTGTGTTGATTCCCTTGAAACCCTGGCTGCAAAAGAGGCTAAGAGACGGTCTGACCGCTGTGGAAATCACCTAGGCTGTCCTCACGGGACATCGGAGGGATTGCAGTGCGGACTAAGTGGCAATCGGGTCCCATGGCCGGCAACACCATGGCGCAGCGCCTAACGGGAAACCGCCTGACCGGCGACGGAAGGCGCGCTGCGGGGAAATCCAACCCGTACCTAAGCCGTAAGATTAACCTTCGGCGTTGCCCTGTTCAGTGTACTATAACAACAAAGCGAGGGATCTACTCTTGAGCGAACGCGACAGGAGCAAGGACAAAAACGGCGGGAAAAAGAAAAGCGGCCGGGGCTGGGCTCTGCAGGTGTTTCTGCTGGCTGTGGTGCTGTCGGCCCTGCTGAGCTTTTTCTCCTCCACCGCTTTGGAGGGGACCGGCTATATCGTGGCGGCGTTGGTGCTGGCCGTGTTCATCGGCCTGGGCATCGTGTTCGACATGATCGGCGTGGCCGTTACGGCGGCAGACCCCAAGCCCTTCCACTCCATGGCTGCCCACAAGGAAAAGGGCGCGCGGGAAGCCATCCGTCTGCTGCAAAATGCCAACCAGGTGTCGTCCGTGTGCAACGACGTGGTGGGCGATATATGCGGCATCGTCAGCGGTTCCACGGCGGCGGTGATCGTCACGCATCTGCAGCGGGACTTCAGCACCTCGTCGGTGCTGATCTCCATCGGAGCCACAGCGCTGATTTCCGGCATTACCATCGGCGGCAAGGCCCTGGGAAAGACCGTGGCCATCAACCAGTGCACCAGCGTGGTGTACCGGGTGGCCCGCATCATGCACGCCCTGCATCTCTCACGCTGAAATGGAGCGATATACTTGATTTTAGACCGCATAGACAGCCCCGCCGATGTGAAGGGGCTCAACGAGAATCAGGCCCGCCAGCTTTGCAGTGAGCTGCGGGGGTTTCTCCTGGATGAGGTATCCAAAACCGGCGGACACCTGGCCTCCAACCTGGGGGTGGTGGAGCTGACGGTAGCCATTCACCGGGTGTTTGACACCGCCGTGGACCGGCTGGTGTTCGACGTGGGGCACCAGTGCTATGTGCACAAGGCGCTGACCGGACGGCGGGAGCTGTTTGATACCCTGCGGCAGTTCGGCGGCCTGTCCGGCTTCCCCAAGCCATGGGAGAGCGTTCACGATGCGTTCATTGCCGGACACGCCTCCAACTCGGTGTCGGTGGCTCTGGGTATGGCCCGGGCCCGCACGCTCCAGGGAAAGAATTACAGCGTCCTGGCCCTGATCGGCGACGGCGCTATGGGCGGCGGACTGAGCTTTGAGGGGCTCAACGACGCCGGAGCCAGCGGCGAGCCGCTGATCGTGATCCTCAACGACAATGGCATGTCCATTGCACCCAATGTGGGGGGGCTGTCCCGGCATTTGTCCCGGCTGCGCAGTACGCCGGGATACTACGAGTTCAAGCGCCGCTATCGCCAGATGCTTACCGGCAGTCAGACCGGTAAGCGGGTCTATGCCATGAGTCACGAGGTAAAAACGGCTCTGAAAAATTCCCTGCTGCCCGGCAGCACGGTATTTGAGAACATGGGCTTTACCTATATGGGGCCGGTGGACGGCCACGACGTGGAGACGCTGACCCAAATGCTGGTGCTGGCCCGGGATATGCGCCGGCCGGTGCTGCTGCATGTGCATACCGTCAAGGGAAAGGGCTATCCCTTTGCCCAGAAGGAGCCCGGGCAGTTCCATGGCGTGGCTCCCTTTGACGTAAAAACCGGAAGAGCCCTGAAACCGTCAGGGGAGAACTTTTCTCATGTATTCGGACAGGAGCTTCTGTCCCTGGCCCGGGAGGATGAACGGATTTGTGCCGTCACTGCCGCCATGGTAGAGGGCACAGGCTTGACGGATTTTTCCAGAACGCTGCCCCGGCGCTTTTTCGACGTGGGGATCGCCGAGGGCCATGCGGTGGCCATGTGCGCCGGTATGGCCCAGCAGGGCATGGTGCCGGTGTTTGCGGTGTATTCCAGCTTTTTGCAGCGGGGATATGATATGCTGCTGCACGATGTGGCGCTGAATCATCTCCATGTGGTGCTGGGCGTAGACCGGGCGGGGCTGGTGGGAGCCGACGGCGAGACCCACCATGGCTGCTTTGACCCCATGTACCTGTCCCAGGTGCCGGGGATGACGGTGCTGTGTCCTGCCAGCTTTGCGGAGCTGCGGCGGATGCTGCGGCGTGCGGTGGAGGAATTGGACGGCCCCGTGGCGGTGCGGTATCCCCGGGGCGGCCAGGGCCGCTATCAGGATGACGGCGGCGACGGAACGTTTGCGTATCTGCGTGAGGGCGATGATGCCGCCATCCTGACCTATGGCATTCTGGTGAACCAGGCTCTGGATGCGGCGGAGCTTCTGGCGCAGAAGGGAACCCGTGTCCGGGTGGTGAAGCTGAATCAGATTTGCCCGCTGGACAGTAAGCAGGTAAAGGACGCTCTCTCCGGTACGGAGCGGCTGCTGGTGCTGGAGGACTGCATGGCCACAGGCTGCGTGGGTCAGCGCATAGCCGCTATCCTGGCCCAGGAGCGGATGGAGCCCCGCTGTCTGACGCTGAAAAATCTGGGCGGCCGGTTTGCCCCCCAGGGTACGGTGGACCAGTTATACAAAGCCTTCGGTCTGGACGCCCGGAGCGTAGCCCACAGCGTGGAGGAGATGCTGCATGAGCAATAAGACGAGATTGGATGTGCTGCTGGTGGAGCAGGGCTTGCTGGAAAGCCGCCAGAAGGCCCAGGCCGTTATCATGGCCGGCAGTGTGTTTGTTGACGGTCAGCGGGTGGACAAGCCCGGCACGGCGGTGCCCAATACCGCCGCCATCCAGGTGCGGGGCCATGCTTTGCCCTACGTCAGCCGGGGCGGCCTGAAGCTGGAGAAGGCCATGCAGACGTTTCCCCTGACCCTGGACGGCAAGGTCTGCGCCGATATCGGCGCATCCACCGGCGGCTTCACGGACTGCATGCTGCAAAACGGGGCCACAAAGGTCTACGCTGTGGATGTGGGCTACGGCCAACTGGACTGGAAGCTCCGGGGAGACCCGCGGGTGGTGTGCATGGAACGCACCAACGCCCGCTATCTTACCCATGAGCAGATCCCCGAGGAGCTGGACTTTGCGTCGGTGGACGTGTCGTTTATCTCCCTGCGGCTGATCCTGCCGGCGCTGGACGGACTGCTGTCCCCGGAGGGAGAGGCCGTGTGCCTGGTGAAGCCCCAGTTCGAGGCGGGCCGGGAAAAGGTCGGAAAAAAAGGCGTGGTCCGGGACCCGGCGGTGCACCTGGAGGTGCTGGAGGCCTTTCTGGAGCATGCAAAGGAAAGTAACTTTACAGTGCTTGGAATTACATACTCGCCCATACGGGGACCCGAGGGAAACATCGAATATCTGGGCTATCTGCGCCACGGACAGGGGACACCCGGCGTGTTTTCCCTGCCGGAGATCGTGGAGGCGTCTCACAGCCAATTGAAGGACTGAGGTGAGCGGCATGAAACCAAAACGCGTGATACTTTGTCCCAATCCGTACCGGGACAGTGAACTGAAGGTCTGCAAGCAGTCCCGGGATATGCTGGAGAGTCTGGGGATGCAGACCTCTGTGTGCCTGCCCTTCCAGCGGGAGGGGTATGGCGAGGAGCTGGGGATCCCCATGCGGCTCTTGCAGCAGGAGATCCGGTCGGCGGACCTGCTGATCGCCTTCGGCGGCGACGGTACCATTCTGCATCTGGCCCGGACCGTGGCGCTGCACAGCGTGCCGGTGCTGGGGGTGAACCTGGGAAGTCTGGGCTTTATGTCGGAGCTGGAGGTCAACGAGCTGGACCGGTTGCGGGATCTGGCCGAGGGCCGGTTTACCGTAGAATCCCGGATGATGCTGGATGCGTCGGTGCTGCGGGAAGGACGGCAGGTGTACAGCAACATCGCCCTGAATGACGCGGTGATCTCAAAGGGGTCCATCGCCCGGGTGGTGCGGCTGGATATCTTCACGGAGGAGGGACGCCTGACCCGGGTAGGCGGCGACGGCATCATCGTGTCCACTCCTACCGGCTCCACCGGATATTCTATGGCCGCCGGAGGCCCCATTGTGGAGCCCACCGCCAAAAACCTGCTGCTGACCCCGATATGTCCCCATTCCACCCGCTCGTCCTCCTACGTGCTGTCACCGGACCACGTGATCACCGTGGAAGCTGCGGATGCCAACCGGAAATTCGTCTATCTTTCCGTAGACGGCGGCAAAGCGTTTTCTTTGAAAAACGGAGACCAGGTGCGGGTGAGCACCTCAAAATACACCACAAAGCTGGTTCGTCTCTCCAAAAAAAGCTTTTGCGAAATACTGGACAAAAAAATGGGAACGGAGGCTTCTAAAAAATGAAAAACGACCGCCAGAACCAACTCCTCCAGATCATCAGCGAGGAGATTATCGAAACCCAGGAGCAGCTGCTGGAGCGGCTCCAGGCCAAGGGCATCAAGAGTACCCAGGCCACGATTTCCCGGGACATCAAGGAGCTGCACCTGATCAAGGAGCCAGCCGGGCAGGGAAAATACCGCTATGCCGTTTCCGCCCACCGCACCAAGCTGAATTTTGCCGACAAGCTGCGCACCATTTTCCGGGAGAGCGTCCTGACGGTGGACAACGCCCAGAATATCGTGGTCATCAAGACTCTGCCGGGTCTGGCCAATGCCGCGGGATCTGCTGTGGACGGTATGGACGTGCCGTATCTGGTGGGGTCCCTGGCCGGCGACGACACGGCTCTGCTGATCATGCGGGACACGGAAAGCGCCGTGGATTTTACGGAAGAAATCAAGGAAATGCTGCGCTGACAGCCAGAAGATCGCGCAGGACAGCGGAGGGATACGCAGATGCTGCAATTGCTCCACATTGAGAATATCGCCATCATCGAGTGCGCGGACATTGCGTTCCGGCCTGGCTTCAACGCCCTGACGGGCGAAACCGGCGCCGGTAAGTCCATTGTCATCGACTCCATCAGCGCCGTGCTGGGCCAGCGGACGTCCCGGGACCTGATCCGTACCGGGGCGGATATGGCCTTTGTCAGCGCGTGCTTCGCGGATGTTCCGCCCCGGCTGGGGGAGGACTTGGGCATTTCCTGGGAGGGGGAGCTGCTGCTGCAGCGGGAGATTCACGGCGACGGCAAAAACGTCTGCCGGGTCAACGGCCGCCCCGTCACGGTGACCCAACTCCGTACCCTGGGCAGCCGCCTGCTGAACATCCACGGCCAGCACGACGGGCAGCAGCTGCTGGACGAGGAGCAGCACCTGCTGTATCTGGACAGCTTCGGCCGGACGGAGGGCCTGCTGACGGAATACCGCGAAAAATACCAGGCCATGGCCGCCTTGCGCCGCCAGATGCAGGCTCTGGAAATGGACGAGGCGGAGAAGGCCCGCCGGGTGGACACCCTGACCTATCAGCTCCAGGAGCTGGAGCGGGCCAAGCTGCGTCCCGGCGAGGAGCAGGAGCTGCAAAGCCACCGGACACTGCTGCACAATGCGGAAAAATTCATTTCCGCTGTATCCGGGGCGGATTTCTGCCTCAACGGCGACGACGGCAGTGATGGCGCGGCCAATCTGGTGCGTCAGGCCCAGGAATCCCTGGCATCGGTACGGGGGCTGGACCCCGAGCTGGGAGAGCTGTACGACCGGCTGGAGGCTGCGTACAGTGAAATATACGACCTGGCGGATACCATCCGGGATAAGCGGGAGGATTTCGACTTTTCGCCCCAGGAATTGGACCGGGTGGAGGGACGGCTGGATCAGCTGTACCGCCTGAAAAAGAAGTACGGCCCCACAGTGGAGGAGATGCTGGAGTATCAGACCCGCTGCCGCCGGGAGCTGGACGATATACAGGACGCGGGGGACACCCTGCTGCATCTGGAAAAGCAGCTGAAGAAGGCGGAAAAGGCCGCCCGTCAGGCGGCGGAGGCCCTGTCCCAGGCCCGGCATGAGGCTGCCGGACGGCTGGAGGAGCAGATTCTCACGGAGCTGCGGCAGCTGGATATGGGGAAGATCCGCTTTGCCATCTGCTTTACGGAGCAGGCCCTGGCGGAAAACGGCGCCGATCAGGTGCGCTTCCTGATGTCCGCCAACGTGGGCGAGGAGCTGCGGCCTATCCACAGGATCGCCTCCGGCGGTGAGCTGGCCCGGATCATGCTGGCCATGAAAAACGTGCTGTCGGAGCAGGATCAGGTGGGCACCATGGTATTTGATGAGGTGGATACCGGTGTGTCCGGACGAGCCGCCCAGAAGGTGGCGGAGAAAATGGCCCGTATCAGCCGCACCAAGCAGGTGCTGTGCGTGACGCATCTGCCCCAGCTGGCCGCTATGGCGGATACGCACTTTTCTGTGGAGAAGGGGGAGCAGGACGGACGCACCTTTACCCGGGTGGTGCAGCTGGACAGAGCACAGCGGCAGCCTTACCGGCGGAGCGTCCATATCCGCCACCATGCTGGAGAGCGCCGGGGAGCTGCTGGACCAGGCGGACAAATTCAAAAAAACCTTGGCCTGACCCGTTGACAACGGGGAGAAGGAACGGTATAATACAAAGCAACTTCATATGCAACAGCGATGAAGGGAAGAAGTATCCGGCCGATGACGCCTGCAAAGAGAACCCCTGGACGGTGAGAAGGGGAGAGGCGGCGGCAGGAGAATACATCCCGGAGCAGCCTTCTGAACGGTCTCTCCTATTAGGAATGTGTCGGGTTCGCCCGTTACAGCGATAGGGTGTTGCTGCACCCGATGAGGCCGCATGCCGTGAGGCGGCGGCGAAGCTGAGGTGGTACCGCGATTTACGTCGCCCTCTGTCAACACGACAGGGGGCGTTTTTCTTGCCCCCTGGAAGCCAAAAATATCGGAAAGGAATCAGAAAACATGGGAATTTATGAAGAACTGGTGGCCCGCGGCCTGATCGCTCAGGTCACCAACGAGGATGAGATCCGCGAGTTGATCAACAACGGCAAGGCCACGTTCTACATTGGTTTTGACTGCACGGCGGACTCCCTGACGGCTGGACATTTCATGGCCCTGACCCTGATGAAGCGCCTGCAAATGGCGGGCAACAAGCCCATCGCCCTCATCGGCGGCGGCACCACCATGATCGGCGACCCCTCCGGCCGCACGGACATGCGCAAGATGCTCACCAAGGAGGACATCGACCACAACGCCGCCTGCTTCAAGCGGCAGATGGAGCGGTTCATCGACTTCGGCGAGGGCAAGGCCATCATGCTCAACAACGCCGACTGGCTGCTGAAGCTGAACTACGTGGACCTGCTGCGGGAGGTGGGCGCCTGCTTCTCCGTCAACAATATGCTGCGGGCCGCGTGCTATAAGCA
>ERZ779895.3091-NODE-3091-length-13655-cov-14.470147_pt1 | contig 13655 bp, 9 predicted proteins | sample MGYA00511093_ERZ779895 | MGnify/ENA primary metagenome ERZ779895 (study PRJEB29588, sample SAMEA2142970) | human gut metagenome | biome: human gut; feature: human-associated habitat; material: faeces | place: Denmark | collected 2008/2010 ... | reverse complement strand
CCTGTAGCTTATATTTGTCGTCCGTTCGTCACCAACTAATATTCAATTAAACAACGATATAGGTACTATAATGAAATCTTCTTAGCCGTCGTTCCATTTTGATTGCATTGGATAGTTCGGCAAATGCACCTACCTGTACCTTGTAGTAACCATCTTCATATATTATAAAGGCTGGGAAGCCATCTATAAGTAGAGAGTTTAATAAGCGGTCTGCATTATCTTTATTGTGGTATGCACCAGTCTGAACCCGGTAGAGAGGCTGATGTATATATGAATTATTGCAGGTGTTGCTGCAGGAGTTATTGTGTAGGCTGTTGCAGGAGTTATCATTGCAGAGATTATATCCGGTGTCAGCAGTATAATTATCAGAGTTGTTAATACCTTCTGTAATACTTTCTGTCTCTGTTTTTGGAGTTATATCATATCTATAAGAGGCATTATCACTATTAATAGAACTGCTTGTGCCGATGAAATTACCGGAATTATAGGAACTGCCGGAATTATAAGAATTGCCGGAGTTGCCGAAATTACCGGAATGGCCGGAATTTCCGAAACTACTAGAATCATAGAAAGTACTAGAAGCTCCTAAATTGCTGGCATTGCTGGAACTGTTGATATTGCTGGCGTTGCTGGAATTATTGGTATTGTTGGAGCTGTTGGTATTGTTGGAACTATTGGTATTATTGGAACTGCTGGTATTATTGGAGCTGTTAGCTTTGTTGTAGCTGCTGTTTGAATGGTGAGTATTAGAGTTGCGTGAACCAATAGGGAGGCTTTCTAATATTCCATCAGCTATAGCATTTGCAACCTTATCGAATTCCTGGTCAAATATATAGTTATCTTTTTCATTATTTATAAAGCCTGCTTCAACAAGGACAGCTGGCATTTTAGTTCTCTTAAGTACCACAAGATTTTTCCGGGTATCAACTCCCAGATTCTTAAATCCAACATTCTCAAGCTGGTTGTTTATGTTTCTTGCAACCTCTGACTTAAGTCCTGAATCATTGTATACAAGAGTTTCAACACCAGAATACTGGTTTGGCTTTTCAGAAGAGTTTCGATGTATTGACACGAAAAGATCAGCGCCTGAGTTGTTAGCATCAGTTGCCTTTTTAAAAGGTGTCTCATATTCGTCGTTAGTTCTTGTATAGAAAACATCAATTCCATTTTTTTTAAGAATATCGCCGACGGCCAGAGTAAGGTCGAGGGTATCATCTTTTTCCTGTCTGCCATTATAAACAGCACCAGGATCGCTGCCACCATGGCCTGCATCAAGAGCTACTTTATATTTTGACATATCCGCTCCTAAGGGAATTATCATTTTATTTTATTCATAAAAATATATAAAGATACATATAATAATGAAAAAATATTGATTTTTGTATATAGGTGTATACAGAATGGGGGTATAATGGTGTATGTTCATACTATGGAAACACCACAGGATATGATAGATAAAGGGAAGATGCACATAAATGTATATGATAAACAGCAGGGAGCACCGCTTGCAAATGCAAGAATCACTCTGTCATACACAGGTAATCCGGATTCGATAATAAATGAACTTGTAACGGATTCAGAGGGAGCGGTTAATCTTGATGAACTTTTAGCACCACCGATAGAGTACAGCATGGAGCCAGGGGAAAAACAGCCATTTGCAGAATATACGATTGATGTCAGTGCCAACGGATATGAGGAGACTAACATATCCGGAATAGATGTCTTTTCAGGGGAAACGAGTATACAGGATGTATATCTTAATGAAAATGAGTATGCAGTTGCGGAAGATAATATAGTTATTCCGGTTAATACCCTGTATGGAAACTATCCAGCCAAGATACCAGAGAGTGAGATAAAGCCACTTAACCAGTCTGGTGAGATAGTACTAAGCCGTGTTGTTATTCCTGAAACTATAGTTGTGCATGATGGTGTTCCTACTGATTCAACGGCGCTTGATTATTATGTCAGGTATAAGGATTATATTAAAAATGTTGCAAGCAGCGAGATATATTCAACATGGCCAAGGCAGACGTTAGAGGCTAATATACTTGCAATCATGTCATTTACATTGAACAGGGTGTATACAGAATGGTATAGAAACCAGAGTTATAATTTTACTATAACATCTTCAACAGCATTTGATCATAAATGGGTGAATGGCAGAAATATATTTGAGAGTATATCAAATGTAGTAGATGAAATATTTGATAATTATCTTTCACGTCCGAATGTTAAGCAGCCAATACTTACACAGTACTGTGATGGAAAAAAATCAAGCTGTCCGAACTGGATGACACAGTGGGGAAGTAAGTATCTTGGTGACCAGGGATATTCATCAATCGATATATTAAGATATTATTATGGCGATGATATGTATATAAATACAGCAGAGCAGATACAGGGTATTCCTTCATCATGGCCTGGTGCCAATCTTGATATAGGGTCATCGGGTCAGAAAGTAAGACAGCTTCAGGAGCAGCTGAATCTCATAGGAGATTATTACAAGGCTATACCACCATTGTCAGTTGATGGAATATATGGAGAGCAGACAGCAGAAGCGGTAAGACAGTTTCAGAGGATTAACAATATGCCACAGACAGGAGTCGTTGATTTTCCGACATGGTACCGTATATCAGACAGATATGTGAGACTGTCAGGCATAGCTGAGCTTATGTAAGCGGGCATTATATAGTCTAGATTATGGAAATGTTGTCTTTAAACAGTATTGAAATAGTATTATAGTACTGATATTATGATGATATAAAGTAATGTGTACAAATGAAAGAGGCGAAAGATATATGAGGTATAAGATAAGTGATCTTGCAAAGCTTCTTGGTGTATCTACAAATACGGTGAGAAGATATGAGGATATGGGTTATATATCTGCTGTAAGGGATGAGAACAGCGGATACAGGTATTACGATGATGATGGAGTGTTTGGTGTGCTCAATGCTAAAATGCATATAAAGTATGGTTTTACGCATGAGCAGATAAGTAAAATGCAGAATTATACGCTTGATGAAACTATAGAGGCATGTCAGGAACGTATGCAGCAGTTGGATAAGCAGATAGCCTATATGACGTATTTAAGACACAGACTTAAGGATGACTGTTTGCTTATGAATAAGGCGGCATCTAATACAGATATATATGAAAAACAAAGTCTTCCTATGTATTATGTCTTATATAAGAATGGCGGAAAGCTGCTTCAGGAGCCAGAAAGACTGGAGCAGCTAAGCGAGTTTTTATACAATTCACCAGAAATACAGCATATATACATAATTCCTGAGAGTGAGATGAAAGCAGGACGTTTTACTGTAAGCTGTGGTTATTCGATTAAGGAAGAGCATCTTGAAAAGTATCATCTTCATATTAACCAATATGCACAGAAGTATATTCCTAAGCCGTCAGTTATGGGTATATCAAAGGTGCCGGCAAAGTTAAGCAATATATATGATTATTCACAGGATGAGATTAAGGAGATTATGATAGGGCGTCACCTTGCGTATATGAAAGAGCATAATCTTGTCCTTGATGGTGATATAACAGGTATAGTTATAACAAAGGTTAAGGATGATGATAGTGATAATCATGTGATGTATATCCTTATGAGTGTTCCTGTACGGGAAGATAAAGAGTGAATTATGAGATATTATGTTCGCATATAAAAACAATTCTTTGTTAAGTATGTAAAAGATATTGACCTTGACATTGGTTCATACTTTATAGTTTGTATTATGGATATCAAAAAGGTTTTATAAACAGACCCTGACAGTATCCATGCAGATATATAATGTTATAATGCCTTTAAAGGTAGAAAGGGAGGTCAATATGCGCAAAACAACTAAAAGACGTCTTAGCAGTCTTTTGTGTGCAGTACTTATGCTTGTTACAAGCATAGACGTAACTGCATTTGCAGCAGAATCAAAAGCGTCAACAAGAAAGATTGACGTATGGGACATTGGCACAGTACAGGAAGCAGATACAGATAAGTATAATAATCATATTACTGCTGCTGACTGGGAGAATTGTGACAATGTTTCAAAGGATGGTAAATTCGTTGCCGGAGAAACAACATTTGGTGATCTTACAATCAATCATAATGCCAATGACAGATTGTTCTCGGCATCAGGCAAAAACTATGGAAGCAATGCGTTAGCAACAACAGCATATGATGATGGATATACAGCATCCGGTATGTACTACTGTAATGGTACAGGAGGAGAAGGAAGAAGATACATTGCTATTAACAATGTAGAAGCCGGAGATAAGATAGTTGTATACATGGCATCAAGCAATGCTGCTAATGGAACACTTCTTTTTAAGTATCTTGGTGAAGATAATGAACAGGTAGAAAAAGCAAGCTTTACTAACAAGGGGGCTAAGTATGAATTCGTAGCTAAGTATAGTGGTTCATATAAGGTGTATACAGATGCAGCAGCAGGAAAACCTATATATAACAGGGTGGTAAGAATTCCGGGAGTAAAAGTCAGTGGAACAATAGAAGGCGTACAGGTAAGCGGTCTGAAGGTTTTATTTAAGGATGATGTTAACAATATCACATATGATGCAGATGTAAAAGGCAATACATTTACAGCTACACTTGCAGCAGGTTGTGATTATACAGCAGTTTTATCCGGAGTAGCAGGATATGGATTTTCCGTTGATACAAAGAATGTTACAACAACTGTAGATGAAGCTCTGACAGGCAAGACAGGAGTTACATTAAAGGTAGAAGAAAAGAAAGTATATACATATACAGGAAAGGTTACAGGCTTTGCAGCAGATTATGATACATCGGGATTATCAGTTAAGCTCGTAGCTGACCCATCTTCATTAGCAGATGATGTGGTTCTTAAGCTTGATGATAACAAAGCTTTCAAAGCAACACTTGAGCCTGATGTTAAGTATACAGTTGAGCTTAGTGGAGTTAATGATTATGAAGTAGCTGATGGCAAAGAGGTTACAGGCCAGACAGATTACTCTAAAGATATAAGTGTTTCTGCTAAGAAGTTATATAAGGTAACAGGTAGATTTACAGATATTGATGCTAAAGCAGCAGTTACAGATATTAAGTTTATCAATGTTGATGACAAGTATGTGTATACAGGAAAGGTTACATCAGATGGATATGAAGTTTCTTTAAGAAATGGTTCATATGAAGTTGAAGCAGCAGTTGATGGATATAGAACAACAACACATATAGTAGTCAATGATGCGGATGTAACTAAAGACATCTTAATGGTGTCAACCAAAGATAAGGAACAGATTGAAAGAGTATCTGATATATATGTCGGATATAAAGAAAAAGGAAATGCAAACTATAATACAGTAAAAGAAGCAGTATCAGCAGTATCATTAATGACACCTGCTCCTGATGAGAATAATGGAGTTACTATTCATATTGCTCCTGGTACATATAGAGAACAGGTTATTATATCAACTCCATATGTAAGACTTGTTAATGATGAAAAGTCATCAGGCAAAGAAGTGCTTCTTACATGGTATTATGGAATAGGATATAAGTATTACAGCATAGATTCTAAAGGCTATTATAATGCTGAAAATGCATATGATAAGTACGAGAAGGCAGCTGCAGCAAAATGGGGCTGTTCAGTACTGCTTAAAAATACAGCAACAGGATTTAGTGCTGATGGAATCACATTTGAAGCTTCGTTTAACCGTTATTTAACAGATGAAGAAATAGAAGATGGTGTGACACCTACAGAAAATAAGAATCCAGACAGAAACTATGCAACAGATGTTACATCAAAGGCAGCAACAGAAAGAGCAACAGCCATGGCTATAGAAGCTGATAAGGTTGAATTCACAGACTGTGAATTTCTTGGAAGCCAGGATACATTATATACTGGTAATTCAGCAACTAATATGTACTTTAAGAACTGCCATATAGAGGGTAATACAGATTACATATTTGGTGATGGAAACGCAGTGTTTGATGGATGTGAGCTTAGATTTGCAGGTTACAGTGCTGGCTCTGCAGGTGGTTATATTACAGCACATAAGCCAGCCTCTGCTGCAGCAACTAAGATTGGCTATGTATTTAGAAACTGTACAATAACAGGCAGTGATAAACTTGAGGTAAGTGCAGGATATCTTGGAAGACCTTGGGGTCAGGATGCAAAAGTAACCTTCCTTAATACTAAGATAAATGGTAGTTACATTAAGGATGAAGGCTGGTTTGAAATGTCTGGCAATAAGCCGGAGAAAGCTGGTTATACAGAATATAATTCGGTTTATACAGATGGAACAGCAGTAGATGTTTCTAAGAGAGTAACAGGAGTTACAACAGAGGAAAGTGTTGCAAAGAAAGATGTTGTAAATGATTATCTTTCAGGCTGGACACCTAATGCTTATGTGGCTGATGAGGGCACAGTAGCATTTGTAAAGAAACCATATCTTGTGGATAATGGAGATATCAATGCACCATATCCAGGACATACTCTTACTGTTATATACTCTCTTGGAGAGAAGAATGATAAAAATGATGCATCAGTGATCCGCTGGTATATTGTTAATGAGGATGGCAGCAGAACACTTGCAAAATCGTCAACTGCCAATGCTGATAATACATATAAGATTTCTAAGGATGCTATTGGAAAGCATATTGAAGTTGAAGTTGTACCTGAGAACTTAAGTGGTGTTAAGTCAGGAGCAGTAAAATATAAGGCAGAGGCATATGTAAGAGATGGATATGAAGATCCTACAGGTTCAACAGATATAGAACTTGGTGATGGAGTAAATGTATTTTTAGCAGGTGATTCTACTGTTAAGGATTATTCAGCATCAGGTATGTATATGAGCGGTAAGGCTCAGGCTGAAGGCTCATGGGGCGAATATTTACAGGCGTTCTTTGATTCTTCAAAGGTTAAGGTGCAGAACTATGCCAATGGAGGACGAAGCAGCCGAAACTTTATCAATGAGGGCTCATTAGATAAGATAAAAGCCAATATCAAAGCAGGCGATTATCTGTTTATACAGTTTGGACACAATGACTGTGCCAATGGAAAAGGATACATTGAAGATAGATATGTACCACTTGGACAGCCAGATGCTGACGGAATATATCCTGTAACAGCAGGAACTAAAGTGGCAACACCATCATCACTTACTTCAAAGTATGGAGATACATTCTATTCATATGATTGTGGTGGTACTTATAAATGGTATCTTAAACAATATATTGATGCGGCAAAGGAAGCAGGGGCAATACCGGTTCTTATAACACCAGTATCAAGACTTTATTATACTAGTGAGGGTACTATCAAACCACATCATGATTCAACAGATAAAGAAACAGGAACACTTGTAACTGAAAATAATGCATATGTTGAAGCAGTTAAACAGCTTGCAAAGGAACAGGATGTATTACTTATTGATGGTTTTGAGATAACAAAGAATATGTATGAGGAAGCATACAAAGCAGACGAAAAGGCAGCTAATGGCAAGTCTGTTAATGGTACACAGGTTATGTCAGCAGGAGACAGTACACATAGCAATAAGCTTGGTGGATTCATAACAGCAGAACTCTTTGCACAGCAGATCCAGAATATGAATATATCACTCTCAAAGGCTGTTAAATCACCATCCAGAGTAGCAGGTGTTAATCCGGATGGACAGCAGGTGTTTGTTGTTGATAAGAATGGAGTGCTTACTGCGAAAGCAGCAGATGCAAATGGCAGATTCACAGAAGATGCAGTGTACTGGACAACAAAAGGCCAGAGCCTTTTAGGTGCAATAAGTGCTAAGAGTGAAGAACTTAATAAGAGCGAGAATCCAACGCCAGCACCAGATCCAACACCAGCACCGGATCCAACACCAGCACCAGACCCAACTCCGGCACCGGATCCAACACCAGCGCCAGACCCAACACCAGCACCAGATCCAACGCCAGCGCCAAACCCAACACCAGCACCAGAACAGGGTGGCAGCGATAAGAAAGATGATGGAGCTACGTCAGATAGTGACAGTAATAAAGATGACAATGCTATATCATCTGACGATAAAAATCCAGATGCTTCTAAAGATGATGTAAAAACAGCAGATGTATATCACGTGATGGGATATAGTGTGGCATTTACAATGGCATTAGTTGGAATAGTACTTCTTGTGTATGAAGATAGAAAAAAGAAAAGGCTGATTAATAAATAATATAATAGTTATAGATACTAGTTTTAGTGATGATTAGAATTGATTAGTATTGATTGGCATTGAATAAAACCAGATACACAATGACTTAGGTTGTTGTGTGTCTGGTTTTTGAATGTTTGAATATTATTCGTTCGAATATTATTCGTTCGAATATTATTTGCCTGAATATTTTTTAAAATATAATAATGTATGGATTTATGTACAATGCATTATTAAATGTGTAAAAAGATATTGACCTTGACACTGGTTCATACTTTATAATTCCATAAAAAGGGACGGATTGTCCAGAAAAGAAAGGGAAGGTTATTTATGATGAAGAAAAGAAACAGAAAACGTATAAGTTGTCTGCTTAGCGCTTTGCTTTTGCTTGTTATGAGCATAGGCTGGAGCGTTATGGCTATGGCTGATGATGCGGTTAATAAAGACAGCAGCAAGCCTACAGTATGGATAATAGGTGATTCTACAGTAAGTTCTTTTGCTGATAATTATTATTATCCAAGATATGGATGGGGTACACAGATTGATAAGTATCTTGATGGAACATATGAAGTGAAGAATATAGCTTTATCAGGAAGAAGTTCTAAGAGCTATGTTAATGATAAGGAGTATAATGAACTTACATCCGGTATGAAGCAGGGTGATTATCTTCTTATAGGCTTCGGACATAATGATGAAAAGGCAGAAGCAGACAGATATACAGATCCTAATTGTGATTATAAGACAGCTGGCTCATTTGCTAACTCATTATATGAAAACTATATTAAGCCTGCGCAGGCAGCTGGTACAACAGTTATCCTCTGTACACCTATAGTAAGAAGAACTGCTACAGCAGAATGGTCTGACAGCAATCTTCATATCACAAAGGATAGTGGTGATTTCAAGGGTGGAGATTATGCCCAGTCTATAAGGAATCTTGGTAAGGAACTTAACATACCAGTTGTTGATATGACTAAGATGACAAAAGAGTTATATGATACATTAGGACCAGATGAGACAGTCAACCTTCATGCATGGACATCATCTAAGGCTACAAGCGTTGATAATACACATACAAACATTTATGGTGGAACATATAATGCTTATCTTGTAACTAAGACAATTAAGGAACTTGGAGTGGCTGGAATATCAGAACATATAACAGCTAAGGAAGCACCTGTTAAGGCTGATGTACTTAAGTCTAATCCAGATTATAAGGAAGCTGAATATTCAGGAGAACTTAAGCAGAGTGAATTATGGAAAGATGCGGGAGTTTTCAAGGGTTCAATATTTGGAGATATAGGTGGAGACCCAAATCTTATTAAAGATAAGTTCATACTTGAGGGCAATGAAGATGGAAGCATTCACATTGCTGTTAATGGTAAGGGAAAGATATCATCAACAACAGATGGAATTGCAATGTATTATTATAAAGTACCTGCAGATAGTAACTTTGTAATAACAGCTAATGCAACAGTAAACAGCATTAATAAACACAATCAGGTTGCATTTGGTCTTATGGCAAGAGATGCGATGTATATTGATGTTAATGATAAGTCAGCTCTTGGAGATTATGTTGCAGCAGGAAGTATCAAGCAGGGAACAGCTAACTGCTTTAAGAGAAAAGATGGTGCATTAGGCTATGGTGGTACATTAGAGAATCCAGTAGAGGCTGGTAAGACATATGCACTTAAGATTGAGAGCAACAGTGATGGATACGCATGTACATTTGGCGATAATGCTGCTATATCAGGTGGTTTTGATTTTAAGCTTACATCAATAGATGCGGATTATGTATATGTAGGTTTATTTGTAGCAAGACAGGCAGATGTAACATTCTCAGATATAAAACTTGTTGTAGATGGTAAGGTAATAACTGGTTCTGATGTTAAGCCAGGTGATACACCAGATGATAGCAAGCCAGGAGATAGCACACCAAGTGACACACCAGATGATAATAAGCCAGGAGATAGCACACCAAGTGACACACCAGATGATAATAAGCCAGGAGATAACACACCAAGCGACACACCAAATACACCAAGTGATACACCAAGCACATCAGATTCAGATAAGGTAAATGCGGTAATTAAGGCTGATGATGGCATCAATATAAAGGCCGAAGTACCAGTGAGCGGAATCACATTCACAGAAGAGGAAAAGAAAGAAATAGAAAACGGAAGTACAGTTTCGGTATCTATGGAGGTCAAAGATGTAACAGCTACAGTATCAGAAAGCGATAAGAAGCTTGTGGAGGATAAAGTTAAGGAAGTTCTTAACAATGGTGTAGTTGGAGCATATCTTGATCTTACATTATTAAAGAAAGTTGGAAGTCTCAAAGAAGTATCAGTAACAGAAACAGCTGCTGGAGTTGTTGTTAAGCTTGATATTCCTGAAAGTCTTAAGAATACAGATTCATCTGTAGAAAGAAAATATACAGTTGTAAGAATTCATGATGGTGTAGCAGAGGCACTTGAAACAAGCTGCGAAAACGGAGTTATTACATTTACAACAGATAAATTCTCTACATACGCTATATGCTATGAAGATGTAGCAGCAACAGGAAACGGACAGGCATCAGATAACACAATAAATACAGGTGATGTGTATAATATAGCACTCTATGTATTATTCGCAGCTGTATCATGTGCAGGTCTTGCATTCGTAGTATTAAGAAGAAAGTCAGTTGTAAGATAAAAAATAAAACAATGTATCATTTTTGTATTGCAGAAATTTGAAATATTTGAAATGTTTGTTTGAAATGTTTAAAAATATAGTTGACAGCTATAACTATTAGTGTTAAACTCTAATAGTTGTTAAACGAAGCAGAGTATCCACTCTCACCTTAGCGCATGAAGGCGACTTGGGTTTATATTTTTAAGAATATGCATGATAAACAGCAATTAAGATGCATTATGATTAAAAAGTGGATAGTCTGACTATCCACTTTTTTTGATTTTGGAGGTGCACTACTATTAGCGAATTAATGATTAACGAGCAGATCCGCGATAAGGAAGTTCGTGTTATTGGACAAGAAGGACAGCAGCTTGGAGTTATGTCTCCTAAGGATGCTATGAAGTTAGCAAGAGAGGCAGAGGTTGACCTTGTAAAGATAGCCCCATCCGCAAAGCCACCTGTATGTAAGCTTGTGGATTATGGCAAGTATAAGTATGAACTTGTCAGAAAAGAAAAGGAAGCTAAGAAAAAACAGAGAACAATAGAAGTCAAAGAAGTTCGTTTATCACCTAACATAGATGTGAATGACCTTAACACTAAGTGTAACGCAGCAAGGAAGTTCATAGAGAAAGGCGATAAGGTTAAAGTATCACTCAGATTCAGAGGACGTGAGATGGCTCATGTTGATTCAAGCAAGCATATACTTGAAGATTTTGCAGAGAAGTTAAGTGATATAGCAGTAGTAGATAAGGCTCCAAAGTTAGAAGGCAGGAGCATGACTATGTTTTTAACTGAAAAACGTTAAAATATTATTCCATATGAGAATTAAATTAGGAGGATTATTATGCCAAAGGTAAAGACAAAAAGAGCAGCTGCAAAGCGTTTTAAAGTAACTGGAACAGGTAAATTAAAGAGAATGAAAGCTTACAAGAGCCATATTCTTACAAAGAAGACTACTAAGAGAAAGAGAAATCTTAGACATGCAGCTATGACAGATGCAACTAATGTAAAGACAATGAAGAAGATTATGCCATATTTATAAGATATGGGTGTCTGTGATTGATTATTTTAGGAGGAAATTAAGAAATGGCAAGAATTAAAGGCGGTATGAACGCAAAGAAGAAGCATAATAGAGTATTAAAGCTCGCTAAGGGTTATAGAGGAGCTAGATCTAAGCAGTACAGAGTTGCTAAGCAGTCTGTAATGAGAGCTCTTACAGAGAGCTACAAGGGTAGAAAGCAGAAGAAGAGACAGTTCAGACAGTTATGGATCGCAAGAATCAATGCTGCTGCAAGAATGAACGGTCTTTCATACAGCAAGTTCATGTATGGTTTAAAGTTAGCTAACATCGACCTTAACAGAAAGGTATTAGCTGAGATGGCTGTTAATGATGCAGAAGGATTTGCTAAGTTAGCAGAAGTAGCTAAGTCTAAGCTTGCTTAATCATTAGATTAATTAGTGTAAAGATAAATATAATGTTATATATCAGATTTATATCTGTAAGATTCTGGATATCTTCTGATTAGTAGCATTTAAGCCGCTATATAGGATGAGATAACTCTTCATATCCTGTATGGCGGCTTTTGTGATAATATTGTGAAACATTTATGTAATACTGGCTTTAGAGGCTGTATTATGGTATAGTTTATAAGTCGGCAATCCGGCATAATATATATTTATGGAGACAGGTTATGAGAAAAGTATTAAAAGGAAAGTGCGTTAAATATGCAGTAGCAGCAGCTATGGTTGTTTCTATGCTTATGACTACAGCATGTAATAGTAAAATAAAGGTTGATTATGGATATAGTCCTACAGATTATGTTGAACTTGGAAACTACAAGGGAATAGTAGCAGATGTTGATGTCACATCTATAACTAATAAGGTTATAGATGACAAGATATCTGAGCAGATGAATGATGTAACTACATATACAGATGTTAACCGTGGGGCACAGAAGTCAGATAAAGTAACATTTAGTTACTCAGGAACATCAGGCGGACTTGCAATAGATGATTTCACAGGTTCTGATTATAGTATGGTTCTTGGAAAGGAAGCTTTTCCAGTTGCAGGAACGAGTCTTGCAGATGAATTATATGGTATGGTAGCAGGTCAGACAAAGGTTATAACAGTAACTATGCCAGATAACTCTAAGTATACTGATTATGCAGGTAAGAGAGTAGTGTTTGAACTTTCTATGAGCTACGTACAGCAGCCAAATGTTCCTATGCTCACAGATTCGTTTGTAAAAGAGAACTTTGGTCTTGAATCAGTAGATTCATATAAGGAATATGTTAAGAACGATGTTAAATCAACTATAGATACAAAGGTGAGTGAAGCAAAGAATGAGGCTATTCTTACACAACTTCTTGATGTATGTAAGGTAACAGGATACCCTGAAGAATTCCTTGCACAGCAGACATCAAAGCTTGAAGAATCAATCAGTTTTTATAGTACTCTTCAGGGAAAGACTAATGATGAATACTGCCAGAATCTTTATGGTAAAACATTTGATGAATTCGTAAAGGCATCAGCAGGCCAGCAGCTTATATATCAGGCAATAGCAGAAAAAGAAGGACTTGATATAACAGAATATGAATATAAAGATGACCTTGAACAGTTTGCAAAGGACAGTGGTTATTCACAGGTAACAACATTCACAGATAAGTTTGACAAGAATACAATAGTAAAGGCAATGCTTGTAAAGAAAGCACAGAATATAGTTATGGATAATGCGGTTGTGAATGAGAAGTAGTATGTTTGTTTAATTGAATATTGGTTGGTGACGAACGGACGACAAATATAAGCTACAGGCAGTTCTGCACACTATGTT
>ERZ779895.3088-NODE-3088-length-13671-cov-4.869198_pt1 | contig 13671 bp, 12 predicted proteins | sample MGYA00511093_ERZ779895 | MGnify/ENA primary metagenome ERZ779895 (study PRJEB29588, sample SAMEA2142970) | human gut metagenome | biome: human gut; feature: human-associated habitat; material: faeces | place: Denmark | collected 2008/2010 ... | reverse complement strand
TACGGCAGGCAGTACGGTTACGGAAAATATTACGGCAAATATGGGTACGGCGACTACGGCAAATACGGCTACGGCGGCTACGGCAGCCGCGCCCGTAGGCGTAACAAATTCGCCCTGCACAGGCAGCAGCCGTACCTTCAAGCCGTATGCCTGCATAATATTGGCAACCGCAGGCACGGGCACAGGCAGAACGCCGTGCTGGCAGCGCACGCTGCCGCGGCCCTCGCACAGCTCCGGCACGATAACCTCGTCTATATGCAGGCTGTCCAGGCAAACGGCAATGGCCACCACGTCCACAATGGAATCGATGGCCCCTACCTCGTGAAAATGCACCTGCTCCTTGGGCACGGCGTGAGCCTTGCCCTCAGCCGCAGCGATAATATCAAAAATCTTCAGAGCCGTTTTTTTAGCATTCTCGCTCATATCCACGGCGTTAATAATGGCAATAACTTCGTTTAGGCCGCGGTGCTCGTGAGCGTGGTGATGCTCATGGGGCGCATGACAATGCTCGTGTTCATGCTCGTGGTCATGGTGATGATGGCAATGCTCATGTTCGTGCTCATGCCCGTGAGCAGGCGCTCCATGCAAAAATTCCATATCGTGGTCGTGATTTTCGAGCTCCGCATCCAGCAGCACATTAAAATCGCAGCAATCCACTCCCGCTTTGCTTACGCGGCTGATCTCATAGCGGAACCCGGCGGCAGGAATACTGTCCAGCGCTTTGCGCAAAGCCTCCTTGTCCGCGCCTAAATCCAATAAAGCTGCAGCCAGCATATCGCCGCTGATACCGGCGCTGCATTCCAAATATAAAGTCTGCATTTTTATCCTCCAATTTTCAGGCTTTCATTCATGCTGCCCATGCGGTAGCCCGCTAAATCCAAAGCCACATAGGTAAAGCCCAGTTCTTTTAATTTTTGATAAATTTCGCTGCGCAAGGGCTCCTTGGCAGCCAGCCCCAGCTGCGCCGGAGCTACCTCGACACGCGCCAAATTGCCATGCACGCGCACGCGGAACTGGCTAAAGCCTAATTGCGCCAAATATTCCTCCGCCTCATCGACAGCCTGTAATTTAGCTGCCGTAATCTTTTCGCCATAGGCAAAGCGTGAAGCTAAGCAAGCGAAAGACGGCTTATTCCAGGTCGGCAGAGCAAATTTTTTTGAAAGGAAACGTATCTCCGCCTTAGTAAGCCGCGCCGTACGCAAAGGACTTGCTACCCCCAGCTCGGCCAAAGCTTTCAATCCCGGACGATAATCGCTCAAATCGTCTAAATTAGATCCTTCGCATAACACCGCTTTTTCTTCGGCTGCCAACTGCAAAAGATTAGTAAAAAGCGTTTTTTTACAAATATAGCAGCGGTCCGGCGGATTATCCGCATAACCCGGCACAGCCAACTCGTCAAAATCAAAAAAGCGGTGCCGCACGCCAAATTTTTTACAAAAGCTGTCGGCGTCACGCAAATCCCGCTGCGGCAAAACTCCTGACCGTTCTGTCACAGCCAACACGTTTTCCCAGCCTAGCGCCTGCTTAGCCGCAAACAATAGCAGGGAAGAATCAACCCCGCCGGAAAACGCGATCAAAACGCGCCCCAAGCTGCGTAATTCCGCCAGCAAAGCGTCGTATTTTTGTTCAACTGCCATATCAATATTTTTGTTCATCATCTTGCCTCCCTACGGCCAAACGATTGATCTGCGTCGCAATATAGCCCGCGCCGTAGCCGTTGTCGATATTAACTACGGACACGCAGTTGGCGCAGGAATTGAGCATCGTCAGCAGCGCCGACATTCCGTGAAAGCTGGCGCCATAGCCTACGGAGGTTGGCACGGCGATGACCGGATTGCGCACCAGCCCTCCGATAACGCTGGCAATCGCGCCTTCCATACCCGCCACCGCTACTACGCAGTTCGCCTTCTGCAAAACCGGCAGCTTATCCAATAAACGGTGAATGCCGCTGACGCCCACGTCGTACATGCGCTCCACATGGCAGCCGAAAAATTCCGCCGTTTGCGCCGCCTCCTCGGCCACGGGAACATCGGCGGTACCGGCCGTGCATACTGCCACCAGCCCGTCGCGTTTTTTATCGCTGCGTTCCAGCTTCAGCGTCCGTGCCACCGGGTCGTACACCACCTCAGGCAGCGCCTGCCGCACCAGCTCGTACTGCGTCTGCGTCGCCCGCGTGCCGAAAACCTCGCCGTGCCGCTCCGCCAGCCGCTGGTAAATAGACTGCAAAAAAGCGTCCGGCTTATTGCTGCAATAAACCACCTCGGGAAAGCCGGAGCGAATTTCCCGATATGTGTCCAGCTTGGCGTAACCCATATCCTCGTAGGCCTTGCGGTTGAAGTAGCGCTCCGCCTCGGCGATGGAAAGGGAGCCGTCCCGCACCTGTTCAAGCACTCTCCTAGAGTCCACTATATTCCTCCTTCTGCAGCAAGGACTTAGTCCGCGGCGCGAACTAAGTCCCTGTAATTTGCTTATTTATTATTCTTACTCCCCCAGTCATCTTCGATGACAGCCCCCTCTAAGAGGGGGGCAATATAATTCAATTGAGAGTTTTACTATTGCTCCCTTTTTGAGGGATTTACTCTATTTTATTTTTCTTACAACAAATTAGTCATTACCGCCAGCTCCATCTTATCCGCAGCCACAATCTCCTTATGCAGCACGGGCAGCTCCTGCAGGGCCAGCATTCTCGGCGGGATTTCCACGCCGGTTTTTTCATTCAGCTCGTGCAGCTCGGCAAAGGCGTCGCTGCCTGCCGGCTGGCCGTCGTCCAAAGCGTCCAGCACGCTGTCGGCAAATTTATACGGGCTGGCCGTGGACAGCACCACCGTATAGGTTTCGTCGCTGGTCAGGAAGCGGTATTTTTCCAAAGCCCGCCAGGCCACAGCCGTATGCGTATCCATAAGATAATGGTAATCGCTGTAAATGCGGCCTATGGCTTCCTTGGTTTCCAGCTCGTCCACCCACGCGCCGAAAAATTCGCTCTGGATGCGCTTCAAATCGTCGCTGTCCACCTTGTAAGCGCCTTCGGTATTCAGCTGCTTCATATATTCCGCCACTCTTGCAGAATCGCAGTCGGTTACATTATACAGCAGCCGCTCCAGATTGCTCGATACCAAAATATCCATGGACGGCGAAATCGTTTTATAAAATTCGCGGCGCTTGTCGTAGGTGCCGGTGTTGATAAAATCCGTCAGCACGTTATTACTGTTGGAAGCGCACAGCAAGCGCTCGATGGGAAGCCCCATCAGCTTGGCGTAATAGCCTGCTAAAATATTGCCGAAATTACCGGTGGGCACTACGAAATTGATGCCGTCGCCGGCTTCGATTCTGCCAGCCTTCACTGCGTCCACATAAGCGCTGAAATAATAAACTATCTGCGGCACCAAACGGCCCCAGTTAATGGAATTGGCGGAAGAAAAGCTGTAGCCCTTCGTTCCTAAGGCCGTCGCCAAAGCCGTATTGCCGAAAATTTCCTTCACGCCCCGCTGCGCGTCGTCAAAATTGCCCTCGATGCCAAAGACCTTGACGTTCTTTCCGGCCTGGGTAATCATCTGCCGCTTCTGCATATCGCTCACGCCGTCCTTAGGATAAAAGACGATAATCTGCGTGCCCTCCACGTCGGCGAAGCCCTCCAGGGCAGCCTTACCCGTATCGCCGGAGGTAGCGACCAAAATAACCACTTTATTCGTTTCGCCGGTCTTGCGAATAGAGCGCGTTAAAAGATGCGGCAAAAGCTGCAGCGCCATATCCTTAAAGGCCGACGTCGGCCCGTGCCACAGCTCCAAAACGCCGGTATTTTCGTTGACCTGCACCAGCGGCGCCGGGTCTGCGCCGAATTTTTCCGGCGCGTAGGCGGCGTTGACGCACTGGCGCAGCTCGTCCTCGCTGAAATCCGTAAGATATTGCAGCAGCACATCCACGGCGCGTTCCGTGTACGGCTTGCCGCTCATAGCCTTAATATCCGTCATGCGCATAACCGGAATGCTCTGGGGCACAAAAAGCCCGCCGTCGCCGGCCAGCCCGCGGGTAATCGCGTGCGCCGAAGATACTATATCCGTTTTCCCTCGTGTACTTACATATAACATAATACAAAACCTGCCTTCTTTGCGCGGTCTACCGGACGCAAACCCAGCCGCCGCTTCTTTCAAGCTTTTTCTTTTATCTGTTGACTGATGGGCGTATCATTTTTAATCATATCATATTTTTCAAACGGTAACAAGCGCTATTGCGCAAAAATCAGCGGCGTTACCACGGCGTTGGTAGCGCGCTGCAAATCGGCGGGAGCCGCGATAATCTGCATACCGCGCTGTCCGGCGCTGATTGCTATTTCCGGCCATTGCTCGCAGCTGGCATCCAAATATACGGGATAGTTTTTCTTAGCGCCCAAAGGCGAGCAGCCGCCGCGAATATAACCTGTCAGCGGCAGCACCTCCTTCAAGTGCACCAGCTCAGCCCGCTTATTGCCGCTGGCCTTGGCCAAAGCCTTTAAATCCAGCTCGCCGTCGCCGGGAATGACTGCGAACATAACGCCGTTCTTATCGCCGCGCACGCACAGCGTTTTAAAAACCTGCGCCGCAGGCATACCCACCTCCTGCGCCACGTGAACGGCGTCCAAATGCTCCTCGTCCACCGGATATTCCACCAAACGGTATTCTATTTTCAGCTCGTCTAATTTACGGGCCGCGTTAGTTTTTTTGTTATGTTTCATAATAAAAGCCCCCTCTGCGCTAGAGAAATTGTTTTATCTCTGCTATAATAGCACTAGATAACAGTAAAATGCAAATTTTACAAAGGGAAATACGAAAGGGATTCCACATTGAAAATTAAAATCATCTGCGGGCAGCTGGAAATCATTCCCGGCCGTCCCGATCTGAACTACAAAAAAATTCTTGTCGTTATGGACGAAGCGCGGGCGCGGCAGGCTGACATTCTGCTGCTGCCGGAAATGTGCCTGCCCGGCTATCTTATAGGCGACCTGTGGGAACAGCAAAGCTTTCTGGACGACTGCGAATATTATGCGCAAAAAATCATCGCCGCCAGCAGCGGCCTCTGCGTAATGTTCGGCAGCGTGGCGGCGGAGCCTGGCAAGCTCAACGAGGACGGCCGCGTGCGCAAATACAACGCCGCCTTTGCCTGCTGCGACGGCCAGCCACTGACCGGATATTTAGGCCGCGACTATATTATAAAAAATTCTTTGCCCAACTACCGCGAATTTGACGACTGCCGTTATTTTTACGGCCTGCATAAGCTGTGCGCAGAAGAAAATATCAACGTGCGCGACGCCTTGCAGCCGCTGGAAGTAAATATCCGCGGCGAAAAGCTGCGCATCGGCCTCATGCTGTGCGAGGACGGCTGGACGGAAAATTACAGCCTTAATGTGCCGCAAACCTTAGCGGCTAACGGCGCGCAGCTGCTGTGCAACCTTTCTTGCTCGCCCTACACCCTGGGCAAAAACCGCAAGCGCAACCGCCTTTTTGGCCAGCAGGCGCAGCAGGCCGCTATCCCGCTGATTTACTGCAATAATGTCGGCATTCAAAATAACGGCAAGAATATTTTTACCTACGACGGCTGCACCTCCGCCTACAACGGTGACGGCTCGCTGATTGCCTCCGCGCCCATGTATGCGGACACGCTGTTGGAGCTGACTTGGGATACGGCAAGCAGCACCTTAACCTCATCCAGTCCGGTGGCGGCGCTGCCGCAGGAGCCTCAGTCCGTTTATCTGGCGCTGAAATACGGTGCAAGTAAATTTTTGCAGCAATGCGGCATCCGCAAAATGACCATCGGCCTTTCCGGCGGCATCGACAGCGCCGTGGCCGCGGCTATGTACGCCGATATTCTCGACCCGAAAAATCTGCTGCTGCTCAACCTGCCGTCGCGTTATAATTCGGCGGCCACCCGCAACCTGGCCTACCGTTTGGCCAAAGCGCTGGGCGCTAATTACGCCGTGCTGCCCATTACGGAAAGCTGTAGGCTGACCTTCGGACAATTGCAGAACACGCCCATCGTAAATTTAGGCAGCGGCAGTCAATTTAATTTACAGCTCAGCGGCCTAGTCCAGGAAAATATTCAGGCCCGCGACCGCGGCGCACGGTTGATTGCCGCCGCAGCGGCAGCCTTCGGCGGCGCGTTCAGCTGCAATTCCAACAAAGCCGAGCTGGCCGTGGGCTACGCCACCTTCTACGGCGATATTGCCGGAGCTTTAGCCATTCTGGGCGATTTATGGAAGCATCAGGTTTACGCTCTTGGCCGTTACTTAAACGCAGCAGTCTTTCAAAGAGAAGTTATTCCGGAAGAAATTTTTACCATTCGCCCCAGCGCTGAGCTTTCCGCCAGCCAAACCGTAGGCAGCGGCGGCGACCCGCTAGTTTATCCCTATCACGATTATCTGCTGCGCTCCTTTATCGAAAACTGGCACAAAACCACCCCCGCCGACATTCTGCGCTGGTACAAAAACGGCGTCCTGGCGCAGGAATTAGGCTGCGAAGAAGCGGCGCTGCAGCAGGCCTGCCCCAACGCTCAGGCTTTGATAGAAGATTTAGAGCGCTGGTGGCGTTTGTTCGCCGGCTTTGCCGTAGCCAAACGCATTCAGGCCCCGCCAATTCTTTCGCTGACCAAGCGCGCCTTCGGCTACGACCACCGGGAAGCGCAGCTGACGCCTTATTTTTCACGGGAATATTACGCTTTGAAGGACGAGCTGCTGGCGCAAAAATAAATATTTGCAAAAAAAAAGAGCTGCCACATTTTAGTGTGACAGCTCTTGCGCTTTTCTTAACTTTCGTGATGTCTTTCCTGGTTCTTGCGCACATAATCCATAATGATACCTGCGGTTTCTTCAATAGCGCGGTTGGATACGTTGATAATCTGGCAATGCAGACGGCGCATAATGCCTTTAGCATAAGTCAGCTCGTCGTTTATGCGCTGCATATCGGCATAAACGGCAGTATCGCTCAGGCCCATGGTTTTTAAGCGTTCGCTGCGGATCTCATTAAGCTTAAAGGGATCGATCAAGAGGCCGATGATTTTGTACGGCGGCACCTTAAACAGCTCCTCCGGCGGCGCCAGCTCCGGCACCAGGGGCACATTGGCTACCTTAATCTGCTTATGTGCCAGATACATGGAAAGCGGCGTTTTTGAAGTACGCGAAACGCCGATAATAACTACGTCGGCTTTCAGCAGGCCCAAAGGATTTTTGCCGTCGTCATACTTAACGGCAAATTCCACAGCCTCTACGCGCTTAAAGTATTCGTGATCCAGCGAATGGATAAGGCCGGCTTGATTGCGCGGCAAAAGCCCCGTGGTTTTTTCAATGGATTTCAGCATGGGGCCCAGCACGTCCACTACCTCCACGTCCACGGCCAGCGCTCTGTCGGCCATGTGCTCGCGCAGTTCGGGAGACACGATAGTATAGCAGACTACCGCTCTGTTAGCCGCAGCCTCCTCGATAACCTTGTCGATCTGCGCCTTGTCCTTAACGTAAGGAACGCGGATCACATCGAATTTTTCTTCTACAAACTGGCTGGTAGTGGCCTTAACCACGGATTCCGCAGTTTCGCCAATAGAGTCAGATACAGCGTAAATAATCGGATTAACCTTCGGTAGTATGATAATTACCTCCCTTGCCCTCTGCCAAATCCACCAGCAAACGGGTAAAATTTGTTTTTGTAATGCGGCCTACGACCTGATAGCTGCGCTTGCATTCGTCGACGGCTTTTACCACCGGCAGGCAGTCTATTTCGTTATCAATAAGCCTGCGGGCTGCCAAAGCGGCGGGTTCGTCCGGCGCTGCCACAATAATTTTGGAAATAGGCGTCATCACCATCACCACGGGAATATCGCGCAGGTCGCTGTTATTGATAGCGGCCTTGAGCAAATCCTTGCGGGATACGATACCCGTCAGCAGGCCTTCCTCGTCCAGCACGAAGACGGTTCCTACATCCTCTAAAAACATGGTGACTACGGCCTCGTAGGCGCTTTTATCGTTGGCGATAGCTACGGGTACGGACTGCAGGTCCTGCACCTCGATGGCGGAGATTTCTTCCATAAGCATGCCCAAGGTATTTTTACCCGTATAAAAATAGCCTACCTTGGGACGCGCATCCAAAATACCGCCCATAACAAGAATCGCCAAATCACTGCGCAAAGCGGCGCGCGTTACGTTAAGTCTTTCCGCAATATGCTCGCCGGTGATAGGCCCTTCAAGACGTACTATTTCAGCAATTTGCTTCTGCCTGTTACTTAAAGAAATAATCTTCACACCCTTTCGTCATCAAATTCTCTTAATATATTTATAGTATACACTATTGGGTTCAAAATAGCTAGATTAAGTCACAAATATTTTTACAGAAAAGTAAAATACCTGTTAACTATTGCCGGCAGCCATATTTCGTATATGCTATTAGCAGCTGCCTGCTTCTTGTAGTCCGCGCATAAAAATACCCGCTGCGGCAAACAGCGGGTATTTTGCTTTACAAGTTGTCAGGTTGTGCTACAAACAGCTACAGGGGTTTAGCTTATTTCTTTTCAATGAGCTTCAGCGGAGCGGAAACCTTAGCGTCAACCTTTTCGCCCTTAGCGGCCTTTACGGCTACTTCCAGACCCTGTTGGCCCATAACCTCCGGCTGCTGCGCGATGGTAGCGCTCATAGCGCCGCTTTCTACAGCCTTTACGCCGTCGGCAGTACCGTCAAAGCCTACGATGAAAATTTGCTTGTTGGCAGATTTAGCAGCCTCGATAGCGCCCAAAGCCATTTCGTCGTTCTGCGCGAAAATAGCCTTAATGTCGGGGTTTGCCTGCAGCATATTTTCAGCTACGGTCAAACCCTTGGAACGGTCAAAATCAGCGGATTGCTTAGCTACTACGGTCAGCTTGCTGTCGGCAATCTTGTGGAAGCCTTCGCCGCGTTCACGGGAAGCGCTGGCGCCGGGAATGCCTTCCAGTTCAGCAACCTTTACCTTTTCGCCCAGCTGCTTAACGATGTATTCGGCAGCCATTTCGCCGCCCTTTACGTTATCGGAAGCGACTAAAGAAGCGACAGTGCCCTCGTCGGCGCTGCGATCCAGGCAAACAACGGGGATATTAGCCTTGTTGGCAGCCTTTACGGAAGTGGAAATAGCAGCGGAATCAACCGGGTTTACCAGCAATACGCTGATATTCTGCTGCAGCAGGTCGGCAACGTCGTTGGCCTGCTTAGCAGGGTCGTTCTGAGCGTCTACAATCTTTACGGTTACGCCCAACTCCTTAGCTTTAGCGTCTACGCCTTTAGCCAAGGAAACGAAGAAAGGGTTGTTTTGAGTGGATACGGAAAAGCCAACGACAAGCTTTTTGCCGCCGTCTTTAGCGGCGTCCTTTTTCTCGCTGCCGCCGCAGCCTGCAATCATCATAGCCATAGCCACGATGCAGGTAAGTACCAATAAGATTTTTTTCATGGAAAAATTTCCTCCTAAGATTTTTTGCGGTCCATCAGGACTGCCAGCAAAATTACAATACCCTTGACAACTTGTTGGTAAAAGCTGGATACGTTTAAAATATTCAGGCCGTTGTTCAGCGTGCCGATAATCAACGCGCCGATAATCGTGCCCACAATGCGTCCCTTGCCGCCGGACAGACTGGTGCCGCCCAAAACTACGGCAGCGATAGCGTCCAGCTCATAGCCGGTGCCCGCAGTGGGCTGCGCGCTGTTCAAACGGCTGGTCAAAATAGCGCCCGCCATACCGCACAACATACCTGTAATAGTATACGCAAAAATCTTGATGCGGTCAATCTTAATACCGGCAATAAAGGAAACCTTTTCATTGCCGCCTACGGCGTAGGTTTTGCGCCCCAGCGTAGTTTTGTGCAAAATAAAATAGGAAACGGCGAACATCAGGAGCATCATAATGGCAGGCACGGGCAGACCCATCAAATAGCCCTGACCAAATTCATGGAATACTTCGCTGTCCGTCAGGCTACTGATAGGGTTGCCGTTGGTATAAACCAGCGTCAGACCGCGAAAAATAGTCATCGTCGCCAGGGTAGCGATAAAGGGGGCCACCTTGCCGTAGGTAATTACCAGGCCGTTGACAGAGCCTAAAACAGCGCCGATAACGCAGGCCAGCACAATGCCCAGCACCGGGTCCATGCCGCCCTTGATAAAGCTGCCCATAAGCACGCTGGACAGAGCCAGAATACTGCCTACGGATAAATCGATGCCGCCGGTCAGGATAACGAAGGTCATGCCAAAGGAAATCAAGGCATTGATGGATACCTGACGCAGCAGGTTTTTCAGGTTGCTGGGGTCGATAAAGCTGCTGTTAAGGCAGGAAATGACCACAAACAACGCCACCAGTCCGATAACGGAGCCGGATTTTTTTAAGATTGCTTTGATATTCATTATACTTATTGCCCTCCCGTTGCCAGTGACATAATTTTTTCCTGATTGGCCTCGTCGTGCAGCAGCTCTCCGGCAATGCGCCCTTCATGGATAACCATGATGCGGTCGCTCATGCCCAAAACCTCCGGCAGCTCCGAGGAAACCATAATGATAGAAACGCCGCTGGCCGTCAATTCATTCATCAGCTCGTAAATATCGCGTTTAGCGCCTACGTCGATACCGCGAGTAGGCTCGTCCATAATGATGATATTAGGCTGCATACCCACCCATTTGGCGATAACCACCTTCTGCTGATTGCCGCCGGACAAGGCTCCGGCCTCCAAGCCCAAATCCTGCGCCTTAACGCCCAGCTTAGCGGCCATTCTATCGGCAAAAGCAGTTAATTTTTTAAAATTAATAACGCTGTTTTTAGCGAAAGCGTCCACGCTGGGCAAAGCAATATTGCGCATAATGGAAAAATCCAGAATCAAGCCCTCGCTCTTGCGGTTTTCCGTTACAAAGCCAATGCCCGCGTTAATGGCGTCCTCCGGCTTTTGAATGACCAGCCTCTGCCCGTTCAGCAGCAGCTCGCCCTTCTTGCAGCTGTCCACGCCGAAAATAGCGCGCATAATTTCCGTGCGGCCCGCGCCCATCAATCCGGCTACGCCCAAAATTTCGCCCTTGCGCAGATTGAAATTGATATCGTGGAACAGCCCCGGCTGTTCAAAATGCTTAACCTCCAGCACCACCTCGCCGGGCTTATTACGCCGGGCGGGATAAAATTCGGTTATGGAGCGGCCAACCATATCGCGGACAATCTGTCCCAAGGCATATTCGCCCACCGGCTTAGTCGCCACGGAAACGCCGTCGCGCATTACGGTGATGGTGTCGCAGTTATTGAAAACCTCCTCCATGCGGTGGGAGATATAGACCATAGCCACGCCCCGCTGCTTCAGGGAACGCATCACCTCAAACAGCTTTTCCGTCTCACGCTCCGTCAGCGCCGCCGTCGGCTCGTCCATAATTACTACCTTAGCATCCAGCAGCAAATTGCGCACAATTTCCGTCATCTGCTGCTGCCCCACGGAACATTCGCCGGCTTCCATATCCAGCGGCAGCTCGATGGAAATTTCGCGGCATTTTTCCTCCGCAATCCGGCGCATAGCCTTAAAATCCAAGACGCCCATGCTGTTAGTGATGCTGTGCATCATGAACAGATTTTCCAAAATGCTCAGATTAGGCCAGATATTTAATTCCTGATGAATAAAAGCAATACCGTTAGCTTCAGCCTCCAAGGGATTTTTAAAGCTTACCTCGCGCCCGTCCACAAAAATCTGACCCTTATCCTGCTTATGGATGCCCGTCAGAATGTTCATCAGCGTGGATTTACCGGCGCCGTTTTCGCCCATTAAGGCGTGTACCTCGCCGCTTTTCAGCTTCAGGTTAACGCCCTTGAGTACCTCGTTGGAGCCAAAGGCCTTGTGGATATCTCTTAACTCTATTTCCATAAATATACCCATCCTCAAAACGCGCCTGCAGCAAACGTATACCGGTTCGCTGCGGCGCATTTTTCTTAAAAGAATACGTTGCTGTGCAAAATGACGTTGGCGTAAGGCGTAATCTCGCCGGTGCGGATAACGCATTTCGCCTTTTTCGTAGCCTCCTTGAAGGCTTCGTGGTCAACGTCCACCAACCACTGCTCCGTGGGGAACAGCGCCTTCATAGCGGCGAAAACCTGCGGGTTGCGGTCTTCCATTTCCCCTGCGATTTCCACCTTTTCGATAACCATGTTTTTAGCCACCTCGGTCACAACCTCCATAAAGGAAGGCGTGCCGGGCTTCAAGGCCAAATCTATTTTCTGCACTCCGGCAGGCACAGGCAGACCGCAGTCGCCGATAACGATAGTATCCGTATGACCCAGATCAGCCAGCACCTTAGCGATGGCGCTGTTTAACATACCACCCTTTTGCATTATTTCAACATCTCCTCTACATCCTGCAAATACGGCATTCCACTCTGCGCACCCAGCTTCTGCACCGACAGCGCCGCCGCCGCGTTGGCAAAGCTGATGCTGTCATACATGGATTTACCATTGGCCCTAGCCACAGCAAAAGCGCCGTTAAAGGTATCGCCTGCTCCCGTAGTATCCACGGGCTGCACCTTAAAGCCCGGCACATTATATACCTGGCCCTTTTCCGCATAGGCTACGCCCTTGCTGCCCAAGGTCATAATCACCTTGCCCTGGTTGCGTCCCAGAATATCGGCCTTGCCCTGACCGGCAAACAAGACCGCCGCCTCGTGCTCGTTAGGCGTCAGATACGTTACCTTGTCTAAAAGCTCCTGGGGCACAGGCGCTACCGGCGCAGGATTCAGCAGCACGGGTACTCCCGCCGCCGCGCATTTTTCAATAACATAGGTATTAACAGCCGCCGGAATTTCGTGCTGCAAAAGCACCATATCCGCCTGAGCGATAACCTCCCAGGCCTCGTCCACCAAGGCGGGGGACACCAAATCGTTAGCGGCCTTGATAACAATAATGCTGTTGTCGTTTTCCGCCACGGTAATATGCGCCGTACCGCTGTTTTCGCCGGGCAGCACCTTTACATAATCAGTATTGATATTATTTTTCTCCAAAGCCTCCAGCATCAGCTTGCCGTAGACGTCGTCGCCCACGCAGCCCACCATGGCCACCTCCGCGCCCAAACGCGCCGCAGCCACAGCCTGATTAGCGCCCTTGCCGCCGGGAGAAATGGTCAGGCCCTTGCCGAAGATTGTTTCGCCCGGTTTGGCCCAACGCTCGCATTCCACCGTTACATCAATATTACAGCTGCCGATTACTACAATTTTTGCCATAATCAAAACCTCAATCTATCACTATATTTAACAAATACGCTCCAGCAGCTCCTGATACGCGCCGGTTACGGCACTGGGCTGCATTAAATCCTCTAAAAAGCGCGCCTGACGGCGGCTGGTTTTGGGCAGAGAACGCTGCCAATAGGCGATAGCCAGCTGCAAAAGCCGCCTCAGCTCCTGACGGCGCTTTTCATCGTTAGCCGCAAGCTGCCACAAAAACTGGTACCACTGCCGGAAAATTTCCATATCGTCCTGCATAGTGCTGCGCGCGGCGTTGCTCACTAAATCGCGAATGCTGCGCAGCGTCAGCAGCAAATAAGTCGCCTGCTCGCCGACGTCCGCACCGGCGCGTCCTGCCCGCCTTACCAGCAGCAGGTATAAAAGCGGCAGCTCCGGATAGGCGGCGCAGGCTCTGGGAAATCCGTCCCAGCGGGCGAACACAGTAAAATGCAGCGTCAGCCGCGCCA
>ERZ779895.3087-NODE-3087-length-13672-cov-2.583021_pt1 | contig 13672 bp, 4 predicted proteins | sample MGYA00511093_ERZ779895 | MGnify/ENA primary metagenome ERZ779895 (study PRJEB29588, sample SAMEA2142970) | human gut metagenome | biome: human gut; feature: human-associated habitat; material: faeces | place: Denmark | collected 2008/2010 ... | reverse complement strand
CTGATTAACTTTAGGATTTCATTAGAAGAAAAGAAAAAATTACAAGCAAAAGCTAAACAGGCCCATATGAGTATTTCAAGTTATATAATTGCATTATCGGAAAACAAAAAAATTACTGTTGCAGAAAATATTCCAGAATTATTACTTGAGATAACTCGTATTGGTACGAATATAAATCAGATTGCACATATTGGCAATTCACAGAAATATGTCAATAAGCAACAACTTGATGAGGTTTTGAATTTGCTTGAAGATATAGAATCCATAATGCAAAAAATACTCTCTGAGATATTTAATGAAGATGAACATACTTTTAGAAGTCTGGAACGAAAAATAGATATGCTATTAGAAAAGGTTGATAAAAATGGCAGTGGTTGAGCCGATTAGAAAACCAATTAAAGCTCATCAGTATGTTTTTGATTCTATTGCATATATTTTATCTCCTGAAAATCGAAACGGTGATGAAAAATGCTTTCAGGCAACTTGCTTAAATTGTGAAAACAACGGAGCAGACAGTTTAGCAAAGCAATTCTATGTTGTCAGAAAAGCATTTAATAAAGATAGTAAAATTTTATCTCACCATTATGTTCAGAGTTTTTCACCAAATGAAAAAATCACACCTGAGCTTGCACATAGAATTGGTGTAGAGCTTGCTCAAAAAATTGCTCCGGGATTTCAAGTTATTGTTTCAACTCATATTGATAAAGACCATATACACAACCATTTCATTATAAACTCTGTCAGTATGAAAACAGGCAGAAAATGGGAGGGTAATAAAACCACCTTAGAAAAAAATATGCAGCCTGAAAGTGACAGGATTTGTAAATCTTACGGTTTAACAACGATTGAAAATAAATCTGGACTGCGTGGAATAGACCAAGCGACCCAAAAACTTGCAGAACAGGGTAAGTCTTGGAAAGTAGAATTATGCATGGCACTTGATGAAGCAACTCAGATATGCAACAGTAAAAAAGAATTTATTGAGTTTATGAAACACAAGAATTTCATTATAACCCGATATGAAAAAGATATAACATTTCAAAAGGTCGGTGAGAAAAAGAAAATCAGAGCCAGCAGGCTTGCAAGACAATTTGGAGATTGTTATACAAAAGAAAATCTTGAAAAGCTGATGGGATTTTATCATTTACCTAAGAAATCAGAGATTTCTAAACCATCCGAAAAGAAAAAAGTTCAAACAAATTTCAAAAGCGAATTTGAAAAATATGAGCAAAATTATTTCAGAAAAAATCCGCCGCCTGCTAAAGTACAAGAATTAAAAATTTTGAAAAGACTGATTAAAAATTCTCGTAATCCTCTTTTAATGTTGCTCTTTATTACTATGATGCTGCTTATAAGGCAAAGGAAACAACGAAACAGGCTTGATAGAAAATACAGTTTGCTTCATATATATAGCAGGCAAGCGAAATATAAAGTAAAGAAAATCTCGTTAGAGGAAAAACTTGATAAGATAGAAAAAATACAAACCACTGCCGGAAACATACCTTATAAAAATCTTATCGAATCACAAGGCGAAAATTATCGTGTCAGGCTTGCTCTTTCTGCCGTACCAACACTTTATGCTTATCCGTTTTTCTTTTCCGCAAAACTGTATAAAGATTATGCTCTTGTTACTATTAAAGAAAAAGACAAGAAGCTATTACAGACCGCACTTGAGGTCGAGGATATACAAGTTTTAGAAAAACATAATAAGCACTACACTCCGTTGAATGATTATTATGAGTTAAAAGCACGAGCTGAAAAATTTGGAGTCAAAGTAGAATTTTTGAATATTCAAAAGGAGCAGTTAAGCAAACTTGATGATGAAAAGGATAGATTTGTTGCGATTGAAACAAAAGAAGGAAAAATTCGTTTAGCATTTCTTCCGCAAAATAAAAATTATATCTTGCATACTCTTTATCCTGAAAAGTATAAAGATAGTAATTTATTTTCTGTTGTAAGAAATTCAAGGGTTAATAAAAGGCTAAAAAGTGAAGCGTTGCTTGAAGGTCAAAAAATGCGTATTCGTGTTTTAACAAAAGAGCAGGTAGAAAAGCTTGCAGAAAGTGGCAATGAAGAACTTTTCGCAGTATTCAATAAAAACGCAAATGGTCAGAGCTTAGGCGAAAACAGTTATAATATTGCATTTAAGGAGGGTGATGCACAAAAAATTGACGAAGCATTAAGCAGAAAAAATAAAAGAAAATTATAACAATAAACATCCGAAAAATTTCCCTGTGAAATGTTGACTTTTACACTTTAAAGTGATAAAATCTTAATTAAGAGGAGGATATTCAAGTGGCGATAAAATATCGTGAAGCAGTAGACTTGAGAATGTCTACAAAACAAGAGCTTACCTCATCATCAGAAAATTGGTTAAAATTTTTGAGGACGGCTTCGAACACTTACAAATATAATTTTTCTGACCAGTTACTTATATTTGCACAGTTCCCTAATGCAAAAGCTGTTGCGGTATTCGATGTATGGTCGAAAACATTTGGAAGAAAAATTCGTGAAGGTGAAAAAGGCATAGGCTTAATTGATGACCAGAGAGAATATCCGAGAATTAAATATGTTTTCGATGTTTCTCAAAGTTCACCTATACAACCTAAAAAACAGCAGCCATATATATGGGAGCTTACAGAAGAAAATCATCAGGAAGTTGCTTTTCTTCTTTCTTCTGATAAAAACAAGTCTATTGAAAATGCTTTAGCAGATACAGTAGAAGATACTGTTAATGAGATGATTGATGATTATGTCAATAATTCACTTAATGAAGATAACTCTATTAAACCTGAAAAATTCCGTCAGCTTGTTTGTGATAGTGTCAAATATATGGCGTTGCAACGCTGTGGTCTTGATACATCTTCATATATTGATAGCGATATATTTAGTAGCCTGAATGAATTTTCAAATCCTGATGTTATAGATATACTTGGCGAATCAATAAGCAATATATCAGAACAAGCTTTAAGAAAAGTTGAACAAACAGTTAAAACTATTGAGAGGAGAAATCAGAATGAGCGAAACAATGCCCAAAACAAAAATGATAGATGGAGTAGAACATCTTCTGTGCGAGTCGAACATGACATATTATCCAACGACAACAGTGGACAAGACAACTGGTCTAAGCTACACACTCGACCCGGAAACATTCATATACCTTCCAGCTCTGAGCGTAGAGGAGGATACGAGGGACGTGGGTCGCTGGGGGCGACTTCGCCACAAGTATCTCAGAGAAAACAAGAGAAGAATATTGACAAAGCTAATCGACACACACAAACTGACAGACCACTTGATAGAAGTCAACGAAGCAGCGGAGAAACAGATGGAACAGCTCGAAGCGGAAATGATGGAAGCAGAGGGAGTAACAGAAGACCTCAAAGCAACAGACCAAATGAAGTGGGTACAAATGATGAACTCAATCAGAGCAAGAGCAGAGGAAATAGTTCTGAACAATCTGATATACGCATAAGCATAACACAAGAAAATACGGTAACGAAAACGGCAGAGGATAATTCCCCTGCCGTTTTTTCATTTGAACAGATAGGCTTTTTCGATTCTAAAACAGAACAACAAAGCGAAGTTGATAAATTTGTTAATGCTGTATTGATGAAAGGCACTGGAACTGAGGACGGCAAATTCAGAGTAAATGACTTCTTCTCAGAGAATCATACAGAAAAAGAAAAAATTGATTTTCTTAAAGATGAATTTGGTTGGTATGGTCGCTACACTTCAAGTGAGAGTCTGGAATCTCAGCCGAGCAAGGGACTGACGCTTACTCGCACAGACAAAGAAAATCCTGAAAATAACTTGAATATTCATCTCTCTTGGAAAGAAGTAGTTGAACATTTAGATAGTATGGTTTCAGGAAAAACATATATTACAGAAAAAGATATTGCCGAAAGACAAAGACACGCTTTATATGTCCTTAAAAACTATTCCAGTGATAATCCTAACGATGTTTATGCTATACAAAAGGCAAAAGAAATTCTTGACAGTTATAATATTGACTACAATGATATTATTTCACCTGAATTGCCTGAAAAATCAATTATTGATAGTTCTGTAGATTACTCAAAAGATTTATTTTTCTTAAATGAAAACAGCGAAATAGTAACTCTTTTGCAATATAACCCTGATTCAGACTTGGGGGGGCAATTTGTATCAACAAATGTGCGTTATAATCAAATACAAGAAGCTGCACAAAAGTTTGGAAATTCAACAGAGGAATTCTTTAATTATATTGTTTCCGTTGGTCAACAATATATATCAGATATTGGAACGGATTTGTATAACGCTGATTTAGAAAAATATTCAAGCAATGCTCACAATTTTGAAGGTCTTACACCTGAAACAATGGCACAGCTTGTTAATATTACGAAAAATAATGAAATTTATAAATCTGACACATCTCCTACCATCACTTGCGAATGGAGCGAAAGCTCTGCATTTGAAGATAGCAAAACATATACTATTGCTGAATTTGACCGCATAATGAAGCAAGCCGATGATGATTGGGTTAAACGAAGGCAGTATGAAATTGATACTTACGGTGATGATATTGATAAAATCTATGAAGCTTTTGAAAAAGGTGAAATAGAAAACGTACATCAAGGATACGCTAAAACGAAGTTCAATGTGAATATGCCTGATGGAACGGTTCATACATTCCGACAAGACATTGGTGACGGTGATGGTGGAGTTATTGATTTTCTAAAGCAATATTCAGAATATTCTGAAGTTGTTAGGATACTTGAAGATGATATTAGTAAAAACAGTAATTCAGAGGTATCCCCTACCCTATCGGAAAATGAACCAATATCTACTGATAAAACATTTGCTGAACAAGTTGATGATGTTATTTCTGGAAAAATTGACCGTTTTAGTGGTAACTTAAAGGTTTGTAACACACCTCAAATACTGCTTGATGTAGGTTGCAGCCAGTTACCTATGTTTTATACAAGAAATCATCTTAAAAAAGCCATATTACCAAAAGATAGAAAAAAACATCAGCATGGTCTTACAGTTGAGCAAATTAAAAAGATTCCTGATGAATTGATTTCGCCTGCTATTATAATGGATTCATTAACTCAGAATGATAGTATTATTGTTGTTTTATCTAATATTGATTCTGAAAATAATCCAGTTATTGCTTCCATAAAACCAAACGGTCAAGGATTTTATGAACTTGAAATGCAAGAAAGTAATTTTATAACAAGCATTTATGGTAGAGAAAATTTTAAAGAATTTATCAATCGTGCTATCAATAACAATAAAATACTTTTTATTGATAAACAAAAAAGTCAAGAACTGTTCAGTGTGCTTGGACTAGAATTCTCCAAGGGCTTAAACAGTCTTGACTTTAATACTATTATACATCAAAGTCGCAACATTGTCAACGAAAATATTGTCGAGGAAAAATATACCTCTACTCAATCTGAAGAAAAAGAAACAATCCAAATTAAGCCTGAAAACTATCATATTTCAGACTTATCGCTTGGACAGAGAAAACCTCTTGAAAAATATCAAGATAATATCGCAGCTATTAAAACCTTAAAACAGCTTGAAACTGAAAACAGGACTGCAACTCCAGAAGAACAGGAAATACTATCAAAATATACTGGTTGGGGCGGTATGGCAAAAGTCTTTGAGCTTGGTAATAATCACTATGACGAGGTTAAGGGATTGCTTACAAGCGATGAGTATGCAGCTGCAAGAAAATCTGCAATGAGTGCCTTTTATACCTCCCCTGTTATCATTAAAGAAATATACTCTAAGCTTTCTGATATGGGATTTTCAAAAGGAAAGTTGCTTGAACCGAGCTGTGGAGTAGGTAATTTTATTGGTATGATTCCTCAAGATATGCAGGCAAAAATTACTGGCATAGAACTTGACAGTCTGACTGGAAGAATCGCTAAAAAGCTATATCCAGAAGCTCAGATACAAATATGTGGTTTTGAAAACTCAAATTTGAAAAGTGAAAGCTTTGATGTTGCAGTTGGTAATGTTCCTTTCGGCGATATAAGAGTTTATGATAAAAAATACAATAAGGAAAATCTGCTTATACACGATTACTTCTTCTCTAAGTCACTTGATATGGTAAAGCCTGGCGGTGTAGTTGCATTTATTACATCAAAAGGCACACTTGATAAACGCAATGACACAGCTCGTCGGTTACTTGCTGAAAAAGCGGATTTTTTAGGGGCTGTAAGGCTGCCTAACAACGCTTTTAAGGCTAATGCAGGCACAGAGGTTACCTCAGATATTATCTTCTTACAGAAGCGTACAGAGCCAATTACGATAACATCAGAAAATGAACCTTTATGGATTAAAACCACAAAAGACGAAAACGGCATTGAAATGAATGCTTATTTCACCCAGAACCCACAACAAATATGCGGAAGTATGGAAATGGTAAGCGGTCAATTTGGTATGGAAAGCACTTGTGTGCCAAACAGAGATACAAAGCTTTCCGTGCAAATACGAAACGCTATGGAAAATATACAAGGCAATATTTCTACAAAAGATACTAAGCTTGACAATGTAGATTTCGTAGATGAACAGGTTGAAATACCTGATTCACTCAGAACCGGAAGTTATTTTCTTTCTTCTGATAAGGTTTATTTCTTTGAGTATGGAACTGCAACAGAAGTAAAATTACCAAAATCGAACAGAAAACAAAATCTTGAAAGAATGGCAGGGCTTATCGCCATTCGTGATACAGTAAGACAAATGCTTGAAATGCAGCTTGACAGTAGGGTGACAGATGATGAAATCAAAGATGTTCAATCTGTTCTATCTTCACTCTATGATGATTTTGCAAGCAAATATGGAAGAATACATGACGATGTAAACAGTTCAATCTTTAAAAACGATTCATCATTGCCATTACTTCGTTCGCTTGAAAAGTTCGATAAAGACAAATACATCGGCAAAGCTGATATATTTACTAAAAGAACAGTTAATGCAAATAAAGAAATAACATCTGTACCAACTGCTGTTGATGCTCTTGCGGTATCCTTGAGTGATACCGCAAAGGTTAATCTTAAGTATATGTCTAAGCTTACCGGTTTAGACAAAGAAAAACTTATTGAAGATTTGCAAGGTTCTATTTATCGTATTCCAAACACTGATAAATATGTAACCGCAGACGAGTATCTTTCTGGAAACATACTGCAAAAACTCGAAGAAGCACAAAATGCTTTTGATAAAGGCGATACTAGTCTTGCAATTAATATACAAGCACTTGAAAAAGCTATGCCGGATAAAATACAAGCAAGTGATATTGATGTAAGACTTGGTGCAACTTGGATAAATCCTAAATATATTAAAGATTTTGTTTATGAGCTTTTAGGTACTGCTCTTTATCATAAAAATCCGATTTTTAAAAAAGACTTTATTGATGTTCAGTATTCAGAGCTTACCGGAAAATGGTATATAACAAATAAATCTTCTGATAAGAATAATGTTCAGGCTACTGTTACATACGGAACAAAAGATAGAACAGCGTATGAATTGATAGAGGATATACTCAATCTAAGAGCTACTCAAATTAAAAGTATGCAGATTGTTGACGGCAAAGAAAAGCTTGTTGTTGATAACAAAAAGACTGCACAGGTCAGAGCAAAACAGGAAATTATACAACAAAAATTTCAAGAGTGGATTTTCTCGGATAAAACAAGGCGTGACGATATTGTAGATACATACAATAGGATATTTAATGTTAATCGACCAAGAGAATATGACGGTAAATATCTGAATTTTGTTGGAATGAACCCTGAAATACAGCTCAGACCACATCAGCTTAACGCTGTTGCCCGTTGTCTGTATGGTGGTAACACACTTCTGGCACACGAGGTTGGAGCTGGTAAGACATTTGAAATGATTGCCGCCGCAATGGAGGGAAAGCGTTTAGGTCTACATAACAAAAGCCTTATGTGTGTTCCTAATCATCTCACAGAGCAGATGGGAGAGGATTTCCTGAAGCTTTATCCAAATGCAGATATTCTTGTCGCTAAAAAGAAAGATTTTGTAGGTGACGCTCGCAGGACTTTAATGGCTAAAATTGCTACGGGCAACTATGATGCAGTTATAATCGGTCATAGCCAACTTGCTAAAATTCCTCTGTCGACTGAAAATCAGGAGCGTTTCATACAAAACCAGATTGATGAGCTTATAAAGAATATAGAGGAAATGAAAGCTCATAACGGACAAAATTTTCAGGTTAAGCAAGCTGAACGAACTAAGGCTAATCTTGAAGCAAAACTGAAAAAGTTACTTGACACTCCAAAGGATGATACAGTAACCTTCGAGGAGCTTGGAGTAGATAAACTATTTTTGGACGAAGCTCATTATTTTAAGAATCTTTTTCTTTCGACAAAAATGACGAATGTTTCAGGTATTGCAACATCTGATAGTGTAGAAAAGACTGCAGATTTATATATGAAAACGCAATATCTTGATGAAATAACAAACGGTAAAGGTTTAGTATTTGCAACAGGAACACCAGTTTCTAATACCATTTGCGAAATATACAATATGATGAAATATCTGCAATCCGATTTGCTCAAAGAAAAGAATTTATGGCATTTCGATTCTTGGGCAAGCACATTCGGAGAAAGTGTGACACAAATGGAACTTGCACCAGAGGGCAACACCTATCGTTCTAAAACTCGTTTTGCAAAATTCCATAATCTCCCTGAACTTATGAATTTGTTTAAGGAATGTGCCGACATACAGACAGCCGATACCCTTAATTTACCCAATATACCAGATTGTGAAATACATAATATATCCTGTGAGCCTACGGAAATACAAAAACAGCTTGTCGAAACTTTAGCAGAAAGAGCTATAAAGATACACAATCATGAAGTAGACCCACACGAGGATAATATGCCTAAGATAACAACCGACGGAAGAAAGATAGGTCTTGACCAAAGGCTTATAAACCCTGATTTGCCTGATGAGCCGGGTACAAAGGTTAATGCTTGTGTTGAAAATGTGTTGAAGATATGGAAAGATACTCAAGAGCAAAGGTCCACACAGCTCATCTTTTGCGATTATTCAACCCCGAAAAAGGACGGTTCATTTAATATTTATGACGATATTAAAAAGAAACTGCTTGCAAAAGGTGTGCCTCCTGATGAAATCGCTTTCATACACGATGCAACAACAGAAGCTGCAAAAGAAGAACTTTTTTCAAAGGTAAGAAGTGGTGAGGTTCGTGTACTTATAGGCTCAACTTCCAAAATGGGTGCTGGAACTAATGTACAGACAAAACTTGTAGCAAGCCACGACTTAGACGCACCGTTCCGCCCAGCAGATATGGAGCAAAGGCGAGGTCGAATGGTGCGTCAGGGGAATGAAAATAAGCAAGTTCATCTTTATCGTTATTGTACGAAAGATACTTTTGACGCATATTTATTCCAAATGCTTGAGCGTAAACAGAAATTTATCAGCCAGATAATGACCTCTAAATCTCCACAACGCCGATGTGATGATGTTGATGAAGCTACACTATCATATGCAGAAGTAAAAGCTCTGTGTGTTGGTGACCCACGCATTAAAGAAAAAATGGAGCTTGATAATGAGGTTGCAAAGTTAATACTTGAACGAAGTGGTTATCAGCAAGAGCAATACAGACTGGAAGATATGGCTGCAAGCTTAACCTCTAAAATTGAAATTTTAGAGAATATTATACCTAAGAATCAGAACGATTTTCTTTACTATCAAAAAAATCATTCTACTTCTGATGGAGATAAAAAGAAATTCGAGGGTATAACGATAAACGGTCAGCAATATAGCAAAAAAGATGAAGCTGCGGAAGCACTTAAGCAAGCTTATATTAAAGCTTGCAGCAACGGAAATAACAAATATACTCCAATAGGGGAATATAAAGGCTTTGAAGTGGCAGTAATGTTTGATTGTTTTTCAAGAGAATACAAGGCATCTCTTACAAGAGAAGGTACTTATTATTTAGACTTGGGAACGGATAACTTCATGAGAATGGATAATATTCTTGAAAAATTGGAGAATACCTGTAAGGAAAGAATAGAAAGACTTTCTGAACATAAAAAATCTTTAAAAGAAACTAAAGAACAGATTGGTAAACCATTCTATAAGGAAACTGAATATCAATCTAAAACTACAAAACTTGCTGAACTCAATGCAGAGCTTGATGTTGACGGCAGAAAAGACAATATAGACGATATTGAGGATACAAAAGAAGCAAGTCAGAATATCATACAAAAGCGATAAGTGGGACTTGAAGTCCCACTTATTAAATTTAAGGAGGTAATTTTAATGGCTGAAACAATCGAAAAGGTAGAACAGGCAGAAAATACTAAGGTAGAATCCACTGACAATCCCATTGATGATAAGCATGAGCAAATAGAATCCGTATATATTGCTGATAAAGACAATCCCATTGATGATAAGCATGAGCAAATAGAATCCGTATATATTGCTGATAAAAATGAATTTCTTCAAAACTTTATAAAAGATAACGATGATAACGATACTCAAAGTATCGAAGAAGCTAAAATCAAGGATAAAATCAGTATGCTTGAGGCTAAAATAAAAGATATTAAAGCTACAAAATCAAGTCAGAATGATACAATCCAGGCTTGTAAGACGGTTATAGACAGCAATACATATCCAAAGCTTAACCCCATTATTTCTTCTTTTTCTGCACATCTTGAAAAGCTTGATAAGAAAAAAGACAAGAAAATCGTAAAAAAAGAAAATCAGCTCAAAAAGGCTCAGAGAAAGCTTGTAAAACTACAGCGTAAGCAAAAAAGAAGTAAACTTCTTAAAAACTTCATTTCGGCTATGGTTCATAGTTCTTCAAATAAGCAGGAAGCATATATTAACGCTATGCAAGCTCTGAAAGAGGATAGCTTAGGTCGTGCTGATAGACAACTTGATAAAGATAATTCTAAGCTTGACAAGCTAAATGAAAAACTGAACGGTAGCACTGTTAGTGAGGTAGATAAGCTAAAAATTAATGCTCGAATTAAAAAAGTCGAGAGCAAAAGGGATATGCTCATAGCAAGAATAAATAATCTTAACGAGCTTGAACAGGAGCTTAATAAACTTGCTAAGATAGAGCTTGTCGATGATAAGATAGACGAGCTTAGAAATACCGCAGTAGAAACAGCTGAAAAAGCAGCTATGAATGGCAGCAGCGTATCCGAAACTATTGATAATGTAGCTGAAACTTCAAGCGAGGTTATCAAGGAAGTCTTAGAGCCTGACAAGGTTAATAAAGCTGAAAATGATATAACCGAAGAACAGAATAAGCAAACTTATAAACAGGAAGAAAATAAACAAGCAGAAGCTGAAACGCAAACTTCAGAAAAAGAAGAAAAAGCTGAAGATAAGCAACAAACTAATTTTGCTGACCAAGAACAAAAAATTGAGGATAAACCTCAAGAGAAAAAAACTCAAACAAATAGCAACAATTATTTGAAGAAAACTGGCTTAACACAAAAACAATTGTTAGCAATTTTGAACACTGGTATAGCAGTCAAAGTGGCTGAAACCATACCGGACAAGGAATATACAGTAGCTTTTACTAAAGAAAATAAAGAAAAAATAAACCAAGTGCTTGAAGCTGTAAACACTCAAATTCAAGGTAAACATATGATGAGGTGATGATTGTATGGATAATTTAATTATTAAGGACAATATCGTTATAGGTTGTTCTGAACCTGACATTTTAAGTGTTAAAATTCCAGAGGGCGTTATCGCAATAGGCGATAACGCTTTTTTAGATTTCCGTAGGTTATCTGAGATACAATTACCAAGCACACTCAAAAAAATCGGTGACAGAGCATTTGAAGGCTGTGAATCTTTGAAACTTATAAACATTGAAAATGTAAGTATGATTGGTGTCAGAGCGTTTGCAGGCTGTAAATCATTATCTAAAATACATTTTGGGGATAATATAGGATATCTTTGTAATGCAACATTTTGTGGCTGTACAGCTATTGAGGAAATAGATATTCCTAAAAATATATCCTACATCGGTTGTGAATGCTTTAAAGATTGTACTGGTCTTACTGATATAAAGCTTGCAGGTGTTATGGAGATTGACAACGGTGCTTTTGAGCATTGCACAGAACTATATAGTATAGCTTTTCCGTATTCACTACTACATATTGCACCAAATGCTTTTTCTTTTTGCACAAAACTGCAATCAGTTATAATGCAAAACAGATTTATTGATATTGATGAAACTGCATTTGAATACAATGTCAATTTGATTATTAAAGCTGCTCAATTTTCAACAGCATATCATTATGCCATTGGAAATGGTTTTACATTTACACCAACGATAATTTCTGCCGATTATCGCATAGTGACAAATGAAGATGTAGCTATATTAAGTAAAGCAGGAATACTTTTTAGAATGAAAGTTATTGATAGTAGCACTGTTATAATTTCTTTTGATAAGTCGGCAAAGAGTAAAATCGAAAACTTGATAGGTTCTGACAAACATAACAGAGGTGAATAATTTGGAGAGTAAAAATAAACTTCGTGCGGAAAAAAGCAAAGCACCTATTATATATACGGGTATAGTTTTAGGTCTATTCTTTGTTCTTTTTATGATTTATGGTACATATAACTATATGCAATATACTGCTCGAATGAACTTAGACGAGCTAAGTATGAAACAGTTTATAGATTCTCTAAATGACCTTTTTAAATCATTTTATCTTCCATTTTCGTGGGAATTATTATGGACAATACTTGAATGGCAGGTAACAAAGCTGTGGTGGGTATACCTTTGCGTTGTATTAGTTGTATTTATTATGGCTACATCAAATAACAGAGATGATTTCAAAGGTATGGAACATGGCTCAACAAGATGGGCGAATAAATATGAAAAAAAGCGATTTACAGATAATACAGGTATTCCTTGTGGTGATAACTTCTACATAACCGTTTTTAATGTCAAAGGTGCGTTTTATTCAAGTCATAATCTGAATGAGATAGTCATTGGTGGTTCTGGTGCTGGTAAATCATTCCGTAAAATCAAGCCTGACATTATGCAAATGACAGGCTCATATGTTGTCACTGACCCATCGGGAGAGTTATACAGAGATTGTGCAAAACTATTAAAAGCAAATGGTTATAAAGTGCGTGTTTTTAATCTTAATGACATTACCCTGTCAAACACATATAATCCGTTTAACTATATGGTTACTGATACAGACGCTATAAATGTTGCGGATTTGTTTATTAAAAACACTGCTGGAGAGGGTGAAAAAGATGATTTCTGGTCCGCATCAGCAAAAGAAATGCTGTTTATGATTATGCTGTATCTCTTCAAATCACCTGATGAAACAAAGTCGTTCAGCAGAATTGTAAAATTGCTTACATCACTTCAATTCAAAAATGGAGCAATAGACGAAAACTGTGAAATTGCTAAGTGTATAAAAAGACATCAGCAAAGGGAAGGTACTATTGATGATGCAGTATCAATCTACTGGAATTCAATTAAGGGTACACCGGAAGAAACATTAGGAAGTATAACAAAAACGCTTTCAACAAGACTTAGCTTATGGGCTATAAAGGAAGTAGATATGCTAACTTCTACTGATGAAATGGACTTTGACGATATTGGAGTACATAAAACTGCAATATTTTTGATTATTCCTGCGGCTCC